>Ga0316576_10002390_pt1 | contig 10671 bp, 11 predicted proteins | sample S0NA_FD_203075 | JGI IMG/M metagenome (GOLD analysis project Ga0316576, IMG submission 203075) | Rhizosphere microbial communities from salt marsh grasses in Alabama, United States - S0-2_050615r3r5 | ecosystem: Host-associated > Plants > Roots > Rhizosphere | place: USA: Alabama | collected... | reverse complement strand
ATCAAAGGATCTCGTTCTGCATTTGCCGATGGACGACGAGAAGTATCCCATTTGTCCTGTGGCAGAGTACGCGTCATTTGAGGAGTACAAACGACCAGACCCCGATGGAACGATTGATCTTAGCGGTACGTTTTGGGACTCATCGCGATTAGAAAATCATCATAAAGTAATGTTTTGGGTTGAGTACGATTACGGGCCTCAGATCCCGAATCAGTACGATGAACAACCGCCACGACAGGGCGCAAACCCATTAGGCGATTATGTTTACGATGTAGGTAGATTTGTCGATGGGGTTGCTGGTTCTGGTTGGGAAATCTTCTCTTACGCACACCCGCTCCCATTTGCTGGCAGCAAAACATTTATAGGTGAGTCAGCAGGAAAGTTTGTTCAAAAGGGCGCATATAACGATTGGGAGAATTATCAGACTGGAAACGTCGATGAGGATGGTTGGCACGGCGCTTTCGACAAGATGGACGAATTCACATATACGTTCTGGTTCCGGCCAGCGTGGCAGGGCACTGGCGATACTTATCATACTTATTACTTGCTTGGTTGCTACGAGGATGCAAGTTTTGTCGGGTATGATTACGAAGGGTTTGATGGTGATGGTAGCTATAAAACAGACACTATTGGAGCGACATTAAGTCAATGGGGCGGATGGCAGCTTTATTACTATTGGGACCAAGGTACTGAATTTGGATTCGGCTTTACATATGTGCCGCACAACAGAGGCACGGCGTATGAATCATTATGGGCCACTGATGCGATTGGCGACACATTTATGGATCTATTATCTGCTGGTCCTGAACAAGAGGGGATACCAGCAGATGATTGGTCGTTTATCGCGCTGCGTGTGAAGCAAAAAGAAGGCAGTACACACGAAACTACGACATTCGATTACGAGGAAGGCGGTGGTTCATACAAACAGTTTGCCAGCGACACAGCAGAATGGTACGCGTTCCCATTCACGCCGACAGAAACAATTTGGGTGCAGGAAGTATCGTTTCAAGCGGCAAAGCTGGACGACATTTTTACCGGCGCTGCGCGAATCGATGTAGAGATCAGACCCGACAACGGCGGGAACCCCGATACATATGCCAACCGTCTCTTGGACGGAAAGTTTCCGTCGCAGTGGGTTCCGCTCACAACAGACCCAGTTGAATATCGAACTGCTAGCGTTCGAGCGCGGACCTCCGCTGTTGAATCGAAGCTGACCGCATCTACGCAATACTGGCTCGTGTTTCGTGTTGCCAACACAGCCACCGATTTGCCTTCAAACACGATTCGATTGTTAGGCACAGATCCCGGTACCGGGGCAGGTAAGTCTTCTACTGACAACACAAATTGGAGCGCAATTAGTTTTCGAGCGCACTTCAGTCTTAGCGGTTTCACGGACGGCACAGGTAATAACAAGTGCGATCTAGATTTCTTCCTCGGACGAACTGGTACGGGTCAATTCGAGAAGCTGTATGAGTACGAGAATATCTACCTTCCGTGGATTGACGATGAAATCGGCGGAGATGGAACAAACACAATTTCTCGCATCAAAAATCACGGGCGCTGGACAAACAGCGGACCGCATACGGTTGCTGGATGGTCTGAAGGCCCGATCAACACATTTAAGGGTTACCAATACGCTTGGTCAAGCGGGTCTGGCGTATGGGATGAAGTAAAGCGATGGAACAGGGCATTATCTGACGCGGAAATCGAAGGCGCATTTCGTGCTGGAGCGTCAAATCATCCGACGAAACGCACTACGCAATCGCTATACGCGGACGTTGAAAAAACGACATCTGCCGAAGCTGCGACACGAATCGACGTTGCCGGTGTTGTTCCAGTCGGGTCGATCATCGCGTGGCACAAAAGCATCCGACTTATCAACCTCACGAACGCGTCGTATCAATGGACTGCGAGCGGCGGGACGAACACCTATTACGTCGAGGCATCTGGTGGTGGAGACCCGAGCATTCCAAGCCCACGCGAGCTTCTCGCAGATGACATTCGACTAGTCGTCGGTGGCGGGGGCACGAACGCGCTCAATGATTTGGAATGGGACTACGACGACAACAACAGTCTTGGATACAACACCATTTACTTCCGAGATGATACAAACGGCGACCCTGATACGTCTGGTGTTAAGATCGACGCGCTTTATGTAGACGAAATCCCCGCAAACTTCGTCGAATGTAACGGGCAGACGCTATCAGACCCGTTATCGCCATTAGACGGTGCCACTATCCCCGATCTAAATGCAGGCACATATTTGAAGGGCGGCGAACCTTCAGGTGTCGAATCGACGGAGGAAGCAGCTAGCGGAAGCGCAGTCGTGCCGAATGCAACTGTCGTCTGGATTATGAGGGTGCGATGAAACGACCGAAGCGTGAACACGCATCGAAAGTCGAGATGGCAAAGCGGCGCGCTCGTGCTACTATTCAGAGGATAGACGAACATGATGACGAGGAATGGGAGCGCCGGTACGTAGAAAGGCGATTGTATGCCGCGCTTCGCACGTTGCGACACGAAACGCTCGTGACTGAAACACCGGCAGAGTTAGCGGAGAGTATTGGTGTTCGCAACAAATACGTCCCTAAAATTCTGGCTCTAAAAACGCGCATTTTGGAAGAGCGTGGAATCGAGTGACAGGGAGGCAACGATGACTGATGCCGACCACCCGCACCGGAGGAGTACGGACGTGCCCGTTCAGCCCGTAGAAATCGACGTACTTCGGTACGGCGCGAAAAAGTTTGCGGATCAGTTAATCGTGCTTGTATTCGGCGTGTTCCTCGCTTTCGTAACGGGATTCCCTGCCATTCTATGGGCAGGTAGCCGATGGACGGGACGAATCGAGGGGGAATTGAAAACGATGAATTCTGTCATAGCAGATGTGCAGGAGAGTCTTGCCGAACATATGGCCGATAATGAGAAGCGCGTTGGTGCAATTGCAGAGGGCGTGCAGCAGATCGACAAGACAATGACCCGTGTCGTCACCAATCAAGAAAATTTGCAGGCCCGTGTCGAACGCTTAGAGCGAAACGACGATTCTGAGCATCGGAACAACTGAAAGGGGTAAGCAAGTGTGCGTTTCACTCGGATACCTGATCTTCATTTTCCCGCTGGTCGCTATCGTGGGCGCGTTTCTCGGCTACAAGTACGGGAGACGGTTCGTAAATTCGCTTGATGACGACCAAGTGTCCTGATGGACAAACGCGACATCGCCCTCAAAGTGGCCTTCCATTATCTAGGAAGGCCGTATATTTGGGGCGGTGATAACCCGAACGTGGGTTTCGATTGCAGTGGCTATGTCATTGAGATCCTGAAAAGCTGCGACATTCTCCCGCCTGACGGTGATTGGACGGCGCACGGACTGTACGCAATGTTCGTGAACCGCCGCGTGACTATCCCTACCACCGGCTGTCTCGTGTTCTGGAAGCGGGGCACGACGATGAAGCACGTCGAGTTTTGCCTGAACGAATACCTGAGTATTGGCGCATCCGGCGGTGACTCCCGCACGATTGGTGAGGGTGACGCCATCGCACAGGACGCCTACATCAAGATCCGTGCATTCGAGAAACGGAAGGGCACGGCGGAATTGCATTTCGTTGACCCGTTCGGCCCGGTCACCTCGACTACGGTGGACGTGTAATGAAAGTCATCGAATGGCTGGAAGGGTTTACGCAGGCAATGGTCGGGTGGCGAAAGTTCATTGTCGCAATGACGGCTGTTGTCCTTGCGTGGGATCTTTGTCGTGCGAGTCAGCTTGAAGGAAGTGGTTTTGTGACGGTCGTACTCGGGACGCTTGGCATCTTCGGCGTTGCGAACGTCACAGCCAAAAAGTTCATTGCCGAAAATGGTGATACGGACGGTATGCGGTCGTGACACAGGACGAAGCCGGGATCGCCGTAATGAAACTCGCGGACGTTCTCCGTGGTTTTTTCCTGAATGCTGGTGTCGGTGGAGATGATGTCGATGACTGTCTGTCAGAGACGTGGATGCGCGTGGTGTCATCTCTTGATGACTATGACCCGACGTACGATTTCGGTCCGTGGGTAATGGGTTGCGCCAAACACGCTTTACTGGATTGGCAACGTCAAAACACATACGGTCGAGACCGGCGCAAAATCGAGTATGTGAAAGCGGACAAGCTCCGTTTTCTCGCCGCGCAGGACATTCTTGAAAACAGGATCTTGGAAAAGATTGACCGGGAACGATTGCAAAAAGCGGTGCGGTATGTCATTGGGACAATGACTCCGCGCCAGCAACGGATAATGACCCGTCATTATCTGGAAGGCGTTCCCTACAAGGATCTGTGCGTAGAGGAAAATTGCACGCAGACGGCGCTAAAACAGGCGGCGATTTATGCACGCGAACGGTTCCGTAAGACCGTAGAATCATTGATCGACCCGTCTAAACGTCTGCCATACAAGGCGTCTAAAGCCTATGACTAGCGGCGAGCGTGCCCCCGTAGCGAGGGAGATCGTGACCGACCGCGAGTTCGCTCCAATTTTCTATTGGTCAATACTCGTCTACGAACGGCTGGATTAGCCCCCAGTGGTTGGACACCGGGACGCAGAATAGCGTACGCAGCCGCGAGATTATGATGACTGACGGTGTGAAGGCAGGACTGATTACAGGGCTTTTGCTCGTGCCCACGATTCCGGTCGTGATGGTGGTACGAGCGGAGCAATTGGACGCGCGCTATGAAATGCCAACGCGCGTTGTGGTGGAAACGCCGAGCGGAGAGCGATGGATGTGTGCCAACCGCGTGGTAATGGACGGCAAGCTGATTGGTGGGCGTGGGTGGGTGCGTTTCGTGTCTGAAAACGAAATTAACGGATACATTCGAGACGAGCGTTGCGACATCCGCACGCTCGACGAAGCAGGACGTTACCGCGCTTGGAGGTACAATGAAGAGAGGGGTAGCGATCCTCCTGTTCTGTTGCCTGATTCTACCGATCAGCGCACAGGCGCAGGAGACGGATAGCGTCACGATCTCGTTTCCGGGTGGCTGGATCAAAGTGCCCGGACTCGTGAACGTGCCCTTTGAGTGTCCGACCGGGTGGACGTGCTACGCGCCCGGCGAAGAACCTACCTGCCCCGACTGCCCGCCACCTCCCGCGTGGGAATGTCCCGACGGTTGGACGTGTGAGCCACCGCCCGAACCGGAACCGACCGTCGAGTTTGTAGTCAGCGTCGAGAACGGCAAGGTGATCGGTGAGCTTGTCGCGGATTCCGCTGGCATCGCGGACACGCGAATGGTCGGTTTCTATCTCGACGACACCCTGATCCGCAACGAAAGTCTGCCCGCGTTCTGTCTTGGCGGTGGTGACGCTTCGCCGTGCGCTGCGTGGACCCCGCCGAGGACAGGCGACCTAACGCTTACGGCCCGGCAGTATCTCCGGTCAGGAGGTTCCGAGGATTTCGTGAAGGTCGTCACCGTAAACCCTAACGTGCCCCCGGAGCCACCTGATTCGACTCCCACGGAACCGCCGGATACGGTTCCACCGGCTCCGGGGGACAGCATCATCGGTCAGGTGCCGCTCGGCACGCCGCAGAACATTCGGCTCGTGCAGGACACTACGGATAAGTGGTTGTTCGATTGGGACGCGATCCCTGAAGATACCGTCACGACCTGTGTAGGCTGCGGAACTTGGTACGAGCGGACTGCCGTCATTAACGACCCGGACATTATCGGGGACGAGATTTACTACACGGTCGGAGCGTGGAAAGGAACGACACCATACAGCGTCACAAACTGGCAGTTCGACGGCGAGACGCTCGCTCCCGACTCACGCTACATCGCAAACAAGTACTTGCCGCTGCCCGATACGCTGACAGTCTGCGTGGGCGCGGAGGCGTGGGATGCGCGTGGGTACGAGGGACCGGGCGGGTTCGTTCGCTATAAGAACGGGCACATCATTCCGCGCAGCGAAGTGAACTGCGTGACGCTGACGCCGGGAGGTTGAGATGCCGGACCCGAAGACGATTGCTGCGTGGTGTGCGCTCCCGATGGCTGTCGGTGGAATGCTCCTGTACGTCGGATCTCAAATCGACGTGCGGGCGCAGGAGGCAGCGAAGGACGAGGTGAAGGCACAGATGGCCCCAGTCCAGACGCAGCTTGGAGAGCTTGTCCATCAGGGCAGACGACGGGAAGACAGGGAAGCTCTCATCTTCTGCCTCGACCGACAACATCAGGACGTGAGTGCGGAGGAACGCCAGCGGATCTGCAACGAAGAGTCGGAGTTCCGCTGGCTGCACTGGAAGTGGGAAGACTGCGTGGCCGTGAATGGCGCAGATGCGTGCGGACCAGAGCCGAGGGACGAGTGAAATGGCAAAGGTGCTGCTGCGGCGTGTTTCGGAAACAGAAGCGAATCTCGTTGCTGTCATTCCTGACGAAAACGAGTTTGGTGATATGGAGACGCTGCCGAAATACTGGCGGCTTCAGATCACCGATCTCGACGCGCAGTCCATCCTGACGCTGCTCCAATCGCTGAACGAGCGGGTCAACTACTACGACGGGACGACGTTCATCGCCACGCTCTATCTTTCGCTCGCGGGCCAGTACCACGTCTGGTACGTCGATCTCGTGGACGCACCAGCGAGCTACGGGCAGACGCTCGAAGCCGGTGGTACGCTCGCCGTCACATCTGCCGATGCGAGACAGGCGAAGATTGTTCGGAGTCGGAACGATGGTCGCGTGGTCACACCTGCCGACTTCAACACGCCGGACCATACTCCGCACCGGACGCGCGACGACGACGTGCGGAATATCCCCGGCTCACCGATCCCGCCAGAACTCGGCGGAGATCAGGAAACGTGGGACGGATTTTTGGCGCAGGTTCAAGCGGGGGCCTACGGGCCAACGGAGCTGTAAGTGGCCGACCGCATCCGTACCGTCCGCTCGTCTGGCGGCAACTACTCGACGCTTGAGGGGTGCCTCGACGGAGAGGCAGGCGACCTCACGGCGACATCAGAGCGCCTGTGGGTCCAGTGCGGGGCGTTCGAGGACTCGACACCCGTCAATCAGAGCAGCGGATGGACGACGAGTTCCGAGTACTACGTCTACATCACCGCAGATGACAATCACGCGGGAGTCTGGTCGGCCAGCGTCTATCGGCTGATTGTCACAACAAACTATGCGGCGTTCCTCACGTCTGGCATCCCGCACCTGCGTACAGAAGGTCTCCAGATCGCGAACGCGCGAAGCTCGACCAGCTCGAACTACGCGCAGATTTACGGGAATACGGACCACTGGCACCATCGCGGTCTGTTCGTCGGGTACAACCCCTCGACGGGCGCGGCATACGCCCACTACTCGACGGGCCAGACGTTCCTGACGACAGCGACGATCCTGATTTCTGTGGGCGGTGCAGGCTCGTCGTCGTACTGCTGCTATCCCAATCCGGCGTCTGGCTACGCGCATACGTTCCGCAACGTCACGATGTACGGCGGGCGCGCGTCGATGCGCGCTTTCAACACAGGCGCGGGGGACATCTACTGGTACAACGTCCACGCATCGAACTTCGGAGAGGATACGGTCAATGAAAGCGACGGCACGCTGACAAGCGGCAGCGACTACAACCTCACCGAGCAGGCGACCGCACCGACGAACTTCGGCGGGAACAGCGTGACGAGCGCGACGGCAGCGTTCGAGGACGAGACGTGGACGACCTACCCGTGGGAGATGGACCTGCGGCGCACGCTCTCCGACGACGGCGTGGATGTCGGCGTGTCGCAGTCCTCCTACTTCACGGACGACGTGGTAGGTGTGCCGTGGAGCGTATGGGACATCGGGGCCAATGAGACCGCGAGTGGATCGACTGACAGTGAAGTCTACGACGCGGCGTCGGTCCGAGTCGAACACGCCTACCAGATCGCGTATCCGGCGAGCGAGGTTTCGTCGTCCGGTTGGACGGCGAGCAGCGGGACACGTTACGAAGCAATCGACGATCCGCTTGGCACGGATGACGGCGAATACATCTCAACGCCGGACACCTGATGAGACTCGCGCGATGGCGCATCTATTATGACGACGGGTCCACGTTTTCCAGCGACGATGGACTGCCAGAAGACGCGCCGGGTTACGGTGTACTCGCCATCGAGCAGGATCGTGAAAATACAGTCCTTTGTTCTCAGGATTTCTACCTGTTCCGCAACGACTACGGTTGCTGGATCGAGGTCCACATCGAAGGTCTGATCGACCACCTCGTCACGTCCGCGCATCACGTCCGCGCGGTCAAGGCAGGACGGACAGTCCCGCTGTCCGTTTTCAAGTCCGTGCTGGCAAACGTAGCCATCGACTCCGGGCGGTTCTATGGCAACCGCTAATGTAACTCAAGTCAATGTCCGCTGGTACGCGGACGACAATGCCGATCCCGACTCGATGACGCCGCTGGTGGCGCAGAACGCCACCGTCGATCGAAAGACAGGCACGACGAATCGGTTGGTCGGTCGCGTTCTGATGCAGAACGACAACGGAGCCAACTGGAACCCCTCGCTACAATGGGAATATCGGTACAACGGCGGGACGTGGACGACGCTGAACGCGTCGTCGAGTTACATCCGCACGACTGACGGCACGCCCGCCGACGACACGCTCTGCGACACAAGCATCCTCACGGGTGGTACGGGCACGTTCGATACGGACGGCTCGTACAACGAGAGTGACGGCATCCCACCATCCTCGCCCGTCGCAAAAAACAACTACGCCGAGTTCGCGATCTGCGTTTACGTCGTCGATGCGGATGTAGCGGACAACGACACGATCGAAGTCAGACTGTCTGGAACGTCTGTCAATACTTGGACGAACGTCCTGACGCTGACCGTAGACAAGCCGACTCTGTATGACGGCCAAGTCTACGAGACGGGTTCCGTCGCTGTCGCGCTGCCCGGCGAAATGACAGAACCAGCATCGACGCTTGTTTCACGACGAGGTGAAACGGCATCCGTCGCCAGCACGAGGGTGGGTTTTGCTTCGCGTGCGTACGCGCTCGCGTCGATCCTGCTCGTATTTACGGGCACAGCACAATCTGCGTCATCGGTTCGCATCCAGCAAAAAGGTGAAGTCGCCGAGTCCGCGTCCGTCAACATCCTTCAGAGCAGTGAGGTCGCGTCAGCAGCATCCGTCAACATCGTGACGCTTTATGATTTCAACGAGACGTTTGAGGGTACTGGATACGTCGAGACGTGGAGCATCGGGGAGACGGTAAGCGGATCGTCCACGCTCGACGAGGACTATGCGACCTCGAACCTGACGAACCCGCCCGCGTCGTGGGGCGACCAGTCGCTCCGTGTTATACAGGCAAGCGGCGAGAACGCATACGTCGGGAACGTGTTCACGGGCGAGGACACGATCTACGCCCGCGTCGAGTTCTCGCTGGTGGACTCGGGCCTCGCCGCGTACGAGTCGACGGGGATCGCGTTCTTGTACTCTGGCGGGACGCCGCTCGCGTTCCTGCTCATCTCGCCGGACGACAATGGGCCGCGCGTCCGGCTGAACGAGTACGCCACAGGGTCGTCTGTCCCGCACTTTGTCGACATCGCGGAAGGAGAGTATCACACCTCCGAACTGAAGTGGGATATCTCCGACGACACATGGGAGTGGCGTGTCGACGGCCAGACCGTGGCGAGCGGCGACATCACGGACGCCACGCGACAAAGCGCGCAGTTCGACACGCTGTACGTCGGCAGCTCGGCCAGCTACTCGTTTACGGCTCCGTCCGAGATCGTCATCGACAACGTAACGCGCAGCACTCTCACTTGGCCCGGCCCGACGTTCACGAGAACGGATAGCGAAGTTTCCGAGTCCGCGTCCGTCAACATCTCGCTCGTCAGCGAAGCTGTATTCACGCTCGACACAGTAACCGACCCCGGCATACATACCGATCACATCATCGCTGCCGACGCGGAAAGCGCGGGTGGCGGCAGTCTTCAGCTTGAACTCAGGCTGTCGAACGACACGGTCATCGCTACGAGTGGCTGGTTCACGCTCAGTGCGACGCGTGCTTGGTATGAATATGAACTGACGCCAACCGAAGCGTCGAACATCACGAGCTATTCCGGTCTGCGGCTCGTGGTGAGGCACGAACAGGCCAGTGGCGAAGCGGTCACGGTCCACGCGGCACATCTCCGAGTACCGACACAGACATCGACGCCCGGTGAGCAATCGGCATCGGCATCGGTTTCGATCCTCGGATCGAGCGAGACACAGGACGCGGCGTCCGTCGCAATCGCACTGGCCGGGCAAACGGCGGAACCGGCCTCTGCCTACGTCGAGCGTCTGTCAGAGACGGCAGCACCCGCTTCAGCGATCGTCGCGCTCCAGAGTGAAGCGCACGCCGACGCGAGCGTCAACATAGCGATCCCGTCTGACACTGCCGCCTCGGCATCCGTCCAGATCGTCTTTGTCGGACAGACAGCGGATGATGCATCCGTTCTCATCAAGTCGTTCTCAGAATCACAGAGTCTCGCGTCGGTCAACATCACCGGCACGTCACTCGGACAGGTGTTCGAGACGGCTTCCGCCCGGATCAGCATACCTTCAGCGTCCTACGACGACGCGAGCGTGCGGATCGCGTTGCCCGGCGAAAGCGCGTCCGACGCGTCCGCTGACATCGCGCTCCGGGGCCAGACGGCGAGTGACGCTACTACTGCGATAGCGCTCCAATCGCAGCA
>Ga0316576_10002389_pt1 | contig 10672 bp, 9 predicted proteins | sample S0NA_FD_203075 | JGI IMG/M metagenome (GOLD analysis project Ga0316576, IMG submission 203075) | Rhizosphere microbial communities from salt marsh grasses in Alabama, United States - S0-2_050615r3r5 | ecosystem: Host-associated > Plants > Roots > Rhizosphere | place: USA: Alabama | collected... | reverse complement strand
CCTCGTCAATCGCGGCCGTCGTAGTGAGCGGCTGGCCGCGACCCATCGGCTCATCGGCACGCGCACGTTCGAAGATCCGTGCTAGGTCCCGGCCCTTGTTGCATATCCACGGCCCGTTGACCGCCGGGTTTTCGAGCGGCGTGATGCGCTCGATACTTGCATTCTGCTTTGGATCGAGGGCCTTGAGAAACCATTCACGCTTGCGATGCCAGATGTTGATCGTGCAGCCCCGGCTGCAGCCTGGACACACGGACGGCGTGGGTTCGAGATACCAGACGCGGGACTTGTGCAGGAACTGGCGCGACAGCAGCGCGCCGACCGGACAGATGTCGATGATGTTGTCCGAATACGGGTCCTCGCTCAATGGCTTGTTTTCGACGGGACGGATGTTTGCGACGTCGCCACGCTTCTCGACGCCGAGCGCCATCGACTTCGAAATCTCATGCGTAAACCGCGTGCAGCGCAGGCAAAGGATGCAGCGTTCGTTGTCGAGCAAGATACGGTTCGAGAGGTTGTAAAACTTGGTCGAATGCACTTTCTCGTCACGGGACAAGGATGGCTCACCGTTGTACTCGTAGTGGTAGTCCTGCAGCGTGCATTCGCCGGCCTTGTCACAGATGCCACAATCGACCGGGTGGTTCAGCGTGATGAATTGCAGTATCGCCTTGCGGTGCGCCTTCACGTCCTCGGAGTCAGTCAAGACTTTCATGCCATTGCTGACCGGCATGTTGCAGGCAATATCGATCCCCCTGCCCTCTACCTCGACCAGGCAGACGCGGCAGTTGCCGGCTATCGACAGTTGCGGATGCCAGCAGAAGTACGGAATGAAATGGCCGTTCGCGAGCGCCACTTGCAGGACCGTCTGGTCCGCGCTTGCCTCGATGGCCTGCCCGTTTATGAAGATTTCAGGCATTCCAGGTTCCCGTCAAGGCGTGAGCGCTTGTGCTCGATGTAGTACTCGAATTCGTCGCGGAACTTGTCGAGTATCCCGATGCAGGCATAACCGGCCGCGTCGCCGAGCCCGCAGATTGTCGTTCCGTCGTTGAATTTCGAAATGTAGTAGAGCCGCTCGATGTCTTCCGGCCGGCCCTCACCGGCGACGATACGGTCGATGATCCGGTGCATCCAGCCGGTGCCGTGCCGGCACGGCGTGCACTGGCCGCAGGATTCGTGATGATAAAAACGCAGGATGACCTGCAGCAGGCTCACCATGCAGGTTCCGTCGGCGATGACGATGGTACCGCCGGAGCCGAGCGTGGAGCCGGCGTCCCAGAGATCCTCGTGAGAGAGATTGAGGCTGGCGATCTCGGCGCCGGTCAGCACGTGCGAGGAAACGCCGCCGGGAACGACGCACTTGAGATCGCGCCCGTTCAACACGCCACCGCAGTCTTCGGTCAGGAACTTCATCCACGGGTAGCCGAGTTCAACCTCGTAGACGCCGGGCCGGTTGATGTGCCCGGAGACAGAAAACAATCGCGTGCCGGGACTCTTCGGCGTGCCGACCGCCTTGTACGCCTCAGCGCCGTTCGCGATGATCCACGCAATGTTCGAAAGCGTCTCGACGTTGTTGACGACCGTCGGCCGCTGGTAGAGACCCCTGACCGTCAGCCGTGGCGGTCGATTGCGCGGATAGCTCTTCTTGCCTTCCAGCGAAGCGAGCAGACCCGAAGCCTCGCCGGCCACGTAAGCGCCGGCGCCCCGATAGACGACGATGTCGCAGGCAAAGTCCGTGCCGAGTATCTGCTCACCGAACAAGCCGGCCTCGTAGGCTTCTTCGACTGCACCGGCGAGCCGTCGGTAAGGCAGGTCAAATTCGCCGCGGATGTAGACGAAGCAATTGCGCACGTTCAGCGCGTAAGAGGCGATCAGCATCGACTCGAGCAGCAGGTGCGGGGCGTTCTCCAGGATCCAGCGGTCCTTGAACGTGCCGGGCTCGCCCTCGTCGGCATTGGCAATCAGGTAGTGCGGCTGCCCGTCATCCGGAATAACAACCTGCCACTTGCGACCCATCGGGAATGCCGCGCCACCGCGGCCCTGCACACCCGCCGCGGTCACTTCCTTGGTAACGTCCGATGGCCTCATTTCCTTAAGCGCTTTTTCAAGCGCGCCGTAACCACCTCGCGCACGATACGCATCGAGCGTGTGCGAGGTCTCGGTTACCGGGAAGGACATGATGAGCTGGCGGCCCGGCATGACTACTTGAGCCCCTCCAGCAGCGCGTCGATTGACTCCGGCGTCAGTTTTTCGTGGTAGGTTTCGTTAACCATCATCATCGGCGCGGTCCCGCAGGACCCGAGGCACTCAGCGGTGCTGAGCGTGAAGCGTCCATCCGGCGTGGTCTCTCCAGGACGGATCCCTATTCTCTTCTGCACGTACGCAAGCAGCGGCTCGGCACCACGCATCGAGCAGCTGACGTTGTGACACATCTGCAAATGCCACCGGCCGATCGGCTTGCGACGGAACTGCGTGTAGAATGACAGTACTTCTTCGATCTGGATCTGCGGCACGCCCAGGTAGGCCGTGAGTTCCTCGATGTCGCTGTCGGCGACGAAGCCGCGTTCCTGTTGAATGCGGCGCAGACACGGCAGCACCAGCGAGGACTCGAAGCCAGCGGGGAACCGCTTGCGCATCTTCTCGAACTCGGGGATCAGGTGTTTCACCGGTCACACTCCCCGCCGATCATGTTCACCGAGCCGAAACTCGGGATGATGTCGGCGAGCTGGTAACCGTCGAGCATGCGGTGCACACCACCCATGTGAACAAAGCTCGGACTGCGTACGTGCACCTTCCACGGCACCCCGCCACCGACGCTGACGATGTAAAAACCGAGTTCGCCATTGGCTGCCTCGTGCGCTGAGTACACCTCACCGGGTGGCACCTGTGGGCCTTCCATGATCAGCTTGAAGTGATTGATCAGCGACTCGATCTCGGTATAGACCCGGTCCTTTTCCGGCAACGTGCAACGGCGATCGTCGACGTTGATCGGGCCGGGCTCGAGCCGGTCCATCAGTTGCCGGATCATGTGCCTTGACTCGTCCATTTCGCGCATTCGCACGTAATAGCGGTCGTAGTTATCGCCCTTGATGCCGACCGGCACCTCGAAGTCGAGCTCCTCGTAGGCCAGGTAAGGCGTGTCCTTGCGCAGATCCCTCGGCGCGCCCGTCGAGCGCAGCACGGGCCCGGTGAAGCCCCAGTTGATCGCCTCGTCGACCGACAACACGCCGACATTGCGCATGCGGTCGATAAAGATCCGGTTGCGATCGACCAGTCCGTGCACGCGGTCGACGAAGGTATCCATCTCGTCGAGGATTTCCTCGAGACGCTCGAGCCAGCCCTCGGGCACCTCGCCCGCCAGTCCGCCGATGCGGCCGTAGCTGTATGTCACGCGTGCGCCCGTCAGGTCGGCAAGGTGTTCGTACACGTAGTCGCGGATCGTGACCAGGTAGAGAAACGCCGTCATCGCACCGAGTTCCATCAGCGCAGCCGCGACGCAGGTCAGGTGATCGGCGATGCGCGAATATTCTGCGAGCAACGTGCGCAGGTAACGGCAGCGAGGCGTGATCTCGATACCCATCAGCTTTTCTACCGCTTCGCAGTAGGCGAAGTCATTGATCAGCGCCGAGCAGTAGTTGAGCCGGTCAACATACGGAATCAGGTTGTGCCAGGTGTGCGACTCGCACTCCTTTTCGAATCCTCGGTGCAGGTAACCGCAGTGAACATCGGTGCGCACGACACGCTCGCCGGACAGCTCGGCCACGATCTGTATCGTCCCGTGCGTGGCCGGGTGCGACGGCCCGATGTTGACAATAACCGAGCCTTCCGTCTGACCCTTGTCAAAAGCGGGGCGGATCGGGTTCGGCAGGCTGGCAGGCGGCCGGTTCACGATGCGTCCTTCCGGTAAGGCACCAGCGGTTGTTCCTGGTGCTTGGGGTAGTCCTTGCGCAGCGGGTGACCGACAAATCCCTCGTAAAGCAGCAGTGGGCGCAGGTCATCATTGCCGCGGAAGCGGATGCCGTACATTTCGTGGCATTCGCGCTCCATGTAGCGAGCCGAGCCATACAGGGGAACCAGCGTGTCGACGCTTGGATCGGCCGCTGTCACCCGGGTCTTGACCCGGACACGTACACGGTCTGTTGTCGAATAGAAATGGTGGACGACGTCGAAGCGCGGCTCCCGGTCCGGCCAATCCACCGCCGTAACGTCGAGGAACATGTCGAAGCCGAACGTCGCCTTCAGTGTGCCCGCGACTTCGGCGACCTCCGCCGGTTCAACGACGATTGCGAGAACACCGTGCTCAACAGTGGATTCGAGAGTCTTTGCGGCGAGTCCGCCGCGCACGCGGTCGAAAATGTCGTCGGCGTTACTCATCAGAAGTCCTGGTTCACGATCGGGTGCCGGTCACGGGCGATGCGATCCTGCAGCTTCATGATGCCGTCGATGACCATTTCCGGCCGCGGCGGACAGCCCGGGATGTACAGATCGACTGGTATGATCTTGTCAATGCCAGGCAAGGCGGCGTAGTTCTGGTAGAAGCCGCCGCTGGTTGCGCAGACGCCGAATGCGATCACCCACTTCGGTTCGCACATCTGCTCGTAGACTTTCTTGAGGATCGGCGCCTGTTTGTGCGCGACGGTGCCGACCACCATCAGCAGGTCCGACTGACGCGGCGTGAAGCGTGGCAGTGCGGCGCCGAAGCGGTCGGTGTCGTAAAGCGTCGAACTCACCGACATGAATTCCATCGCACAGCAGGCCGTGACAAACGGGTACGGGAACAGCGAAAACTTTCGCGCCCAGCCGACAAACTCGTCTTTTTTTGTCGTCAGGTACTCGAACGCGGCGCTGCGCGGCGGTCCGGCGGCGGCGTTCTGATTCACTGCGTGATTTCCTCCAGCAAGCCACTGCGCCAGACATACAGCATGATCACGATCAGCAGAAAGAGGAACAGGCTGAAAGTGGCCAGCATGAAATCGCTCAGCGGCTGAGCGCCCAGCGCCCAGATGAACAGGAACACCGTCTCGAGATCAAACAACACGAACACGATCGCGATCGCGTAATACTTTACCGGCACCGCCTTGACGTTGTCCTGCTGCACCGGCGTCGCGCCGCACTCGAAGGGCTCGAGCTTCAGCGCGCTGGGACCGGGCTTCGGTCCGAGGACATGGTTGATCCACAGTGTCACCGCGACGAAGCCCAGTATCGCCAGGAGGTAGAGCAGGAAAGAAAAATACGCGTTCATCGATACCAGCCGATTTAGTGCCCGCACTATATCGTTCTGCGCCCCCCTCGCGATCCCACGGAAAACCCTTATGGAATCGGCCGGTCGTTGTCGATCTTGCCTGTCACCACGCGACTCTGAGCCGCATCTTACTGAAAGGGTGCCGCCCGTTCGATCAGCTCGGCCAGGCCCGGCTCACCGGGATCGACTGGCTTTCCCGGGTGAATGATCGACAGCTGGCAACTCTCCGCGGCTTCGACCAGTTGCCGGTATGTGCCGGCCCTGACGTCCTTGAGATAAGCCTGCTTGTTTTCATTGTAAGCAAACATCTTGTCATTGATCTGCGTGCACTCGTTGCAACTCGAGCAGCGAATGGTCTCGATCCAGGCCTCGTCGGGCGAATGTTCCGGCTCCAGATCCGGCTCCTCGATACCCGCCGCGGCCGGCGCCGCGGCCGTCTCGGCGGTAACGGTGACCTCCGGCTTGACACCGGCGCCGGAAAGGGCCGCGATCTCGGCGCGCTTTTCCTCCTCCCAGAGCGCCCGCTCGCGGGCCAGCAGGCGCTCGGCATGCGAGTTGTGAATTCCACCGAGTTCCTGCAGGCGATGCCAGTTTTCGAGGCAGCGCCGTGCCGAGCGCACGAGGCTGTCATCGACGATCAGGTGCTGCAGGAAGTCCTTCCGGTCGACAGCGAGCAGACACGGCACACAGCCTTCGAGCTTGTCGGGGGGACGGCACAGCCACTTGTCCAGCACCAGCAGGTGCTCGTTCGAGTCCGAATACGGAACCTGCGCGAAGTGGTTCGTGTAGCGCGAATCGGTCGCGACAAAGTCCGCCAGCGTGAAGGCCAGCTTCCCGGTTACCCGCTGCAGCCGGGTGTCGGCGTATTCGAAGTCAGCCAGCGGCCAGTCCTCTGTCGCCTGCGGGTTGTCTTCGAGCGAGAATCGAGAGGCCAGGTCGACGCCGGCCGAGGGGTCGTAGGTGAAGGCCGGAAACGCCCGGGACTGCATCGCCGCCGCACTGACGAGGTAGCGCGGCAGGTCGCTGGTCGTCGCCGCCGGCGTATAGATCGAAAAAAGCGCAGCCGACGGAACGCTGAGCCCCTTGTGAAGTCGATCCCGCAGCTGCAGCAGGTTGGAGCTGACAGACTGCAGCACGAAGGTCTCGGTCAGGCCGATCGCGAGACTCGCCAGCTGGACGTTGCGCACGCCGAAGGCAAAGTCACCCTGGCCGATCGCCGACTCCTGCAGGATATCGTCGGTTTCCACCAGCACCTTGACCGAAATGCCCGATGACAGCAGCGACAGCAGGTTCGCATCCGCGGCCGCCGCGGTAGGACGGTTGCGCAGACATACGCAGTAATCCGGGAAGACCTGCATGTCTTTCGAGGACAGGGATTGTTCATCGAAGCGTTCGAAGAACGCATCGTGCCGCGCCTCATCGTAGCGACTGTCGCACTCTAGCTCGGCAATTGACATCGCCTTGACCAACTCAGCCATTTCCGGCATCCGCTCGCGAAATGCCTGCTGCACTCCACGACAGGTATCGAAGTCGAACCGGTAAGGCTCGTCACCCGCACTCACTGCCGGCGCATTCGCCGCCGGGAAGAAACGTTGCGCGCGCAGGGCCGACAAGGTCTGCTCAATACGTTGCCGCCGGGCGGTCGGCAGTGTATCGGCCGGCGCGCCGTGAGAGAGCAGACCGGCCATCGCGTTGAAGTCAAACAGCCCTTGCTGCCGATCACCGATCGAGGCCTTTAACCGTTCCGGCTGGCGGCCGGCCGCTGAGCGGACAAAGTCCGCACGCAATATGTCGTTGAGGCCGACGATCAGTTCGTCAATACCGGCGCGCGCGCGGCGCGCTTTTTCTCGCTGTAAGACCCGCCAGGCATGGGTAAACAGCGCCTCGGGCATCGCCTCGTCGCAATCGAGCACTTCGCCGTCGACGGCGATCGACCCGCCGGCATGCTGCAGCACCTCGGCCAGTTCCGGGTCGATCCGGGCGGCCAGCCGCGTCACCGCAGTGTCCCAGAGTTCGGAGAGCCGGCCGCGCGCTCCAGCCGCCGTCGCCTGGCGAATATCGCGTTCGATGTGCAGCAATTGCTTGCGCAACGCCTCGCCAGCCGGCCCCGCCGGGGCGGTTTCGCGCACCAGTTGGTTGACGATGTCGGTCAGCGAGCGGACAAAAGGCTCGCCGGGGCGTGAATCAATCAGCACCACCGGAAAGTCATAGCGCAAGCGGCTGAGATCTCGATAGCGGGCCATCAGCGCCGGGCGCAGGCCCCGTTGGTCTATTGCCTCGAGCGGACCGTCGGGACGCTTGCCCGTGAGGTGAAAGACCGTCTGCTGTTGTATCGTCGCGTCCATTTTGAACCTGGCGTTCGTTGTTTAATGCTTGCGAAGCCGCGGTCAGGCGGCAGGCTGCTGGCCCTCCGGCCATACCGTGAACTTGTCGAATTCTGCTTCGAGCCCGCCCCGTATCGACTCCGGCGTGCGCTGCAGATTGGCCCGGCGGACGTCCTCGTAACAGGGAACCTCCGGATTGCGGTACAGGATGCCGACCGGGATCGGGTCCTCACCGGAGGCGATTTCGCGCGCGCGATCGATATCGGAGGGATCGTGGTACAACTGGTTCCGGTATAGCCTGCCGAGCGTTTCGCTCGGCTGCACCCCGTCTTCGTGCGTCAGCAACAGCGACCTCTGCGTGTCATTCAGGCAGGCATCAAACATCTTCGGAAGGAATTCCGGGCAGCGCTGGATGATGCGGACGAACGAGAAGCCCTTGTGATGAAACGCGGCGGAGATGATCTGGTAGAGCATCTCCGGAATCCAGTCCACGGCCTGCGCGACGAACGAGACGTTCTGCACGCCGAGCGTGACCGTCAGTGGATTCAGCGCGTCCAGGTAGGCGCCGCGGGGCGTCGTATTGCTTATCGTGCCAATCGGGGAGGTCGGAGACGCCTGTTTCTTGGTCAAACCGTAGATGTGATTGTCGTGCAGCAACATCGTCATGTTCATGTTGTAGCGGATCGCGTAGATCCAGTGCGCCGCGCCGATGCTGCAGTTGTCACCGTCACCGGTATTGACGAAAACGTGCAGATCCGGACGGGCCATCTTGATGCCTTCGGCTATCGGCAGCGCGCGGCCGTGAATTCCGTGGAACCCATAGGTCTTCATGTAGTGAGGGAAACGGCTCGAACAGCCTATCCCCGAAACAAACACGGTCTTCTCGGGCCGCAGGTCTTCGTCGCGACACAAGCGCTGAACCGCCGCGAGAATCGCATTGTCGCCGCAGCCATTACACCAGCGTGGCACGCCGGCCTGGTAGTCCTCGAGGGCATGACGGTCCTCGTACATACGCATGAGGCCAAGGGTCGCGTTACTGGTCATGCCTGTTCACCTTGCGTTTCATTCATCTTGAGTTTGACTTCGCGGCAGATCGTTCGTGGCTTCAAAGGCCGGCCCCGCGACTCGCTCCAGCAGTCGATGTCGATCAGGAAGCGCGCCCGCAACATCCAGGCCAGCGCCGAGTAACGCCGATTATTTTCGTCGATGATCTCGTCCTCGACGCGGTCCGACCAGTTGTTCTCGATCGTCATCACCTGCTTGAAACGGCGCATGATCTCGCCGATCCCCGAGGGCATCGGCTGCAGGAACGTCAGGTGGAGCGACGAAATACGATGACCTTCTGCGCGCAGCAGCTTGACCGACTCCTCGATCGCGCCGCGGCTGCTCCCCCAGCCCACCAGCAGCATATCGCCCTCCTCGTCACCGAAAACCGTCGGCGTCGCCAGCGTCTTCTGCAGCGCCGCGAGCTTCAGGCTGCGATGCCGCAGGCCCTCCTCGTTCGTGGCCGGATCGTAGGCCACCCGGCTCGAGCGGTCGTGTGCGAGGCCGGTCACGGTGTGCATTCCGTTCGGCTGTCCCGGAACGAAGCGCCTGAACAGGCCGGTCGCATTGTCCCAGTCGTAGGGCCTGGCACCGGCGGGTATCGGACTCTGGTCGATCGGCGGCGCCAGCCATTCTTCGCTGAATGTGGGTCGCGGAAACGGGGTCTGCGCAGTGGCCAGCGCCGAGTCCGAAAGCACGACGACGACCATGTTGAACGTCTCGGCGATCTTTCTGGCCGTGATCACCGAGTAAAAACAGTCCTCGATCCCGGACGGCGCCATAACGACCTTCGGTGCATCGCCATGGCTGCCGTAGCAAACGGTCAGCAGATCGCCTTGTTCGGCTTTGGTCGGCTGCCCGGTGCTCGGCCCCCCGCGCTGCACGTTGATGATGACCATCGGGATCTCGGCCATCACGGCAAGGCCAATCGCTTCTTGCTTGAGTGAATAGCCAGGTCCCGAGGTCACCGTGACTGCGCACTTTCCAGCGTATGAGGCACCGAGCGTAAACGTCGCCGCGGCGATCTCGTCTTCGGCCTGGTGCACCAGGCCACCGACGCGCCCGAACACGTCGCTGAGGTAATGGGACACCGACGTCGCCGGCGTGATCGGGTACATCGCGCAGATTTCCATTCCCGACGCCAGGACTCCGAGCGCAAGCGCCGTGTTGCCATTGACGACGACCTGCGGCTCGCTGGCCTTGGTCGCCGGAATACGATATTTGAAATCGAGGTTTTCCTCGGCCCATTCGAATCCGGCCTCGAGCAGGCGCTGGTTCGCCTCGATCACCTTGCTGCTCTTCTTTTTCAGCGCGAAGGCGACCTGCTCCCGACCCAGGTCCAGGTCCAGGCTGTAGATGCTGCAAAGCATGCCAAGGGCGAACATGTTTTTGCCCTTACGGGCGTCGGAGACGATTTTCAGACATTCGCGCTCCATCGGGATCTCGAGCACGCGGAAGCCCTCGCGATGCAGCCGGTCGACCGTCTCGGCATACGTCGCCCGGATGCCCTCGTCGCGGTGCTCCCTCCACATGCCCTCGAGCAGGATCAGGCAGCCGGGCTTGAGTTCGCCATCGCGCACCCGGCCGAGCAGCACCTGCTCATTGAACGCGACAACGAGATCCGCCTCGTCACCGCCATTACTGATAGTGCTTGATCCAAGCCGAATGCGGTTACCACTCGCACCGGCCACGCTGCGCGCCGGTGGCTGGATTTCCGCGGGAATGATCTCGACGGTCCACACTCCGTTTCCCATCCGCGCCGCTATTGAGCCGAGCGACTGGCCACAGCGCTGAGCGCCTTCACCCGAGTCGCTGACGATCTCGACGATCTGCTCGTCCAGGGTAACGACTTCCTTGTGGTTGGCCGGCTTGCGCCGCTCGCTTATTGAAGTCACTTGAGCTGCTCGGGTGGCGTTCATGTTTCGTTGCAGGCCTCGGTCGGTTACTTGCTCAGGAAGCGGACGGATTATCGGTCAGATCGGCCGGGACGCGCACCAGTACAAAGTCATGCTCGTGCGGATCAAGCCCGAACAGCCGTTCATCGGCATTGACGTCGGACTCGGCGCAT
>Ga0316576_10002388_pt1 | contig 10672 bp, 8 predicted proteins | sample S0NA_FD_203075 | JGI IMG/M metagenome (GOLD analysis project Ga0316576, IMG submission 203075) | Rhizosphere microbial communities from salt marsh grasses in Alabama, United States - S0-2_050615r3r5 | ecosystem: Host-associated > Plants > Roots > Rhizosphere | place: USA: Alabama | collected... | reverse complement strand
GCTTGTGGTTCTTGCTCGTGCTCTACATTCTGACAAACGGAGCGTTCTTCGCTTCCCTCAAGTCCTTTTTATGTTCTCAATGTATGAATTTCGCGTGCCCCTTGAATTCCGTAAGCGAAACGACTCGTGACCTATTTTTTCAGCGAAATCCTTCCATTGCTGAACACTGGTCCAAAAACGCCCAAGATTGAATCGTTAACACGGCACTTCACCAGAAAGCCCGGGCACTTGGTAACGTTCTTTTGCTAGATGCTTTTGATTGTTGATGGGGTCTGACCAATGCCCCTTTTTGAAATCATAAGATAATAGTGAGAGGTGGTGCTGTTCTCGAACTTAAACAACCGTTTTTGCCATGGAAAAGGGGTAGTTAAGAAAGGGGGCACACGATGCAAAGCGCGAATCTGTATGACACACCGGGAGTTGTTCGGCACATTACCCATCGCTGCCATAAGAGGGAATTTCTACTGAATTTTGCCGGGTACCGACGGCGATGGCTGCGGTGGCTTTTCGCCGCCTTCGGCGCGCCGGCCGCGCTGGCCCTGGTGCTGCCCGGTATTTCGGTGGCGCAGAACCGCGTGCAGCTGGCGCCGGGATGGGCCGTTTTCCACGACAAGACCGGACTGGTAGTGCCGCATCCGGCAGGGTGGCAGGTGCGGGTGCTGGGGGACGGGGGCTTCTTCGCCTTTCGGCCGGAGGGTGGCCAGGGAGCAACGGCGGTGGTGTATGTGATGCCGCTGGCCTCGGTGCAGGGTACGCCCAACGGCGTGGTGCAGGGGCTCGGGCAGATCGCGCCGCAGCTTTTCCCCGAGGTGCGGGTGTTTTCGGTGCGCACGGTGTCGCGCTCACCGGCTGTGGCCCTCGGCAATTTGCAGTTCAGTCCCCACGGAGCGCCGTTTGTGGGTTCGGTCATGTGCTACATTGACGGCGGGCGCGGAGTTGTGTATGCCATCGCCGCGCAACAATCATCTTGGGCGCGAGACCAGGCCACGCTGCGGCGCATGTTGTCGGATTTTTTCTATTCGCCGCCCGGCGGCGCGCCTGGGCCGGGCAGGCCGCCGGCACTGCCGCGCATGGCTACCTGGCAGGACCCCACCGAGCGCGCCTTCACTGTGCCGGTGCCGGCGGGCTGGCACGTGCAGGGCGGCGTACGGCGCCTGGGAACGATGGACATGCGTATCGAAGTGGTGGCGACCAGCCCGGACAGGCGCATGATGGTGCGCATCGGCGATTGGGGAGTGCCGCCGTCGTTCATACCGATGAATCAGTTTCACGCCCAAGGCGGACTTCGTGAAGGGCAGATTTACTATCCCAGCGGCCCGGCCGCGGGCCAGCAGATGATCCTGCGCTACCTGCCGGGCATGCAGTTCCTAGTGCACTGGTATCTTCCCCAGCGGGTCGGGCAGTTCACGGTGACGGCGAAGCGCAACGACGTGCAGCTGTCGCAGCAGGTGACCGCGTTCCAGATGCGCATGGGCCTGCAGACACAGTCGGTGTTCGGCGAGGCAGCCTTCGATGCGGAGACCAATCAAGGCCTGCGCAAAGGGTATGCCTTCGTGGAGACACGGGCGGACCAGATGCTGTGGTTCGTGGGCCGGCTGTGGGGCTACCTGAGCGCGCCGCAGGACGAACCGGTGGCGGCGGCGGTGCTGAACCGCATGGTGGAAGGTTTCCGCACCAATCCGCAATGGGGCATGGCGCAGATCCACGCCGCCGCCCAGGCGGCCGCGGCCCAGCACCAGGCCAATGAGGAAATCAGCAACATGATCAACCAGGGTTACAAAGAGCGCTCGCTGATCCAGGACCGCGTGCACCAGCGCACCATCCGCGCCATCCGTGGCGAGACCCTGCTCGTCGATCCCACCACCGGCAAGCAATTCGAGGTGCCCGCCGGCAGCAACTATTACTGGCGCGTGCAGGGAGGCCAGCAGATCCTCGGCACGCCAGGGCCAACGCGGCCCAATCTGCCCAATCACTGGGTTCATCAGATGGAGGTTGTACCATGATGTTTTCGAGCGTATTTCCAGACCCTGCGGCGTCTGCGGAAAATCTTGCGTGGGAACTAACGAATGCATAATTTTCTATTGAGGGAAATTGAAGGGCCGTGAACAATTCCACGAACTATAAGGGAGGTTATTATGAGAAAAGCAAACATACTCATAATGGTACTGGCCGTCATCCTGATACTATCGACAGAGTGGCAGGGAAAAGCAGACGCCGCCGTAATCGCCAAGGATGTTGCATATTCCGCCCAAGGCGTCTTGCTCAAAGGGTACCTGGCCTATGATGACAAGGTCCTGGATAAACGTCCCGGCATTCTTGTGGTCCATGAATGGTGGGGGCTAAATGATTATGCCCGAAAGCGCGCCCGAATGCTGGCCGCAAGGGGATATACCGCCTTGGCCGTGGATATGTATGGAGACGGCAAACAGGCAATGCATCCTGACGATGCAGGCAAGTTTTCCGGCGCGATCATGAAAAACTTTGATGTGGGCAAGGCACGTTTCCTCGCCGCTGAAGAATTCCTGAAAAGTCAGCCGACCGTTGACCCGACTCGGATTGGCGCCATCGGCTATTGTTTTGGGGGCGGGGTGGTATTGAACATGGCCCGTCAAGGAGCCGACCTTGCTGCCGTGGTAAGTTTTCACGGGAGCCTACGAGCGATTAAACCTGCGGAGCCGGGCATGGTCAAGGCCAAGATCAGAGTGTACACAGGCGGAAGCGATACATTTGTTCCTCCCGCAGCGGTGGAGGCTTTCGAAAAGGAGATGACCAACGCCAAAGCCGACTATAGGGTAACGGTTTATCCGGGGGCTCTCCATAGTTTTACCAACCCCGATTCGACGAGAGTGGGAAAGAAGTTCAATCTGCCGCTGGCTTACAACGAAAAGGCGGACAAGGCTTCCTGGAAGGACATGCAGGGTTTCTTTGATACGGTCTTTACCAAGTAGACGGACAGAATGATTCTAGACGGGTCCAGCGTTTTTCGGTTGCACCGGGACATCTGCATTGCCGAAGCATACCTTTGAGCGTTCGGGAATTTCGGGAAGCCCAGAGAAAAAAATGGAATAGTCGATGCCCCCCTGACTCAGCGAGGTTCTTCCGTCCGGAAATCCCCATCATGACTCTCACGAGGAGCCGGGGGCAGGTCTTTCTTGTAGACCACGGTGCGGTAGGGGAAAGGAATTTCCACGCCCTCACGATCAAAACGCTTCTTGACCTCTTCCAGAATCCACCATCTTGCTGACCAGTATTTATCCACGTCGGGGACCCAAAGATAGAGCCGCAGTCCTATGGAGAAGTCCCCATGAGAAATCACTCGCACAAAGGGGTCATCAGCCCCGGTGTCGCGGTAGGGACAACGGTAGGCCTCCTCGAGAATGAAACGCCTCGCCAGATCGATATCCGTATCATAGCTTACACCCATTTCTACCCTGCACAGCATCCTGGGGTCAACGATGCTGTAGTTGATGAGCGAGATGCTGTCGATTTTTTCATTGGGGATGATGAGCCTTTTGAGTTCCCAGGTGCGAACGACGGTGTGCCGCAGGGTAATATCCTCGATAGTCCCATATTCGTTCTCGATGCTTACGATGTCGCCGATTCGGAAGGGTCGGTAAATGGCAAGGGTAAGGCCGGAGATGAGATTCGCCAGGGTGGACTTAGCGGCAAAACCAATGACCAGGGCAGTAATGCCGGCGCCAGCCATCGCCGTGCCTACGAGGGCACGAAGAGACGGAACCAGGCTGGCGTAGAACATTGCCGCAACGACAAAAATGATAAGATTTTTTATCCGCATAATATAGCGAATAACCGTCTTGTCGACCTTTCTCTCCAGTTTGCCCATTACCCAGCGCGGCCTCTGGATGAGCCTCGTACTGACGGCGGCACCCAGACATGCCACGAGGAAAATAAAAACAGCCAGAGTCAAGGCGCCCACAAAACTGCTCGGATCAACGAGTTTTTCTATTGAAAGCCATTGCCAATTCATGGGAACCTCCTGCCAATCTCCAAAGAGATATTTCGTGGCGCTAAAAACATTCCGTTTTCTGAAAACCCTCTGTTTGCCGAGCTGATCCTAACTCCTCCACTCAAGAGGAGATTCCTTTCAGATCTGCAGGCGGACACTGATCTCAATGACCTGTTCCACCGGGAGTTCATAAAAGGAGGTCGCATTGGCCGCATTGCGTGACATGAAAACAAAAAGGCCTGCACGCCATCTGGCCATAGCGGGTTTTTCACCGATGATCAAGCTTTCACGGCCGACGTAAAAGCTAGTCTGTTCCAGATTCAGGTCCAGGCCCTGTCCGCACGCCAGAGCCAATGCACTTTCCAGGTTCGGGTGTTCCATGAATCCATAGCGTGCAATAATGCGATGAAACCCGCCTCCCAATTTCTCGGTCTGCACCTTTTTGAGGCTAGGGACCCAAGGAACATCCTCCACCCGGAAATGCAACAAGACAGTCCGGCTATGCAGCACCCTGTTGTGCCTGATGTTTTTTGCCAGTGCCACGGGAACAGCGTTTCGGCTCGCTGAGAGAAAGACGGCATCCCCTTCGATTTTCTTCGGCGGATTACACGTCACATCAACGATATACTGGTGAAGCGGGGGCATGATTTTCCGAAGCTGTCCGGACAGGATCCGGCGGCCCTTGTCCCAAGTGAGCATCATGGTAAAAAATAGTCCTCCGATGACCAGCGGAAACCAGGCACCGTGAAGGATCTTGCTTATGTTTGCCACAAAAAAGGGCACATCCACCAGGAAAAAGAGACCGGCCAGCGGCGCCGCCCACGCGAGAGGCCACTGCCACCTTCTGCGCGCCACCACAAACAGCAGCGTCGTGGTAATAAGCATTGTGGATGTGACCGCCACCCCGTATGCTGCGGCAAGCTTGCTGGAGGATTGAAAACCGATTACCAGTGCAACGGTGCAGACCATAAGCATCCAATTCACCGGACCCACATATATCTGCCCGATCTGGGCAGCAGAAGTGTGCCGAATATGCAACCTGGGTAAATAGCCCATCTGGATCGCCTGCTTGGTCAGGGAAAAGGCTCCGCTTATCACCGCCTGGGAAGCAATGATGGTGGCCAGGGTGGCGAGCAACACCGTCGGAACCATTGCCCACGATGGAACCATGGCGTAGAACGGATGATACGCCGCTTCCGGGTGCTCCAGCAAAAGTGCCCCCTGCCCGAAATAATTGAGCACCAAGGCTGGAAAAACAAGGCTGAACCAGGTCAAGCGGATGGGTCGCTTGCCGAAATGACCCATGTCAGCGTAGAGTGCTTCGGTCCCGGTGACTACCAGAAAAACCGCTCCCAGCACCACCAATCCGTGCAACTTGTTCTCAACCAGAAAGCCTACGGCATGCCACGGAAAAACAGCAGCCAGGACCTGGGGGTCATTCATAACCTGCAGGGCACCCGTAACCGCCAGGAAAATCAACCAAATCAGAATCACCGGACCGAAAAGTCCACCGATTCTTGTCGTACCGTGGCGCTGGATGAAAAAAAGGCCGAGAAGAATCATGATGGTCAGCGGAATCACGTAGGGATCCAGTGCGGCGGTGATGACCCCGATCCCTTCAACGGCGCTCAGAACGGAAATGGCCGGGGTAATCATGCCGTCCCCATAGAGCAGGCACGCGGCAAAAAGACCCAAAGTGATGACACCCAGTCCTCGCGTTTTGGAAGACACGTTCTGCCCGCGAATCAAGGCGGTCAGGGCAATGACCCCGCCTTCTCCGCGGTTGTCCGCCCGAAAGACAAAGATCAAGTATTTCAGCCCCACGATCATGACCAGCGCCCAAAACATGAGCGAGAGGATTCCCATCACGTTCGCGTGGCTCACCCCAATGCCGTACTCCCCGTGAAAACACTCCCGAATGGCATATATCGGGCTTGTGGCGATGTCCCCAAAAACCACGCCCAGGGCCGCAAGCGACAGCCGTGCCAGACGGCTGTTGGCTCTCTGATCGCCGCTTTCGTTTTTTTCCTTCTCTCCCCCCACTTTTTCAGGTCCTTCCATGGAAACTGTCGTGCCTCCTTTTCTTATCCTCTTCAAAAGTCGGTATAGGGTGTTCCGCGCCTTCCATAAATCAGAATGTTATGAAGCGCCGTTTCAAGGAAATCAGCACCACCTGGAGCACCGGTAATCCGGCCCATACGAATAGGGGAACCCTTACCCTGCAGCTGGCTCACGCCGCCTTTCGCCACAAGCGGGGGCGAATGCACTTCAAAAAAATACCCGCCCTGACAAGCTTCATACTGATAATAAAACACAGCATCAGAAGGAGCGCCCTCATGCCCAGAGATAGGAAACTCGAACAGAAAAGGATTCCTGCTGATAAACGGATGGCAGGATGGCAACCGCCACCCTCACACTCACCAGGAGGGCCGTGGCAGGATGGATTGTGCCTGTCACAGAGAAACGGACCTGCGTTCTACCTCATAATTTACCGTTACCATCCAATCCTGGTAGTTCGGGTCAAGGACTTTCAGAGTAGACACCAACTCCTGCTTGAAAACAGTCTCGATCGGGGCGCCACGACCTGGCCAGAGCCTAAACTTTGCCCGCACAAACTCCTTTCCAGATTCAGTCTTCACTCGTCCCTCGAGGGAAGGAGGCGAAACGAAAATTCCGGGAAACTGCTCCGCCGCAGCGTTCACCACGGCTTTCACCTTATCCTCCACCTGCTCTGCCACCTGGGGATCACCCGACAGCATCACATCTGCAAAGCCTCTCACATAACCGCGTGGGTAAAGCACCACGTTCGCAATTGTCCGGTTTGGGATATAGACCCGTGCGCCCAAGGCGTTTTCAATTATCGTAAAACGCATGCCGAAATTTCTGACAATCCCAGTCTGTCCTGCTATATCAACCATGTCCCCAACATTGAACAGTCCGGAAAAGACGATTGTCAAGCCGTTTACCACGTCCTGCACAAGCCCCTGTGATCCAAACCCGATGGCCAGACCGAGTATAGACGCGCTCGCGAGATAGGCTTTCAGCGAAATGCCGAGCGCATTCAGAACTAACCCGATAGCGGCAAAATAGAGCGAGAAAACGGTGATGCTGGTTGTGAGGCTGATGATGGTCTTGGACTTTGAAAGCCTCCCGCCCCTCTTCATGGTCATGACCCTGCGGCTCGCTCGACGCACCACAACAACCGCGAGGTGCAGCCCCATGACCACTGCGATCAGAATGGTGATCCCTATGAACGTTCCCATCTCCGAAGCGTATTTGGAATAAGCGGAAATCATCTCGCCTCCGGATTACATTGATTTCTATCGCTTGAAGTAGGCCACCATGACTACCCCGATAGCAAGGAAGAAAAAGCGGGCTCATGGAAGGCTTTCACGGCTTGTTCCCATTGCATAGTCGTCTGATTATTCTCCTCAAGACTCTGAATAAAGCCGGACAGGCTCCGTGTATCTGATGCAACAAACCGGTACGTGCTGCCGAAATTCAGGGAGTACCGCAGCCATTTCAGGTACTGGTTCCGATAGGGCCGGAGGATTTCCTTTTTGAACAGCGCTCGTGCAAACCGTGCCATGAGCGAGTTGGAGATCTCCCGCATTTAGTCTATTCGTAGACGTCTATCTTGGAATAGAGTATGTTAAGCGGCAAGCAGAAATGATAGTAAGCTGACTTTTCCTTGTCAATCTTTTCACACGGCTGTATTCAAAGAGACAGGTTTTGGTTATGGCTGCTTCGAAAAAATTATCCCTGGGCATAATCTTTGCTTCCGCCACCCTGACCATTATGGCCGGGAGCATCATTGCGCCGGTTCTCAACTTGATGCGCGATGGCCTGGGGGTTGCGCCCTCCTACGTCGGATTGATCATCACCACCCATGGCTTATTCATGGCGCTGTTCAGTCCAGTGATGGGAAGCATTATCGACCGTAAAGGGGTTAAACGGCTGTATATCGCTGCGCTGTTCTTTTATGGATTCGCCGGCGGTTCCGGCTTGCTTATCAATTCCTTCTGGGTGTTACTCGCCAGTCGGGCGTGTCTCGGCATTGGTTTGGCCGGTGTTTTTGCCGGCATAAACGTTCTCATCCTGAATACATACGAGGGGATTGAACGCGATCAGGTCATGGGCTGGCGGGGCAGTGCTCAGAGTTTCGGCGGAATTATCTGGCCATTAGTCGGTGGCGCCTTCGGCTTGATTTCGTGGCGTCTTCCATTCGCCGTCTACATGATGGCCATACCAATCGGCCTGCTGGCTATCGCCGCCGTACCGGAACCGATAGTCCATCATCAAAACGGAACGAATCCCCAGGAAACTAGGTCGGTATGGGCGATCTTTAGAAACAGGCCAATTCTTTTCATCATCTACGGCTTAATCTTTTTCGGGAGCCTGCTTCTCTATTCCATTATCGTTTTTCTACCCCAACTTTTAGAGGGTTTCGGCATTTCCAGCACCTTCCGTATCGGTCTTTTCATCACCGCCATGACCGCCTCAGCAGGAGTCACTGCCTTCGTCTACGGAAAGATACGATCGCGCTTCAGCTATGAGAGAATCGGTATCATGGCCGTTATCCTGTGGACGTTGGCATTTACCATAATATCCCAGGCACCTGTAAGTTGGGCAATCGCCATCGGCATGGCCCTGTTCGGCATCAGCCAGGGACTGATGATGCCGACCGTTATGGTGTGGATCGGGGTGGTGGTGCCGCCGTCATTCCGGGGACGGTTTAGCTCCTACCTGGGGACATGTGGATTTATCGGTCAATTCCTGTCCCCCATCCTATTTGCACCGGTGTTTGTGCAGTTGGGGTTCAAAGGTGTTTTTGTAACCGGTGCCGGGGTAGGTGTGGTTTGGTTGGTGCTGCTTTCAGCCGTCGTGATCAAAGCCGCCAAAAAACAACCTCCCATCAAGGGAGGTTGACAATGCCCCAACCTGCTAGCACCAAGCTCTTTACGGGGCCGCGTGACGAATAGCTAACACAAAATAATGACTGGCAGAATCAGCTTGTAGAAAAACTGCGATACCTGATAAGTATTTTACTTATCGCCCTGCAACACATATATGAGGTTATAGGAAGGTCATATGTCAAAATTAAAAGCAAAAGGCCTCAAATGGCTCAAAGGCTTTCATTTGATTGCAGTTTCTTGTTGGGTAGGCGGTGCTGTTGCCTTGCTATTACTCTATTTTCTCAAAGATGGAGTTACTCAGGACGGTGTTTTGTATGGGATAAACCAAAGCATTCATCATGTGGATATGGTAGTGGTTGTTCTCCCCGGAGCTTTTGGCTGCTTGGTTACCGGTCTAATCTACTCATCATTGAGCAACTGGGGGTTCTTTAAACACACCTGGCTGATATGCAAATGGATAATCACCGTAACAGCCATTTTGTTTGGAACTTTTTTTCTGGGGCCATGGGAAACGACGATGATGGAAATCTCCGGAAAAATGGGTATGTCTTCTTTGACTGATCCATCATATCTCTACAATGAAAAGATGAACTTGATTTTTGGCGCTCTACAAGCCCTCGTGCTGATGATCACAATATTTATTTCAATTTTCAAACCATGGAAGTCACTCAAAGGGAAGAAGAAAACGATACAACAAGGCTGATTCAGCCAACCCAAAGAAACCGCACGTTTGATCCGCGGCGATTATGCATTTCACTATATAAGGAGGCGCTATGTTGTCACGTAGTCTTGGGCAATCAGGGATTTCAGTATCAGCTATCGGCCTTGGATGCATGGGACTTTCCGAGTTTTACGGGGAACCCACGCAAGAATCAGAGGCCATCAATCTCCTCCACCGGGCCATCGATCTGGGGGTCACTCATTTTGATACCGCGGAAATCTACGGCCAAGGACGCAACGAGCAATTACTGGGAAAGGCTTTTGCCGGACGTTGGGACCATATTGTTCTGGCGACCAAATTTGGTCCCCAACGGGACCCGGGCACGGGCGCCTTCGTCGGGATAGACGGCTCACCGGCCAATGTCCGGAACTCTTGTGAAAACAGTCTGAAGCGTCTGGGTACCGAAAGGATTGACCTGTATTATCTTCACCGTGTTGATCCGGCCACCCAGATTGAGGATACCGTCGGTGAGATGGCGAAGTTGGTTCAGGAAGGCAAGATCGGGGCCGTTGGCTTGTCAGAGGCTTCAGCCGAGACGATTGAGCGGGCACATGCTGTGCATCCCATTGCCGCCCTTGAGACCGAGTATTCCCTATTCAGCCGTGACATTGAAAAGAACATACTCCCCACATGTGTGGAGCTTGGCATCAGCTTGGTAGCCTACTCGCCTTTGGGGAGGGGAATGCTGACCGGGCGCTACACCTCAATCAGCGATCGGCCCACCAGCGAGACTGATTTCCGGGCCCGGATGCAGCCCCGGTTCCAGCCGGAAAATATCGAGTCTAACCTCACACTGGTGGAGGCTATCAAGGAGATTGGTGCCCAAAAGGGATGCGTGGCAGCGCAGGTTGCTTTGGCCTGGGTGTTGAACCAAGGAGATCATGTTGTAGCCATTCCAGGCACGACCAAGCTTGCCAATCTCCAGACCAACCTGGGGGCAATTGACTGTCGCCTCACAGAGGAGGATCGAGCCATGCTTAATGAACTGGCAGATCAGGTGCTGGGTGATCGATACTCCCCTGAAGAGATGGCGGGGATCAACCGGTAACAGTTGCGTGTCCTGACTCA
>Ga0316576_10002387_pt1 | contig 10679 bp, 8 predicted proteins | sample S0NA_FD_203075 | JGI IMG/M metagenome (GOLD analysis project Ga0316576, IMG submission 203075) | Rhizosphere microbial communities from salt marsh grasses in Alabama, United States - S0-2_050615r3r5 | ecosystem: Host-associated > Plants > Roots > Rhizosphere | place: USA: Alabama | collected... | reverse complement strand
AGGACGCTGTTCCGCGACGAGAACCTCGGGGTCCGCCGGGCGGTCGATTCGGCGATCACCTGGTTCTTCGAGAACGAAGAGCAGGGGATCATCCTCGAGGACGACTGCCTCGCCGACCGCTGCTTCTTCGACTATTGCGAACAGCTGCTCGACAGGTACAGGGACGACGAACGCGTGATGCACATCGGGGGAAACTGCTTCCTGCGTGCCCCGGACCTCGAGGCGAGCTATTTCTTCTCCACCTACCCTCACATCTGGGGCTGGGCGACCTGGCGCGATGCCTGGGCGCACTTCTCGCCGACCAGCCCCGACTTCGAGGCCGAATTCGAGCAGATCCAGCCGGCCTTCTCGACCCCGGAGCAGGCGGCCTACTGGCATGACACCCTCTCCCGCTACCTCGGGGGAGAGTTCGACACCTGGGATTACGGATGGGCATTCTCGATCTGGAGGGCAGGCGGGCTGGCGACCTACCCGGCGGCCAACCTGGTCCGGAACCTCGGCTTCGGCGCCGCCGCGGCGAATACGAAGGCCTGGAAGGACTACAAGGGGCTGGGGCGGCTGCCGCTGCAGTCGATCGACGAGATCCGACACCCCGAATCGGTCACGCGCAACCCCGCCCTGGATGCCGAGAACTTCGAGGTCGTCTACGACCGCCCGCCGTTGCCCCGGCGGGCCCTGGCGGTCGCCAGGGCCGCGCTTTCGCGAACCCGCCTGTGAAAGGCTCTTCCGCCATCAGGGTGCTGATGGTCAACAACTTCGCGCGGATCACCGGCGGTGCGGACCTCCACTGTCTGGAGCTGACCGAGGGCCTGCGGCAGCGCGGGCACGAGGTCAGATGGCTGGCGACCGCGTCCGACCGGAACCTGGAGACCGAGGGCGACTTCGTGCCCTATGCGGTCGACGCACAGAGCCGGGAGAAGCTGAGCGCCGCCGGCAGGCTGCGGGCCGCCCGATGGGCATTCTGGAACCCGCACGCAGCCGCGGCCGCCGACCATCTGATCCGGTCGTTCCGCCCCGATGTCGTCCACGTGCACAAGACCTATGTGCAGCTCTCGGTCGCGCCGGTCATCGTCGCCGCCAGGCACCACGTACCCGTTGTCCAGACTGCGCACGACTACGAATTCGTATCTGCCAGCGCCGTGGATTCGACCGGCGGATCGTGGGACCGGGACGAGTCCAGGTTCTCCTACCAGGCCCTGAACAGCGCGACGATGCTGACCAGGCGGTTCCTGCACAAGCCGAGGGTGTCCCGCTGGATCGCGGTGTCGCGTGACCTCTCACGGATCTACCGCGAAACCGCCGGGGTGAACATGGAGGTCATCCCCAACTTCACCGATCCCTCCCCGGTACCGCCGGTCGCGTTCGGCGAGCGCGAGGGTGTGGTCTTCGTCGGCCGGCTCAGCCCCGAGAAGGGGGTCGAGCACGTACTGGAGGCCGCGAGGCTCAACCCCGGCATCCCGTTCACGATCGTCGGCGACGGTCCGCTGGCCGGCCGGGTCAAGTCGCTTGCCTCCGATATCGGGAACCTGCGCTTTCCCGGCTTCGTCGACAACTCGGAGGGAAGGGCGCTGCTGAGGGGCGCCCGCGTGTGTGCGATGCCGTCACTGTGGCGTGAGCCCGGTTCCCTGGTCGGTCTCGAGGCGATGAGCGAGGGAACACCGGTCGTGACCTATTCGCGTGGGGGCCTCGCCGAGTATGTCGCCGACGCCGGCGCCGGCGTGGTCCTTCCGGAGCGGGACGGACCGCCGGAACTCGCGGCGGCGATCGCTTCGCTCCATGCCGACGGAGACGGATGGGAGCGCTTCTCTAAGGCCGGCCGCGAAGCCGTCGGGACCGTGCACTCGCGCCCGGCCTATCTCGAATCGCTGGAGAGCGTCTACCGGTCCGTGCCCGGCCCGGAATTTCGACCGGCCTCCGGCGGGTAGGCTGGCGCGATGGACGAGCGACTTCACATCGGCTGCGGGCCGTCGGTCTATCCGGGCTGGGTCAACATCGACAAGTCCCCCTCGGTGCTGCTGGGAAGGTTCCCGGTCGTCCGGAAGCTGCTCTTCAGGCTGCGTCTGCTGACCCCCGAGCAGGCCAGGGGATTCCCCGAAGGGGTCGTGTTCGCCGATGTCTCCAGGCGCATCCCGGCCGCCTCGGCCTCGGTCGAGTACATCTACTGCTCTCACATGATCGAACACCTGAGCCGGTGGCAGGCCCTCGACTTCGTCCGCGAATGCCACCGGGTCCTGCGACCCGATGGCGTGCTGCGACTGGCGACGCCTGACCTGGAGCTGATGGTGCGCGACTACGTCGACCGCAGCTCGCCGTTCATGGGAGACGGCTTGACCGCCTCGGACGCGTTCTGCGCCGAGTACGGTGCCTACGCCGACGACCCGGGCAATCAGGCCCGGCGAATCCTCAGGAAGCTGGCCGGAGGTGACAACCACCAGTGGCTGTACGACGAGGAAGGCCTGAGGAGACTGCTGGTCGAGGGCGGCTTCGAAACCGTGGACCGATGCCGGTTCCGCCAGGGCTCGGTCCCGGAACTAGAGCGCATCGAGCACCGCGAGCGCGGCCTGTTCGTGGAGGCGCGGCGGCACGCGACCTGAGCCGGCCCGGCTTCAGCGTCCGGCCACGACCAGGTAATGCGTGGCCAGGTTGGCCACCCTGCGGCGGTGGATCGAGTTCTCGTACACCAGGTAGGCGCGCCTCAGCGGGGGCAGGAAGTCGAAGTAGGAGGCGCCGTTGTAAAGCGGTGTCAGCTCGTATTCGGACCAGGTGGAGAACACCGGTGCGAGGGCGCCGGCCGTGCAGCGGTCGTAGTAGGCCGGAAAGACCGGGATGTTGTTTTCGGTCCTCTTCATCGTGCGGTCGACGATCCTTGCGCCGAGAGCGTCGGGCAGGATCCGGTTGATCACTCCGAATACCGACCAGGCCCCTGAAAACAGGGCGACGAAGCGGCCGCCCGGCCTGAGGTAGCCGTGCACGTTCGAGACCGTCGCCTCGAGGTCCCTGACGTGCTCGAGCACCTGCCAGCTGATGGCCAGGTCGAACCTGTCGCGCAGCTCCTCCTGTGGCAACGAGGCGTCGGCCTCGACTACCTCGTCGTAGGCACCCGGGCCCGCCTCGAGCAGCTCGGCGAGCGAGATGTCGAGACCGGTATAGGAGGTGCCTGCGGGCCGCCTTTCGGGCGCGATCGCGGGATGGCGGCCCGAGCCGATGTCGAGAACCGCGCATCCGCTCCCCAGCCGCTCGAAGACGGCTGCCTCGAAAGGTCCGCGCCACGGCTGGGCGTAGCGCTCGGGAAGACCTCTGCCCGCGGACGGCATCGGGTCAACCGTCCCGGCGGAAGAGAAGGTCGGCCTGAACCGGTTCGCCGTCCTCCGTGAACACCGTTCCGTGGAACCCGCGAAGGCGCAGGCCGAGCCCGAGCATGAAGGCGATCACCTCGTCGGCCAGGGCCTGCCCCTCGTAGAGCTCGACGAACGAGCACTCGACCAGGGCCTCGTCGACCTGTGGCAATGTCGAGACGGCTCCCTTCAGCACCTCGAGTTCGAGACCCTGGACGTCGATCTTCAGCAGGCAGGGCCGCTCGAGGGCCCGGTCGAGCTGCGAGTCGAGCGTGGACACCTCGACCATGGCGACCGACTCCCGGCCCGTGCCGGGAAACTCCCGCACCTGCCGTTCGCCGATCGGCAGCAGCGACGACGAATCATCACGGGAGGAGACGTTCATCCGGGCCGGGCCGGCTTCGGATCCGAGTGCGACCATCGCGAGGCTGACCCGCCCGCCGGTGACCCGTTGCAGGGTCGCCGCGGGGCCCGGCAGAGGCTCGAACGAGTGGATCTGTGCCTCCGGGAAGCGATGCTGCGCGAACAGCGCGAACTGGCCCTTCGACGCGCCGACGTCGATCACCGTGCGGTGCTCGAGCTGGAACGGAACCTCCTCGTGTTCGACCGAGGCGGCCACGCCCCGCGAGAGTGCCCTCCAGTAGGAGCGCTCGCCGAGCAGACGCCACAGCTTGCGCAGCCGGGCGCGGCCTCGTCTCAGCGATCCGCTCATGATCGCGGGGTCGGCTGGGGCTCTGTCCTGATCTCGGTCACTGCGAATCGAATCGGACCGTATCGGGTTGTCACTACAGACCCGCGGGCCGTGAAACCCGTTGGTAGGGTTGGTCCGGCGGCGCAACAGGGGTATTCCCCGGATTGGAACCTCACGTCGTGTTTACGTCCGTAATCGAAAGGCAAGTCCGGAATTGAGTCAGGGCCGACCCGAGCGAGCAGAAACCTCCGTTGGCGACCTGTCGACGGGAGCCACCGAAGCGCCTTCCGGCGAGCTGCCGCCACCGGAACCGCCCTCGTCCCGGCCCCGGCGCGATACCGGAGAGCGCGTCAGCCGGCTCAGCGACGGAAACGTGCGCAGCAGGCGCATGCTCGTGCTCAGCGACCTGACCTCGATAGCGGTGGCCTTCGCCGCAGGTCTCACGGTCTCCGGCACTTTCGCCCGGGCAGTCGACGTCGACGGGCTGCTGATCGTGCTCGTCATGGTTCTCCCGCTCTGGACCCTGATCGCCTACGCGGCGAATCTGTACCACGACTTCGAGCAGCGAATCGACCGCAACTTCGTAGACGAGTCGGGGCGACTCGTCGTGGTCTCGATGGCCTGGTCGTGGCTGTTCGTGATGCTGCTCACCTTCTGGACCACGGACGTAGACCTGATTGCGGCGTCGTTCTCGGTCTGGGTCTTCGCGGTTCCGCTGCTGATCCTCGGCCGGGCCGGAGTGCGCTCCTATGCGTCACGCCAGCCGTGGAACCTCCAGCCGGTCGCGCTGGTCGGCGACGAGGCCGGGCTGATCTCGCTGAGGAACCGGATCGGGCGCCATCCGGAATGGCGCCTCGACATCAGCCTCGAGGTCGTCGCATCGAGCCTGGTCGAGAGCGATTCCGAGGACGGGCTGCTCGAGTCGGCCGAACCGCGCTTCGTCGTGCTCGACGAAGACAGCGACGAGCTGCTCGACGAGTCGGGGCTGTTCGAACTGGTCCTGTCCACGGGGGTCGTCAGGACCATCCTCGTCGGCGGGGTCGGCGTCTTCGGTGATTTTGCCGCCAAGACCGAGCTGATCAAGAGGCTCCACGACGCGGGGATCGGAGTCGACGTCGTCTCGGGCGGCCCGGAGAACCTCTATTCGGCGGCCCTGCTTCAGGACATCGAGGGGCTGCCGCTGGTCAGCCTCCGGCCCACGGTCCAGCGCCCCGTCTCGCTCAGGATGAAGCGCGCTTTCGACCTCGTGGTGGCCGGGCTCAGCCTGGTCGTCGTCTCGCCGCTGCTTGTCTGGTGTGCACTGCGGATCCGCTTCGATTCGCCGGGTCCGGTGATCTTCCGCCAGACCCGGGTCGGCCTCGGTGGCGAGGAGTTCGAGATCTTCAAGTTCAGGACAATGGTCGATGACGCCCACCGCATGCGTCCGGAGTTGCGCGTCGCGACGCGGGGGGACGGCAACGACGACGTGCTGTTCAAGCTCGAGGACGACCCACGGGTGACTCCGGCGGGCCGGTCCCTGCGCCGCTGGTCGCTGGACGAGCTGCCGCAGCTGGTCAACGTGATCCGGGGGGACATGAGCATGGTCGGTCCGCGCCCGCTGGTTCCCGAGGAGGCGGCGGAAGCAGGGGTGCTGTTCGAGGCGAGGTCGAGCGTCAGGCCCGGCATCGCCGGTCCGTGGCAGGCCCTGGGCCGCAGCTCTATCCCGTTCGCCGACATGGTCAAGCTCGACTACACCTATGCGATGGGCAGGTCGCTGACCATGGACATCTACCTGCTGATCCGGACTCTCGCCGCGGTGCTGCGCCGCGAAGGTGCGCACTAGCGCCTCGCGGGCGCCCGCATGCCGGACCGGCACCGGGTTTATGCTCACCCGGCCTTTGGAAGAAGCAGTCGACACCAGCAACTACGAGAAGTTCCAGACCGGCAACCCGGTGGTGCGCAGGCTGATCGACCGCTTCTACGGCAAGGTCGGCGGGCTCGTATCCGCAGTGCGTCCCGAATCGGTGCTGGACGCCGGCTGCGGTGAAGGTGAGACCCTCGAGCGCCTGGCAGGGCTGCTCCCCGCGTCGGTCACCGGGATCGACCTCAACCCGGATTCGGTCGAGTTCGCGGCGAGGCGCATCCCGGACGGCAGCTTCAGCGTCGCGGACCTCACTGCGCTGCCTTTCGAAGACGACAGCTTCGACCTGGTGCTCTGCCTCGAAGTGCTCGAGCACATCGCCGACCCGGCCCCGGCACTGGCCGAGCTGTCGAGGGTCTGCCGCGGCGACATCGTGTTGTCGGTCCCGTCTGAGCCGTGGTTCAGGCTCGGCAGCCTCGCCCGGGGCAAGTACCTGGAGGGGTGGGGCAACCACCCCGAGCACGTGAACCACTGGAACCCGCGTTCGCTGCGCGCCTTCCTCGATTCGGAGGCCGACGTGGTCACTGTCGAGCGGTCCACGCCGTGGCTGGTCGCCCACGCGCGGCCGCGCCGGCCGTCGGCTTGAGCCGCTTTCAGTCCGTCGCGTAGAGGGTGATCCGGTTGGTCCCTTCACGGAAGGAGCCTTCCGGCAGGTTGACCCCGGTCATCCAGGTTCCGTCCCGATTCCAGGCGCGTGTGGTCGCAGCCACCACGCCGTTCACGGCCACGGCGACCGTTCCCGGATCCGAGCTCACATCAGGGAGCTCCGCCTGAACGTAGGCAGGCAGGAAGGGGATCGACCTCTCGACTTCGATCACCGGTCCGTCCGTCTGGAACGACGCGTCGAGCGGTTCGAGGCCGGGTTCGGACTCCGCCGTCGCTCCGAGCAGCTCCGGACGCCCGCCGACCGCGTAGAGCGTGCCGGAGCCGAAGCCGCGGTGCTTCAGGGCGACCGCGCGCCGCAGCTCTGTCTCGACCAGCGTCATCGGGACCTCGAAGTCGATCTCGTCGGTGGAGGTGACCTCGATGCTCTGCGGCCGGGGACTGCGCGCACGCCCGGGCCGCAGGCTCGAGCCCGACGCGCGCGGGGAGGGTTCGAGGCCGAGAGCGTCGAGCACGGTCGGCGCGATGTCGCTGACCGATGCCGGGCGGCGATCCACTGCGCCCGTGCTCTGGCCCGGGTACTTGATGAACATCGGAACCGGCAGCAGCCAGCCCGAGTTCTGCTCGCGGAAAGTGCGGCGTGAAGTCCCGACGCCGAAGGATGCGCCGTGGTCGGCCGCGACCACGAACAGGCTGCGCTCCCATACGCCCAGTTGCTTCATACGGTCGATCAGGTCGGCGATCAGCGCGAACGTGAACTCGGCCTGGGCCAGCGCCTGCTGCATGTTCTTCAGCGACTCGGCCTCGGACTCGGGGTCCTCCAGTGCGAGGCGGCTGCCGTCGTCGCCGATCACGGCGTTCGCGTATCCGCGCCCGTCTTCGAGGAACTGGAACGGCGCGTGGGGCAGGATCAGGTGGAGCAGGTCGAAGGTCCTGTCTCCGGGGTCCAGCCCGTCGATGAAACCGCGCGCGATGCCCGCCCTCTCGAAGCCCCACGGGGAAGCGGGCTGGGGCCAGCGGCCGGACAGGGCCTTCGCCGCCTGGTCGAGCAGGCCGCCCGGCGTGATCCGGTCGGGCTTTTTGGCGCCCTCTGACCAGGTCGGCACCGTGCCCATTCGCAGCAGTCCGGTGACCCGGGTCGCGGGACCGGAATTTCGTGGGCAGAGGTCGGTTATCACCTCGCGCGCGCGGACTTCATAGCCGGCTCCGGCGGTGATCGTGCAGAGGTTGTCCGGATAACCGGGCAGGCCCGGCGGTGGGCGGTCTTCACCGGACGCGGCGTCCTCGCCGGTCATGATCGCGGGCATCGCAGACAGCGTCTGATCTCCGACCGAGAGCGCGTCCGGATACCACGTCGTCTGCCTGGCGACCCTGCCGAGCGAGGGCAGCAGCTGCGTGTCGAGCTCGCCCTGGCGATCGAGCAGCATGGCCAGCGGGAGCTCGTCGAGCACGACCATGACCACTGGCGTCCGCGAGCCGGTGACCTGGTCGTCCATCGCCTGCTTGCCCGGCAGCACCTCGGCCCGGATCGGATAAGAAGCGAGGAACAGCACGAGGACCACCGGCGTGGCGATGGAGAAGAACGTCGCAAAGGAGCGGACCAGCTCGAGCCTGAGGTCGGCCCAGGCGAAAGCGATGGCTAAGGCGATCAGGGCGATCAGGGCGAGCACGGGCGACTGCTGCAGGATCTGCCAGACCACGAGACCGAGCAGGGTGCCGAGCACGCAGGCGTGGAATACGCGCGCCGCCCGGATCGACGCCAGCCGGGCCAGCAGCGACTCGACGCCGACAAGCACGGTCGGGACCAGTGCCATGACGATGATCACGAAGACCAGCAGGTCGAGCCCGCGGGCCTCGACCGAAGTCAGCGTTTCGGCCCCGGCGTCGAGTCGCTGGAAAACGGGCCATGCGATCGCAATCGACCAGAAGCCGGTCGTCTCGAGCCACGCCCGCAGAATCTCCTTCGGGCCGGGGAAGCGGCGCGACCGGGCGTGACTCGAGGGTGCGCTTGGTTCGGGCGACCCCTTCGTCATCATGCGGAAGTCTATTCGGGTCGACCGGGGCGACTCACCGGGTTCGTCCGGCGCCGTCGTGTCGTGCGCCGTACTTCCTGGCCCACCGCCTGATCGGCTGCTCCAGGTAGCGGGCGGAGATGTATCCGTAGAGCACCGAGAGCGGCACCACGGCGAGCGTCCAGACGGCCAGGGCCGCGAAACTGCCGTCCTCGGGCAGGGACAGCAGGCTGCCCGCGTAGACCAGGATCAGGTAGTGCGACAGGTAGATGCCGTAGCTGATGTCACCCAGTTCCCTGATCCGGCCGGCCGCGAAAGGAGCCCGCCATCGCTTTGCTCCGAGCGCCGTGCTCACCATCAGCACGGCGAGGCTCGCCGAGTAACCGATCGCGATCTCGGGCGACTTCCTCACATATTGTGCGGCCAGCTCGAGCGGCGCCGCAATGGAGGAGCGTGCCGACAGCCAGGCGAAGACGACGAGCGACAGCACAGAGAGCAGTTGAATGGCACCGATCCGGACACGACCGGGGCCATCCCCGGGCCGGCCGGAGAGCTTCACGTATGCCCAGGCACCGGTCATTCCGAGACCGAAGGAGAAAGCCCACGAGGGCAACTGGAGGGTCGAGGCCGCGTTGAGCCGGAGCGCTTCGACCCCTGAGATCGCGAAGCCGAAGAAGGCGGCGACGCTGTCTATGTGGTCGAAGGCGAGGTTCCAGCCGAGCGTGACCAGCGCGGCCGCGGCGAGCCCGGCCAGCGGGTGGCGGAACCAGACGGCCGCGACGAACGGCAACACGACGTAGAAGCTGATCTCCAGGGACAACGCCCAGACCGGCGGGTTCACGCCGAAGCCCATCGGTATCCCCGCGGAGAACAGGGTCGCCGGGGTCTGCAGGCCGAGCACGTGGACCCCGGCGCTGACGGCACCGGGCAGGCCCGGCAGGTCGGGACGCTGGACCACAGCCAGCAGGAACAGGGCGACCACTGTGATCGCCCAGTAGGCCGGGATGAGCCGGGCGGCCCGGCGGATCGCGTAGGCGCCGACCCGGCCGAAGTCACCGGTCCGCGCGACGGTGGGCAGGAATACGACGAAGCCACTGACCACGAACAGGATGTCTATCCCGTGTCCGATGGTCCCTCGCACGAGGCCGGCCAGCAGGCCGGTCTCGCCGGTTTCGACCACTCCGGACACCTGGACCAGGTGGAGCAGGACGATCGCCAGGATCGCGTAGGCGCGGTAGCCGTCGAAGACCGGCACCACCGGCAGGCCGGCCCGGGACCTCGCTTCCTTTCCTGGGTCGGCTACATGCGACGACTCGTAGCCGTGTGTGGGTCCGCTCATGCGGCTCCGGTTCGGCCGCCGCGCTCACTACGCCCGTTTTCCGGGATGCTGCCACCGGGTTGCGGCCTGCTCCGACCGCGGGTCCAGACCATGAGTGGCTTCTCGAGGAGGTAGTACGAGGCTGAGGCCAGCGCGACGGTGAGGGCGAAGGTCGCGGCCGCGAGCACCGGGAACTGGAGCCCGGACGGCAGATCGAGCATGCCGAGCTCGATCAGCCACGCCATGACCGGAAAGTGCCAGAGGAAGATCCCGTACGAGATCAGTCCGAGCCAGATCAGGAGACGGTGCTGGAGCAGGCGCTGTGGCAGGCCGCGACCATCGGGGTCGAAGACGACCGGGATCAGGATCAGCGCGGCGACGATTCCGAACAGGCCGTACTCGAACAGGTACAGCCAGCGGCCCGTGGTCGGGAAGTTCAGCGAAGGGCCGGGTTCGAGCACCAGCAGCGAAGCGGCCACGTACGCACCGATCGCCAGGCCCCACGGCACGACCGGCCTGGTGGCGAGCCGGCCCAGCAGCTCCGGTACCGATCCGCTCTGCTGCTGTCGCACCGAAAGGGCCGCGACAGCCATGCCCAGCGCGAACCACCAGCCACGCCCGAGCGGCGAGTAGAACAGCCACTGGTCAAGGTCCGAGACCGGGACCGATGACTGGATCCAGAATGAGGCGAGAGAGACGACTGCCAGCACGGTGAGGTTGGAGGCGAGCCACGGCAGCTTCAGCCTGGTGCGGTAGAGCAACGAGATCAGCCACGCGAACAGCGGCAGCGTGACGTAGAAGGCGACCTCGAGGCCGAGGC
>Ga0316576_10002386_pt1 | contig 10679 bp, 9 predicted proteins | sample S0NA_FD_203075 | JGI IMG/M metagenome (GOLD analysis project Ga0316576, IMG submission 203075) | Rhizosphere microbial communities from salt marsh grasses in Alabama, United States - S0-2_050615r3r5 | ecosystem: Host-associated > Plants > Roots > Rhizosphere | place: USA: Alabama | collected... | reverse complement strand
GCCTTGATAAAAAAAGACATAAACCCCAAAGAAACCCCATATTTCTCTTTAAAGGCCTCCTTGTAATGTGCACGAATGGCTATGGTATGGCTCATATCGATCTCGTTAAATGTCGTGAGCATGGCGGTAGAATGTTTGGCTTCAAGAAGGCGTGATGCAATGGTCCGTCTAATGGGGCTCATGGGCTTTCGGGTAACGTCTTCCATCTTGGACGGAATCGGTTTGGCTTGGGATTCAGGCATAAACGGAGCAACATCTTTTGCCTTTGGCGTAGCCGGTGATGGGGCCGGGGCCGGTTCTGTAGACGGCATCTGTTCCAGATAAAGAAGCACATCACCTTTGGTAATCCTGTTGCCGGGGCCGGTCCCTTTAATGCCGGATATATCGATATTCTTTTCGGCGACCAAACGACGGACAGCTGGCGACAGAACCGGCCGGAGATCTTCCGGGGCCGGTCCCACGGATACTTCTTCGGCTTTTACTTGGACCTCTTCATCCTTCTCCATTGCTGGTGCTTCCTCGACCTTCTCAGGAGGTACCTTTTCCGGTTCTGCAGCTGGGACCGCTTCTGTAGAGATGGTCCCGACTTTCGTACCGATAGAAACCGTCTCCCCTTCAGAGACCAGGATCTTTAAAATCCCGGATGCTTCCGCCACGATCTCCAGGGTGACTTTGTCGGTTTCAACCACAAAAAGCGGTTCGTCTTTTTCTACTGTATCGCCATCCTTTTTATACCACTGAACAAGGACCGCCTCCTGAACGGACTCACCCACACTCGGAATTTTGACCTCGATTTTCATGATGACTCCTTTGAGCTTTCAACCTTTATCATTTCCAATTGCTTTGTCTGTTATAGCGGCCTGTTCTTTAATATAGATATTGTGGAAACCCGTTGCCGGACTGGCCGCGGCATTTCGACCGACATATTCAATCGGTTTTCCGATAAGTTTTTCGAGACGCGTCTGTACAAAAAACCATGCCCCCATATTCTCAGGTTCTTCCTGTACCCAAATATATTGTCGGGCCTGCTTGTATTTCTGAATAATGTTTTTCATTTGAATTTCCGGGAATGGATAGAACTGTTCCAAGCGAACGATGGCCGTATCGGTCTTTTTCATTTCCTGGCGTTTTTGAAACAATTCATAATAAATTTTCCCGCTGCAAAAAAGAATACGGCCCGGTGATCGAACAGAATCCGGGTCCTCAAGGACTCCTTTGAACTCGCCTGCCGTCATTTCTTTTAAATCAGATACTGCCAGTGGATGACGTAGAAGACTTTTGGGTGACATGATAACCAACGGCTTTCGAAACTTGGCCTTCGCCTGACGACGGAGAAGATGAAAATATTGAGCCGGAGTGGTTAGATTACAGACCTGAATGTTCTCTTGAGCACACAGCTGGAGAAAACGTTCAAGGCGGGCGCTGGAATGCTCAGGCCCCAAACCTTCCCAACCATGGGGAAGCAATAAAACCAAACCGCTCAACCGCTGCCATTTGGCTTGCCCGCTGGTAATGTATAGATCGATAACCGATTGGGCATTATTGGAAAAGTCTCCGAACTGTGCTTCCCAAATCACAAGCCCCTCAGGCTGTGCCATGGAGTATCCATATTCAAAACCTAACACACCGACTTCGGAAAGCAGACTGTTATAGACGCGAAAAGGGGCCTGTACCTTATCGAGGGCATTGAGCGGCGTATATTCATCGCCGGTTTTGGTGTCAACGAGAACACTGTGGCGTTGGCTGAAAGTACCGCGGGCACTGTCCTGTCCGCTTAAACGGATCGGGTCTCCCTCTATCAGTAGGGAGCCAAAGGCCAGGGCCTCTGCATTGGCCCAATCAATACCTTTTCCTTTTTTCACACTGTTCAGCCGATTTTTCAACAGGCGAACCAATTTTGTATTCGCTGAAAAATCATTCGGGAACCTATTTAGTTTGCGGGCAAGGGCTAAAAGTTTGTTTTCTGGAACACCGGTTTTTAGCGTGTCATGGGTGTAACGTCCGTGAAAATTTTTCCAGTTTTCATAAAACCGATACTGAGGAAAAATGCAGGTACTGGAACGAACTGTCTCCAGGGCTTCTTCCAATTCTTGGTTAATATGCTGCTCCAAATTTTCCACATCCACTTTTCGGGACAGTCCCTGCTCTATCAGTTCCTGAGAATACACCTTGGTTAAAGTGGGACGGCTTCGAATCCGCTCATACATCTGAGGTTGTGTGAAATAGGGCTCGTCGCCTTCGTTGTGGCCATATTTGCGATAGCAGATGATATCGAGGACCACGTCCTTGTTGAATGTGTTTCGATAATCCACAGCAAGACGAGCCACATGAACAACGGCTTCCGGATCTTCGCCGTGTACATGAAAAATCGGAACCATCAGCATCTTGGCCACATCCGTTGCATATCGTGTAGATCGGGCATGTTCCGGGAGTGTTGTATAGCCGATCTGATTGTTGATCACCAGATGGATGGTGCCACCGGTTTTGTATCCTGTGAGCTGCGACATGTTCAGGGTCTCGGTTACCACACCCTGTCCGGAAAAAGCAGCATCACCATGGATAAGAAGAGGTAAGATCGCATTTTTTTTGTCGTCGCCCAGAATATCCAGGCGAGCCCTGACAAATCCTTGAACCACCGGATTGACGGATTCCAAATGACTGGGATTGTTGACCAGAAAGAAGCGCAGCAATTCGCCCTGTCGGGTCTTTATATCTGCAAGATACCCGTTATGGTATTTGACATCCCCGGAACCAAAAACTTCGTCCGGATCGTAACAGCTTTCAAATTCAGTGAAAATATCCTCAAAAGACTTATTGAGGATGTTTGCCTGAACATTCAAGCGTCCCCGATGGGCCATCCCTAAAATGATCTCCCGGCATCCCTGTGATGCAGCCCTTTCGGTTAGAACATCAAGCAAGGGAATAATTGCTTCAGCACCTTCGAGCGAAAAACGGGTCTGGCCCAGATATTTTTTATGCAGAAATTGTTCAAAAAGTGTCGCCCGAAAAAGTTTTTCCATGATCCTATATTTGTCATCGGGTTTCAGATCGGGCTTGTTCCGCATGGGTTCCATCCGCTTCTGAAGCCATTTGCGTTCCTCAGGATCCTGTAAGTGCATGAACTCCACGCCGATGGAACGGCAATATGTCTCTTTGAGCGTGTTGATAATATCTTTTAATGGGGCGTAATTATTTTCAATCAGGCCTTTTGCAAAAAATTTTACATCCAAATCTTTCTGGGTGAGATCAAATGTGGAAAGATTCAACAACGGATGATCCGTAGGGCATGAAGTTAAAGGGTCGAGACAGGCCAGAAGATGTCCGACTTCACGATACCGACTTATGAGTGCATCCACACGGGATTGTTTTAAAACCTGCTTTTCGTCATAGACGGCATCTGTCTCCCGACTTATATCGTGCCCCATTTCAAAGCCTTCAAAAAAGAAGCGCCAGTCGTGGGACACCGAGTTGGGATCAGCTTTCCATTGCTCGTATTTTGAATCAATATAGTCTTTGCTCAGGGTTTCAGAGAGGTTCATGGAGGTGTTCCTTAAACCATTTCACCACCAATTTAGAGGTCTGGGAACGATGCATCTCGGCACTGAACATGTGATCAGCACCTGATATTACAACCAACTCCGTATATTCAGGATTCATTGTTCTGGCCAGATAGGCCTCCTGCACCGGAATGATTTCGTCGGCATCACCGTGGACAACCATCAATGGTGTTTGTAATGATGTTATGGTTTCCGGGAGATTATACTGCTTGGCATCTGTAAAAAATTTAGTTGAAAGTTGTAATGAACGGCCCCGACTGTTAAACGATACTCTGCCGGTGTCCTCGAGCTCTCTTAACTGTTTTTTACTGAAAAAATGGGTGGCGTTCAGTCCCGATAATCGACCGGCAAGCGCACATACCGCTTTCACGTTTTTGGTTCGAACTGCTGCAAGAACGGCAATAACCGCCCCCATGCTGTGCCCTGCAAGACCGATCCGGCGGGCACCTTTTTCAGCGATAACGCCGGATGCGGCCTGCATCTCGGCGATCTGTTTGGAATAGTTGGACGCCGAAAATTCACCTTCGCTCTGCCCGTTACCGGAAAAGTCAAACCGCAAGGCCAAAACATCTTTTTCAGCCAGTCCATTACAAATCTGGCGAATAATACGGGTATGCCGGGAACAGGTGAAACAGTGACCGAAAACTACCCCGCACCCGGCAGACCTTTTGGGCAAATGAAACGTACCGGCAATTTTTTCGCCTTGCTGATTATAAAAATGAGTGGGCTGTTCCATGAATGATCATTTAAAAGAACCATTAACCACAATTGAGCGATAACGCTCAATCAGGTATTAATCACCCTGCTCGGCCATATGGTCATCGTAGAGGCTTTCTAAAAAGAGTTTATGTTTTGCCTCCTCCTGACAAAGCACCTTAAGAAGCTTTATATTCTCAGGATTGTCAGTCTTTTTCTGAAGTTCATTATACATCCTTAAAGCCTGCTCCTCACGCTTCATGGCAAGGCGTAGGATATCCACATAATTCATGCCGTCTTCATATTTAAGATTGACCATGTAATCACTGCGTTTCATATCCGGAATCCATTTGAATTTGTATTCTTCAACAAGCGCTTTGTTGTCTCCCAAATTTTTCAAAAGGCTTTCATGTTTTTTTTCTTCTTTTGCCATTTCGAGCAACGATTCTTTTACACCTGAAAAGGATGTCTGTCCGGCAAGGTCCGTATAAAAAGCTGCGGCTTCCTTTTCTTTTTCTATTGCGAATTCGATCAGCACCTCAAAAGATTCAAATGTCATAAAACCCTCCTTTAACTTTTCTTAATTTTCTATAGCAATGCATCCACAGCCTTATTTATGCAGGATCTTTAGAAAGAATCAATCATTTATTTCAATTAATGGAAAACTATTCACTGGGTGCGTAATAGCATCTTTTCGGGGATATCACCTTGTCCTGCTTTTTCAAATCACCAATGACCTTCGAAACCGTCTTGCTCTCTTCACCGATCATTTCGGCTACCTCACCGGGTCTCACGGGTTTGCCCGCCTTTTTCATTGCATTCAGAATTTTTTTCTCCACTTTTTATCTCCTTAAGCGTAATTGTGTTGTTTTCTCTTCACATCGTTCAATGACTTCGATATAATCAAATGGATCGAGACGGGTTGTTGCCCAGCCAAAAATCTTTTTGAACGCTCATTGAAACGTTTTTTGCTCATAAATCTTGGCGAAGTTAAAGAAAAGCGATTCCAATTGTTTGAGCCCGAAGGACGAGTTTTGGAATCGCCTGGAACGAGCCTTAGATTTATCAAAAAATGTTTCAGAGCCAGCGAAAAATGATTTGAGCAATAGCCCGTTGAGTTATGAGCTTTCAACTAACATTTACGAATCAAGTTCTTTTTTCAGCCAATCCTTTATTTCGCCTTCAATAGAGTAAACGCCTCTAGCTTTGCCGTTAATTTCGATGTATCGTTTTTTCAACACTTCCGGAATCTCGATCTCAGCCAATTCCTTCGCCTCCTCGGAATTTCTCTGTATAAGATAAACAATGGGGGTATCTTTCCAGGTGTTGACCACAAAATAATGGGTTGTATCATCCTTTGATCGTATAACATAATTGCCGCCGGCCCAATTGTTGCCCCATTCAAGATACAACCGGACTGCTTCTTCCGGTGTCATGTCCCAATCTATTGCATTAATAATGTTCCGATGTTTTTTAATGTCATCTAATTTCATCATCATATTTCTCCACTGTAAATGATAGCGTGTTTTGAATTTATAACAAAAATCTAAGCAATTAATGTGCCATATGGTGTCAAGAGGCATTATTGTTTGTCCCTTGAACATGCCGAAAAAACATTTTATTGTTAGACGGTGAAATGAAATATAGAAATAATCATTGATGTTCGTTGATCAAGAACCACTTACCCTTTCCCAGCAATAATCCAATATTGGATTTTATATCAATCGATCCATCAAAAAAAAGTGTCGGCTTTGTATTATGAGACAAGTTTGTATCATAATAATTATGAAACACCGGAAGGACGAAAAAAACAGTTTGAAATCAATATGAAACGAGAAATGGTTATACCTTGACCCAAAGACGGATTACGTGCTAATGAGAAGCGGTCTTAAAAATCGCACCCTTTCGCAATGTTATTAATATATTAACATTACTAATAATTCGAACGAAAAAATGACACAGTCGATTCGCGCTTATACCGGTCTTTCTAGATTAAAACTTTTCTGGGCACTCTCAAGAACGCCTCACGGGCTGCTGGACATGGCCACACCTGCATTGGGTGCGTTGCTCTGGCTTGGCAGGTTTCCCTCCTTTGAAGTAATTCTAATCGGACTGATTACCACATTTGCAGGATATACGGCGGTATATGCTTTAAACGATGTTATTGATTATCGCGTGGATAAAAAAAAATTGAAACTCTGTGGAAACTTCGATATCGAATGCGATCTGGATGCCGCCACGGTGCGACATCCCATGGCCCAGGGATATCTGAGCTTTAGGGAAGGATTTTTCTGGACAGTGGGCTGGTCAACTGTGGCGATATGGGGCGCCTACCACTTAAATCCGGTCTGTATCTTAATTTTTGTTATCGGGTGTTCTCTGGAAATGGTTTACTGTCTATTGCTCAAAGTCACCCATTTCAGAACCCTTGTAAGCGGCGGGGTTAAGACGGCCGGGGCCATTGCCGGTGTATTTGCCGTAGATCCGAGCCCTTCACCAATTTTTCTTTCCATGCTTTTTCTGTGGTTGTTTTTGTGGGAAATCGGTGGCCAGAACGTTCCCAATGATTGGACTGACATCGATGAGGATCGGCGACTCAACGCCAAAACCATTCCAGTTAGACTGGGCACAAAATCGGCCAATGTAATCATTCTGGGATCTTTGACTGCATCGCTAATTCTCTCAATGGTTGTATTTTTCAGCTCTCCTATTCCTTTTGAATTTCCATTTCTGGTTGCCGCCTTTGCAACAGGACTTTCCTTTTTTATGCTGCCCGCCTGGCTTCTCTATCAAACAAAGAAACCAAAGTACGCCATGGCCTTATTCAATATGGCCAGTTATTATCCTTTGGTATTGCTTATCATCGTCGTAATCAAAATTGTAATGGGATGAGTTGTTCAGGGGATGGAGATGAACAAAACACCTCTTGGCATTGTAGATTTTAAAGATTATAAAGAGAGCGTACCGGCACTCATGGAATTGCTTGGCGCAGGTCATATCCTTTCCAGCCAGAAAAAAGTCGTTATCAAGCCTAACCTGGTCAATACTTCACCGCCTCCTGTAACCACGCCGGTTCAACTTGTGGCCGCAATAGCCGATTACATAAAATCTTTAAGCAATGCCGAAATCATAATCGGAGAGGGGTGTGGTGCACCTTTGTATAATACTCACCGACCTTTTCGAAAACTCGGTTACTCGGATCTGGCCAAGTCTAATGGTATCATTCTGGCGGATCTCAATGATACCGAAACAATGGAACTCACCCAGCAACGTTGTCATATCTTCCCAAAGTTTATGATGCCCCGAACGGTAATGGATTCATTTTTGATATCAGTTCCGGTTCTCAAAAAACATTTCCTTTCAAAAATTACCCTCACCATGAAAAACATGCTTGGTTGTGCTCCTCCGGATCATTACGGTGGGTTTATTTGGAAAAAATCAAGATTTCATAAGGATCTGCATCGGTCAATATTTGAAATGAACCTATACCGCACACCCGATCTCACCATTTTGGACGCAAGCGTGGGGTTGGCATGTCACCATCTTGGAGGACCCAAATGCAAACCTCACGTGGGTAAACTGGTTGGTGGTTTTGACCCTGTTGCAGTGGATGCATATGGTGCAAAGCTTCTCAGTGTGGACTGGAGGAGCGTGGAGCACATAACCCTGGCACATACGGTCATCGGTCGCGCCGATTCCTCTCCAAAATACGCACCCGAATTCAGAAACAGATAATCTGCATTTCTTAACTTGAAGCCATCTCAAAAATAGAATTTTGGTTCAAGTTCTCCCGCCAAAGATCGGCGGGACAAGAACGCTGGGCCGAATTTCAACCCGCAGACATACTAAAGTATTTCGAGGAGTTGGAATTCGGTCCCAACACAGAGACTTGTCCGCCTCTGGTGGATTAGGCCAAAAGACTTTTTTGAGATGGCTTCTAGTGTTTATCCGACTTAACGGCAACACCCAAAATTCCCATTTTTTTCAGCTCAAAACAGTTTTTAAGACTTAATCCCGTTGCATCCAGTTCGGTTTGAAGATCTTGGCTGGTAAAACGATCATTTTCGGGATGAAGAAGGATACGTTTGGTAATTATATTCTGATAAAGTGAAGGGTAGAGCTCCTCCATATAGTACACACCCCCGGATTTTAAAACCCTGGCGACCTCCGAAAGGGCTCGGCGCCAGTTCGGAACATGATGCAAAAAACCGAACCCGAACAATGCATCCAGAGTTTCTGACTTGAATGGAAGATCAATAGAATCTCCCACATACATCGTCATAATATCTTTTGATCCTCCTGAAAGATATGTTTTTGCCCCTTTAATCATTTTAATGTCCAAATCAAGGATATGCAGTTGAGACGGTTTAAATACCTTATGGATCAATCTTGCGCCAGCACCTCGGCCGCATCCCACTTCCAAAATAATCGCTCCTGTCTTCAACGACATCATTTGCCGGAGCCATTTCACTTCTATGTGTTGTTGAAATACCCTAAGGGGATTGTTCACCACCCATCGTTCAGCCCAGTTCAATTTCATGGTTATACCTCATAACTCTCTTTTCACACTTTCAACTCATTGCAACTCAGTGAAATTCGGCCGTCCGGTATACGGCATAATCTAACAAGAAGGTTATTTAACAAATTAGGGTGCGAGGATTTAATCAGTCTCATTTCGTCGCCAAATGGATCATTGCAATACCATTGGTGAGCTTACGTTCCGTCACTGTCGAAAATCCCACCTGTTTCAATACAGTCGTCAGTTCATTCGGCAATGCAAAGGTTCGAATGGATTCGGTTAGATGCATGTATGCCTTGCTTGATCCCGCGATAACCTCACCGATCGCCGGCATCACATGAAATGAGTAGATATCATACAACCATCGGAATAACGGCGAAGTCGGTTTTGAAAACTCCAGGCACATCATTTTTCCCCCGGGTTTCAGCACGCGGTACATCTCTTTGAATCCCTGATCCATATGAGTTACATTACGAATTCCGAAACCCACCATGGCCGCATCGAAATAATCATCCGGAAAAGACACGTGCTCGGCATCCCCTTGAACAAACCAGACATGTTCTCCCGATACTGACGCGTTTATCTTGTTCACTCCGGCCTCGATCATGGCCCGGTTGATGTCGTATATGATTACCCGGCCGGACCGGCCGACGGGTCCGGCAGCCAGAATCGCCAAATCACCGGTGCCGCCGCACAAATCCAGCACCCGGTCGCCGGAATTCAGGTTCATGATTCTGATAGCGGTCCTTTTCCACAGATGATGAATGCCAAAACTCAACAGCGTGTTCATCAGATCATATCTCTTCGCTACAGAATTGAAATGACGCAAAACCCACTGTGTTTTTTCATCTTCGGGAACCTTTTGGTAACCGAAATAGGCCGTTTTATCTGAGTTCAGATCGTCCTTAGATCGATTCTGTCGGCGATATTCATCAAGCCATTTTTTCTGTTTCATCAATATCTCTCAATGTTGTGTATAGGAACTGAAATTTTGGGACACTTTAACAAAGGGTTCTTCAAGTATCAAGCAATATAAACCGGATCTCTCATGAAAATAAAGCTTGATGTGTTTTGGGTGACATATTAATAAAGACAAACATATGGCGTTGTTAACTTTCCATTAAACCCCCACCCTAATTTTCACGGAGGTAACGATGCTCAGTTCAGACGGCAGAACAAATTCACATTTTGTCAAACTCAAATCTGCTTGGAGAAATACGTGCCTGTTGAAAAGATTTCGGCTCGATACTGATGATCGGTGTGGGAATATATTTTTTAATCAAGGGCTTGCGATATTAATGAGTGTCCAATTCAGAAATGAGCAGTTTTTGTTATGATCACTTGTGCCGTCGAAGCCTTGGCGAAGTCGCAAGGCCGCATCAGCCGCCGCCTGAAAAAGGGCTATGGCAGGACAAGCAAGGATTTACGGTCCCCGCGAAACGGGACAGGAAGGCGCTCGTCTGTTGGCCGCAACCGGAAACCCGCGGCCTCCGGCTCCGCTTCCAGCCCGTAGGGCTTACAGGCCGGAGGGCAGAGCCTACGCCTCGGAGAGAGTACGCCGAGCAAGACAAAAAAGGCCCTTTCTGGATGGAAACTAGTTACATGCTTGACAAACACCATTGCTTAATGCAGTAATACAACATATTTGATCTCCGTTATATCCGGACAAGGAGGTGTCAATTTGAAACAGGGAAAATGCCCCAAATGTGGATCCGAAGAAGTGTATGCGGGAGTTGAAGTGTTGCCGAAAAGCGGTCCCTTCGGCAGTAACAGCATCCCCATCAGCATTGTTTCCATTGCTGCGCTTGATAATTATGTCTGTAAGGAATGCGGTTACCTCGAACGGTATATTGCTGAACCTGAAAAGCTGGAAGAAATCGGCAAAAAGTGGCCCAAAGCCGGTAAGG
>Ga0316576_10002385_pt1 | contig 10680 bp, 12 predicted proteins | sample S0NA_FD_203075 | JGI IMG/M metagenome (GOLD analysis project Ga0316576, IMG submission 203075) | Rhizosphere microbial communities from salt marsh grasses in Alabama, United States - S0-2_050615r3r5 | ecosystem: Host-associated > Plants > Roots > Rhizosphere | place: USA: Alabama | collected... | reverse complement strand
GGTCTCGAGCGCACGCAACATCCGGGCCTCGCTGAGGGAAGTGGACGATAATCCGATCCATCCGCGGACGTCGATGTCTGAGACTGAACGGGCTGGGCTGGAGGCCTTCATCCGCTCGACCGGCATCGAGACCTTCGGCTACACCAGCGTGGACCCGGACCTCGTATTCGAAGGCAAGGCGGTGCTCCACCCTGCGGCCATCGTGTTGGCGGCGGAGATGGACCGCGCGCGGATGGATACAGCCCCCAGCCCGGACTCGGCGGTCATGGTGCACGAGACGTACAACCGGTTGGGCATCGCAGCCAACACGATCGCCCGCCATCTGCGGGCGCTGGGCTACTCGGCCCAGGCCGGGCACCCGCTTGGCGGCCCAGCCCTGTACCCGCCGCTGGCCCAGGCTGCGGGCCTCGGCTGGCAGGGTATGCACGGGCTCCTGATCACACCGGGGTTCGGGCCGCGTGTCCGCCTCGCGGCGGTGTTCGTGAGCATCGAGGACCTGCCGGCCTCCGACAGCGACGAACACGCCTGGATCGAGCGGTTCTGCCGCGGTTGTGCCAAGTGCGTGCGGGAGTGTCCACCCGCGGCGATCAGGACGGAGCCGATCCGGCATGCGAGCGGACGCGTGACCTGCATCGAGGCCGACCGCTGCCTGCCCTACTTCGTGCGCAACAACGGCTGCTCCATGTGCATCAGGGTCTGCCCCTTCCACCAGCGCGACTATGGCTGGCTCAAGGCGCGCTGGGAGCGCCACGCCAAGCGCTCGGCCGAACTGCGGGCGAACCCACCGACCGGCTTTCCCGAGCACTTGCGACGTTCGCCAGTGGCGTAGGCTCCCTGCTCATGGCGCACTATCGCGTGATGTCGTGGCGCGGCATCCCTGCCCAGGTCCAGGCGACCGACGAGGCCGGCGATCCGGTGTCGCGATCCTTGCCTCCATTCTTCCAGCAGGAGATCGACCGGGTCGCCATGGCCGAAGACCTGGTGGGAACCGACGAATACCTCGATGCCTGGGAGTGGTCCGCGGAGATGGAGCGACCGGGTGGGGCGGACGCGGTCGCTCAGGAAGTGGCGACCGAGATCTCCCAGGCCTGGCTGCTCGAACACCCCCGCCGCTGGATCCGGAGTGCCGGCCAGGCGTAGGGTGTGGAGACCACGCTATCTCATGCAAAGGAGGGATCGATGAGCGAGCTCCCCGCTGGTGTCAGGATCGAGCAGGTGTTCCTGGTGGAGGCGCAGTACACGCCTGAGGCAGAAGCCAAGCGACCGGCCGTGCGCGCGCAGCACCTGGCCCGGATCGCCGAGTTGCGAGCCACCGGCACCATCATCGAAGCCGGCGCCTACAGCGATGCCATGACCTCGTCCATCCTGCTCGTCCATGCCAACGACGCGGCGGCGGCGCTGGCCATCGCCCAGGCCGACGTCTACGTCGAGGCAGGCGTCTGGGGAGCGGTCGAGGCACGCCCCTTTGGCCGGGTCGTCAACGAGTAGCCACCCAGCAGGCTGGAGTAGGCTCCGGCGCTGTCAGGCCGCATGGTCGAAGGTGGTGGCCGGCAATGGATACCGAGCCAGGCGCCGCCGCTGCGGCGACGGGTCGAGCACCACACGCATGGTGCTGAGGACCGGCTCGCCCGCGACGTCGCGCTTCGGTCGCCGGTCGCTGGCCAGCTCGCCGGCCAGCTCGCGAAAGTAGGGGTCACCAGTCATCCGGCTCAGCAGGCGCAGCTGCCAGATGTGGATCTGGTGGTACTTGTAGTGATTCGTGCGACTGCGCAGGCCGTAGAGACTCACCTTGCCCTCCCGCCGGTACAGGCCGGCCCGGTCGCGCATCGTGGTGAGCGCGCCTTCCAGCAGCTGCCGTGCCTGTGGTGAGCGGGTGTGTTGCCAATACTCGTAGAGGCCGATGGTGGCGTGCAAGTGCGCGTTGAGCACGTGGTCGGGCCGCTTTCCGGGATAGTGCTCGAGCCAGAGGTAGTGCCCCGACGCAGTGTAGGCGACCCACGGGCGCCGGCCACCGCGCGCCTTGTGTCGCCCGAGCCGGCGAAAGCTGTCGAAGATGTGCCCGGCGGCCTCCAGGTAGGCCGGGTCGCCGGTGACGCGATGGAGACGCACGAAGAACGAGAGCGCGAGGCCCTGTGCCATGGCGTTGAACCAGGGTGCGGTCAGGCCCTCGGGCGGGTAGTCGAACCAGAAAGGTAGCCACCAGGCATCGTCTTCTTCGATGACCATCGAGCGCAGGAGATCCGCCTGCACCATCGCCTGCTCCAGCTGGCGACGGTCGCCGGTGTCGCGGAAGGCGTCGATCCGCTTCATGCCGTTGATGGCCACCGAGCCGGGCCGGTGGTACAAGGCCCCGTCGGTCCAGCGGAAGAGCGCGACGCCGTGTTCGTCGACCGGAGGCGGGACGTCGAGCGTCGGCGGCCGGTCGCTGGTCCAGGGCAGGCGATCGAAGGGCAGGTCCAGCAGGTCGAAGTGGCGTGACTTGAATGGTGGCGGCTCGTCGGGCTCGACGGCGCGGCCGGGCGGGGCGGCAGGGCCCACGTCGAGACTGATGATCACCAGGAGGAGCGCGAAGGAGAACACTCGCAGACGCAAGCGTCGAGGCATCAACGTCTCCGCTTGTACGGCAGGGCACCGCTTCCGCGATGAGCCTACCCCGCGACCCTGATTCGTGTGTCCGGGGATCAGCGTCTCGGTCGCCAGCTGCGTCGGAGAGCACGCGCGAGCGCTCGAGCCCGCGGCAGGCGACCGTGCGATGCGAAGGTCGAAGTCAGCGCGTCGGGGACTGCGGTCCGGGGATGCGAGCCATCAGCTCGGTCGCGAGTGCCACCTCGACGAGGCCGACGATGCCGCCGATCACGGCTGAGACCAACCACGAGGCCGTCACCTCCAGCCAGAAGGGGGCGTGGTGGAAGGATTGGTGGACCAGTTCATGGACGAGGGTCTCGCCTGCGAGCGCGACCACCACCAGGAAGAAGATCATCTTGGCGGCGCCGCGACTGATCTCCAGCGTCCGACCGAACCCATCGAGCAGTCCGCGGCGCTCCTGCACGATCACCGGCCCGACCAGTCCCAGCAACGTGAGCCAGATCAGCCCAGGCAGGATGAAGGCGGCAAGCCCCACCACGGTACCGATGACGAGGATGAGATCGGCGCCCAGGAGACGGCCCCACGGCAGCGTGCGCAGGACCGTGGAAAGGTTGGTCCGGCGCCCCCGGAAGTACTCCTGGCCGACGGCCTCGTCAAGGTAACCCGCGAAGACCACCGGGCCGAGCAACCGGGCCGGCGTGACCATGAGCAAGCCGATGACGTAGCCCAGGCCGCGGAGCAGGTCCGGATCCGTTTCCAGATCGAGACGGACCGCACCGAGGCCCGCGACCACGATCTGCGGTGGCACGAACAGCAGCAGCGCTACCAGGGCCACGCGTCGGTAGTGCTGGCGGAACATGCCCCACGCCTCGCGCAGGACGCGTGGGTAGGTGAGCGGCCCCGTGCCCGCGACGTAGGCCGTGCGTTCGGTCATATGCGGAGGCTACTCCGCACATGGGCTCAGGCGCGCCGTCGCAAGGCCAGGTAGCTCAACCCGAGCGCGAGCAGGCACCAAGTGCCGAGCAGCAGGAAGGGGCCGGCCGTGAGCGGGAAGGCCTTGGACGCGAGCGACCCGCGGATGACCTCGGCCATAGCCTGCACCGGCAGCACCGCATGGATGTCCTGCAGCCAACCCGGCAGCCGCTCGGAGGGGAAGTTGATGGGCGAGAAGATGAGCACGCCGAAGACCAACGCCTGGGTCAGGAGCATGGCCACCATCGGAGGCAGCACGGAGGCCATGGCATAGCCGATCGCCGCAGCGGTCACAGCCACGAGCAGGACCGCGGGCACGATGGTGATGCTGACCGAGAGGGTGAGGTCGAAGGCCCACGCTCCGATGATCACGGCGAAGACGACGCCCGGCAGGACGATGGCCAGCCAGACCGTGAGATCCGCGGCCAGGAAGAGCATGCGCGGGACCGGCAGGCTGCGCATGTACTCCAGCGATCCCTCGGTGCGTGCCTGAGCCACCACCTGCGGCAGGACCACGAGGCCCATGGTGATGAGCGTGATGGCAGGTGCACCCGTGGCCAGGAACAGGACGGTCATCTGGTCGATCTGCGGGAAGAGCAGGGGGTAGCCCACGACGATGCCGAAGGCGAACAGCACCTGCACCACCACCGCCAGTGGCAGCATGCCCTGCAAGCGCAGCACCTGCCACCGGGTGAGCAGAACGAAGCTACGCAGCGTGCGCATGAGAGGCCTCCCTGGATGGTCCCGGGCCCAGTTCCGGCGCGGCACCCGGCCGCCTGTCGGTGTTCGAGACGAGCTCGACGTAGACGTCCTCGAGCGAGGCCGGCGTCAGCGAGAACTCGCCCACCACCCCCCGCGAGCGCAGGTCCTGAGCCCAGGCGATGGCCGACGCGGCGCGGCCGCTGTCGATGATGGCCTGCGCGCGGCTGCCGTTGGGCTTGAAGCGCAGGACGAATGAAGCGGCCGCCGGCATCGCCGCCCCCGGCTCGAGCGAAAGGTCGAGGCGGAGCTCGTGCTCGAGGTCGGCCTTGAGCTGGGCGGGTGTGCCCTCGGCCACGACACGACCGTCGTCAAGGATGGCCAGTCGGTCCACGGCCCGCTCGGCCTCCACCACGTTGTGGGTCACGAGCAGCACGGCCGCGCCCTCATCAGCCAGGCTGCGCACGGCATCCCACAGTAGGCGACGGCGAACGGGATCGACATCGTTGGTCGGTTCGTCGAGGATGACCAGCCGGCCAGGCACGACCGCGGCCATGGCGAATGAGACCAGCCGCTTGACGCCGCCCGAGAGCTTCTGCCCGTCGGTCTCCAGCCACTCGCCGATGTCGAGCGCCTCCACGAGACGATCACGGCGAGCTTCGACGTCCTGCCTGCGAGCCCCACGCAGTCCGCCGATGAGGTCGATGGCTTGGCGTGGCTTGAGCCCGGTGATCGGCAACTGGGCCTGCGGCTGCAGGGAGCACACTTGGCGCGCGTGGCCGGGATGGGCCACGAGGTCGACACCGGCGAGCTCGATGGAGCCCGCGTCGGGCTTGAGCAGGCCGACCACCTGGTTCACCAGCGTGGTCTTGCCAGCGCCGTTGTGGCCGAGCAGGCCGTACACCTGGCCGGCATCGACGTCGAGCGTGATGCCGTCGTTGGCTCGCACAACGGGCCCCCGTCGGAGCGGCCCCCGATACGTCTTCCTCACGTTCTTGATCTTGAGCAGCATGATCCTCTCGTATGGTCCTCGACTGCGACTGTGATGATGGTCTGGATACGCGCTAGTATCTTCATACTGTTCAGAATGTCAATACCTTTCAGTATCTGAATACCAAGTGGTATCATCTGAACGATGACCAGGCCGACACGCACCGACGAGGCCCTCCGCGAGACCATGGCAGAGGTCCGCCGCGAGACCAGCGCGGCCGCCGCGGAGTTGCGGCTGCAGCTGGGGGCCGCCCGTCGCGGGACGGGCGAGGCCCTGCGCGAAGCCATGAGCGAGCTGCGCACCGCGCTCTCCGAGATCTGGGAGCCGGAGACGACCGCTGCCTCGGCCGCGTCGGAGGGTGGCCGGCTATCCCGCGCCCAACGCAAGGAGATGACGCGCGAGCTGCTGCTCGACGCCGCGATCGACGTCTTCGCCGAGAAGGGCTACAACGGCGCTTCGCTCGACGACGTGGCCGATGCCGCCGGGTTCACCAAGGGCGCGGTCTACTCCAACTTCAGCCGCAAGTCGGATCTCTTCCGCTCACTGCTCGAACGCGAGACGGCGCGCTATGACGCAGCCCTGGTGGAGACCGTGAACGCGGTCCCGCTGGCGCTGCTGCCGGACGTATCGGCGGAACTACTGGCCGCACCGGAGGCGTCACCCGAGACGCAGACACTGATGATCGAGTTCTGGCTCGCGGCCATCCGCGACCCGAGCCTGCGTGGTCCCCTGCTGGCCGTGGCCGACGACGTCGGTGCGGCCATCGAGGCCAGGCTGCGGTCGTCATCGGCCGAGCCTGGCCTGGGGGGCCGTGAGCTGGCCATCGTGTTCGACGCCCTCGTGACCGGGCTGCTCATGAATCGAGCCCTGGACCCTGATGGCGATCAGCCCGCCATCCTGGCCAAGGCCATGCGCAAACTCATCGCCGACATCACGCCCATCGACCAGGGAGACAGGCACACGGGGGAGGATCAGACATGAGGATCATCGTGACCGGTGGGACCGGCAAGGCCGGACGCTGGGTCGTACGCCGATTGCGCGAAGCGGGCTACGACGTGCTGAACGTGGATCGACACCACGACGGCAGCGCACATGGCCTGTGCCTCGTCGCCGATCTGACCGATCCGGGCCAGTGCTATGACGCGTTCGCCGGCGCGGATGCGGTGGTCCACCTTGCAGCCATCCCGGCACCAGAGATCAGGCCTGTGGCCGAGACATTCCGCATCAACATGATCTCGACCTACAACGTGTTCGCCGCCGCGGAGATGCAGGGCCTGGCCCGCGTCGTGTACGCCTCCAGCGAGACCGTCCTGGGTCTTCCCTTCGATGAGCCGCCGGCCTTCGCCCCCATCGACGAGAGCCATCCACCACGGCCGGAATCGTCATATTCGCTGGCCAAGCTGGCCGGTGAGACCATCGCCGAGCAATTCGTTCGCCGCACCGGTACCCCACATGTGGGGCTGCGCATCTCCAACATCATGGAGCCCGCCGACTACGAGGCCTTCCCGAGCTACTGGGACAACGCGAGGATTCGCAAGTGGAACCTGTGGGGCTACGTGGATGCTCGCGATGTCGCGGCAGCCTGCGAGCTGGGCCTGACGGCTGACATCGAAGGCCACGACATCGCCATCATCGCCGCCGCCGACACCTGCATGACCCGCGACAGTGCCGATCTCATGGCCGAGGTCTACCCGAACGTACCCCTCACTCGCGAGCTGCACGGGCGGGAGACGTTGCTCGCGATCGACCGGGCGCGCGAAGTGCTCGGGTACGAGCCGCGCTACTCGTGGGCTGACGAGGTAGCGGCGCCCCCCGGCGTCCGCTAGGAGCCGTCCAGCTCCGGGTACGCCGGTACCTGGACGATGCCGAGCTTGTCGAGCGGGAAGAACGCGAGCCAGGCCCGACCGACGACGTCAGCCGTGTCGACGAAGCCCACGCTCTCGCGACGGGAGTCGGTCGAGGCCTGCCGATGGTCGCCCATCACGAAGAGCTTGCCCTCTGGCACCAGCCACTCGTCGGTGCCTGTGGGCGACGTCGGCAGGGTCGGCTCGTTCTCGCCTGGTGCAGGGTAGGTGTAGGCCGTCTCGTCGAGTGCCACGCCGTTGATCCAGACCTGACCCCCAGCGATCCGCACGTCGTCACCGGGCTCACCGATGACACGCTTGATGAAGGGGGTCTCGTCGGTCCGGCCCTGCGGGTAGAAGACGATGATGTCGCCGCGCGAGTAGTCGTCGAAGCGAGGTGTGATCTTGTCGATGAGCAGGTGCTCGCCCGGCTGGAGGGTGTTCTGCATCGAGTGCTGCTCGACACGGAACGTCTGCACGAAGAAGGTGGTGATGATGAGGTAGAGGACGATGGCGAGTCCGACGGTGGTGACGATCTCCACGATGGCGTCGCGTGCGCGCGAGCGCGTCGTCGATCGGTCCTGCCTCCCAGGCTCCTGCGGCACCGGGGCCGGGATCGGGCCCGCCTGCGGCGGCGGAGGTGGCGCCCCGGGCATCGAGGGCGCGGGCGGTGGGGGGGCGGGGTATCGCGGCGCCGATCCTGGCGGCGGCGGACCCTGGGGGCCAGGTGCCGGAGGCACGTTGTTCGGCGTTGGTGCGGGCTCGCCCGTCAAGTGATCACCTCTGGATGGACTGGGTGCGCGCGAGGTGGCGCACCCTCAAGGGTAGCCGCTCGCGCGATGCCGGACCGGAACCGGCCGGCCGGCCGAGGTGCGCGAAGTGGCTAAAATCGCAGTCTCTCTTCATCGTACGCTGGAACGGCCGCGAGCTGCGCGGCCTCGTCATCGATCTCGAGTGGAGAACCGCATGATCAAGGAATTCCGAGAGTTCCTCCTCCGGGGCAATATCGTCGAGCTGGCCGTCGCGGTCGTCCTGGGCGCGGCGTTCGGGGCCATCGTGACGTCCCTCGTGGAGGACATCCTGACCCCGCTGCTGGGCCTGCTGGGCATCCCTGACTTCTCCACCTGGACCATCGCTGTGGGCGACGCGAAGATGCGCATCGGCGTCTTCCTCAACACCCTCATCTCGTTCGTCCTCATCGCGATCGCCATCTTCTTCCTGATCGTGAAGCCGCTGCAGGCGATCGAAGCGCGACGACGCGAGGAGAAGGTCGAGGCAGAGACCGGCCCGACCGAGGTCGAGCTCCTGACCCAGATCCGCGACGAGCTGCGCAAGAGCGGCTCCTGAGCCACAGCCTCGGCTGGATCGAAAAGAGCGCCCGCGAAGGGGCGCTCTTCTTCGTGTCCGGGCACCGTCGCGATGCCCTGCCTGGTATGGAGACTAGTCGGCGTCCTCGCTGGACGCTGCCTCCGCGGCCTCGTCGGTGGCAGCCTCGCCCTCGGCCGGCTCGGCGCCCTCCTCGACAGCTTCGCCCTCCTCGCCCGGGAAGACCTCTTCCTCGACGCGCGGCGGCTGGACACGGGCCAGCGGTTCCTCGGCGTCGGTCAGGATGACCACACCCTCAGGCACGATCAGATCAGCCACGTGCAGCACCGCCTCGAACGAGTCCAGCGGGCTGATGTCGAGATCGATGGCCTGGGGCAGATTCGTGGCGAGGGCACTGATCTGCACCGACTCGCGCAAGTGGAGCAGGGTGCCGCCCAGCTTCTCGGCGGCCGTGGCGTCACCCATGTAGTTGATGGGCACCTCGATGGTGATGGCCTCGGTCATCGAGACGACCTGGAAGTCGACGTGGATGGGGTTGCGGCGCACCGGATGCTCGTGCACGTTCTGCAAGAGGACGGGTGTGGCCTTGGCCTTGCCGACCTTCAGGTCGACCAGCGTGTTGCGGCCGGTGTGACGCATGAGGACGTCGAACTCGCGCGCATCAAGCTGGATGTTCCGGGATTCGTCGCCGCCGCCGTAGACCACGGCGGGCAGGATGCCCTGGCGACGCAAGTTGCTGACCTTCTTGCCGACGACCTCTCGGGGCTCGGCAGACACGACCGGACGGGTGCTCACTGGGTGACCTCTAGAGAAAAGCGTTGGCCCGACTGGGCGGACGGTTGACCCGTGCTGGGCAGACAGCCGGACGTTCCAACTGGGTGAACGGCCCCGAATCGTAGCACGACCGGGCATTCGGTCACAGCGATGTACCATCGAAGGCCGATGTCAGCAACCATCCTCATCGTCGAAGACGAATACGCCGTGGCCCGCGGGATCCAGTACGCGCTCGAGCAGGAGGGCTACCAGGTGACGGTGGCGGGCTCCGGCGAAGAGGCGCTGGAGGTCGCCGGCGAGCTCGCCCCCGACCTCATCGTCCTCGATGTTCGCATGCCCGGTATCGACGGCTTCGAGACGTTGCGCCGCATGCGCGCGGACGGCTCCAAGGCGCCGGTGTTGATGCTGACGGCGCGTGATGAAGAGATGGACAAGGTCATCGGCTTGGAGATGGGCGCGGACGACTACATGACCAAGCCCTTCGGGTTGCGTGAGCTACAGAGCCGCATCAAGGCCCTCTTGCGGCGCGCGTACGGGGACCTTGCCGATGCCATGGGTGGCCGCCTCATCCGACACCGCGACCTGGTCATCGACCTCGACCGGCGACGGGTCCAGCGTGGTGACAAGCGCATCAGCCTCACCGCCACCGAGTTCGAGATCCTGCGCCATCTCGCGTCCAAGCCCGGCCGCGTCTTCTCCCGGCGGGAACTGCTCGAGCTGGTGCGCGACTACGAGGCCCTGGACCAGGACGAGAAGACCATCAACGTCCACGTCAGCCACCTGCGCGAGAAGCTCGAGGATGACCCGGTCGACCCCACGTTCATCCTCACCATCCGGGGTGCCGGCTACGCCTTCGCCGAGCGCTGAGTAACGGCGGATGGCCGGGAGTCGGAGCCCAGCTCCGAACTACAGCTCCGGATACCGGGGGCTCATCTCCAGCTATCGTACGCGCCTGTTCGTGGCCATCATCCTGGTGGTGGCGGTGGTGCTGGGCCTGGTGCTGCTCTCCCTCCCCCGCCTGCTGGACGGTTTCTTCCTGCAGCTGGAGCAGACCAGCCTCGAAACGCGGGCCCACTCCATGGTCAAGGTCCTCGCCGGGGAACTGGCGCAGGTCTCCGAGGGAGGTGCTCGCCCGATCATCATGCCCGACGACCAGACCACCGGCGGCTCCACCCGCTGGACCCTCGGCGACAGCGAGCGCGGCCAGGTCCTGGAGCTGCAGGACATCGCTCGAGCTGACGCGGTGGTGGAGCTGGCCCCGGCCCCCGGTTACGCTCCCGTATGGACGGTCGAAGTGCCCTACCCCGATGACGCCGGCGACGACGGCCAGAGCCGTGAAGCGAGCCTCTCGGAGTCGGCCGCGGCCCTGGTCAACGACCTCTGGTACTCGGAGGGTGCGCCGCCCCAGCGCGAGCTGAGGGTCACGCTCAGCAATCCCTTCACCTCGCGCGAAGAGACCACCCGCACCATCACCGAAGTACTGCTCAA
>Ga0316576_10002384_pt1 | contig 10687 bp, 8 predicted proteins | sample S0NA_FD_203075 | JGI IMG/M metagenome (GOLD analysis project Ga0316576, IMG submission 203075) | Rhizosphere microbial communities from salt marsh grasses in Alabama, United States - S0-2_050615r3r5 | ecosystem: Host-associated > Plants > Roots > Rhizosphere | place: USA: Alabama | collected... | reverse complement strand
TCCAGCGCGGGTGGCCATTCGTGCGCGGAAACCGTGCCTGCGAGCGCGCTTGAGGCGACTGGGTTGAAATGTACGCTTCATCTTGGGATTCCTTTACAACTCGATTTCGACCCGCGCCGCCTGGGGCGGTGCACGGACCGTCGGCAAAAGAGGCAAATTGTATCTTTTGCGGCCGCCATACACAAGCCATAGGGCCTGGATCGGGGCCTGACCCGGGCCTTCGGCGATTCCTGTGGTCAAGTTATCCACAGCGGGGTAGACTTAGTCGCTCAGGGTGCTCGAAAGAAGCCCCTCCGAAACCGAAGCGACAGATCGACATCCCCGGGAATGTCCCAGACCGATTGGCAAACCGTCCTCAGCCACCTGGAGCGAGAGCTCCCGGCGGATGACTTCAACACCTGGATTCGCCCGCTGCAGGTCCGAAGCACCCGCGAGCGGACGGTGTTGCTGGCGCCCAACGAATACGTCCGCGATTACATCGCGATGAATTATCTCGAACGCATCCGGGATATTTTCGAGCATCTGGGCGCGAGCCGCGATTCGGTGGTCGTGGACGTGGGATCACACCAGGAAGCGAGTGAAAGCACCCGGCGGCGAGGTCCGATCCGGCCGCGTTTCCATACCGGCCTGGACACACGGTATCGCTTCGACAACTTCGTTCAGGGCAAATCCAACGAGCTGGGCTTTGCCGCCACGCAGCAGGTTGCGAAAAAGCCGGGGGGCGCCTACAACCCGTTGCTCCTGTACGGCGGCACGGGACTGGGCAAGACCCACCTGCTGCACGCCGCAGGCAACATGATCTATGCGGCCAACAGCGATACCCGGGTGATGTACCTGCACTCGGAGCAGTTTGTCTCCGAGATGATCAAGGCGCTGCGTAGTGATCGTATCGAATCCTTCAAGCAGCACTATCGCACCGCCAGCGCACTGCTCATAGACGACATCCAGTTCTTTGCCGGCAAGGACCGCACGCAGGAAGAATTCTTCCATACGTTCAATGCCTTGCTGGATAGCCAGCAACAGATCATCCTGACCTGCGACCGTTACCCGAAGGAGGTCGACGGCATCGAAGCGCGACTGCGTTCCCGCTTCGGGTGGGGCCTGACGGTGGCGATCGAGCCTCCGGATTTCGAGACGCGGGTAGCGATCCTGATGAACAAGGCGCAGGAACGCGACGTGGAGTTGGACGACGCGGTGGCCTTCCTGATCGCGCGTCGAATCCGATCAAACGTCCGCGATCTGGAGGGCGCCCTGAACACGCTTTGCGCGAACGCGCGGTTCACGGGCCGTTCCATCACGGAAGCGTTTGCCCAGGAAGTGCTGCGTGATTTGCTGCTGGTGCATGATCGACTGATCACCATCGAAAACATTCAGAAGGCCGTTGCCGAGTATTACAAGCTCCGGGTTGCCGATCTTCTGTCGAGGCGCCGCACGCGCATGCTTGCCCGGCCGCGGCAGATGGCTATGGCCCTCAGCAAGGAACTGACGGAACACAGCTTGCCGGAGATCGGCGAAGCGTTCGGCGGCCGCGACCATACCACCGTGCTGCACGCTTGTCGTAAAATCAACTCCTTGTGCGAAACGGACGGTCGCATGAGGGAGGACCGGGCCAAGTTGCTGCGGCAACTGACCGCTTGAGGAAAACCCGGGTAAAAGGCGGCTGATTTCCGCTGGAAAGCCTGTGGACAATTGAGGGACAACCATGACCACCAGACTTATCCACAGCGCGTCAACAGTATCGGGGGCGCGTTTTCCCGGAGTTTTTTATTGTATAAGATACTGATTTGAAATATCTTTATGACTATTTTGCGGATATCCACCGCGCTTATTACTACTACTGTTTTATATATAAATACAAATAATCAGTAAAAGGGAACGCGATCATGAAATTCACCATCCAGAGAGAAGCCCTACTTCATCCGATCAGCCAGGTCGTCGGCGTGGTGGAACGACGCCAGACGCTCCCCGTCCTGGCGAACTTTCTCATTTCTGCGAGGGATGGCCGCCTTTCGGTGACAGGCACGGACATGGAGGTCGAACTGATCACGTCGGTAGCGGCGGATATTCAGAATGAAGGCGAAATAACGGTACCGGCCAGAAAGCTTGTAGATATCGTTCGCATGCTGCCCGAAAGCGTGGGAATTACCGTGGTCCTGGAAGGCGATAAACTCACCATCTCCTCTGGACGGGGCCGATATACGCTTGCCACCCTTCCAGCCAACGAATTTCCTGCTACAGATCAGGTAGAAACTCTAGAAATCGTTAAACTTCAAGAACATAAGTTAAAAAACCTGTTGGAAAAAACGTCTTTTGCCATGGCTAACCAGGACGTTCGATACTACCTGAACGGCCTGCTGTTTCACTTTCACGACGGTACGCTCAGCACCGTTGCAACGGATGGCCACCGATTGGCGGTTTGCGATCTGGACAGCGAAGTGGGGGTCTCTGGGGAGCGGCAACTGATCGTGCCCCGCAAGGGTGTCCTCGAGCTGTCCCGTATGCTCGCCGACAGCGATGACGAGGTCGAACTGAAGCTGGGGAAGAACCACGTGCGGCTGGTCAAAGGGGACACGGTATTTACGTCCAAACTCATCGATGGGCGTTTTCCCGAGTACACGGCCGTGATTCCCAAGGGAACCGACCGGCATATCACGATCGACAAGGACGGCTTCACCCAGGCACTTCAGAGGGCGTCCATCCTCTCCAACGAGAAGTACCGGGGCGTCCGTCTCGAGGCTTCGGACAGCTCGGTCAAGATCATCGCCCACAACCCGCAACACGAAGAAGCAGTGGAGGAGCTGGAAGCAGAGCTCAATTTCGATCAGATCGCGATTGGTTTCAACGTGACCTACCTGTTGGATGCGCTGATGGCAATCGACAGTGAGGCTGTGTTGATGGAATTGAAGGACGCCAACAGCAGTTGCCTGATTTCGGCCAAGTCCGGAGGCACCGACCGGCACGTGGTCATGCCACTGAAGCTTTGACCTATTTGCCGTGCAGCCCGAAGAAGGCCGCGGCAGGTAGGACAGTCTGCTCCGGCCGTAACCCCCTCACGGCGCTGTCTTGATCGTCAAAAAGCTCCAGATTGACAACCTGCGCAACCTGGCTCAGGTCTCGATGCAGCCCGATGAACGCCTCAACATACTGTTCGGGGATAATGGCGCGGGGAAGTCGAGTGTCCTCGAAGCCCTGGTCGTCCTGTCGCGCGGGCGCTCGTATAGAACCACTCAGGCTTCCGAACTGGTTGGTCCGCAGAAACCGACGTTCAGCGTCTTCGCCCAGGTTGAGGATCCGTCGGGTCCGAATCACCGCCTGGGCCTGGAGCGCTCAGGAAGGCACTGGCGTGGTCGTTTGGATGGGGTGGATCTGTCCCAGATAAGCCAGCTTACCCGCCTGCTGCCCCTGGTGGTGATGGAACCGGAAAGCCATCTGCTGGTCAGTGGGTCGCCGGAATACCGCCGGAAGTACATTGATTGGGGCATGTTCCACGTGGAACCCCGCTTCCTCGAGGTGTGGCGCAAATTTTCACGCGCGCTGAAGCAGAGGAACGTGGCGCTTCGGACCGGCCAGCTGACGGTACTGGACAGCCTGGATGAAGTCCTGGCCGATGCGGGCACCCAGCTCGGGGCGATGCGCCGCGCCCATGTCGAATCCGTGGCCAGCCATATCGAAGATCTCATGACCGAGTTGGGCACACCATTTCCCAACGTTCGGATCGAGTATCAGCCGGGCTGGACAGGTTCGTCGTACCTCGAGGCGCTGAGCGCCGGCAGGGAACGGGATCTGGAACGGGGCGCGACGACGGCCGGGCCGCACCGGGCGGAGTTGGCTATGCAGCAGGATCGCACCCCTGTCCGGACCGTGTTTTCCCGCGGGGAGCAGAAATTGTTCGCGGCGACACTGCTGATGACACAGGTCCGCGTGCTTTCGTCGACGGAAAACCTGCCATTGGTGCTGCTCGACGATCTTGCCTCGGAATTTGACCCGGCAAACTGCACCGCGGTGCTGGAATGTGCGTATTCCAGCGGCTGCCAGGTCTGGGTGACCGGCACCCGCCGCCTTGAGTATCCAGGCCCCCACGGCGTGTTCCACGTGGAACGGGGCCGGGTGCAGGAAGTGGTATAATACGGCTTTGCAATTCCCCGCCGCGGCTGCCAGCAGGATAAGGTTGGCGCGGTTGGTCGCAGTGATTCCCCAAACAGCCTGTTTTCAGGACGTTACCGGGCCGCCTGGAGGGTGGAGAATGCCAACGAGCAAAACACAATACGATTCCAAGAACATCAAGGTCCTGAAGGGACTGGATGCGGTGCGAAAGCGCCCTGGCATGTACATCGGCGACACCGACGACGGCACCGGCCTGCACCACATGGTTTTCGAGGTGGTGGACAACTCAATCGACGAGGCCCTGGCCGGACACTGCGATTCCATCCGCGTGACGCTGCATCCCGATGATTCGGTGACCGTACAGGACAATGGGCGGGGCATTCCCGTCGATATGCACGCCGAAGAAGGCAAGTCGGCTGCGGAAGTCATCATGACGGTGCTGCACGCGGGCGGAAAGTTCGATGACAACTCGTACAAGGTTTCCGGTGGCCTGCACGGGGTCGGCGTCTCGGTAGTCAATGCCCTGTCTGAGTCGCTGGAGCTTCGAATCCGGCGCGATGGCCACTTCTGGACGCAGAGTTACCACATGGGGGTGCCTGAAAAGGCGCTTGAGAACGTTGGTGACAGCGAGGAAACGGGCACCGAGATCTGGTTCAAGCCAAGCCACCAGGTGTTTTCGCAAACCGAGTACCACTATGACATTCTCGCCAAGCGTCTCAGGGAGCTGAGCTTTCTGAATTCCGGGGTGCGCATCGAATTGCTCGATGAACGCACCGGAAAGAACGACGTGTTCGAATACAAGGGCGGAATCAAGTCTTTCGTCGAGCACCTGGGCCGGAACAAAAATCCGCTTCATCCAACAGTCATCCACATTTCCGACGATTCGCAGCCCATCACGGTTGAAGTGGCCATGCAGTGGACGGATTCCTACCAGGAAACTGTGTTCTGCTTTACCAACAACATTCCGCAAAAGGACGGCGGCGCGCACCTCGCAGGCTTCCGGGCCGCGTTGACGCGCACCATCAACCAGTACATCGAAGAAGCGGGCATCGCAAAAAAGGATAAGGTACCCACCACCGGCGATGACGCTCGCGAAGGCCTGATAGCCGTTCTTTCGGTCAAGGTGCCGGACCCCAAGTTCTCCTCGCAGACCAAGGACAAGCTGGTTTCCTCCGAGGTCAAACCCGTCGTGGAGTCGATTGTCGCTGGCCACCTGCGTGATTTTCTGCTGGAGACACCGGTCGAGGCGAAGACCATTACGGCAAAAGTCGTCGAAGCGGCACGTGCCCGCGAAGCGGCACGGAAAGCGAGGGAAATGACGCGTCGCAAAGGGGTCCTCGACATCGCCGGATTGCCCGGAAAACTGGCGGATTGCCAGGAAAAGGACCCGGCGCTCTCTGAGTTGTTCCTGGTGGAGGGCGATTCGGCCGGCGGTTCGGCGAAGCAGGGCCGAAACCGCAAGTACCAGGCCATACTCCCATTGAAAGGCAAGATTCTGAACGTCGAAAAGGCCCGTTTCGACAAAATGCTTTCATCGGCTGAGGTGGGAACTCTGATCACGGCACTCGGCTGCGGTATCGGACGGGACGAATTCGATCCGGACAAGCTTCGGTACCATCGCATCATCATCATGACGGACGCTGATGTCGACGGATCGCATATTCGAACCCTTCTGCTCACCTTCTTCTACCGGCAGATGCCGGAATTGATCGAGCGCGGCCACATCTACATCGGTCAGCCGCCGTTGTTCAAGGTCAAGCAGGGCAAGCAGGAGCATTACCTGAAGGATGAAGCCGAGCTCACCGAATACCTGCTGGCGCGGGCGCTGGATGGCGCTTCGTTGGTGTTCCATCCCGACGCCCCGCCGCTGCACGGCGAAGCGCTGGAACAGTTGATGCGCGACTATTCGGCAACGCAACTGGCCAGCGCGCGGCTGGAGCGTCGATATGATCCACAGCTTTTAAGAGAACTTATTGATTTAAAACGTTTTTCAGAAGACTGGAGCAAAGAGGAGGCGGACGTCTGGTGTACCGAGCTGGAGCAGCGTCTCGAGGCCAAGAGCCCACCCAGCGTGCACTATTCCGTCAGTGTCGAAGAAATCGACGGACGGCGGGGCCTGAGCCTGCGCAAGACCACGCACGGGGTAACGGACGTGACAAAAATCGGCCAGGATTTCTTCAAGGGCCCCGAGTATCGCCTTATGGCCAGGCTCGCGGATACGCTGCACGGGCTGATTCAGGAGGGGGCCTACATTGCCAGGGGCAATAGCCGCCAGGAAATCCGTTCGTTTCACGAGGCTTATGAGTGGCTGATGGCGGAAAGCCGCAAGGGTCGTACAATCCAGCGCTTCAAGGGTCTGGGTGAAATGAATCCGGACCAGTTGTGGGATACGACGGTGAATCCCGAAACGCGCCGCTTGCTTCAGGTCACCATCGAAGACGCCGTCGCGGCGGACCAGATTTTCACGACGCTGATGGGCGACGAGGTGGAGCCGCGCCGCGAATTCATCGAGCGTAATGCGCTCGACGTCACCAACCTGGATATCTGATTCGGCCCGACTATCGGATTGTCATGGCTTCGTTGGCCTGCACGTGGCGGGCGCGAGGCCTGTGTGCGGATTCGTCGAGGATATGAAGGTCAGGCCCGTCCGGCCTGGTCCGGCAGGTTTCGAATCAGGGTTCTGAGTTCGGCCAGAAGTTCGCGCTCCTCGCCCAGGTAGGTGGCGCTGATCCCGAGCGACTGGGCCACAATCACGAAACTCCGGCTGGAGCTGTACATAAAGCACTGGGCCGGCTTCAGCGCATAGCGCTTCATGATGTCGCGCAACGCCTTTTCCCGATTGCGCTTCTGCGTGAACAAGGACCGGGGCACGTAGTAAACACCGTCCAGCGTGCCACCCGCATCGGCCAGACGTTTGCGCAGACTCTCCGGCCCGAGCAGCGCATCGTCCGGGCCGCCGTGCTTCTTGGTCCACTCCTCGGGTTGTGGCGCCGTCGCCAGCAATTGATATCCGCTCCGGGTCAAGCGGCCAAGAGCGCGGAACAGCTGATCTCCGTTTTGCCCGGTTGCTACCTCCAGGAGGTCGTCTCTGCTGATCATCAACAAGCGGACTTCCGGCATGTGTCACCTCATCCCAGTATTGAAAGGTCGGCGATCTGGTCGAACAGCTGTTTGAGCCGGGATAGCAGCGCCAGCCGATTTCTGCGAAGGCTCGAATCCTCGTCCATAACCATGACTTCGTCGAAAAATTCGTCGACAGGCTCCCTGAGTGTGGCGAGACTCGCCAGGCTGGCTTCGTAATCACCCTGCTGCATCAGCGGATCCACCACGGATTCCTGACGGATAATTTCGTCGAAAAGGCCCCTTTCATAACGTGATTTGAAGAGATCTGCATCGATCTCCGGTAAACTCCCCTCCTCCGCCTTGCGCAGGATGTTACCAATCCGCTTGTTGGCCGCCGCCAGGCTGTTGGCGGCCTCCTGCCCCATGAACGCATCCAGCGCCTTAAGTCTGCGCTCCAGGTCAGGCAAGGTGTCCCACTCGGATTGCAGGGCGGCGTGCACCAGCTCGGTCCCGAACCCCTGTTCGCGGTAGTAGTGCCGAAGCCGTTCGACGATGAATTCGCGAATGTCGACCATCAGCGCCGGATCCACGGTGACCTGCCCGGAGAGTTCATTGGCCGCCAGCGCCAACAGGCGATTCAGGGACAGTTCGATATCCGCCTCGAGCAGAATCCTGACCAATCCGAGGGCCGCCCGTCTCAGGGCGAACGGGTCCTTGTTTCCGGTCGGCCGAAGCCCGGCTGCGAATATTCCCACCAGCGTATCGGCCCGGTCTGCGATGCTGACGATGCGGCCCACCGGGCTTTCGGGTATCGCATCGCCGGAAAAGCGCGGCGCATAGTGTTCGCCAATGGCGGCGGCCACCGCTTCGGGCTCATCTGAGGACCTCGCGTAGTAGCGCCCCATGACTCCCTGCAATTCCGGAAATTCACCGACCATCTGGCTCATGAGATCGCATTTGCACAGGAGCGCGGCCCGCAGCGCATGCGTTTGATCCTGTGAGAGAAGTTCGGCTAACTTTTGCGAAATTTCAGAAACTCGTCGCGATTTGTCCCCTACGGTTCCGATCTTCTGCTGGAATACTACGCGGTCCAGCATGCTGAGCCACTCATCCAGCGGATGCTTCTGGTCCTGCTCCAGGAAAAACCGGGCATCCGCCAGGCGGGGCCGAATCACCCGTTCGTATCCTTCGCGGACCGCCTCCACGTCCCGGCTTTCGATGTTCGCAATCGCCACGAAGCGGTTGCTCACGCGGCCGGCATTGTTTGCATCGCCGACCGGGAAAAACTTCTGGTGGTCCTGCATGCTCGCAATCAGGGCTTCGTGCGGCACCTCAAGGAAGTCCTCGTCGAAGGAGCATGCGATAGCCGTCGGCCATTCGACCAGATTGTTGACCTCGTCCAGCAGGGCACTGTCAACCAGCACGTCCGCGTCAGTAGCGTGCAACTGCTCGCGGATGCGTTCACGGCGCCGTTCGGGTTCGGCGATCACGAAAGCCTTCTCGAGAATCCCGACGTAGTCGTCCGCCGCCGGTATTTCGTGGGGTCCTGGAGAGTGGATGCGGTGACCGCGCGAACCGCGCCCGGCGGCCTGGCCCAGCAGCTCGCCGTCGATGACCCGTTCGCCGTGCAATAGCACCAGCCAGTGCACCGGACGCACGAAACTGAAATCGTTGTCCGCCCAGCGCATCGGCCTGGGGACCGGCAATTGTCGAAGGGCCTGCTCCAGTAGGGGATACACCAGCTCGTCCAGGGGTCTTCCGGGCTGCAGCTGCTTCGCATAGAGCCACTCGCCCTTTTCGGTCGCCACCCGCTCGAGATCGGACACGTCGCGCCCGACGGAACGCGCGAAACCCTGCGCCGCCGGGGTCGGTTCGCCGTTGGCGTCAAAGGCGGCGCTGACCGCGGGGCCCCGGCGCTCGAGCACCTCGTCCGGCTGAGTCACGGCCACGTTGCGGAACAGAACAGCCAGCCGCCGGGGCGTGGAGAACGAGCGGCTGCCGCTCCGCTCGAACGTGATGTTGCTCTTCTCCAGCCCCGCCCTGACGCCCTCGAAAAAGGCTTCGCGCAATTCGTCCAGCGATTTCGGGGGCAGTTCTTCACACCCCACTTCGACCAGCAGGTCGGCGGCGCGAAGGGTCGGTTTGGTCTGCTCAGTCATCGGTTTGAACCTCCGGCTGCGCGAGGCCCGGAAAGCCCAGTGCTTCCCGGCTTGCATAATAGGCCTCGGCGACCCGCCGGGCGAGATCGCGAACCCGCAATATGTAGCGTTGCCGCTCGGTGACGGAAATGGCCCTGCGGGCGTCAAGCAAATTGAAGGTGTGGGACGCCTTCAACACCTGTTCGTACGCCGGCAGGGGCAATTCGAGATCCACCAGCCTGCGGGCCATTTGCTCGCAGGTTTCAAACCAGCCGAACAGGGCATCGACATCGGCGTGCTCGAAATTGTAATGGGATTGCTCCACCTCGTTCTGATGAAAGACCTCGCCGTAGGTGACTGTCCGATCGCCGGATCGGGTCCAGACCAGGTCGAACACGCTGTTCTTTTTCTGCAGATACATGGCCAGCCTTTCGGCGCCATAGGTGATTTCACCCATCACGGGCCGACATTCCAGGCCGCCGGCCTGCTGGAAATAGGTGAACTGCGTCACCTCCATGCCGTTCAGCCAGACTTCCCAGCCCAGGCCCCAGGCGCCGAGCGTGGGCGACTCCCAGTTGTCTTCGACGAAGCGGATATCGTGGACCGCAGGATCTATGCCGACGGCTTCCAGCGAGCCGAGATAGAGCTCCTGGAAGTTCTCGGGCGATGGCTTCATCACTACCTGGTATTGGTAGTAGTGCTGCAAGCGGTTCGGGTTCTCACCGTAACGCCCGTCGGTGGGGCGACGGCTTGGCTGGACATACGCGGCATTCCACGGTTCCGGACCGATGGAGCGCAGGAATGTCGCGGGATGGAACGTGCCGGCGCCCACCTCCAGGTCCAGGGGCTGCACGAGTACGCAACCCTGGTCAGCCCAGTAGGCTTCAAGTGTTTGAATGAATTCCTGAAAAGTCATCGGATGCCCTGCCGCCCGGGAACGCTCGCAAATGACCTGGCGGCGCCACTGAGAATGGAATCGGGCTAGTATAGTCGGTGGCTGCTCCGGCTTGAAGGTTTGGACGCCGGTGGCGCCGAAATCAGAGCATCAGTCCTGCGTGTCGCTGCGGGCATCCCGGTAGCGTCGCCACGCCACGACAGCCACCAGCAACAGCGTGCCAAACAGGATGAGTTGCACGTGCAACGGAATGCTGGGAAAGACCAGTAGCAGGAAACCGACTGCGGCGGCCGCAAAGCCGATCCACAGGAACACGAAGGCAGACCACTTCAGCTCCAGTATCATGAGCAGCCCGGCGAGTATCCACCAGTGCCAGAACATGACATGGTCGAACCAACTCATCTGCATGCGAGCCGATCCGGCAGGTTCGTGTCTGGTGTCTGCAAAAGTCTTTCCCCTTTGGAATGACGGGTGTCTCGTGGGGGTA
>Ga0316576_10002383_pt1 | contig 10690 bp, 10 predicted proteins | sample S0NA_FD_203075 | JGI IMG/M metagenome (GOLD analysis project Ga0316576, IMG submission 203075) | Rhizosphere microbial communities from salt marsh grasses in Alabama, United States - S0-2_050615r3r5 | ecosystem: Host-associated > Plants > Roots > Rhizosphere | place: USA: Alabama | collected... | reverse complement strand
GCCAAGGCCCAGGTCCAGGCGGTCGTGGCCATGCGGTTCGGCCTGGCTACGGCTCCGGAGCCGGCGGATGCCGCCGACGCCCTGGCGATCGCGCTCTGCCACGTGCAGTCGTCCGGTCTGCGGCGCGCCGCGGAGGCGGCACGGTGATCGGCCGGCTGCGGGGCACGCTCGCCCACAAGGGTCCCGCCGGGGTGGTGATCGACGTCGGCGGGGTCGGCTACGAGGTGGCGATGTCGCCGCAGGGCATCGGGGAGCTGCCCGCCGTTGGCGAGGAGGCGGTCGTGCACACCCATCTGCACGTCAGGGAAGACCAGATGGCGCTGTTCGGGTTCGGCGCCGAGGAGGAGCGCGACCTGTTCCGGGTCCTTCTCGGCGCCAGCGGCGTCGGTCCCCGGCTGGCCATGGCGGTGCTCGGGACGCTGCGACCCGACGAACTGCGGCGGGCGGTGCTCACCGAAGACACGGCGGCGCTCACCGCGGTCCCCGGGATCGGGAAGCGGAGCGCCCAGAAGCTGGTGCTCGAGTTGCGGGCCCGCTTCGAGATGCCGGACATGCTGCCCCAGGCGGGCACGGCGGCCGCAGAGGCCCGGGAGGCCCTCGAGTCGCTCGGCTACCAGGCGGCAGAGATCCGCGAGGCCCTCGACACGTCGGATCCCGACGCCACCGTGGAGCACCTGGTGCGGGAGGCGCTCCGCAGGCTGGGTGGCCGGGGATGAGGGACGAGGGTCTGCTCACGGGGGCGCTGGGGCCCGAAGAGGAGGCGTTCGACGCCGGCCTGCGGCCCCGCCGGATGGACGAGTTCATCGGGCAGACCGACCTCAAGGAGCGGCTGTCGATCCTGGTGGAAGCGGCCCGGGGCCGCAGCGAGTCGATCGACCACGTGCTGTTCTCCGGCCCGCCGGGGCTGGGGAAGACCACCCTGGCCGGCATCCTGGCCGCGGAGATGGGCGCCCAGCTCCGGGCGACCTCGGGCCCGGCGCTCGAGCGGGCCGGCGACCTCGCGGCCATTCTCTCGAACCTCGAACGGGGCGACGTCCTGTTCATCGACGAGATCCACCGGCTGCCTCGTTCGGTCGAGGAGGTCCTCTACACCGCAATGGAGGACTTCCAGCTGGACATCGTGCTCGGGAAGGGGCCGGCGGCCCGTTCGATCCGGCTCGACCTCCCCCCGTTCTCGCTGCTCGGGGCCACGACGCGGGTGGGCCGGGTCTCGCCGCCGCTGCGGGACCGCTTCGGGTACGTCGCACGGATCGACTACTACGAACCGGCCGAACTGGAGCGCATCGTGGACCGCTCGGCGGGGATCCTCGAGGTCGAGGTGACCGCCGAGGGTGCAGCCGAGATCTCCACCCGGAGCCGGGGCACCCCACGGATCGCCAATCGCCTCCTGCGCCGCGTGCGTGACTTCGCCTCGGTCCGGGCCGACGGCGTGGTGGACGCCGCCACCGCCCGGGAGGCACTCGTCGTGTTCGAAGTGGACGAGGCGGGCCTCGACCGGGTTGACCGGGCGATCCTCGAGGCAGTGGTGCACAAGTTCGGGGGCGGGCCGGTCGGGCTGTCCACGCTGGCGATCGCGGTCGCCGAGGAACCGGAGACGGTCGAGGACGCCTACGAGCCCTACCTGCTGCAGCAGGGTCTGCTGCAGCGCACCCCGCGCGGCCGGATCGCCACCGCCCGAACGTACGCCCACCTCGGGCTCGCGCCGCCCGGATCCGGGCAGGGCGGGCAAGGGGCGCTCCTCTGAGGGGCGGCCGGCGGCCCGCCTTCCGGCGGGATGGGCGGCAGGGGCGGCCAGAATGCCCGGGAACGACGAACGGACGAGCGTGCAGACCTCCGAATTCACCTACGACCTGCCCGAGGCGTCGATCGCCCAGCACCCGATCGAGCCCCGGGACGCCGCCAGGCTGCTGCTGGCCGACACCCTCGAGGACCGGGTGTTCGCCGACCTCCCGGACGTGCTCGCTCCCGGTGACCTGGTGGTCGTCAACCGGACCCGGGTGCGGCGGGCCCGGATCCTCGGGAAGAAGGCGGAGACCGGCGGCCGCGTCGAGATCCTGCTGCTGGCCCCGTTCGGGGACGGCACCTGGGAGGCACTGGTGCGCCCTGCCCGCCGCCTCCGGGCGGGGTCGGTGGTCGAGGCGGGCGGCCTGCGCATCGAGCTGGTCGCCGGCCCGATCGACGGGGTCGCCCGCGTCGCCCTCGACGCCGGCGGCGCCCGGGTCGAGGACGCCATCCACGGGGCCGGCACGGTGCCGTTGCCGCCGTACATCCATGCCGCCCCTTCGGATCCCGAGCGATACCAGACCGTCTACGCGACCACCGTGGGATCGGCGGCAGCACCCACCGCAGGCTTGCACTTCACGGAGCAGGTGCTCGGCCGTCTCGGGGAACGGGGCATCGACGTCGCCGCGGTCGACCTGCAGATCGGGGTCGACACGTTCCGCCCGATCTCGACCGAACGGGTGGAGGACCACCGCATGCACACCGAGGCGTTCTCGATCGGGGAGGAGGCGGCGGCGGCGGTCGAGGCGGCCCGGCGGCGCGGCGGGCGGGTGGTCGCCATCGGGACCACCGTGGTGCGCTCCCTCGAGTCGGCGGCGACCGGTGACGGCCTGGTCACCCCGGCCTCCGGGGCGACCGACCTCTTCATCACGCCGGGCCACCGTTTCACGGTGGTGGACGTCCTCGTCACCAACTTCCACGTTCCGGGGTCGTCGCTGGTCGTGCTGGTGGCGGCGTTCATGGGCGATCGTTGGAAGGAGGCGTACCGGGCGGCGCTGCAGCGCGGCTACCGGTTCCTCTCGTTCGGCGACGCGATGATGGCATCGAGGGCACCATGAGCTTCCCGGTGTCCTGGGGCGAGACGGCCCGTGACGGGCGGGCGCGCGCCGGCGCGTTGACGACGCCGCACGGCACCGTCCCGACGCCCGGTTTCATGCCGGTGGGGACCCGGGGCACGGTGCGAACCCTCGACCCGCGCGACCTGCGGGAGGCGGGGGCGGTCATGGTGCTGGCGAACACCTATCACCTCATGCTGCGCCCCGGTGCCGACGAGGTCGCCGCACTGGGCGGCCTCCACGGGTTCATGGGCTGGGACGGGCCGATCCTCACCGACTCCGGCGGATTCCAGGTGTTCTCGCTCGACCCGCGCGTCGACGAGGACGGGGTGGCCTTCCGTTCGGTGTACGACGGAGCGTCCGTGCGGCTCACCCCGGAGGGGGCCACCGCCGTCCAGGAACGACTCGGGTCGGATGTGGCGATGGTCCTCGACGAACTGGTCGGGCTCCCGGCGCCGCGGGACCGGGTGGCAGCCGCCATGGAGCGCACGCTGCGGTGGGCGGAGCGGGCCCGGGACGCCCATCGCCGGGAGGACCAGGCCCAGTTCGGGATCGTCCAGGGCGGGGTCGACCCGGATCTGCGGGCGCAGAGCGCGGCGCGCACCGCCGCCCTCGGCTTCCCCGGGTTCGGCATCGGCGGGCTCTCGGTCGGCGAGTCGCCGTCCGAGCGCAACGCGGCACTCGAGGCGGCGGTGGCCGAACTGCCCGACGACAAGGTGCGCTACGTGATGGGTCTCGGCGACACCGAGGGGGTCCTCGACGCGATCGAGCGCGGGTGCGATCTGTTCGACTGCGTCTGGCCGACCCGTCTGGCCCGTCACGGCAAGGTGCTCTCCCGGCTCGGCGACTACTCGATCCGGAGGGCGGAGTTCGCGGGTGACGACGGGCCCATCGACCCCGAGTGCCCCTGCCGGACGTGCCGGCACCACAGCCGCGCCTACCTCCGCCACCTGAGGGTCACCGGTGAGATGCTCGGGCACCGGCTGCTGAGCATCCACAACCTCACCTACACGCTCGGCGTGCTCGCCGGAGCCCGCCGGGCGATCACCGACGGGAGGCTCCGGGCCTTCCGGGAAGACCTTGCGGCCGCCCGGCGCGCCCGGAGCCCGAACGGTGGGCTACACTCGTGATTCCTCGGCCCACGGTACGGGCTGTCTGGTGATTCCTCGCGTGACTCGGAGGATGCATGCTGACCTTCCTCGCACAGGCTGAAGACGGATCTGCCGGGAGCACGATCTCCGTCATCCTCCTGTACGCCGTGATCATCGGCGCCCTGTTCTACTTCCTGCTCATCCGCCCACAGCGGCGCCGGGTGCGCCAGCACCAGGATCTCGTGGGGTCGCTCGAAGTCGGCGACGAGGTCACCACCATCGGTGGGATCTACGGGACCATCGAGTACATGGACGAGACGAGCGCCGTGCTCCAGATCGAGGGCGGGGGACGGATCAGGGTGGCGCGTCGCGCCCTCGCCGACAAGGTTCCGGAATCCGGATAACCCATGACCCGACGGTCCGCACTGATCTCTCTCATCGTCGTCCTCGTCGTGGTGTTCGGTTCGCTGGCCGCCACGCTCGCGGCCGGGCTCTCGCCCAAACTCGGCCTCGACCTCCAGGGCGGTTTCTCGGTGATCCTCGAGGCACCTCAGGGGACCGACCAGGAGGTGCTGGAGAAGTCGGTCGAGATCATCCGCCGCCGGATCGAGGCGCTCGGCAACGTCCAGGAGCCCGAGATCGCCGTCGCCGGGGAGCGGAACGTGGTCGTCCAGTTGCCGGGTGTCACCGATCGTGAACGGGCGCTGGCCGCGGTCGGCACGACCGGGCAGTTGGAGTTCCGGCCGGTGCTCGACATCAGCCCACTGCCCGGGGTCAGCCCGCTGATCGTGGAGGCCACGTCGGCGGCCACGACGACGACCACATCCACGACGGCCGGCGACACGACGACCACCACGGCCGGGGGCACGACCACCACGACCGTCCCCGTGGACATCCAGATCGTCCTCCCACCGGGCATTTCGTTCTGCGACGACACCCGGCCCCTTCTGGAGCAGGCCGGGTGCGTGGACGAGGAACGCGGCGTGACCGTCGTGTCGGATCCGGCGAAGGAGGCCTGGATGGGGGCCCCCGGCCCCGATGGGACCCCCGAGACCGGGCCGGTCTACCACCTCGCCCCGGCGGAGGTGCTGGGGTCCGACCTCGACGGGGCCGAAGCCCGGTTCCAGCAGACCGGCGGCGGGCAGGGCCCGATCGGCGTCGGCGGCGGCGGCCTCGGCCAGTGGGTCGTGCTCCTCGACTTCAACAGCGAGGGCACGGTCAAGTTCCAGGAGACCACCAAGGCGCTGGCGCAGTACCCGTACGGAGACCCGCGCCGCCAGTTCGCGATCGTGCTGGACGGCCAGGTGCAGTCCGCCCCCTCGATCGCCGAGGACGTCTCCCCCGAGGAGGGCATCGGGGGCGGCTCGGCCGTCATCACTCTCGGCACCTCGGACGACCAGGAGGCAGAGGCGCGCGACCTGGCCGTCGTGCTCCGCTACGGTGCCCTCCCCGTCGCCTTCGAACTGCCGAGCGTGCAGCAGGTGTCGGCCACCCTCGGCTCCGACTCGCTGACGGCCGGTCTCGTCGCCGGTATCGGCGGGTTGGTCCTCGTGGCGGTGGCGATGATCCTCTACTACCGGAGCCTCGGTCTGGTGAACGTGATCGGGCTCACCGTGTTCGGCTCGATCATGCTGATCGTCTTCTCGGTGCTCGGCGAGGTCCAGGGCGTCACGCTGACGCTCGCCGGCGTCACCGGCATCATCGTGTCGGTCGGGATCACCTCGGACTCGTACATCGTCTACTTCGAGCGGATCAAAGAGGAAGTGCACGACGGCCGTTCGCTGCGGGCCGCCATCGACCACGCCTTCCGCCGGAGTTTCCGCACGATCCTCACCGCCGACTTCGTGTCGTTCCTCGGCGCGGTGCTGCTGTTCTGGCTGGCGATCGGGTCGGTGAAGGGCTTCGCCCTCGCCCTCGGCATCGCCACGGTGACCGACGTGCTGGTCGCCTACTTCTACACCCGTCCGGCGGTGGCGCTCCTCGCCCACACCCGGCTGGGAGACGGCGGCCCGATGAGCATCCGGGGTGCCACCGGGAGGGCTTCGGAGCGGCTCCGCGAGGAGGTGCCGGCATGAGCACGCTGCGGAATCTCTACCACGGCGACACCCATTTCGACTTCGTGGGGCGGCGGCGCCTCTGGTTCACGATCTCGGTGGTGCTGCTGGGCATCTCGATCCTGGCGCTGGTCTTCCGGGGTCTGAACCTCAGCGTCGACTTCGTGGGCGGGTCGCTCATCGAGTCGGAGAACCCGGCCGGCGCCTCGGTCGGCGAGGTCCGCAACGCCGTCGACGACGCCGGGGTGGCCAACGCCAAGGTGCAGCTGACCGGGGGTGGATCCGGGATCAGGGTCCAGACGGGCGAGTTGACGATCGAGCAGGAGGACCGGACGGCCCAGGCGGTCGCCGACGTCGCCGGGGTGCCGGTCGACGAGGTGAGCCGCACCACCGTCGGGCCGACCTTCGGCTCGCAGATCACCGCAGCCGCGGTGCGGGCGCTGATCATCTTCCTGATCGTGGCCTCGCTGTTCATCTGGATCCGGCTGGAGTGGGAGATGGCGCTCGCTGCTCTCGCGGCGCTGTTCCACGACCTGTTGCTGACCGCCGGCATCTATTCGCTGATCGGATTCGAGGTGTCGCCGGCGACGGTGATCGCCATCCTCACGATCCTCGGGTACTCGCTCTACGACACGGTCGTGGTGTTCGACAAGGTGATCGAGAACGTCGAGGAGCGGGGCGACAAGCACACGATCTCCAGCATCGTGAACATGTCGATGAACCAGGTGTTGATGCGCTCGATCAACACCTCGCTCACCAGCCTCCTCCCGATCGGCAGTCTGCTGTTCGTCGGCTCGTTCCTGCTCGGTGCCTCGACGCTGCGCGAGTTCGCCCTGGCGCTGTTCATCGGCGTGGCCTCGGGGACCTACTCGTCGATCTTCGTGGCGTCGCCGCTGCTGGCGGTGGGCAAGGAGCGGGAAGAGCATTGGAAGCAGGTGCGGCGCCGACTGGCCCGCAAGGGCCAGGAGGACGCGGTGTTCTCGGCCCGGGAGCGGGCGGCACTGGAGGAGTCGGTGGCGCCGGTCGTCGATCGTCCGGCGGCGGTCGCCCGGCCTCCTCGCAAGCGGCGCAAGTCTCGCTGATTCGCCCGGCCCGCCTGCCGGCGCGGCTCGACCACTCGGGATGCGGTGAGCGGGGCCGTACAATCGCGCGATGAGGCGCGGCATGCACTGCTCGGGAGGTTGCCGGTGACGCTGGCCGCCGACTTCCTGGTGTCCGACGTCGAACCCGTGCTCCTGGCGTTCCGGGCCGCCCACCCCTCCGTGGACGAGGCCCCGATCCGCGAGGCGGAGGCGGTCGCCCGGGCCTGCCACGAGGGCCAGCTCCGCAAGTCCGGCGATCCCTACATCACCCATCCGCTGGCGGTCGCCCTGCACCTCGCCGAATACGGCCTCGACGTCGACACCATCGTGGCGGCCCTGCTCCACGACACCGTCGAGGACACCGACATGACCCTCGACCAGATCCGGCGGCAGTTCGGTCAGACGGTGGCGATGCTCATCGACGGGGTCACGAAACTGGACCGGATCAAGTTCTCCAACCGGGAGGAGCAGCAGGCCGCCACGATCCGCAAGATGGTCCTCGCCATGGCGAAGGACGTCCGGGTGCTGCTCATCAAACTCGCCGACCGGCTGCACAACGTGCGCACCCTGGCGGCGCTTCCCGAGGCGAAGCAGCAGCGCATCGCCGCCGAGACCATCGACGTCTACGCCCCGTTGGCCCACCGCCTCGGCGTGCAGGAGATCAAGCACGAGATGGAGGACCGGTGCTTCGCCGTGCTCCATCCGCGCCGGTACGCCGAGATCGAGCAACTGCTCGCCCAGCGGGCGCCGGAACGCGACGCCTACATCACCGACGTCGTCGGGCGGGTCGCCACGATGCTGCGAGAGCACGGCATCGACGCCGACGTGTCGGGCCGGCCGAAGCACCCCTACTCGATCTACCGGAAGATGGTGGGGGCGGGCCGCTCGTTCGAGGAGATCCACGACCTCATCGGCATCCGCGTGATCACCAAGGAGGTCGGCGACTGCTACGGGGCGCTCGGCATCGTGCACACCCGGTGGCCCCCGGTGCACGGGCGGTTCAAGGACTACATCGCGATGCCCAAGTTCAACCTGTACCAGAGCCTCCACACCACGGTGCTGGGCCCGGAGCACAAGCCGCTCGAGGTGCAGATCCGCACCGCCGAGATGCACGAGCGCGCCGAGCACGGCATCGCCGCCCACTGGCGGTACAAGGAGGGCGCAATTCCCGAGATGGAGTCGGTGCGCGCCATCGCCTACGTCTCCGAGGACTACGAGGACCCCGCCGAGTTCCTCGCCGGCTTGAAGCTCGACCTCTACCAGGACGAGGTCTTCGTGCTCACCCCGAAGGGAGACGTCCGGACCCTGCCGGCGGGGTCCACGCCGGTCGACTTCGCCTACTCGGTGCACACCGAGGTCGGCCACCGGTGCTCGGGTGCCCGGGTGAACGGCAGGCTGGTGCCGCTCGACACCCGTCTGGAGTCGGGCGACATCGTGGACGTCCTCACGTCGCGTGCGCCGGATGCCGGCCCGAGCCGGGACTGGCTGGGATTCGTGCGCACCTCGCGGGCGTCGGCGAAGATCCGCCAGTGGTTCAGCCGGGAGCGGCGGCTCAACGCGATCACCGAGGGCCGGGAGGCGGTGCTGCGGGCACTCCGCAAGGAGGGGCTGGGCCTGTCGGCGTCGGAGCGGGACGCCTCGCTCGGGGAGGTGGCTTCGGGGTTCGGCTTCAAGGATCTCGACGGCCTGTTCCAGGCGGTCGGGGAGAACAACCTGCAGGCCACGACGGTGATCCAGCGGCTCGTGAAGCTGGTGCGCCCGGAGCCGGACGACGAGCCGGAGGAGGTCCTGCCGCCCCCGGTGCCCCGGCGGGAGCCGACCCCCGGCAGGGGAGTGGTGGTCGAAGGCCTCGAGGACATGTGGGTGCGGATGGCCCGTTGCTGCGCCCCGGTCCCGGGGGACGACATCGTCGGCTTCGTCACCGTCGGCCGGGGGGTGTCGGTCCACCGGGCGGATTGCACGAACATCGGCGCTCTCGGGGACCGGCGCGAGCGCATGGTCGACGTGTCCTGGGGTGCCGGTCAGGCCGGGTCGTTCGCGGTGTGGGTGCAGATCGAGGCGCTCGACCGGCCGCGGCTGCTGCGCGACGTGACGGCCACCCTCTCCGACCTCGGGGTGGACATCTCGGCTTCCTCGTCGGCGGCGGGGCGCGACCGGGTGGCGGTGCTCCGATTCGAGGTCGAACTGTCCGACGTCACCCAGCTCGAGCGGGCGATCACCGAGCTGAAGTCGGTCGAGGGCGTCTTCGACGCCTACCGCCTCAAGACGGTGTAGGGCCCCGGCGGGTAACCCGTCAAGTCCCCGCCCCGACCGTCCGATGAGTTCCCCGAAGCCTCTCGCTCCCAGGGGAGACGGGGATGACCCGACGCCGCCCGAACCACGCCGCCGCCGGCGAGGCCGGGTTCACCATCATCGAGACCATTGCCGGGGCGGTCATCACGGTGATCATCGTGGTGGCGCTCGGCCAGGCGCTGTCGATCGCCATGGGCGGAGCGCGCGACAACCGTTTCCATCAGGACGCCGTGGCGGTGGCGCTCAGCGAACTCGAGGCGGCCCGGGCGGTCACCTGGGACGAACTGGCCCTCACCGAGGTCGATGCGACGGCGCCCCTGCTCGCCGCCTCGGGTGAGGCACTGGACGGCCCGGCACTCGGCCTGGCCGCCGAAGAGGGGCTCGCGGTGACCGCCACCGGCGTGGTCGAGCCGCGCCTCGACGTGGTCGTCGAGGGCGTCCCGTACACGGTGTGGCGCTACGTGTCGCTGCCCGACCGCGATTCCCGCCGCATGACGATCGAGATCACCTGGGTCGACGACGGGCGCAGCCACTCGTTCGTGACGTCCACGCTGCTGACCGACGCCACCGCCGACGAAATCGGGGTGTCCGGTGGCTAGGCCGAAGATCGCGGCCCGGATCCGGGGAGACGAGCGGGGGATGACGCTCGTCGAACTGGGTGTGGCCGGGCTGGTCTCCGCCCTGGTCATCGGGGTGATGGTGATGTGGGCCTCCACCGTGATCCGCACCGAGACCCACCTGGGGTCGGACGACGACGCCGCCCAGAGCCTGCGGATCGCTCGCGAGAACCTCGGCAAGGACATCCGGCGGGCGGAGGCGGTGTTCACCGCCGAGGACGACGTCCTGGAGATCTGGATCGACCTCGACCGCGACGGCACCCAGACCTCCGGCGAAAGGATCATCTGGACGATCGACGAGGACGGCACCCTGGGCCGGGCGGCCGGCGACGGGGCGGTGCGCATCGACGCCGAGGGCCTCGACACGGCGGCCAGTGGGTTCGCCTACGACGGTTCCACCCCGTCCCAGGTGCGCAACGTGTCGTTCACCCTGGTGCTGCCCATCGAGGGTGTGGCCGACGCCGAGGACCGGGCGGTGACCGCCTCGATCCACATCAGGAACGCGTGAGGAGCAGCGACGTGAGCACGCTCAGCGACATCCGGTCCCGCACCAGTCCCCGGGAAGGCGGCTTCGCCGTGGTCGCGGTGCTCCTGGTCGGTGCCATCCTGGTGCTGCTGAGCACGCTGATGGTGGCCCGCGGCGTCCGCCAGATGGGGAACACGGCGGGCAGCAGCCTCTGGGAGGAGGCACTCGCCACCGCAGAAGCCGGGCTCGAC
>Ga0316576_10002382_pt1 | contig 10690 bp, 11 predicted proteins | sample S0NA_FD_203075 | JGI IMG/M metagenome (GOLD analysis project Ga0316576, IMG submission 203075) | Rhizosphere microbial communities from salt marsh grasses in Alabama, United States - S0-2_050615r3r5 | ecosystem: Host-associated > Plants > Roots > Rhizosphere | place: USA: Alabama | collected... | reverse complement strand
GCCGGTGCCTACGCGGCGTCCGCGGCGGTCGCGGTGCTCGGCTACCCGCGGGCGATGCTGGCCTGGCTGTCGCTGCCGTGGGCGGTGCGGGCGGCGGCCCCGGTGGAGCGCAACGCCACCGGGGCGGCGCTCGTGCCGGCGCTCGCCGACACGGCTCGGGCCGAGCTCGTGCTGGCCCTAGGGCTCGCGGTCGGGCTCGTCCTCGGGTGAGGGTGGTTCGGCGAGCCGCTCGTTGATGCGGCCGACGCGCCCCGACAGCTGGCGGGACACGTCGTCGCGGGCCCGGCTGAGCACGAAGATCGAGATGATCCCGGACACGAGGAACGCGACGAGCAGCAGCAGGAAGCCACGCAGGCTCAGCAGGTACAGCACCCCGGCGACCACCCCCAGCAGGGCCAGCCTCAGCAGGGTGTAGCGCAGCAGTGCCATGTCGTCCTCTCCTCGTCAGTCCCAGGGTAGGCGGGGCCCGACGTTGCCGCCGGAGACGACCGCCACGTCCACGGTGCCGGGGACCCGGCCGCCGGCGAGCAGCCGGCCGCCGGCCGCGGCGACCGCACCACTCGGCTCGGCCCGCACCCCGGCGTCGTGCAGCCACCTCATGGCGGCGAGGATCTGCTCCTCGCTGACCGTGAGCACCCCGACCCGCAGGGCGCGGATGTGCTCCCACGGGCGCTCGCCCACGCTCGGCAGGCGAAGGCCGTCGGCGACGGTGCGGGCCGTCGCCTGCACCGGCCAGGCGAGGTGGCGACCGTGGGCCACGCTGTCGGCGAGGTCCCCGGCCAGCTCCGGCTCGACCGCGACCACGCCCACCTCGTGACCCTGAACGGCGACAGCGATGCCGCTGACGAGGCCGCCGCCGCCGACGGGCGCGAGGATGCGGCCCAGGGTGATCCCGGCGTCGGCTGCCTGCTCGAGCACCTGCTGCCCGAGGGTGCCCTGGCCGGCGATGACATCGTCGTGGTCGAAGGGCGGCACGAGCGCCAGCCCGTCGGCGACGAAGGCTGCGGCGCGGGCCGCCCGCTGCTCCGGCGGGACGACGACGACCCGGGCACCGGCCTCGCGGACGGCGGCGACCTTGTGGGGCGCGGCACTGCTGGGGACGACGACGGTCGCCGGGCAGCCCAGGGCGGCTGCGGCCCGGGCGAGGGCGAGCCCGTGGTTGCCCGAGGAGTGCGTGACGACCCCGCGGGACCGCTGCTGCGGCGAGAGGGCGGTGAGCGCACAGAAGGCCCCCCGCGCCTTGAACGCACCCGAGACCTGCTCGTTCTCCAGCACCAACCACAGCCCCGGCAGCGGGGAGGCCACCAGCGGGGTGCGACGGACGTGGGGCGCGATGCGCCGCGCCGCGGCCGCGACGTCCTCCGGGCTGAGGATGGTCACGGTCGGCCCTGCGATCCGTGGCGGGGCGACCTAGGCTGGGACGGACGTCGGGAAGGGAGGACGAGGATGGGCCGCGCGCTGCCGATCGTGCTGCTCATCGCGCTCACCGTGTTCGCACTGGTGGACGCCGTCACGACGCCGAAGGAGCAGCTGGCCGGCAAGGCCTGGTGGGTGCTCGGCATCCTGCTGCTCCCGGTGGTGGGGCCGGTGGCGTGGCTGGTCGCCGGACGCCGGTCCCGACAGGCCCCGGGCACGGGAGGCGGGACGCCGCGGCCCCCGATCGCCCCCGACGACGACCCGGACTTCCTGCGCGGCCTGTGACTACACACCGCCGTAGGAGTGCAGCCCCACGAAGGCGATGTTGACGCCGAAGAAGTTGAACAGCAGCGTCGAGTAGGCCACCAGCGAGATGATCGCGGCGCGCCGGCCCCGCCAGCCCACCGTCGTGCGGGCGTGCAGGTACGCGGCGTAGACGATCCAGGTGATGAGCGACCACGTCTCCTTGGGGTCCCAGCCCCAGTAGCGGCCCCAGGCGTACTCGGCCCAGATCGCCCCGGCCATGACGGCGAAGGTCCACACCGGGAATCCGAACGCGGTGACCCGGTAGGAGATCCGGTCGAGGGCCTCGGCGCGCGGCAACCGGGAGACGAAGCGGCCCGTGGCCCCGCGCCGGTCGGCGGTGTCGCGGACCAGGAACAGGGCGCTGGCGACCATGGCGATGGTGAACAGCGCGGCGGCGAGGGTGGCCGCGGCCACATGGATGACGAGCCACGGCGACTGCAGCGCCGGGACCAGCGGCCCGGCCGGCACGTAGAGCACGGTCACGGCCAGGCCGAGGGTGAGCACGAGCACGCCGGTCACCCACACCGCGAGGCTGCGCAGGTCGTAGCGCCGGGCCAGCAGCAGGTAGGCGGCGGCGACGAGCAGCGAGCCGGTGGTGGAGAACTCGTACATGTTGGCCCACGGCACCCGGCCCGCGGCCACCCCGCGCAGGGCCACCGCGATGCCGAGGACGACGGTGCCCAGCACGAGCGTGCCGGTCCCGACGCCGAACCACCGGGTCGTCGGGGCGGGCGGCGCGGACGTGACTTCGTCGGCCGGCTCGGTCTCGGCGGGCACCCCGGCCCCGACGGCGACGGGGACGCGCTCCCGGCGCGCGGTGCGGGCCGGGGCGAAGGCCCAGTCCGCGGCGAAGGCGACCAGCGCCACCGCCCACACGATCATGGCCGCGTCGACGAGGACGTCGCTCCAGTAGGCAGCGCTGTCGGCGTTCACCCGGTCTCCTCCTCGATGGCTCGACGCAGCGTGGCGAGCTCTTCGTGCAGGTCGTCGCCGGACTCGACGCGGTCGAGCCCGGCGATCTCGATCACGGTAACCGGCGCCGGGGCCGTCGAGGTAGCCGGGACCGCGTCGGCGAGGTGGGCACGCACCCACACGCGGCGTCGGCGGACGAACAGGGTCGGCAGCAGCCCAAGCACGGCCAGGGCCGCCCCGAGCAGCGCGAGCTCCTTGCCGGCGTTGCGGCTGACCTGCAGGTTCACCCAGGTGGACACGCCGTCCAGGCTGACCGAGCCGACACCGGGGAGCTCGGCGGACGAACCGACGTCGAGGGCGGCGCGGAACGGCTCGCCGTCCTGGGTGAGCTGCGTCATCCCCGAGGTGTCGAGCCGGTACACCGACTGCGGTACGCCGTCGTCGAGGCCCAGGTCACCGGTCCAGGCGGTCAGCACGAGCACCGGGTTGCCCAGACCGGGGAAGACCGACTGCGGCCCGTTCGGGCCGATGACACCGGTGGGGAGGAACACCGCCTGCAGGCCGATGTCGTCGGAGCCGGCCCGCGGGACCTTCACCACGCCGGTGGACGTGAACGTCTCGTCCTGCGGCAGGAACGGCACGGGCTGGGAGAACAGCACCTCCCCGGAGGTGTCGCGGACCGTCACGACGGGGGCGTAGCCCGGGTTGAGCAGGTGCACGAGCGAGCCGTCCACCGACAGCGGCTCGTTGACTCGGATGGTGCGCGCCTCCTCCTCCGCTCCCGGGGATCGGGTCAGGCGCACCCGGGCCTCGAAGTCGGCCGGGCTTCCCGCCGCGGGACCGTCGGTGACGAAGTCCACGACGAAGGAGTCGAGGGTGAGCGCGAACGGCGGCAGGTCGCCGACGTCGAACGCGGGCCCGGCGGTCAGCCCGTCGTACTGGATCGGGGAGTTGGCGAACCCGTCGCCCTCGACGACGAGCACCGACCCGCGGTAGCCGAACAGGCCGCCGACCGCGACGGCGAGCAGCACGACGACGAGGGCGAGGTGGAACAGCAGGTTGCCGGTCTCCTTGAGGTAGCCGCGCTCGGCGGCCACGGCCAGCGCCCCCGGCTGCTCGGCCCGGGTGTCGGCGGGGGTGGCGACACGGAACCGGGCCTCGGCGAGCACCCGCTCGGCGACGGCGACCGCCCGATCCGGGTCGGTCTTCGACGTCCACCGCTCGTGCGCGGGCAGGCGGTCCAGCCGCCGGGGCGGCGCGGGGGGCGCGGCCCGCAGCGCGCGGGCATGCAGCCGGATGCGCGGCAGGATGCACCCGATCAGGGAGATGGTCAGCAGCAGGTAGACCGCGGCGAACCACGGGGTGGAGTAGACGTCGAACAGCCCGAGGCGCTCCGCCCACGGCGCCAGCCCGGGGTTGCGGTCGGCCCAGTCGGCGGCGGCGAGGGGGTTGGCCTCCCGCTGGGGCACGATCGAGCCGGGCACAGCGGCGACAGCCAGCAGGAACAGCAGGAAGAGCGCCACCCGCATGGACGTCAGCTGCCGCCAGGCCCAGCGGGCCAGCTCGACCGGCCCGAGGGCCGGCGGGGTGGACGGCGGCGGGTCCTGCTGCCGCGGCAGGGTCTGGGTCACAGCAGCACCTCGAAGCCGGCGACCCAGCCCTGCAGGCCCGCCATCGCCTGCGACCAGACGCCGGTGAGCAGGGCCAGGCCGAGCAGGACCAGCCCGACCGCGCCGATCTTCTGGATGGTGCCGGCGTGGCGGCGCAGCCAGCCGGACACGCCGGCGGCCCGTCGGTACGCCAGCGCGAACAGCACGAACGGCAGCCCGAGCCCGACGCAGTAGGCCAGCGAGAGCAGGGCTCCCCGGGCGGCCGTCCCCTGGTCGAAGGCGAGCGCCTGGACGGCGGCCAGCGTGGGCCCGATGCACGGGGTCCAGCCGATGGCGAACAGCACACCGAGCAGCGGGGCGGCACCGAGGCCGACCCGCGGGTAGCGGTCGAGCAGTCGGCGGTCCCGGTCGAGGCCGGGCAGCCACCCACCGAACGCGAGCCCGACGAGGATCGTCACCACGCCCAGCACCCGGGTGATCGGCTCGGCGTACTCGATGAGCACGCTGCCCAGCCCACCGAACAGGGCGCCGTAGGAGACGAAGACCGCGGTGAACCCGGCCACGAACAGCACGGTGCCGAGCACGGTGACCGACGTGTCGCGCCGGGTCAGGGTGGCGGTCCCACCACCGGCGGCGTCCGGCGACGACGACGGCACGGGTAGGCCGGTGACGTAGGAGAGGTAGGCGGGGACGAGGGGCAGGACGCACGGGCTGGCGAACGACACGAGGCCGGCGAGCACCGCGAGCGGCAGGGCGACCAGCAGGGAGCCGGTGAGCACCGCCTCGGCCGCCCCGTTCATGCCTGCTCCCCCGCGACCTGCTCGACGAGGTCGGCCAGCGAGGTCTGCGTGATCGGGCCGATGACGCGGGCGGCCATCAGACCTTCGCGGTCGACGACGAGGGTGCTGGGGATCGCGGCCGGCGGGAGCGTGTCCCGGAACGCCAGCAGCAGGCGACCGTCGGGGTCGACGACACTCGGGTAGGGGACCGCGAACTCCTCCTCGAAGGCCTGTGCGGCGGTGTCGGTGTCCCGGGTGTTCACCCCGACGAAGCGCACCCCGTCGTCGGCGGAGTCCTCGGCGACGGCGACGAGTGCCGGGGCCTCGGCCCGGCAGGGCGCGCACCACGACCCCCAGACGTTGAGCACGACGACCTCGCCCCGCGCGTCGGCGAGGTCGAACTCGCCGCCGTCCAGCAGCGGCCCGACGAACTCGGGGGCCGGTTCCCGGTCCTCGACCGGGACGACGGTGACGACCCCGCTGCCCTGCACGAACCCGGCCGAGGACTCCTCGGCGGGCCGCACCCGCCCGTCGCCGGAGCAGCCGGCCAGGACGGCGGCCACGGCCAGCAGGACGACGAGCGGCCGGGTCATGCGCCCGCCTGGTACCGCCGCGCCGGCTTGACCGGGAGCAGGTCCCGGGCCGGCTCGGTGTAGCCGACGGAGGTGATCTCGCCGTCGGCGACGGTGAACGTGGTGACCGACGCCAGCGAGCACTGCCGGTGCCGTGGGTCGTGCCAGAGCCGGTGGCCCTCGGCGGCGTTGCGGGCCGTCCAGATCGGCAGCTGGTGGGAGACGACCATCGCCTCCCCGTCGTCGGCGACGGCGGCGGCGTCGGTGATGGCGGCGAGCATGCGGGCGGCGACGACGTCGTACGGCTCGCCCCACGACGGCCGGAACGGGTTGCGCAGGTGCCACCAGGCCTGCGGGTGCAGCAGCGCGTTGTCGCCCACGCTGAAGCGGCGGCCCTCGAACAGGTTGTCGGCCTCGATGACGCGCTCGTCGATCTCCACCGGCAGGCCGAGGGCCGCCGCGGTGGGGGCGGCGGTCTGCTGGGCCCGTTCGAGCGGGGACGACACCACGAGCGTGATCGGGCGCGCCAGCATGGCGGTGGCGACCCGCTCGGCCATCGCCAGGCCCAGCTCGGAGAGCCGGTAGCCGGGCAGCCGGCCGTAGAGCACCCCCTCGGGGTTGAAGACCTCCCCGTGGCGGACGACGTGGACGAGGGCGCTCACGCGGCCACCGCCTGGGCGGCGGCGCGGGCCGCCGCCGGCAGCGCGTCCACGACCCGGCCGAGGGCGGCCTCGTCGTGGGCAGCCGAGAGGAACCAGGACTCGAACGCGCTCGGCGGCAGGTACACGCCGGCCGCGAGCATGGCGTGGAAGAAGGCGGCGAACGCGGCGGTGTCCTGGGTTCGGGCCGCGGCGTAGTCGGGGACGGCCGGGACCGCGTCGGGCTCCGGGCCCCGGAAGAACACGCTGAGCATGCTCCCGGCCCGCTGGACGACGTGCGGGACGCCCGCGGAGCGCAGCGCCGCGCCCGCCTCGGCCGCCAGCACGTCAGCGGCTGCATCGATCGTCGCGTACACCTGCGGGGTCGCCAGCCGCAGCGTGGTGAGGCCGGCGGTGGCGGCCACCGGGTTCCCCGACAGGGTGCCGGCCTGGTAGACGGGACCGGTGGGGGCGAGCAGGTCCATGAGGTCGGCCCGGCCGCCGAACGCCGCAGCCGGGAAGCCGCCGCCCATCACCTTGCCGAACGTCACGAGGTCGGCGGCCACGCCGTCGAGGCCGAACCACCCCGTCGGCGAGACCCGGAACCCGGTCATCACCTCGTCGAGGACCAGCAGCGCCCCGTGCCGGTGGGCGACCTCGCGCAGCGCGGCGTTGAACCCGGGGGCGGGCGGGACGACCCCCATGTTGCCGGCGGCGGCCTCCGCGACGACGGCGGCGACCTGGTCCCCCCGCTCGGCGAACAGCGCCTCGACCGCGTCCAGGTCGTTGTAGGGCAGCACCACCGTGGTGGCGGTGGCCGCGGCCGGGACGCCTGGGGAGTCGGGCAGGCCGAGCGTGGCCACCCCGGAGCCGGCCGACGCCAGCAGCGCGTCGACGTGCCCGTGGTAGTGCCCGGCGAACTTGACCAGCACCTCGCGTCCGGTCGCGGCCCGGGCGAGGCGGACTGCGCTCATGGTGGCCTCGGTGCCGCTGGACACCAGCCGCACCTTCTCCACGTGCGGGACACGGGAGACGATCTCCTCGGCCAGCTCGATCTCCGGGGGCGCCGGGGCCCCGTAGGAGGTGCCGGCCGCCGCGGCCCGGGTGACCGCGTCGAGCACCTGCGGGTGGGCGTGCCCGAGCAGCAGCGGCCCCCAGGAGCAGACGAGGTCGACCAGCTCCCGCTCGTCGGCGTCCACGAGGTAGGGCCCGTGGCCGCGCACCATGACGCGGGGGTCGCCCCCGACCGAGCCGAACGCCCGCACCGGGGAGCTCACCCCGCCGGGGCTGACGGCGCGGGCACGCTGCATCCACTGCGCCGAGGTCATGGCACCAGTGTCCCTGTCCCGCGGGCGACGTGCCGCCGCACGGCCGGGTCGAGGGCCCAGTAGGTGAGCACGATGTCGGCGCCGGCTCGCCGGATGCACTGCAGCGACTCGACGACGGCGCGGTCCCGGTCGAGGAAGCCGCGCTGGGCCGCTGCCTCGACCATGGCCATCTCCCCGGACACCTGGTAGGCGGCGACGGGGACGTCGACGGCTGCCCGCACGGCGGCGAGCACGTCGAGGTAGGACGAGGCCGGCTTGACCATGACGGCGTCGGCGCCCTCGGCGACGTCGAGCCGGACCTCCCGCAGCGCCTCCCGCAGGTTGGCCGGGTCCTGCTGGTAGGTGGACCGGTCGGCGGGGGCGTCACCGGCACCCGACCCGAGGGAGGAGCCGACGGCGTCCCGGAACGGGCCGTAGAGGGCCGAGGCGTACTTGGCGGCGTAGGCGAGGATCGCGACGTGCTGCTGGCCGTCGGCGTCGAGGGCCTCCCGCACCGCCCCGACCTGGCCGTCCATCATGCCGCTGGTCCCGAGCACGTCGGCTCCCGCCTCGGCCTGGGCGGTGGCCATCCGGGCGTATCGCGCCAGTGTGGCGTCGTTGTCGACGACGACCCGGCCCCGCGGGTCCCGGCCGAGGACCCCGCAGTGGCCGTGGTCGGTGAACTCGTCCAGGCACGCGTCGGCCATGACGACGAGGTTCCCGCCCACCTCGGCGACGACGTCGGCGATGGCGACGTTGAGCACCCCGTCGGGGTCCCAGGCCCCGCTGCCCTCGGCGTCCTTGTGTGCCGGGACGCCGAACAGCATGATCCCGCCGATGCCGGCCTCGGCGGCGCGAGCGGCCAGCCGGCGCAGCGAGTCGCGCGAGTGCCGCTGCACCCCCGGCATGCTCGGGATGTCGACGGGGTCGGCGAGCCCCTCGCCCACGAACACGGGCAGCACGAGGTGCCCCGGGTCCAGGGAGGCCTCCGCGATCAGGCCACGGTGGGCGGCGCTGGTGCGCCAGCGGCGCGGCCGGACGGCAGGGAATCCGCTCACGTGGCCCGGCGCTGCGCTGCGGACCGCCGGGCGGGGCTGCGCCGGCGCTGCGACGGGCGCACGACGGGCTCACCGGCGGCCCGCAGGTCGTCCCGGCGCTGCTCGGCGAAGGACGCCAGGGCGTCGGCCAGCACCTCCGCCGACGGCGTCGGGGCCAGCACGTCCACGCGCATGCCGTGCTCGGACACCGTCGCCGCGGTCTGCGGCCCGATGCAGGCCACCACGGTCGAGGCGTGCGGCTTGCCCGCGATGCCGACCAGGTTGCGGACGGTGGAGGAGGAGGTGAACACGACGGCGTCGAACGCGCCGGCCTTGATGGCGTCGCGGATCGGCGCCGGGGGCGGCGCGGCGCGCACGGTGCGGTAGGCCGTGACGTCCTCGGGCTCCCAGCCGAGGTCGGCCAGACCGGCCGACAGGGTCTCGGTGGCGATGTCGGCGCGCGGCAGGAAGACCCGGTTGAGCGGGTCGGTCTCCTCGTCGTGGACCGGCCAGTCGGCGAGCAGGCCGCGAGAGGACTGCTCCCCGGACGGGACGAGGTCGGGCCTGATGCCCCAGGACTCCAGGGCGGCGGCGGTCTTCTCCCCGACCGCGGCGACCTTCAGCCCCGACATGGCGCGGGCGTCCAGGCCGTACTCCTCCAGCCGGGTGCGCACGGCCTTGAGGGCGTTGACGGAGGTGAAGACGATCCAGGCGTAGCGGCCCTCGACCAGGCCGCGCAGCGCCCGCTCGATCTGGTTGGGGTTGCGCGGTGGCTCCACCGAGATCGTCGGCACCTCCTCCGCGACGGCGCCGTGCCGGCGCAGCCGCTCGACGAGGGGGCCGGCCTGGTCCTTCGTGCGCGGGACGAGCACCCGCCAGCCGAACAGGGGCCGGCTCTCGAACCAGGCGAGGCACTCGTCGGGTTCGGAGTCGCACAGGATCGCCACCACCGGGTCGTCCCCGGCCTGGGAGTCGGCGAGCTCGTCGAGCGTGGAGCGTCGGCTCTGCTGGGCCGATGTGGTGCCGTGGGTGACGACCACGACGGGCCGGGTCGGGTCGGCGCCGTCGGCGAGCAGCTGCTTGGCCGCGGCGGAGACCTCGTCCAGGCTGCCCCGCAGCACGGTCGTGGCGTCCAGGGCCAGGCCGGTGGGCACCTCGTGGCTGGGGGCCAGCGGAACCCCGGCGTAGGCGGCGACGGCGGTCGCGACCGGGACGCCCGGGACGACCTCGAAGGTCACGCCGGCCCGGGCGCAGGCGGTGGCCTCGGCCACCCCGGCGGAGTCGACCCAGGGGTCGCCGGCCAGCACCCGAACGACGCGGGCGGCGGTGGAGGCGGCCTCGAGGAGGGGCCTGGCACCGCCGTCGACCGGCTGCACCGTGACCTCGGCGTGCGCGACGAGATCGGCCGGCACGAGGTCGGCGCGCTCGAGCAGCACGATGTCGGCCTCGGACAGGGCCTGCAGGGCCCTCTGGGTCAGCAGGCCGGGGTCGCCGGGGCCGGCCCCGACGAACACGACCGTGGACTGGTTGCTCACTGCGCTCTCTCCTCGGTGTACGGCGACGCCGCGGGGGCGGCCCCGTCGGTCAGCAGGGTCAGGGCGAGGTGTCGTCCGACCTCGACAGCGTCGTCGAGGTGCCCGTGGTGGTGCCCGGACAGCGGCGGGCCGCCGTCGCGGGAGTAGACGGCGGCGGTGACCGTGACGGTGGAGCCGTCGACGGCGGCGAGGGCCCCGACGGGCGCGCTGCAGCCGACCTCGAGGGCAGCCAGCAGGCCGCGCTCGGCCGTGACGGCGGCGCGCGTGGCACCGTCGTCGAGACCGAGCAGGGCCTCGGCGAGGTCCAACGCCGCGTCCTCCCGGGCCTCGACGGCGAGCGCCCCCTGGCCGGGGGCGGGCATCATGACCTGCGGGTCCACCCGCTCGGTGATCGCCGACTCGCGTTCGAGCCGGGCCAGGCCGGCGCACGCGAGCAGCACCGCGTCGAGCAGGCCGTCGGCCACCATGCCCAGCCGGGTGTCGACGTTGCCCCGGATGTCGGCGACGACGAGGTCGTCGCGGACGCCGCGGAGCGCGGCGGCCCGGCGGGGGGACCCGGTGCCCACGCTCGCCCCGGC
>Ga0316576_10002381_pt1 | contig 10692 bp, 8 predicted proteins | sample S0NA_FD_203075 | JGI IMG/M metagenome (GOLD analysis project Ga0316576, IMG submission 203075) | Rhizosphere microbial communities from salt marsh grasses in Alabama, United States - S0-2_050615r3r5 | ecosystem: Host-associated > Plants > Roots > Rhizosphere | place: USA: Alabama | collected... | reverse complement strand
CGATTGCATCCTCGCGGACCTGGGTATGGATATAGAGAAAGGCATCCTCGGATGATTCCGGCAGCCGGCTCAGGGTGTCGGCGGTCACAAACACCTCGTAGCCGACGCCCGATACATCGATGACCGCCCGATCCAGCCCCTTAATCAATACCTTCCCGGAAAGTGTAGCTATCATGGTGGATTTCCCTAGCCCGGATATATCACGAGTTGAGACGGCCTGTGAGCCAAGAAGACTTGGGGGGGGGCTATATGGTTTATATGCCTTTCCCAAAAGCGACGCAGGATCGCAGGCCGTATCGACTCGCCCGCAGGCTGGAACTTGTATCCTTTCAACATTGATTCTAAAAATACAAACAGGAGCATTGGAATCTACCCGATGATATTAAACACCTTCCGACATTCTTTATTGTTTTTCCATGAAATTTCCGGCTCAAATGCGAAACTGGTTGGCGTGGCAGATCGCGACCGCCAGCGCATCGGCAGCATCGCTGCTGGGTGAGCCGTCCAGTCCGAGCAGGACCCGCACCATATGCTGAATCTGTTTCTTGCCCGCCTGACCGTACCCGGCCACCGCCTGCTTGATCTGTTTGGCGCTGTAATCGTTGACCTCGAGGTTGTTCTGCATTGCCGCCACCACCGCCGCGCCCCGGGCCTGACCGAGCTTCAGCGCAGACCCCGGGTTGGTGGCCAGGAACACGTTCTCGACCGCCGCCGTGGTCGGGCCATGGAGCTGGATCACCTCGTTGATACCCGTGAAGATCTCGTTGAGCCGGTAGGCAAACGGCAAATCGACGCTGGTTTTGACCACGCCGCAGGCCACGAATTGCAGGTGCCCCCGGTCCGAATCGACCACTCCGTATCCGGTGATGCGGGAACCGGGGTCAATACCGAGAATCCGGTCCATCCCCGGCCGCTCAGGAGAGTTTTTCCATCAAGCCTTCCTCGATGTCGAAATTGGCATGCACCTTCTGCACATCATCATGATCTTCGAGGTTTTCCAGGAGCTTCAAGAGGGCCACCGCAATATTCTCCTCGGTGATGTCGATCGTGTTCTTGGGGATCATCGAAATGGACGCCTCGACGAACTGCAGGCCCTTTTCCTCGAGCGCATCCCGCACATCGTTGAACGATTCGACACTGGTCAGCACCTGGAATTCATCATCGTCCTCGACGATGTCTTCGGCGCCTGCCTCCAGCGCCAGGTCCATCAGTTCCTCTTCGGAGATGGACTGCTTGTCCACCAGAATCTGCCCCTTCTGATCGAACATCCACGCCACGCAGCCGTTCTCGCCCAGATTGCCGTTGCTTTTAGCAAAATAGTGCCGGACGTCGGCGACGGTGCGATTGCGGTTGTCGGTCATGCATTCGACCAGGACGGCAACCCCGCCGGGTCCGTACCCTTCGTAGAGAATCTCCTCGTAAGCCTCGCCATCCCCGCCGCCGGAACCTTTGGCTATGGCCCGGGAAATGTTGTCCTTGGGCATATTCTCCGCCTTGGCCGCGGCAATTGCCGATCTCAGCCGCGGGTTGCCGTCCGGGTCGCCGCCGCCCTGTCTGGCGGCAACGGTTATCTCTTTGATGAGCTTGGAAAAAATCTTCCCCCGCTTGGCATCAATGGCCCCTTTCTTACGCTTGATGGTTGACCATTTGGAATGTCCTGACATAATTTCCTGTCAATCCTCGTTTTGCTGTCTATGATAAATCCCGCATCTCCTCGTGCTGATGCGGCGTCTTCTTATACTCCATGCCGAGGGCGAATACCTCCCGGCTCTCTTTCCGCGAACTCTGCGGCTTGATGACCTTTACGAATGCAAACCGCTGCTTCAGTTCATCGATGAATTCCGGCATGTCCTCGCCCTGGAAGATCTTGCACAGAAAATTCCCTTTGTCATGAAGCAGGATCTCCGCAATTTCAAGACTCTTCCTGACCAGCCGCATCGACTGCTGATGGTCCGCCCAGCGATTCCCGGTGGTCTGCGGGGCGATATCCGATATTACCGTCTTGTAGCCCGGCCGGATCCTGCGCACCCGGGCGATCAGGTCCGGTTCAGTGATATCCTCGCAGATCCAGTATATCGGTGAACCTCCGTCTCTCGGTTCCCGGCTGGTTTCCTGCAGATCGACGCCCACCACGGCCCCGCTCGGCCCAACAACGGCGGAGGCATACAGTGACCAGCTTCCGGGGTGGCACCCGAGATCGAGCACTGCATCGCCGCGACGGAAAAGACGATATTTCTTCTGAACTTCCTCGAGCTTGAAGACTGATCGGGCAGGATATTTTTCCTTTTTGGCCTTCTTGAAATAGTAGTCCTGAACTTTACGCACTCTTTATTCCATTTGCTGCTGTTTAGCAAGACGATTCGGCGCTTCACTGCGGCTTGGCGGGGTGCTTGCTACCATCATTAGCGGCGTTTCGCCAAGCGCTTCCCGACCAGGCTCAGGGCCTCGCCCCTGGTGGAAACAAGTCCTTCCACGGCAGCCGTTTCCACCTCCTCGAGCAGATCGCCGATCAGGGGACCGGGTTCAAGACCAAATGTAGCAATCAGGTCATGCCCGGTCAACAGTTTCGGTCCCTGAATCACCGGCTTCACCGATGCAGCGTAGAACTCGGCAAGATCTCTGAACAGCGACGCCAGCTCCCGCTCGATCCCCGGCGGCTTCTCCGGCCCCTGCCCCGCCAGGCTGTCCGCCATGGCGAGCATGAACAGCAGGGTCAGGTCGCCGCCGGCGCGTCGGCACAGCTTCAGTCTGGCGCGGCTGCTCAGCTTCTCGTTCCGCAGCAGCACGTTGGTCAGATGAAACGGGTGCATGTGCATCCTCACCAGGGCGGCCACCCGTCTCAGTCTGCGGCCGCTCCACCGTAGCCGCTGTGCGATGGCGACGATTAGGTCGACCCCTCGTTCGTCGTGATTGTAGAAGGTGATGCGCCCGTCCCGCAGGTCGTCGATCTCCCGGGTCGCCGGTTTGCCGACGTCGTGGAGCAGCGCCGCCCATTTCAGCTCGACGGCTCCGTCGTTGGCCAGGGCCCCGGAGAAATCCGCCGCCCGCACCTGGCCGAAGTAGGCGCATGGATCGCCGATGATCCGTTCGGCATAATCCAGCGTCTTGAGGTTATGCTCCATCACGTCGAGATGGTGAAACGGCGGCTGCGTCACCCGGCGGCCAGCGGACAGTTCCGGCACCAGAACCTCCAGCAGGCCGGCCGCCTGCATCTCCTTTATCGCCGCATAGGCCCGCGGCGAGGCCATGACCAGATCGAGCTCATGGCCGATCCTCTCGGCGGCGACGGCGCACAGCAGCCCCGCCCGTGCCTCGATCGCTTGGCGCGTGTCGTCGTCAATCCGAAAATTCAGCTGGGCGGAAAACCGGTAGGCCCGCAGCAGTCTCAGCGGATCGTCATCGAAGCAGCCCGGGCATCCCCTGACGAGATGCAACCCCAGATCCCGGCATCCGTCCATGGGGTCGATCACCGTGAATCGACCATCCCGGTTCAGCAGCGCCTCGAGTTCCACCGCCATGCTGTTGATCGTGAAATCCCTGAGGGCCAGGTCCTGTTCGATGTTCACGGCCCCCTTCCGGTACCCCGACACGTCGATGCTCAGGCCTTGGTACACCAGCCGTGCCGTGTCGTTTTCCGGCTCTCCCAGCGCAATGACCGTGCCCGCTCCGAGCGCCCGCCGAACCGTGCGCAAGAGGCAGCTGGCGCCGGACTGCACCGCTAGATCGAGATCTTCCGCACCCGCCCCCATCAGCATGTCGCGGACCGCGCCGCCTACCAGGTAAGCCCTGGTTCCGTGCCTCCGGGCGCATCCGGCGAGGCACTCGAGTACCCGCCGCTGGGGATCGGTCAACCGGCACGGGAACCGGCCTGTATCTGGCGACATATCTGTTTTTTCTGTTCGATGATTCTTGACTCGGCTGCGAGCCGCATATAAAATCCGGAGTCCCTGGACGGACCCGTTCTGCTCTTTTTACCGTAATCGCTTCCTTTAGGGAAGCCGCACGCCAGGGTCATTCGCACGGAATTATAAAACCGTCCCATTGATCGAACTGTCTGTGAACACCGCACCGCACCATACCGCGCCCACGATCTACATGGCACCGCTCAAGGGCATTACCGATGCCCTGTTCAGGCGTGTGTTCACCGCTCATTTCAGCGGAATCGATGTGGCCGTCGCGCCGTTCATCAACCCCCAACAAAATCCCCGCTATCCGGACAAGCTGGTTGCCGATCTGCTGCCTGGACACAAGTGCGGCATCAGGCTGATTCCGCAGATTCTCAACACCGATGCCGAGGGGTTTATCTCTCTGGGAAACCGGCTGTATGATCTCGGATATGACGAAATCAACTGGAACCTGGGCTGTCCGGTGAAAATGGTGGCCGGCAAGCGGCGCGGGTCGGGCCTGCTGCCGTACCCGGAGACGATCGTCGAGCTGCTCGAGCGGATCCTGCCGCACCTGAAACCCGCGCTGTCGATCAAAATGCGGCTCGGCTACCGGGATCACCGGGAATCGCTGGCGCTGCTGCCGCGGCTCGACAGCTACCCGCTTGCCTCGATCACCGTCCACGCCCGTCTGGGAACCCAGCTCTACCGCGGCAGCGTTGATCTTGATCACTTCCAGGCATGCCGGATTGCCACCCGCCATACCCTCGTGTATAACGGCGATCTCGTCAGCCTTGACGCGTTTACCAGGCTGGCCGGGCGTTTCGACTCCGTCACTCACTGGATGATCGGCCGGGGACTGCTGATGAATCCGTTCCTGCCGGCTCAGATCAAGGGTTATCAGAGTCCGGACGGAGAACGGGACGAGCGGCTGCACCGCTTTCACGACGATCTGTACCGCCAGCTGAAGGTGAAGCTGGCCGGCCCGGGCCATCTGCTGGGCCGCATGAAACAGGTGTGGATCTACTTCAGCCACGCCTTTCCAGGTCGTGAAAAACAGGTAAAAAGAATCATCAGGTCGACGACGGAAACCACCTATCTGAACGGAGTCGACACCCTCTTTTGCCGCTGACACGACCTTCATCCCTTCAACCATTGGGAGCAGTATGGATGCCAGACAATTCGACCGCGTCGTCGACAGGATGCAGAGCGACTCCGCACAATGGGACGGGGCTCCCGCCATTTTCGGAACCTCCGATATCCTGCCGATGTGGGTTGCCGACATGGATTTCGAGGTTGCCGCCCCGATCACCGAGGCGATCGTAAAACGTGCCGGACATGGGGTGTATGGCTACACCTTCGAGGGCGATTCGCTCAAGCAGGCGGTCATCGACCGGCTGCGGACGAAGTTCGGCTGGCATGTCGACAGGAGCTGGCTGGTGTTTTCAACCGGCATCGTCCATGCCCTGCATATGATCATCAGGGCCTTCACCAGCCCCGGTGACGGGGTGATCCTGCAGCCGCCGGTCTACTACCCGTTTTTCTCGGCGATCAGAAACAACGGCTGCAAAATCATCGAAAATCCCCTGATCGAGCGGAACGGGACCTATGGTATCGACTTCGCCGGGCTGGAGCGAGCCTTCAAACCCGACGACTCGGGTCTCAGGCCCGAGCCGAGCAGGGCCAGGCTGATGCTGCTGTGCAGCCCCCACAATCCGGTGGGCCGGGTCTGGACCAGAGAGGAACTGGAACGCACGGCCCGGATCGTTATCGACCACGACGCCGTCCTCGTCTCCGACGAGATCCATGCGGAACTGCTGTTCTGCGGACACACCCACACCGCCACGGCAACCCTGGGCGAAGACATCGCCCGCCGCACCATCACCTGCTTCTCACCGAGCAAGACCTTCAACCTGGCAGGCCTCAAGGCCTCGGTGCTGATCATTCCCGATCCCCGGATCCGGGCGGTATTCAAGGAGCGCACCGCCGGCTTCCTGTCGACCCCTAATGTGTATGGACTCACCGCCATGGAGGCCGCCTTCAGGCACGGGGATCCATGGCTGAGGGAACTGCGTACCTATCTGGAAGGCAACCGCAGCCTGCTGGTTGAATTCTGCCGCACCCGCCTCGAGCCCATCACGGTCTGCCCGCCGCAAGGGACCTACCTGGCCTGGCTGGACTGTAGGCGACTGAAGCTTTCCGACCGTGAACTCAGAGCGTTCATGCGGAGAACCGCCAAGGTCGGCCTCGACGACGGCTACGTGTTCGGTTCCGGGGGATCGGGATTCCAGCGCCTGAATTTTGCCTGTCCCCGCAGCAAGCTGGAGCGGGCACTGGAACAGATCGAATCGGCATTGAAAACCTTGTAGAACCCCGTTGCGGAAACCCAAGGAGGATCGGGAAAAGCGGTGACGGTACCGCACCGTCACCGCTACCCGAACTTTTTCTGAATCTGCTTCGCTATCATGCTCATACAACGCTTGTATTTTTTTCCGAATCGGTGAATTTCTTAGTACGTGGTGTGTTGGCCAGTATGCCACGGTTTTGGGACGGCGGATCGTTCTGGTTGCTGATTTTCTATCTAAATTATTATTATAACAAACTAATTATGATTCATGAGTAGCCAATAAATGGAGGATACCCTGAAAAAACGACCATGAACATCACCGCGGGCACTATGGTTATAGCAATGATACGCATCAGCGTGTCGCTGCTGTCGGTTTTGTTATTCGCAAATCCCGCTGTTTCTGCTGATCCGGCTCAAAACCAGCAGAAGACGCTGGCAATCATTACCTCCTTTTCACCTCAGTTCTACGTGCCGTTCATAGCCAAATTTAGAGAACTCAGACCCGATATCAAGGTTCAGGTCCTAAACAAGAAAACGACCGCCGCGATCGACGAGATCATCAGGGGCAACGAGCGCCGTTTCGACCTGTTCTGGTCTTCGTCGCCGGATGCGTTCGTGGTTCTGAAACAGGCGGGTCGGCTGAGGTATCTCGATTACATCGCCCACTATCCGCCGATCAGCCCCACCCAGCCCTATTTCGACGAGCAGGGCTGGTTCTACAACTTTGCACTGTCGGGCGTTGGCTTTATGTGGAACAGAGCGACCCTCGACGAGGGAGGAATCGGGCCGCCCCGATCATGGCAGGACCTCACCCATCCCCGTTTTTACGGCCAGCTGGCCATGTCGACACCGTCGCGGTCCGGAACAAATCACCTGATTGTCGAATCAATCCTTCAGGATATGGGCTGGGAGAAAGGATGGACCTATCTGATGACCATCGCCGGCAACATGAAGACCATCACCGCCCGCAGTTTCAGCGTGCCCGATGGAGTCGCCGGTGGCAGGTTCGGCGCTGGCCTTATGATCGACTTCCTTGCCCATGCGAAGATTCATCTCGACCCGGTCAATCAATTCGAATACGGGGATCCGACCTACGTGATGCCCGCCCGTATCGCCGCCCTTCAAGACGGCAGGAATGTGGAAGCCGCCGTCGCATTCATCGATTTCCTGCTCTCCGTCGATGGTCAGAAGGTTCTGCTGCAACCGGAAATCAACCGGCTGCCCGTCTCCAGGGAGCCGTTCGTGGGTCATCAGGAAGCCGCCCTGCCGCTGATAAACCTTATACGACGGGAAAAAACCCGCAGCTACGACACTGGTCTGTCGACCGTCAGGTACAGCCTGGTCAATGTGCTGTTCGACGAATTGATCACCTATCGGCTGTTGGAACGAAAACGGTTATGGAAAAAGCTGATCGATCTCGCCAAATCGAATCACAGCGATCCGGAAGAAATGGAGCGGTTGAAGCGGCAAGTCATCGACGAGGTTTCCAAAATGCCCGTGACAGATCGCCAGAGCCTCGATCCGGAAATCAATGAACTCTTCACCTCTGCTTCGCTGTCCGCGGAACAACGCCAGCAGAAACGAAACCTGCTTGACGACTGGGAACATTTCGTAACCAGGCAACTCCAAACCGCCGACAAGTTGATCGTACGGCGCGAAACCGATACCAACCCGCCGCTGAGATGAACCGGAAGGCAAACCGATGATCACGGCTCGGGCAAATATCTGGACAAAGCTGCTTCTCGCTTTTGTCTTCATCTCCTCTCTGACCCTCCTGGTCAGCGTCATGGCCTTGCTGATATTCAACCATTCATCGACCCTCATGAAAGAGATCGCCGAGGAGCACCTGCCGGAGATCATTCAGGTAGCGGACTTCGCGAGAATCGGTGGCGAGATCGTCGCGGTGGCTCCCGCCATTCTTTCCGCCCCTGACGATGACATGCGCGAGGAAGTGAAAAAGGATCTCGACCGTTTGCTTCAGCAGCTCTCAGAACAGCTGCAGGCGCTGACGATCCCCCAGTCGGAGCTGCGCAGCCGGGTCGAAAAAGTGGTCATCAGACTGCAGACCAATCTCGATAATCTGCAGAAAATCGTGGCACTTCAAGTCGACCAGCAGCGGATCCTGGAGAGAAAAATGGAGCGGCTGCGCTGGCTGTATGCCGATTTGATGGGAGAACTCGATCCGCTCAGCCAGGATTACGCCTACAACGTCGACGCGGAAGTTGAACGAATAGTGGATAGCGCTGCTTCCGGATCGATGACCGTGTCAACAAACGCCCTGCACCATTTGATGGATGTCGAGGAGGCCATCCAGACCACCCGCTCGGACAGCGCGATCCTGGTCAATCTGATGATGCAGGCGGTGACCATCAGCAACCGTGACCGTCTCGACAATATGGCAATGCTGGCGGAGGAATCTATTTTGTCCACCCTGCAGGATATCGGTGGACTGCAGGATGATGTCAGCTCCCATACTTTGAGACAGACGCTGGCCTATGTCCGGGATCTGGCAATCGGCGGGGATTCTGTGTTCTCGGTGAAGGCCACCATCATCGACTACGATAGAGAAGGGCAGCAGATTCTGATCCATAACCGTATCCATGTGTCGGAACTGAATCGAATCATCGATGAACTGGTCGCCGAGTCGGAAGAAAAAGTGAATACCGCAGTTCAAAGTACCAGCACGACCTTGAAGCGGGCCCACACCGCACTGATCCTGACGATTCTGCTGAGCTTCATAACGGTTGCGGCGGTCATGTGGTTCTATGTGCGCGGCTCCATCGTGATGAGACTCTCCGACCTGAGCAAAAGCATGCTGGCTATCTCCGGAGGAGATCTTTCCCATGAGGTGCTGGTCGGCGGCAAGGACGAGATCGGCCGCATGGCCGAGGCCCTCAAAAGATTCAGGGATACGGCGGTGGAAGTGGAAGAGGCCAACGCCCAAGCAATTATCGACAATGCGGCCGTCGGTCTGATTCTCTCGAATCCGGACGGCACCATTCATGCGATGAACCCTAAAGCCGAGGAGCTGTTCGGCGTGAAGCCGGATGAGCTTGCCGGGGCATCGGTCTTTACGATTGTGGAGGCGGGCGACCGAGGACGGTTTGCAGACACCTGTTCGAACATCCTGAAAGAAGCCTGCGAGGCGCACGATGTCGCCACTTACCGTACGCTCAAGATCGATGGTACGAGTTTTCCCTCCGACATATTCATCACCAGGGTGCAGCAGAGAAACTCCATCCGGCTGATGATAACCGTCCACGATGTGACCGAACGGGAACATGCCCAAGAACTGCTGCGGATCCGGGTACGGGATAAAACCGAGCATCTTCATCGCATCAATAAACAGTTACGGGAAGAGATGACGGAGAGAAAACGGGTCCAGGATGAACTGGTCCAGGCCGGCAAACTGGCGGCACTCGGCCAGCTCTCCGCAGGCATCGCCCACGAACTGAACCAGCCGCTTTCGGCGATCAGATACTACCTGCACAATGCCGGAAAACTCCTGGAGCGGGATGAGATCGTGCTTCACAAGGAAAATCTTGACAAGATCGAGGAACTCATCGAGCGCATGGCCTCAATGATCAACCATCTGAAGAACTTCGCCCGGCGCCGGCAGGACGGTCTGGGAACCGTCGACCTCATTGAGGTCATCGACCGTTCACTGGAGATTGTCGGCGGAAAGCTCGCAAAGCACCATATCCAGATAACCAGGGACGACGGTGAGCCCCGGCTGCAGGGGTACGGAGAAATAACCGGACTCGAGCAGGTGCTGTTGAACGTAATCGGCAACGCCATCGATGCGGTGCTCCGCAATCCGCCCGATCATCGTGAGATAACCATCGTCACGGGGGAAAGAAACGGCGGCGTGGTAATCGATATCATCGATAACGGACCCGGGCTCGCCGCCCGGGAGGCCAATATCGTCTTCGATCCGTTCTATACTACCAAGGAGGTGGGCCAGGGACTGGGACTTGGTCTGTCGATCTCGTACAATTTAATCAAGGGTTTTGGCGGCTCGATCAGTGCCGCGAACCGGGACGGCGGCGGCGCCGTTTTCACAATTATTCTGCAAAAGTCTGCAATAACCGGAAACCGCTTATGAAACCGATTGGCGAGATCTTTTTCATCGACGACGAAACCGAAATTCTGCATGCCTGCAATCAGATGTTTCAGCTCGAGGGATTTCAGATAAAAACCTTCCAGGACGGCAGAGAGGCGTTGGATCTTATCCATCAGGACTGGCTCGGGGCGGTGATCACCGATGTGAGGATGCCGGGGATCAGCGGACTCGAGTTGTTCGCGGAAATTCGGAAAATCTCGACGGGAATACCGGTGGTGATCCTGACTGGTCACGGCGACATACCGATGGCGATCGATGCGATGCATGCCGGGGCTTTCGATTTCCTGGAAAAACCGTCTCCGCCCGAACGCCTCCTCGATGTCGCCCGCAGAGCCCTT
>Ga0316576_10002380_pt1 | contig 10698 bp, 7 predicted proteins | sample S0NA_FD_203075 | JGI IMG/M metagenome (GOLD analysis project Ga0316576, IMG submission 203075) | Rhizosphere microbial communities from salt marsh grasses in Alabama, United States - S0-2_050615r3r5 | ecosystem: Host-associated > Plants > Roots > Rhizosphere | place: USA: Alabama | collected... | reverse complement strand
TCGGACGCCGGCGAACCGTCGAGCTCGAACCGGTCCACCTCGAGGCTCGCGTCGGGCTCGACGGCGGTGGTGGTGGTGAGCCGGTCCAGCGTGATCGAGATCGAGCCCACCGCCGGGAGATTGCGCGCCGCATCGGCCTTGCCCCAGTACTTGACCAGCGCGATGTTCGGGTGGGCGACGGCGGTGACGGTCACGACGCGATCATCTCACGTCCGCCGATCGGGCAGGCGGTCCATGCCGCAGCCTCGAGCCGCAGCGAGCATCCGTTCCTCGAGGTCGTTCACGGACGTCGTGGGTAGCCGGCTCGGCGGCGCCGCCGCGACCAGTCGATCGACCTCCGCGGCGGCGCGGGCATCCACGCTCGTCCTCCCCTCCTCCCGCCAGCGCGACCGCCCGGCGCGGTCGATGACCGCACCCGGAAAGGCGATCTCGTCGCGCAGGTGGCGCAGGGTGTGATCCGCGATGAGAAGGTGACCGTCCCGGAGCAGCTCCTCGAACAGGGGCACCGACGGAAAATCGTCGCGCGGCTCGACGCCGCGACGGAGCCGCCGGGCCATGGCGCAGATCTCGTGGTCGACGACCAGCTTCTCGGTGCTGTGGCAGTTGATGTAGTCGAGCATGCCCGGCCCGGAGACGTTGTCCAGATGACCGAGCGCCGCCAGGGTCGTGCCGGTAGCGGTTTCCAGACCGGCCTGGGCGTCGAGGCGCTTGGCGTCGCTGAGGCCGATGTAGCCCTGGGTCGGCAACCGGAGTCGACGTCCGATCTCGGCCGCGGCACAGGCCAGGATCATGCTTTCCATCGCTCCCATCGGTGCGGTCTCGTACCGGACGTCGAAGATTGCCGGGCAGCCGCCGAACATCACCGGCGCTCCGGGCCGGACGAGCTGGCCGAGGACGACGCCGCTGAGCACCTCGGCGGTGTGCTGGATCAGCGTGCCGACCAGGCTCACGGGCGCCAGGAAACCGGACAGGGGAACCGGGACGATCTCGACCGGGATGCTGCTCCGCGCGCAGTCCATCAGGTTGGCGGCGCCGTCCGCGGTCCAGATCAGCGGCGAGGTCGGGCAGCACGAGAACACCGCCAGCGGCTTGGCGGCGAGCTCGGCCTCGGTGCCCCGGATCGCGACCAGCAGATCGCGCATGAGCGTGAATCCGTCGGCCGAGAACGCGCCGGTGACCACCGGCTTGTCACAGCCGAGCAGCGACAGGAAGAGCCGGTATGCGTCCGCAATCACCGGGTCGACGTCGGACGGCACGAAGGCCGTGCTCTGGGCGTCGATCCCGGGCAACCCGGCCACGACGCGGACGTAGCGCAGGTAATCGTCGGTCGTCGGCGGCCGCGCCTCGCCGGTGAGCCGATCGAGCACGGTCACCGCGGACGACGCGGGCGCGAAGTGGATCGCCTCGCCGTCGAAGCGGTGGGTCCGGTCACCCACCACGTCGAACAGATCGAACGTCTCGGGTGCCGAGTCGAGCGCCCGTTCGACCAGCTCGGCCGAGATCCGCACGCGGCCCCGGTCATCGGTTGGAGCACCGTGGTCGGCGAGCAGCGAGGCCGCCCCGGCGTGCTGAACCTCGACTCCGGTCTCGTCGAGCACCGTCTTCGCCTCGTCCACGATCCGGCCCGCGAGCTCGTCGGTCAGGAACCGCATCGTCGGTCGCATCGCCCCTCCCCCGCCCTCGTGTCCAGTCGCCCGACTATAGCTGCTCGGACGCCTCCTCGCGCAGGCTCGTGGTGTCCCACGCGGCATCGTGCTCGAGCTCCAACGCCTCTCGGTCCGTGCGCAGCACGTGCTCGAGCTCCTCGGTCTGCTGCCGGACGAGGTGCAGATAGGCCCTGCGGTCCGATCGGACCTCGACCGCCTCCCGGAGCGCCTTCTCGTCGTGACGGCGGAAGATCCGACCGAGTCGGTGCGCTTCGAAGGCCGGAACGCCAACGGCACGCAGAGCGTCGACACCGATCCGAATCGAGCTGTCCAGGGTCTCTCGGTAGACGCCGTCGAGTCCGGCCTCGAGCAGCTCGTAGGCGTGGAGCCGCCCGACCGCCCGGGTCAGGATCCTGAGATGAGGGAAGTGCGCGCGGACGGTCGTGACGAGCTCGAGGATGCGCTCCGGGTCATCGAGCGCGACGATCAGCACCTCCGCGGTGTCGGCACCCGCGGCGCGCAGCATCTCGAGTCTTGACGCGTCGCCGTAGAACACGATGTGGCCCAGACGGCGGAGCATGTCGACCTGATCCGAGTCGATCTCGAGCACCGTCGCGCCGATCCCGTTGGCCCGCAGCAGCCGGCCGATGATGGTCCCGACCCGCCCGTATCCGGCGATGATCACCCGGTTGGACTCACGGATCTCGTCGCCTTCGACCTCCGACCGTCTCCGGGTGCCGAATCGGGGCTGAACCAGCCGCTCGTTGACCAGCATGGCGAGCGGGGTCAGCGCCATGGTCAACGCGATGACGACCACCAGCGGCGACGAAACGTCGAGCGGCAGCACGCCCTGCTGCGTGGCGAATGACAGCAGCACGAAACCGAACTCGCCGGCCTGCGCCAGGCCGAAGGCGAACAGCAGGTTCTGGTCGAGGCCCATCTTGAAGATCCGCCCGAGCACGAAGAGGATGAGGAACTTGACCGCCATGAGACCGGCGACGAGGCCGCCGATCAACCACGGCGCGGCGGCGACGCGGGCGAAGTCGATGGACGATCCGACGGCGATGAAGAAGAGCCCGAGCAGGAGTCCCTTGAACGGCGCGATGTCGCTCTCGAGCTCGTGCCGATACTCGCTGGTGGCGAGCACGACACCGGCCAGAAAGGTGCCGAGGGCCGGGCTCAGCCCGACCCTCGTCATGAGCAGGGCGGTGCCGATGACGAGCAGCAGGGCGGCCGCCGTGAAGACCTCCGGCACCCGCGCCCGTGCGATGAACCGGAACAGCGGCCGGACGGCGAACCGTCCGCCGACGACGATCGCCGCCACGGTCGCCAGCACGGCCAGGGTCGCGGCCCAGCCGGGAAGCCCCTCGACCCAGGACGAGCCGTGGTCCGCAGCGTGCCCCGCGTGGCCAGAACCCGCGCCGACTGCGAGCAGCGGCAGCACCGCGAGCATGGGGATGACCGCGATGTCCTGGAAGAGCAGCACCGAGAAGGCGCTGCGTCCGCCCGAGGTCTTCATGAGGTCCTTCTCATGCAGGGTCTGAAGGACGATCGCCGTCGACGACAACGCGAGGGTGAGCCCGACGGCCAGCGCCGGCCGCCAGTCGAGCCCGACGGCGGTTCCGAGCCCGGCCAGCACCGCCGCGGTCACAGCGACCTGCAATCCGCCGAGCCCGAGGATCGCCCCCCGCATCCGCCACAGCAGCTTCGGTTCGAGCTCGAGCCCGATCAGGAAGAGCATCATCACGACGCCGAACTCGGCGAAGTGGAGCACATCCTGGCCGTCCTCGCCGATCAGCCCGAGACCGAACGGCCCGATCACCATGCCCGCCACCAGGTAGCCGAGCACCGACCCGAGGCCGAGCCGCTTCGCGACCGGGACCGACACCACCGCTGCGGTCAGGTAGACGAACGCCTGGAAGAAGAAGCCCTCACCGTGCACGGGGTGCTCCGATCACCGCGTCGAGATCGCGGTTGATTCTCGGCCGTCCGGCCGCGGCCTCGAGGTCGACCGTGCCGTCGCGGAACGCCTCGAGTAACCGACGGTAGTCGCGCGCCTGCCGCTGGATCTCGGCCGGCTCGAGCAGGTGGGTGCCGTGAACGACGAAGGGCGGCGGGTAGGCCATGCCGCACAGCCGGGCGGTCTGCTCGATCGGTGCGAGCAGCTCGCGCACGCCGATCCGAGCGCCGCCAGCGGAGGTGTACGACGGCTCTCCGCCTCCGGTCGTCGTCGCCGTGAGCAGCACCTTGCCGCGCAGCGCGCGGCCCTCGCGACCGTAGGCCCAGCCGTGCTCGAGGACCAGATCCTGCCACTCCTTGAGCATCGCGGGCGTCGAGTACCAGTAGAACGGGTGCTGGAAGACGATGACGTCGTGCGCCTCGACCAGGCGCCGCTCGCGACGGACGTCGATGTCGAAGTCAGGGTACGCCTCGTACAGGTCGTGCACCGTGATGCCGTCGAGATCCCGCACCGCGTCCGCCAGGCGGCGGTTGACCCGGGATCTCCGGATCGCCGGGTGCGCGAGCAGAACGAGTATCGGGTGGCCACCACTCATGATTGGACAGAGCAACCGCCGGCCGGACTGTCGGCATTCCTCGTAGCACCTTCACCCGGGCCCGGCCCGCCGAGCTACACTCTGACCGGGCGACCATTTCGCGATCCGCCGACGGATCCGGTACCAGCACCTCGAAACCGAACCGGGAGCACAGACCCATGACGCGGATCCGCATCGTGACCATTCTCGTGACGGCCGTCTGCTCGGCGGCGACGCTCCCGGCCTCGGCCGCCGATCACCTGTTGATCTCGGAGCTCGTCGTGACGCCCACGGGCGCCGAGTTCATCGAGATCTTCAACCCGACCGCCGCGGGCATCGACCTGTCGGACGTCTATCTGACCGACGCGACCTTCGCTCCCGGCGGCGCCTACTATTACAACGTCGTCACCGGCGACGCCGGGCTCGCGGGCGGCGGTGGGTTCTCAGACTTCAACGCCCGCTTCCCGGATGGCGCGACGATCGCACCCAACGAGTACCAGACGGTGGCGTTGGCCGGTTCGGATTCGTTCGTCACCGCCTACGGGTCGAGCCCGACGTACGAGCTGTACGAGGACGACACCGTACCGGACGCCATCCCCGACATGCGTGAGGCGCTGCCCGGGACCATCAACAACCAGGGCGGTCTCACGAACGACGGAGAGGTGGTGGTGCTCTACACGTGGGACGGCAGCGCCGACCTCGTCCGAGACCTGGACTCCGTCGTGTGGGGCGACAAGGCCGAGGCGGTCGACAAGACCGGCGTCTCGGTCGACGGACCGGATCCGGACTCCGACCCGACGAGCTTCCTGCCGGACACGCCCATCCCGCTCCAGGACGTTGCGGCGGCGGCCAGCCACCCGGCGGGCAGCTCGTTCACCCGGGTCGACGTCACCGAGGGTGGAGAGACCGGCACCGGCGGCAACGGCGTCACCGGGCACGACGAGACCTCGGAGATCCTGTCGTCGACCTTCGCCGAGCACAGCGCCACTCCCAACGCCGGCGTGCTCGGCGCCGTCGGCGTCGCGGTCGATGACGTCGAGGCAGCCGAGGGCGACAGCGGCACCACCACCTTCAGCTTCACGATCAGCCTGACGCAACCCGCCCCGGCCGGCGGCGTCAGCTTCGACATCGCGACCGCCGACGACAGCGCGACCGCCGCCGGGCTCGACTACACCCCGGCCTCGGCGTCGGGCGTCACGATCGCGCAGGGCTCGTCGTCGACCACCTTCGACGTCGACGTCATCGGCGATGTCGACGGCGAGATCAACGAGCGCTTCCTGGTCGTGCTCGACAACGTCTCCGGCGCCGGCGCTCAGGTGCTCGACGGTCAGGGCGACGGCATCATCGTCAACGACGATCCTGTGGCGATTCATGTCATCCAGGGCGCCGGTGAGTCGTCACCGCTCGAGAGCAGCGAGGTCACGACCCCGGCCAACGTTGTCACGGCGGTGGGCCCCGAGGGCTTCTTCATCCAGACGCCCGACGGGCTCGACGACGGCGACCCGAACACCTCCGAGGGAATCTACGTGTTCACGGCAACACCGCCGAGCGTCTCGCCCGACGAGCTGGTCGATGTCACCGGCACCGTGGTCGAGTTCTACGGTATGACGCAGCTCGAGGCACCGCTGACGATCAGCCCCGCCGGCACCGGCACGGCTCCAACGCCGGTGTTCTTCGACGCCGTCACGCCGAGCCCCGATCCGACGGCGCCGAGCTGCGCCATCGAGTACGAGTGCTACGAGGGCATGTTGGTCGCCGCCGCGGGGCTGGTCGTCGGCCCGAGCCAGACCTTCGACACGGATCCCATCGCCGAGTTCCACGCCATCGCCACCGCCGGGCCCGCCCCGATCCGCGACATCGGCGCCGAGTACCCCGGCATGCCCGGGCTGCCGCCGACCGTGCCGATCTTCGACGGCAACCCGGAGGTCTTCGAGGTCGACCCCGACAGGCTGGGCGCGCCGAACGTCACCGCGAAGCCCGGCGACACCTACGCCGTCACGGGCCCCCTCGGCTACGAGTTCAGCGGCTGGGAGATCTGGGCCGCCGACCAGGTCGCGATCGCACCCGGCCCCCCGGTGGTCGACGCCGTCCGTCCCGCCGGCCCGGACGAGATGACCGTCGCATCGCTCAACATGTTCCGTCACTACGACGACATCGACGATCCGCTGACTCAGGACGATGTGGTGCCCACCGCCGAGTACCTCACCCGCCAGACCAAGTTCCGCCGCTACATCCTCGACGTGCTTCGGGCGCCGGACATCCTCGGTGTGCAGGAGGTCGAGAACCTGGACGTCCTCTCCGCGCTCGCCGCGGACATCCAGGCGGCCGATCCGACCGTGGCTTACACCGCCTACCTGGTGCCGGGCAACAACTCGTTCGGCATGAACGTCGGCTATCTCGTGCGCGACACGGTGCAGTCGGTGACCGTGACACAGCTCGGCCTGAACGACATCCTCGTCGGCTGGGGATACCCGCTGTTCGACCACCCGCCGCTCCTCGTCGAGGGCACCTGGGTCGGCGACAGCGCGTCCTTCGATTTCGCGGTGCTCGACAACCACACCCGGTCGTTCAGCGGCGTTGCAGACCCGTCCGATGACTTTGCCCGCCAGAAGCGGTTCCAGCAGGCTCAATCCGTCGCCCAGAAGGTCCAGGACTTCCAGACCGCCGAGCCGAACAGACCGCTGATCGTCATCGGCGACCTCAACGCCTACCAGTTCACCGACGGCTACGTCGACGTGGTCGGCCAGATCCGCGGCGAGGTCAACCCGGATCACAATCTGCTCTGGGGTCCGGAGATCACGTCGCCGACGCTGGCCAACGAGATCGACCGGGTCGCGACAGACGAGCGGTACTCCTACGTCTACCGCGGCACCCGCCAGGTCCTCGACCACGCGCTGACCAGCCTGGCGGCTCGACCCTATGTCGTCGACCAGCAGTACGGCCGGGGCAACGCCGAGTCCCCGGGGATCCTGATCACCGACGCCTCGGTGCCCGATCGCAGCACCGACCACGACGGCATGGTGCTCTACCTCGACGTCGGATCGGTGATCTTCGCCGACGGCTTCGAGAGCGCCGACAGCGGCCGCTGGAGCTCCGCCGCACCGTGATCCCGACCGTTGCGACCGACGCGGTTGCCCAACCGGGTTCGTGTGACGCGCTCGGCGGGGGTACAATCCAGGTTCGCCGGTGGACCGGCGAGACACCATGTACCTCGACTTCTACGACCTCAAGGCCGAACCGTTCAACATCACCCCGGACCCGAAGTACCTGTTTTTCAGCCGCTGCCACCGCGAGGCCTTCGAGCACATCGTCTACGGCATCACCCAGCGCAAGGGCTTCATCCAGATCACCGGCGAGGTCGGCGCCGGCAAGAGCACCATCTGCCGGGCGGTCCTCGAGGAGCTCGACGACGAGCAGTACGCCACCGCGCTGATCCTGAATCCGGTCATGACCGGGATCCAGCTGCTGCGGTCGATCCTGCGCGAGCTCGAGCTCGACGACCGGGGCAACGACCGCGTCCGCCTCACCGAGCGGCTCAACCACTTCCTGCTCGAGCGTGCCGACGCCGACTGCGACGTCGTGCTGCTCATCGACGAGGCCCAGGACATGTCGTCGGAGCTGCTCGAGCAGGTGCGCCTGCTCTCCAACCTCGAAACCGACGACCGCAAGCTGCTCCAGATCGTCCTGGTCGGGCAGCCCGAGCTCAAGGGGATGCTCGCCGGCGACAGCCTGCGCCAGCTGAACCAGCGGATCACGGTCCGCCACCACCTCGACCCGATCCGGCGCGACGAGGTCGAGGCCTACATCCTGCACCGGCTCCGGGTCGCGGGCTCGAACGGCCGGCCGAGCTTCACCGGCGCCGCGTTCCGCGCCATCCACCGACACTCACGCGGCGTTCCCCGGCTGATCAACGCGGTGTGCGACAAGACCCTGCTCTGCGGCTATGTCGAGGGTCGTGACCGGCTCGGCTACTGGCAGGTCCGGCGGGCGGTGAGAGAGCTCGGCGGGGGTCGACGATGAGTCTGATCGGGGAGGCCCTCCGCAAGACCCGTCGGGAAGCCGCCGAGCGCGAGGTCGAGCGCCGGGGCGTGCTCTACTCGTCCCGGATCGCTGACGCCCCGGCCCGCTCGAACCTCGGCCTCGGACTGCTCCTCGGGGCGCTCATCGCGGTCGTCGCCACGGTGGTCGGCGGTGTCGCGGTCTGGTGGCTCTTCATCGGAAACGAACCGGACCGCCAGGCCGAAACCTCGGCCGTCCAGATTGCACCGGACGCCGTGGCGGCGCCGGCGACCGACAGTGGCGACAGTCAACCTGAGCCGCAGGGAGCAGGGACAGGGACTGCGGCAGGCACAGGCGCAGAGGCAGTGGCTCGGGCAGGGGCAGGCACAGGGGTGACGACCGGGACAAGGACGGGGGCTGGTCCAGCGGCAGCAACCGAATCCGAATCCGGGTCCGCGTCCGATTCCGGGTCAGAATCTGAATCCGGTCCCGCGCCCGCAACCGTGCCGGTTGGGGGTGACGATCGGCGTCCACGATCGGCGGCGCCGCCCGACACCGGGCTCGCCACCGGGTACGCCGGCACCGAGGACGGCGACGAGGTCTACATTCTCGAGGCGGACGTCGGCGGTGCGCACCTCGAGCTTGACTACATCGTGTACCGCAGCGTCGACCCGTTCGCCGAGATCAACGGCATCGAGGTCCACCAGGGCAGCACGGTCGCCGGTTTTCGCGTCAAGGCGATCGAGAAGGACCGGGTACGGCTGTCTGACGGCCGGCGGACCATCGTCCTGCGCGCGCCCTGACGCCCCACCGTCGAGCACGGACCCGCGAGCGACACCGTCGGATCAGCGAACGACGGTCGACGCGGTGACGTTGCGGCTCCCGTCGGGGAGCTCGACGGTGACCTCGGTTCCCGGCACCGCGTCGACGCGAACCGCCACGCTCGCGTCGAGGACTGCGCCGAAGCGGTCGACCATGTCCGCGGCCTGGGCCGATCCCTGCATGAGGAACAGATCACCGCCGCTGGCTCCGGACAGCTTGCGCAGGCTCTTCCGCACCTCGGAGCGGAAGTCCCCGCTCCAGACTCCAGCAGCAAGAACCGGCACGCCGGAGCGGGCCGCGCGTTCGATCGCGTCCGTCCATTGGCGGCGGTCGGCGCCGCGCCGGCCATCGGTGATCACGATGAGGATCCCACGCCCCCTGCGAGCGGAGACGCTGCCGACCGCGTCGACGATCATCGACGGCAGATCACCGGCGTCGACCGAGACCATCGCACCGAGCTGGGACGGGTCCACCCCCCACTCGCCGCCGGTCTCACCGCTCCACAGGGCGAGCTGCCCGCGACCTCCCGCCACACGCTCCGCGAGCCCGGTCGCCAGTCGGACCACCCAATCGAGATCGGCTGCGATTCCGGGACCCAGGTCGATCACCATGCCCAGCACCAGGGGAGCGCGATCGGGGCCGCCCACCGCGACGATCGAGACCGGTTCGGCGCTCGCGCGAACCACGATACCGTCCGCATCGAACACCGGTTGTCCGGTCTCTCGGTCGACCGCCGCGACCGTGATCTCGCCCCCGCCCGCATCGAGCCCGGCCCAACCGGTGAGCTCCGGATCGAGCTCGGCGGGTGCGATCGCCGGTTCGGACGATGCCGCCGGTTCCGTCGCCGACGCTGATGCTGCCGCTGTCCCTCCCGCTGTGCCGGTCCCTGCCGCTGATCGCTGTCGCTGCCCGCTGCCGCCGTCATCGGACACGGGTTCGGGTTCGGGCTCGGACCCGGATTCGGCATCGGAGTCGGGAACGGCATCGGCCTCGGACTGGACTGCTGCCGCTGATGCCGACTGCTGCCGCTGTCGCTGCCCGCTGCCGCCGTCATCGGGTACGGGTTCGGATGCGGACTCGGAGCCGGTATCGGTGACGGCTGCGGACGCGGACTCGGACGCGGACTCGGACGCGGACTCGGACGAAGGTGGAGCGATGTCGACCTCGCCCCACCACGCGCCGGTCGACCGATCGCCCGAGCCCTCGACCTCGATCTTCAGCAGGGCGACGCCGGGTGGCCACACGGCCTCGATGCGCAGGGGTTCGGCCGGATCATCGACCTTGAGCGCCCAGCCGCGTCGAAACAGCTGCTCGCCGGCCTTCGTCAGCTCGGCCCAGACCATGACGTCGCGGCCCATCGCGCCGCGGTCCTCCGGAGCGATTCGGACCGACACCGCCGTGCGGACACCGGCGTTTTCCACTGCCAGTGGCTGGACGTCCACCCGCATCGCGAGCTGGCGGCCAGCCGCCACCGACAGGATGGCGGCCAGCCCGATCGTCAACCTGGTGAGTCCGCTCGATGTCAATCGCATGTCCACCCGCGATTGTGCCACGACCCTGGATGGGAGACCTCTCCGGTTGGCTCCGTCCCGGCATCGACAGACACCTCGGCCGACCGGTCTGCTACGGTTCCCCCATGACGCGACGCCGACCGCGCGATTCCGCCGAGCTGATCACCGACCCCGGTGTGCTCGAGC
>Ga0316576_10002379_pt1 | contig 10699 bp, 9 predicted proteins | sample S0NA_FD_203075 | JGI IMG/M metagenome (GOLD analysis project Ga0316576, IMG submission 203075) | Rhizosphere microbial communities from salt marsh grasses in Alabama, United States - S0-2_050615r3r5 | ecosystem: Host-associated > Plants > Roots > Rhizosphere | place: USA: Alabama | collected... | reverse complement strand
CCAGCGAGCTGACCGTCAACGGCATGAAGCCCTGGGCCAATGTCGCGATCGTGGGCGCCGACAGCTTCGGCAAGCCGGTCGGGCAGTCCGCCTTCGACCTCGACGACCGTTGCGACCTGCGCCTGCGGCTGGTCACGCTGCGTTCGACCAACGCGGACGAGGAAGGCGACTATTACGACGGCCTGGCGGCAACCCTGCCCGGCGCAGCCTGCGCCGCGGACGACGACCTGCTGCGCCCGATGGGCGATCCGGGCGAGGCATCGACGGCCGAAGCGCTGAACTGGCTGGCGACCGGCGCCTGTTCCACGATCATCTCGGCGGTCCCGGGGGCCCGCAAGCCTTCGATCGGGCAACAGTCCATCTACCCGGTGCCCGGTCGCCCGACGCCGGCCCAGGCCTACCTGCCCGGGCTGTATTGACGGGACGTCCCGCCCGCGTGGCCCCGCAGCCTGTCCGCTGGCCGGGCACGGGGCTTTTAATAGTTTGAAAAATAAAGAATATTCTTCGCAGGGCAATAGTCCCCCGGGGCCGGAGCGTTTCGTCCAAAATAGTGGGTTACAGATGCATCTCCTGAGGCGCCCGATACGATGAGCGAGACCACCACCGGGACGCGACCCCCCATCAACTGGGTCACCACGATCCTGTTCGCAGCCACCTTCCTCGGCGCCGTCACCGTGGTGCCCTGGTACGGCTTCACCCACGGCTACAGCACGGCGGCATGGGTCTGGTGCGTGTTGCTGCTCGGCGCCAACGGCATGTCCATCACCTCCGGCTACCACCGCCTGTGGGCGCACCGCACCTACAAGGCGCACGGGTCCGTCCGCGTCCTGTTCATGATCTTCGGCGGCATGGCCCTGCAGAACAGCATCCTGATCTGGGCCACTGATCACCGGCGGCACCACCAGTTCGTGGACCGCAACGACAAGGACCCCTACTCGGCCGGGAAGGGCTTCTGGTTCTCCCACATCGGGTGGATGCTGCGCTTCTACGAGTCCGGCCGGAACGACTTCAGCAACGGCCGCGACCTCGAGCAGGATCCGATCGTCGCCTGGCAGCACCGCCACTACGTGCCGCTGGTGCTGGCCACCAACGTGGGACTGCCGCTGCTGCTCGGCTGGCTGGCGGGCGACCTGTGGGGCGTGTTCCTGCTCGCCGGCCTGCTGCGCCTCGTGCTGATCCACCACACCACGTTCTTCATCAACTCGCTGGCCCACATGTGGGGCAGCCGGCCCTACACCGACGAGAATTCGGCGCGCGACAACCCGGTGCTGGCCTTCGTCACCTACGGCGAGGGCTACCACAACTTCCATCACCTCTTCGAGCGCGATTATCGCAACGGCGTGCGCTGGTGGCAGTGGGACCCGTCGAAGTGGCTGATCTACGGCCTGTCGCGCGTGGGGCTGGCCTCCGACCTCAAGCGGGTCCCGGACGTCACCATCCAGCGGGCCCGGCTGGCCATGCAGTTCAAGCGGGCCGAGGCCGCCCTGGCCAGCCGAAGGTCGCTGGCGTTGCCGGACATCGAGAAGATCCGGACGCGCATGGCGCGCGAGTACGAGTCCTTCCAGGCCACGCTGGCCGAATGGTCGCGGCTGCGCGAGGAGTGGTACGCCTCGACGCGGCAGCACCTGGCGGCCCGCTGGGAGGAGGCGAGCTTCCGCACGCAGGTGCGCGAGATCGAGTACCGGCTGAAGATGCAGCGTCGGCGCCTCCGGCTGCTGACGGCCCAGATCGTGTCGCCGCGCCCGCTGTCGGCCTGAGCCGCCGAGCCGTGGCCTGGGAGCACCTCGAGATCGAACGCGCCGGCGACGGCGTGTCGATCCTCTGGCTGAACCGCCCGGACAAGCTCAACGCCCTGCACCGTCCCTTGTGGGACGACATCCCGGCCGCGGTGGCGGAACTGGACGCGGACGCGGACACCCGCGTCATCGTGCTCGCCGGCCGTGGCAAGGCCTTCTGCGCGGGCATCGACCTCGTCGATCACGCCCCGGCACTGGCCGGCGGGGGGTCGATCTCCGGGCGCGGCGAGACCCCGGCGGGACGCCGCAGGGCGCTGCACGAGGACATCCGCCGCTACCAGCGCACGGCCAGCTGCTTCGAGGACACGGCCAAGCCGGTCATCGCCGCCGTGCACGGCGCCTGCCTCGGGGCCGGGATGGACCTCGCCACGGCCTGCGACATCCGGATCGCCAGCGCCGAGGCCACCTTTTCGGTGCGCGAGACGCGGGTGGCGATGGTCGCCGACGTCGGCGTGCTGCAGCGCCTGCCGCGAATCGTCGGCGAGGGCATCGCGCGCGACCTGATCCTGACGGCGAGGGACATCGATGCAGCGCGGGCCCTGCAGGCCGGGCTGGTCACCGAAGTACTCCCCGACCCCGCGGCCCTGGTCACGCGGGCCGCCGAGCTGGCGCGCCTCGTCGCCGCGCACTCGCCGCTGGCCACGCAGGGCGCCAAGCAGGTGCTGAATGCGGCCACGCGGTCCGCGACCCGGGAGGGGCTCGAGTACGTGGCGCTGTGGAACGCGGCGTTCCTGCACTCTGGCGACCTCGAGGAGGCGGTCCGCGCCTTCGTCGAACGGCGCTCACCCCGCTACACCGGCCGCTGAGCCGGCCCTGTCGCCGTCCGACGACAGCCCACGATGTGTCCTGGGCCCTGTTCACGGCAGGCTCGCGGGACTAGTCTTGCAGGCTCAACAACCCGGAGGAATGCGCCATGGCGCTCTGGAAAGACATCGCTGCTAAAGAATCCGCCCCGGCCGAGGCGACGCCCGAGGCCGCCCCGCCGCCCGTGCGCCCGCGCCCGGAACCGGCGACCACGACGCCCGAGCCCACGCCCGCGCCGCGCGCACGGCAGGAGATGAAGGAGTCGATCGTCGCCGCCGGGCTCACCTTCGAAGGCAAGATCGAGGGATCCGGCCACGTGCGGATCTCCGGGCGCTTCAAGGGCGACGTCGAGGTCGACGGCACGCTGACCATCGACCCGGGCGCGCACCTCGGCGGATCCGTCCGCGCGGGCGCGATCATCGTCGGCGGCGAGATCGAGGGCAACATCGACTCCGCGCAGCGCGTCGAGCTGCAGCAGAGCGGCGTGATCAACGGCGACGTGAACGCCGGCTCGCTGACGGTCGCCGCCGGTGCCCGGATGCGCGGCAGGGCCGAGTTCGGCTGGAACGAGTCGGGTAAACCGCGCGACAAGAACCCCAAGTAACGCCGTCACAGGCGCACCGTGAGCGTGCGACCCGGAGCAGCCGGCAGGACACGGACCTGCCCGCACTGCCGCGCCACCATCCTGGAAAGCGCGGCGGTCTGCCCTGCCTGCCGCCATCACCTGCGGTTCGACCCCGCCAGCAAGGCCAGGAAGACGGGCAAGCCGGCCACCGGCGAAGTGGCGCTGGGTATCGAGGGATCCTTCAGCCATCCTGCCGTCGGCGAGCCCTGGGAGTACTCGGTGGTCGTCGTCATCCGCGACGGGACGGGACAGGAAGTCGACCGAAAGGTGGTCGGGGTCGGCTCGCTGTCGCCGGGCGACCAGCGCTTCGTCAGCCTCTCCGTCGAGGTCTTCAAGCCCATCGGCAGCCGCGGCCCGTCCTGAGGCACCAACCGCCTGCTGCTGGCCGTGCCGCACGAGCTCACCGTCCCGGCCGCTTCCATCAGGATCGTCGCGCTCGCCGTCGTCACTGCACGGGTCACGGACGCCGTCGGAGAGCGCCTGCAACGTGGAAAACCGGGGCCTCGCTGAACCGTGAACTGCACGGCAACCCGCTAAAAGCTACGGCTTTTCCACATTGATGCACTGCATCACCAACGGTTAAAAGGTGACTGCATCGAAGGTGCGTCAGGAGGCTTCTCCTGGGCGCCTTGGTACGCGTGTCAGGGACATGTGCAGGACGCCCGCCCAGCCATAGGGGTTCGAGACCGGAGTTGTCGACCGGCCTGCTGCGAAACGGCGCCCGATCCCGCAGGGAGACCGTCGTGAAAATTGATTCGATCCTTCGGCTCCGGAGCGCTGGCGCCCGGATTCGGCTCGTGGCTTCTGGCCTGGCCGTCATGCTGCTGGCGGGAGCCTGGATCGCGCCAATCTTGGCGCAGGACGCCGACGCCCCCCGCGCCATCCCCAATGACCGCTGCCTGGGTTGCCACGACGACGACGAGCTCAAGGCCGACGACGGCCGCTCGATGGCGGTGCACGAGGCTGAGTTCGCCGCGTCCAAGCACCGGCGGCTCGACTGCACGACCTGCCACTCGGATGCGCTGACCGTCAGGCATCCACGCAACAACCTCGGCCCGGTGCCCACGGCCAACTGCGAGGAGTGCCACGCCGAGGAACTCGAGCCGCTGCGCGCCAGCGCCCACGCCAAGCGGGCGACACCCGACGCCGATGCCGGCAACTGCGCCGACTGCCACGGCAACATCCACTACCTGCCGCGGCGCCCCGGCCTCGAGGCCCCGCTGTCGCCGGTCAACCAGATGCAGACCTGCGGCCAGTGCCACGGCGAGATGATGGAAGGCTACCTCCACAGCTCGCACGCCAAGGCGCGCCTGGTCAAGGGCCTGATTTCCTCGCCCGCCTGCACCGACTGCCACGGCGGCCACGGCATCCTGCCCAAGGACAACCCGGAGTCCCGCACATCGCGCCAGCACAGTCCCGAAACCTGCGGCGCCTGCCACGAGTTCATCCTGTCGACGTGGACGGAGAGCACCCACGGGCAGCTCTGGAAGGAAGGCAAGGAAGGCGGCCCGGTCTGCATCGACTGCCACGACGCCCACGACGTCGTGGACCCGACCACCATTGCCGCGCGGCAGGACTTCCCGCACGAGTGTGGCACCTGCCACGAGAAGGAAAGCTCGACCTTCCACCACAGCTTCCACGGCAAGGCGACCGACATCGGCCGTGCCGGGGCGGCCATGTGCTCCGACTGCCACACGCCGCATCACAACCTGCCGGCGAGCGACCCGCGCTCCACCATTCACCCCGACAACCTCGGGGAGATGTGCGGCAAGTGCCACCAGGGCGAGATCACGCCGGCGTTCCTGACCTTCGACCCGCACAACGACCCGACCGACCCGGACGACAACGTCTATGTCTACTGGGTCTACGTGTTCATGGTCTCGCTGCTGATCGGCGTGTTCGCCTTCTTCGGCATCCACGACCTGCTGTGGCTGCAGCGCGCGCTGGTCGGCAAGCTGCGGGGCGAGTTCCACAGCTCCCACAGCAGCCCGGGCAAGTGGGTCAAGCGCTTCTCGCGCGGGCAGATCGCGGTCCACATCTCGATCGTGCTCAGCTTCCTGCTGCTGGCGGCCACCGGCCTGCCGCTGAAATTCGCCGGCTCGCCCTGGGCCGAACCGGTTGCCAACCTGCTCGGTGGCGCCGAGGTCGTCGCCTGGCTGCACCGCTTCGCTGCGGTGGTCACCTTCGGCTACTTCGCCGCCCACCTCGGCATGCTCATCTGGGGCATGTTCGTGAAGCGCGAGAAGGGCTACCTGTGGGGCTGGCGCTCCATGGTGCCGCAGTGGACCGACGTCACCGACTTCATCGGCAACATGAAGTACTTCCTCTACCTCGGACCACGGCCGAAGTTCGACCGCTGGGCGTACTGGGAGAAGTTCGACTACCTCGCCGTTTTCTGGGGCGTGGCCATCATTGGCTTCTCCGGCCTGTTCCTGTGGTTCCCGAACTTCTGGACGAAGTTCCTGCCCGGCTGGGTGCTGAACGCCGCCTACGTGGTCCACAGCGACGAGGCGCTGCTGGCCACGGGCTTCATCTTCCTGTTCCACTTCTTCCACACGCACCTGCGTCCAGAGAGCTTCCCGATGGACCCGGTCGTGTTCGTCGGCAAGATGCCGCTGGAGAAGTTCAAGGAAGAGCGGCCGCTGGAGTACGAGCGCGCGGTGAAGGACGGCACGCTGGACTCGATGCTGGTGGACCCGCCGACGCGCGAGCACCTCACCGAGGCCTACGTCTTCGGCTTCATCGCCGTGACCATCGGCATCGCGTTGGCGGTGGCCATCTTCGTCGGCCTGCTGGGGAGCCTGCACTGACGAATCAGTGGCTTAGGGATCGCAACTGCGGAAACCTCGCATACCCCGCCCGTGGAGGGCGGGGTATACGACCCCCGAGACGACGGCGCAACGACCTGCCGCGGGATGTCCCGCGGCAGGCTTGCGATTGAGGGACAGGAATCATGTTCAAGCACTTCCTCGCCGCGATCACCGGCAACGTGATCAGCCTGATCGGCACGCTGCTGATCGTGGTCAGCCTGCTCTTCCTGCTGGCCCTGCTGATCATGCAGAACATGGGGTTCGAAGGTGGCGCCTACCTCGGCATCGTGACCTTCGTGATCCTGCCCATGCTGTTCCTGACCGGCGTCGCCATCGTGCCACTCGGCATCTGGCTCAAGAAGCGCCGCGATACCAAGGCGGCGGCGGAAGGCCGCCCCGTCGGACACATGCCGGTGATCGACCTCAATCGGGAGAGCACCCGCGGCGTGCTGCTCGGATTCCTGGCACTGGCGGTGCCGATCATCGCGCTGGGTGCCGGCCTGAGCTACAAGGCCGTGCACTTCATGGACTCGGACGAATTCTGCGGCATGGCCTGCCACAAGGTGATGCAACCCGAGTACACCGCCTTCCAGCGTTCGCCCCATGCCCGCGTCGGGTGCGCGGGCTGCCACATCGGCCCCGGCGCCCAGTGGTTCGTAAAGGCCAAGATCTCCGGGGCGTGGCAGCTCGTCGCGGTGGCGTTCGACCTCTACCCCCGGCCGATCGAAACGCCCGTTCACTCGCTGCGTCCCGCCAACGGCACCTGCGAGCAGTGCCACTGGCCGACCAAGTTCGTCGGCGAGCGCCTGAAGGTCCGCACGCACTACCTCGAGGACGAAGCCAATACCGAGGTCAAGACCGCGCTGATGGTCAAGGTCGGCGGCAAGCAGGGGGACGCAGAATCCCATGGCATCCACTGGCACGTCGACCCGGCACACACGCTGCGTTACCTGTCCGATCCGAGCCGCGAGACGGTCTACGACATCGAGCTGGTCGACCAGCACGACGGGTCGACCACCGTCTTCAAGGGCCCCGAGGAGGCCCCCGAGGGCTCGGAATGGCGCACCATGGACTGCGTGGACTGCCACAACCGGCCCTCGCATACGTATCGCAGCCCCCAGTTCGAGATCGACCTTGCCATCGAGGAGGGCCGGATCGACCAGTCGCTGCCCTTCATCAAGCGCGAGGGCATGCGGATCCTGACCGAGACCGTGTACGACTCGCACGAGGCGGCCCGGGCCGGCATCTCCGCCGCCGTCAAGGCGTTCTACGAGCAGAACTACCCGGACCTGGCGGGCACCCCTGCCGTCGAGCAGGCCGGCAAGGCCCTCGGCGACGCCTACTGCTGGAACAACTTCCCGCACATGAAGGTGACCTGGAACCTGTATCCCAACCACATCGGCCACCAGGAGACCCCGGGCTGCTTCCGTTGCCACGACAACAAGCACAAGACGGACGACGGCGAGAAAGTCAGCCGCAAGTGCAACACCTGCCACGAGCTGATCGCAGAGGAGGAAAGCGACTCCAAGGTGCTGCAGGAGCTGGGAATCCAGGAGGAGCCGCCCGCAGCGCCAGAAGCCGAGGCGGTCGCCAGCGCAGCGACGGGCAGCTGAGGCCCTTCGCGGCAGCCGGCCAATCGGCCGGCACCGCGGATCGCGACACACTCGACACGAATCGTCCCCCGGGCAGCAATGCCCGGGGGACCTTTCTTTTGCGCCGGGAGGTGGCCTACTTCAGTGCGGCGTAGAACGCGGCGAGGTCGGCCAGCTGTGCGTCGGACAGCTTCTTCGCCTCCTTGGTCATCTTGGGGCTGGCCTTGTTCGTCCCGTCGGCGTACGCCTTCATGGCCTTGATGAAGTCCGCCTCGGCCATGCCCGCCAGGGCTGGATAGTCCTCGTCCCCCGCCCCGTCCTCGCCGTGGCAGTCGGCACAGGAACCCATGGCCAGTTCCTTGCCCGCGGCCGCGTCGCCCGCGGCGGCGGGTCCGGCCAGGATGATCCCGGCGGCGATCAGGATTGCGGTTGTCAGCTTGTTCATCGAATGTCTCCTCGTCTTTGCATGCCCCGGCCGGCCCCGGCCGGGATCAGGGAACATCAAGTGGCTGGTGTTGCGTTCTTGTCCATCCAGCGCGGTGGCAGCAACCTGAGCAGGACGGTCAGGATGATGAACGGCAGTGCCAGCAGGAACAGCGCCATCATCAGGCTCTCGATGCCGGTGATCTCCATCTTGTAGGCCATCAGGCCGCGCAGGCTCTTCGAGTACAGCTGGCCGCCGATGACCACGTTCCACCGCATGCTGAAAATGCCCACCAGGACCAGCAGCGAGGACGTGAAGTACAGCAGCCGGCGCAGGTCCTCGTTGAAGCGGACGCTGCGGACGAGCACCAGGATCAGCAACGGCAGGAACATCCCCAGCAGCAGCTGCACCACCACCAGGCTGATGAACAGCTTGGACGACACCAGCTGCGCGAGGATCCCGATGGACTCCTCGCTCTGGTAGATGCGATGGATGTAGTCGAGCGCCTCCAGCGCAAAGTCGACGATCATGGCGACCAGCAGGAACAGCCCGGTCTTGTCCAGGCAGCGCATGTCCGGCTTCTCGTTGCGGATCAGGCTGAGCAGGATGTAGATGAACATCACCATGGCGATGCCGGACACGATGGCCGACATCAGGAACACGATCGGCATCAGCACGCTGCCCCACCAGGGGTTCGCCTTCACCGACCCGAAGATGAAGCCCACGTAGCCATGCAGCAGGAAGGCCGAGGGAATACCGATGATGGTGATCAGCTTGCTCGCCTTGTGGTCGAACTCGATCGCTGCAGGACTGATGTCCTTCGAGTAGAGGGACAGCGCGCTGTAGATCCCCTTCATCAGGCCCCGGGACTTCTGCGCCATCAGCACCAGCTGCTCCCGGTACTCGAACCAGATCTCGATCAGCAGCACCCCCATCAGGTACCACAGGTACACGAAGCCGAACATGGCCATGGCCGAGGTCGGCTGCGGCGTAAAGAAGATCTCATAGGCCCTCAACGGGTGACCCAGGTGCAGCTGCAGCGGCATGCCCGCGACCAGCATGAAGGCGAGCGCCGTAAGCAGGGCCAGCCGGTAGATGGGCTGGACCTCGACCACGTTGAACACCTTCACCAGGGAAGCCAGGATGAAGGCGCCGGCGACGATCCCGGTGATATAGGGATAGACGACGATCAGGATCGCCCACTGCGTTTCCACCTCGTTCGGATAGATGAAGCCGACGACCTGGCTCAACTGGTGGCTGAGCTGCTCATAGAGGCCTTCCGGAATGGCACCGCTCATCGCACTTCTCCGTCGAGCGAGGCGTAGAGCACCTTTGGCTCGGTGTTGAGGTCGGGCTTCAGCACGCTGATCTGGTTGACGCGGTGGAAGCGGACCAGCCGGTCGGCGTCCGCCTTCAGGTCACCGAAGATCCGCGCCTCGGTCGGGCAGACCTCGACGCAGGCCGGCAGCAGCCCTTCCGTGATGCGGTGGTAACAGAACGTGCACTTGTCGGCCGTGCGCGTCGTCGGGTTGAGATAGCGGGCCCCGTAAGGGCAGGCCTGGATGCAGTATCGGCAACCGATGCAGCGCGTGGCATCGACCAGCACCACGCCATCCTGCGTCTGGAACGTGGCGCCCACCGGGCAGACCTGGACGCACGGCGGCTCCGCGCACTGGTTGCAGAGCTTGGGCACGAAAAACGTGCGGACCACGGTCGGGTCGACAGGCTGGGCCTGCTCCAGCTGCCGCTCCTGCGTGCTGATGCACTCCACCGAGGTCTCGCCATCGGCATGCACCTTGTAGCGCTCGATCCAGGTGCGGAAATAGAAGGGCTCGTCCGGCACGTTGTTCTCGGCCTTGCAGGCCTCGACGCAGCGGTTGCAGCCGATGCACTTCTCGACGTCCACGCCCATGCCCCACCAGTGCCGGGACGGGTCATAGGCCGTGCCGCCGGCAGGCTCGGCGTTCGCGGCCGCCTCGGCCACCAGCGACGGCAACGCGGTCGCGGCCGGAACGCAGGCAGCGACCTTCTTCAGGAACTCACGCTTGTTCATTTGCGTCCCTCCGGCAGGTGGGCGTAGTGGCACTCCCAGCAGACGTAGGTCCCGCCATGGGAGGCCATGTCCACGACAGCGGTCGAGGCCTGCGGGTCGTCCGAGCCTGCGACGTGGCAGCGACCGCACACTTCGCGGCTTTCCGGCTTGGTCGGCAGCGCCAGCCGTGGTTCGATCATGTGGCGCTCTTCCACCTTGTGGCAGCTGTCGCAGCTCACCAGCGCATGCGTCGAGAGCGCCTTGGTCTGCGCGATCCGGCCATGGCAGCCCGCGCAGTCCGTCGGTGCCTTGGGCGGGACCGGATCATGCGGATCGTGGCAGGACACGCACCGCTTTCTCGGCCGGTGCTCCTGCGGGTCGACCTGCGGGAAGCCGTTGGGCCGTGACGGATCGAAGCCGTGGCAGACCAGGCAGTCCTCCCGCTCGCGGGGCAGCGGCGGATTTCCCGTCGCCGGGTCGGCCGCGTGTGCCGCCGCCGGACGGTGGCAATTCTCGCAACCGATGTTTCGATGGCGGCCCCCGTACTTGAGCTCGAACTGCTCCCCGTGGCACTCGCGGCATGCAGCGACACCGGCATGCAGCAGCGGCTTGGCCA
>Ga0316576_10002378_pt1 | contig 10700 bp, 3 predicted proteins | sample S0NA_FD_203075 | JGI IMG/M metagenome (GOLD analysis project Ga0316576, IMG submission 203075) | Rhizosphere microbial communities from salt marsh grasses in Alabama, United States - S0-2_050615r3r5 | ecosystem: Host-associated > Plants > Roots > Rhizosphere | place: USA: Alabama | collected... | reverse complement strand
ACGGCGAGCGGCCATCTGCCGCCGACGGCCTTCGTCAACTTCCTGCAGAACCACGACCAGATCGGCAACCGCGCCTTTGGCGAGCGCCTGCACCAACTGACGTCGGAACAGGCCCTGCGCGCGGCCACGGCGATGCTGCTGCTGGCACCGGCGCCGCCGCTGTTGTTCATGGGGCAGGAACTCGTCGCGGAGCGGCCGTTCCTATTCTTCTGCGACTTCGGGACGGATCTCGCGCGGTCGGTCACCGAAGGACGTCGGCGCGAGTTTGCCCGCTTCGCCCAGTTCGCGGACGAGGCCGCCCGGCAGGCCATTCCGGACCCGAACGACCCGGACACCTTCGCGCGCTGCCGGCTCGACTGGCGCGAGCCGGACGCGCCGGCGCACCGTGCCTGGCTGGAACTGCACCGGGCGCTGCTGGCGCTGCGCCATGCCGAGATCATCCCGCGGCTCAAGGGCATCGGCGGCAACGCGGCGAGCGCCCAGCTCCTCGGCGAGACCGGCCTCATGGTGCGCTGGACGCTCGGCGATGGCAGTCTGCTGACCCTCCTGGCCAACCTCGGCGACGACCCGCTGTCTGGCCCGATCCCACTGCCACAGCCCACCGGCGACGTGCTGCATCTGGAGCCGGCCAACGCCGGAGAGGCTATCGCCGCCGGCCGCCGGCCGGCTTGGGCCGCCGCCTGGTACCTGGACACTCGGACCGAGGCCGCTCCGGACCCAGACCCGCCATGGGCGCCCTGAGACCCGCCTGCCATGCAGACATCCGACGCCCTCGACCGGCTCTGCGAGCACTTCGGCATCGCGGCAAGCTATCTCGACGTCTTCGGCGCCGAGCATCGACCCGACGACGCCACGCGCCGCGCGCTGCTAGAGGCACTCGGCATCGCCGCCGGAGACGCCGACACCGAGCAAGCCAGCCTGAGTGCCGCCATCGACCAGGACTGGCGCCGCCGTCTGCCGCCGGTGCTCGTCTACCGCCAGGGCGACGCACTGCCGCGCCTACCGCTGACGCTGCCCGAAAGCATTACGGGCACCCTGCGCCTAATCCTCACCGAGGAGGAAGGAGGCCGCGCAGAGGCCAACGTCGATATCGATGCCCTACCCGCCGACGCCCATCGCGAGCTGGACGGCGAGCGCTGGCTGCGGTGGCAGCTTCCGGTCACACCACCGGCACGGCTCGGCTATCACAGCCTGGCGCTCTTCGCCGAGCCTGATCACACAGACGCCCGACCCATCGCCGAGGCCACCCTGATCGTCGCGCCGAGAACCTGCTGGCGACCGGACGATGCCCCGGCGCGCGCCTGGGGCCTGGTGACCCAGCTCCACGCGCTGCGCTCGGCACGCAACTGGGGCATCGGCGACTTCACGGATCTGGCCCGTCTGGTGGAGCTGAGCGCTACGGCCGGCGCCGACATGTTGGCGCTCACCCCGCTGCATGCGTTGTTCCTGACTCACCCCGAGCGTTGTGATCCCTACCATCCATCCAGCCGGCGCTGGCTGAACCCGCTCTTCATCGACGTGGAGGCCGTCCCCGAGCTGGCGACCTGCGAGGACGTGCACGCCGATCTTGACAGCGATGCCTTCCAAGCCGAGCTGCGGGCGCTGCGCGGCGCCGATCTGGTGGACTACCGCGGTGTCGCCAAGGTCAAGCTCGAGGTCCTGGGTCGCCTGTTCAGGCGCCTCTGCACCGCGCCCCCCAACACCGAGCATCACCGCGACTTCCGCGCTTTCTGTGACGCGCAGGGCGCGGAGCTCAGGCGCTTTGCGCTGTTCCAGGCGCTGGCCGAGCATCTCTCCGAACAGGCGGCCGCGCCGATCGGCGCTGAACGCACCGCCGATAGCTTCGAGCACTGGCCGGCCCAGTACCGCGATCCGCAATCGGCGGCCGTGCAGGAGTTCGCCCAGGAACAGGCCGAGCGCGTGGACTTCTTCGCCTGGCTGCAATGGCTCGCCCGCCGGCAGTTGGACGCGGTTGCCGCACACGCCGAGGCACTCGGCATGGCTTACGGACTCTGCCTGGACCTCGCCGTCGGTGCCGCGCCGGATGGCGCCGACCGCTGGGCGGCACCGGCGCGCTACTTGGCCGACGTCCACGTCGGTGCGCCGCCCGACGACTTCAGCCCCAAGGGCCAGAACTGGCAGGTGCTGGCATGGCATCCGCAGCGCCTGCATGAGGCCGCCTATGCGCCCTTCGCGGCGGAGCTGCGCGCCAACATGCAGGGCGCGCGGGCGCTGCGCATCGACCATGTGATGGGCCTGCTGCGGCTGTTTCTGGTGCCTGAGGGGGCCGCGCCCGGCGAGGCGACCTACGTCGCCTATCCGTTTCGGGATCTGCTCGGCGTGCTGGCACTGGAGAGCGTGCGTAACCGCTGCCTCATTATCGGCGAGGACCTGGGCACGGTGCCGGAGGCCGTACGCGAGGCCATTCCGGACTGGGGGCTCCTGTCCACCCGCGTGCTCTACTTCGAGCGTGACGCCGAGGGCGGCTTCCTGCCGCCAGCGCAGCTCCCGGCGGAAGCGCTGGTCACCGCGGGCACCCACGACTTGCCGCCCCTGCAGGGCTTTTGGAAGGGTGTCGACCTGGAGCGGCGCCGCGAGCTCGGACTGTTCCCGACCGAGGCGGACTACGCCGAGCGCCTGCTCGCGCGCAGCAACGACCGTGCCCGCCTGCTTCTGGCGCTGGAGCGTGCCGGCTTGCTGCCGCCGGACGGCGGCGTAGACCCGGTGGCGCTGTCGGAGCTGCCGCCGGCACACCTGGCCGCGGTGCAGCTGTATCTCGCGCGCGCGCCCTCGCGGCTGCTGCTGATACAGACGACGGACCTGCTCGGCGAGAGCGAGCAGGTGAACCTGCCCGGCAGCGGCAAGGCCCATCCCAACTGGTGCCGCCGCCAAGCCCTCGCCCTAGAGCACTGGCCGGAGCAGCCGGACATCATGCGGCTGCTGGCGGCGGTGGCCGAGACACGCGGGGAGGATGCCGCGTCGCCCGGAGAACCGGGCGCCGGCGCGGCCGAGTCGCCGACGCCCGCGGCCGGCGAGGAGCCGCCGCTCGCCCCCGCCATCCCGCGCGCCACCTACCGGCTGCAGCTGCACGCGGACTTCGGCTTCGCGGCGGCCGCGGAGCTGGTGCCCTACCTGGCCGCCCTCGGCATCAGCCACGTCTACTGCTCGCCCTATCTAGAGGCCAGGCCCGGGAGCACCCATGGCTACGATGTGGTCGCGCATGACCGGCTCAACCCCGAGCTGGGCAGCCCCGACGACTACGCGCGCTTTTGCACCGCCCTCGCGGAGCACGGCATGGGCCAGATCCTGGACATGGTGCCCAACCACGTGGGCATCATGGGCGCCGGCAATGCCTGGTGGCTGGACGTGCTCGAAAACGGCCAGGCGGCCCTGCACGCGCCCTTCTTCGACATCGACTGGCACCCCCTGAAACAAGCACTGCACGGCAAGGTGCTGGTGCCGGTGCTGGGCGGGCACTACGGCGAGGTGCTGGACCGCGGCGAGCTGACCCTGCACTTCGCGGACGGCGCCTTCCACGTCGCCTACTACGAGCACCGCTTCCCCGTCGATCCGCGCGAGTACCCGCGCATCCTGACCCCCGGGCTCGCGTCGCTGCGCGAGCGGCTCGCGGTCCGCAACGGTGTGGCGTCGAGCGCGGCGTCGTCCGGAGGCGATGCCACCGAGGCCCTGACCGCCTTCGAGAGCCTGGTGACCGCCTTCGCCAACCTGCCGCCGCGGGACGCGCTGGACGAGACCTCACTGGCCGAGCGCCGCCGCGACAAGGAGCTCCACAAGGGGCGGCTCGCCCAGCTCTGCGGCGGCAGCGCCGACCTCGCCCATTACGTCGAGGACTGCCTCACGGCATTCAACGGCGCCGAGGGCCGCCCGCCCGACCCCAACCGGCTGCACGCCCTGCTGGAGGCGCAGGCCTACCGGCTCGCGCACTGGCGAGTGGCAGCGGACGACATCAACTACCGGCGCTTCTTCGACATCAACGACCTCGCTGCGCTGCGCATGGAGCACCCGCCCGCCTTCGACGCCGTCCATGGGCTGGTGCTCGAGCTCATCGGCGCGGGACGGATCGCGGGACTGCGTATCGATCACCCGGACGGGCTCTACGATCCGCGGGCCTATTTCGAGACACTCCAGCGGCGCGCGGCGGCGGCGCTCGACCCACGGCGTCCGGTGCGCGACGACGACCGGCCGCTCTATCTGCTGGCGGAAAAGATCCTGGTGGGCGACGAGCAGCTACGGACCGACTGGGCCGTGCACGGCACTACCGGCTACGACTTCGCGGCGCTGTGCGATGCCCTGCTCACCGACCCCGACGACACCGAGGCACTCTCCCGGTGCTACCGCGAGCTGACCGGCCGCGACAGCGACTTCGCCGACGAGACCTACCACGCGAAGCGCCTGGTGATGCGCACCATGCTCTCCAGCGAGCTGCACGTGCTGGCGAGCGAGCTCTCGCGTATCGCCGAGATGGACCGGCACACCCGCGACTACACGCTGGACGCGCTACGCACCGCCCTGATGGAGGTGGTCGCATGCTTCCCCGTCTACCGCACCTATCTGTCGGCGCGGGGCGGCACCGACACCGACCGCCACCAGGTGCTCAAGGCCGTGTCCGAGGCACGACGCCGCAGCCTCATGGCGGATCTGAGCGTGCTCGACTTCGTCCGCGACGTGCTGCTGACGGACATCGCCGAAGGCAAGCCGGAGCCGTATCGGGCGCGGGTCCTGCGGCTCGCCGTCAAGTTCCAGCAGTACACGGCGCCGGTCATGGCCAAGGGGGCCGAGGACACCGCCTTCTACCGCTGGCACCGGCTGGTGTCGCTGAACGAGGTGGGCGGCGACCCGCAGCGCCTCGGCCGCGACCTCGACACCTTCCACCGCGCCTGCGTCCGGCGTCGGACGGACTGGCCGCACGCCCTGCTGGCAGGCTCCACGCACGACAGCAAGCGCTCCGAGGACGTTCGCGCGCGCCTCGCCGTGCTCTCGGAGGTCCCCGAGCTCTGGTGCACGCGTGTGCAGCGCTGGGTCCTGCTGAACCGCCGCCTGCACCGGACCGCCGAGGCCGGCGGCGCCCTGCCCGACGCCAACGCCGAGTACCTGCTGTACCAGACCCTGGTGGGCATCTGGCCGCCGCCCGACAGCCGCGAGTCGGCGGATGTCGAAGGGCTCGAAACGCTACGCGGGCGCCTGCGCGACTACATGGCCAAGGCGGCCAAGGAGGCCAAGCTCTACACGGCCTGGACCAACGCCGACCCGGAGTACGAAGCGGCGCTGGCGGCCTTCGTGGACGCGGTCACCGACCCCGTGCGCAGCGCCGCCTTCCTGGAGGACTTCACCGACTTCCTGCGGCCGGTGGCTCGGCTCGGGCTGCTGAACAGCCTGACCCTGGCGCTGCTCCGGCTCACGGTGCCCGGTGTACCGGACGTCTATCAAGGCTGCGAGCTGTTGAATCTGAGCCTGGTCGACCCCGACAACCGCCGCCCGGTGGATTTCGAGCGGCGCCGGTCGCTGCTGGGCGAGCTGCCGGCGCCGACCGCGGACGCACCCCAAGATCCACCGGCCTGGCACGCGGCCGACGGCCGGGCCAAGCTGCATCTGATCCGCCAGGCGTTGCGGCTGCGCGCTGCGGCGCCGACGCTGTTCGCCGCGGGCGACTACGTGCCGCTGGCGGTCACAGGACCGCTCGCCGAGCACCTCGTCGCCTTCGCCCGCGTGCACGACGGCCGCGCCGTTGTGGCGCTGGCGCCGCGGCTGCTGGCGCGGCTGGTGCTGGGGCGCGAGCCGAGCGACGTCAAGCAGTTTTCCTGGGGCCTGAGCAAGGCGGCACAGATGGACCCCTTCGCGCATCGCGGCTGGGAGACGACCCTGATCGAGGTGCCTGGTCGACACTGGGTGGACCAGCTCGCCGGGGGCACGCTGGATGCCGCGCCCATCGGCGACGGCAAACGCACCGGCCTGCGGGCCGCGGACGTGCTGCGCCGCTTCCCGGTGGGGCTGCTGACCACCGCTGACGCGGCTGCCGCGGAATAGGCATGGCGAGGCATCACATCGGAACATCCGGCTGGTCCTCCGACCATTGGCATGGTCCCTTCTACCCCCGCGGAGCTACCGCCCAGATGGCATCGCAACAACGAGCGGCTGGAGCGATTCCTGGACGCACTGGACCACCGCCACCGCTAGGCCTTCGAGCTCCGCGACCACAGCTGGATCGACGAGGCCGGCTACGCGGTGCTGAACGCTCAAGCGTTGGCCGAGCGGCTCGGCGAGGGCTGATCGCGCCTGTTAGCGCGGCCCCGGCCGGTCGGCCGCCACGGCGGCAGAGACCGGCGTCGACGCTATGCACCGCACGCGAGTGGATCTCACCGCTGGCAGGTCCCACGGCCGTGCGCTTCGGCTGCTATGGTTCTAACATGGGGTACGGAGGCCCCCGCACACGCGAGATCGCCATGTCAGACGACTCCCCCGTCCACTTGTCTCGCACGCGCCTGGACGCGGTGCTGTTCGACCTCGATGGGGTCGTGACACGCACCGCTCGGGTCCATGCCACCGCCTGGAAGCGGCTGTTCGATGGCTACCTGCGCGAGCGGCCACCGGACGCCGGCGAAGACCACAGCGCCTTCGATGCCAACCTGGACTACCGTCGACACGTAGACGGCAAGCCGCGCATCGACGGCGTGCGCGACTTCCTCGCCGCCCGCGGCATCACGCTGCCGACGGGCGAGCCGGACGACCCGCCCGACCGCGAGACCCTGCATGGCCTCGGCAACCGCAAGAACCGGCTGTTCCGCGACGCGCTGCGCACCGAGGGCCTGGAGCTGTTCGAGTGCGCGGTGGATCTGCTCCGCCGTCTGCGGGCGGCCGGCTTTCGGACAGCGGTGGTGACCGCCAGCAAGAACTGCGGCCTGATTCTGGACACCGCCGGCATCGCGGACCTGTTCGGCGCCCGCATCGACGGCGTCGAGGCAGAGCGCCTCGGCCTCGCCGGCAAGCCGGCACCGGACCCGTTCCTCGCCGCCGCTGGAAGGCTCGGCTGCGAGCCCGAGCGTTGTGCCGTGCTCGAGGACGCGGTGGCCGGCGTGCAGGCCGGTCGCGCTGGCGGGTTCGGGCTGGTGATCGGCGTGGATCGCGGTGACCAGCAACAGGCGCTCGCCGAGGCTGGCGCCGACCTGGTGCTGGGCGATCTGTGCGGACTCGGCATCGATGCCGCTGACGACGCGCCGCCGCTGGACGCCCCCAAAGGCATCATCGAGCAGCTGGCAGGACGACTCGCCGACCGGCGACCGGCTCTGTTCCTGGACTACGACGGCACCCTCACGCCCATTGTCGCCCGCCCCGAGGACGCCAAGCTCGGTGAGCCCATGCGGGCGGCGCTGCGGGCGGCAGCGGCGGTGCTACCGGTGGCCATCATCAGCGGCCGCGACCTCGATGATGTCCGCGCGCTGGTGGGCCTGGACAGCCTCGTGTACGCCGGCAGCCACGGCTTCGACATTCAAGGCCCAAACCTGCGGCTGGAGCTGCCCGAGGGCGTGGATGCGCTGGACGATCTGGCGCGCGCGGCGGAGCAGCTGGCGGCGCGGCTCGCCGATGTCGCAGGCAGCCAGTTGGAGCGCAAGCGCTTCGCCATCGCCGTGCACTACCGCCGCGTGGCGGACACCGACGTGGCACGCGTGGAGCAGGCGGTAGCCGAGGTCGCCCGTCGGCTGCCGGCGCTGCGCCGCACCGGCGGCAAGAAGGTCTTCGAGCTCCGCCCGGACATCGACTGGGACAAGGGCCGCGCCGTGCAGTGGCTGCTCGCACGGACGGGACTCGACGGCCCAGACGTACTGCCCATCTACATCGGGGACGACGAGACCGACGAGGACGCCTTCCGGTTGCTCGCCGCACAAAGCGGCATCGGTATTCTGGTCGCCGCACAGCCCCAGCCGAGCAGCGCCGCCTTCCGGCTGCCTGACACGGACGCCGTGCGGGTGCTGCTGGAGCGGCTCGCTGAGGTCGAGAGGCCGCAGACCAAGGGCAACCCGAGCCGAACAGCGACCGCCGAAGCGGCGCATCCCGAGCCCGGGCCACCGAGGCACAGCCGATGAGCGAATGGCACTGGCGCTACGACCACTACGCCCCGGCGCAGGAGCGCCTACGGGAGGCCCTTTGCACCCTGGGCAACGGCTACTTCGCCACCCGCGGCGCGGCCCCCGAGGCCAGCGCGGACGCGAGCCATTACCCGGGCACCTACCTCGCCGGCGGCTATGACCGGATCGAGAGCCAGGCGGAAGGCCGCTTGGTGGAGAACGAGGACCTCGTGAACCTGCCCAACTGGCTGCCGCTTCGACTCTGCTTCCACGACAGCGACGGAGAAGCCGGGGGCTGGCTCGCGCTGGAGGACGTGCAGATACTCGACTACCGCCAGAACCTGGATATGCGCGATGGCGTGCTGAACCGCGAGATACGCTTCCGTGATGGCCAGGGCCGGACCACCAAGCTCTGCCAGCGCCGCCTGGTCCATATGTCCAAGCGTCACCTGGCGGCGCTGGAGACCGAGCTGACGGCGCTGGACTGGTCTGGCACGGTGACCGTGGAAAGCGCCTTAGACGGCGGCGTGCGCAACGCCGGCGTGGAACGCTACGCCGACCTCGAAGGCCGGCACCTCGAGACACTCGCCACCGCCGCGGTGGGCGAGGACGGCATGCTACTCAAGAGCCGCACCTGCCAATCGCGGCTGGAGATTGCGCTCGCCGCCTGCACGCGCGTCTACCGGGATGGCCAACAACTGGCCGTCGAGCCGAGCCTGGTGGAGACAGACGACAGCATCGCCCAGCGCTTTCGGCTGCAGCTCGAGCCGGGGGAGCCGGTGCTGGTGGAGAAGATAGCCGCCCTGCACACCTCCCGCGATCGGGCCATCAGCGAGTGCGCGCTTGCGGCGCGCGAGACCATTGCCGACGCGCCGCGATTCGACGCGCTGCTGGCCAGCCACGCCTGTGTCTGGCACCACCTCTGGCAGCGCTTCGACTTGGAGCTGACCCTGGCCGACGACACCGACGACGGACGCACCGCCGCCATCCTGCACCTGCATCTCTTTCATCTGTTGGTGACCGCCTCGCCCCAGGTGATGGATCTGGACGTGGGTGTGCCGGCCCGCGGACTGCATGGCGAGGCCTACCGTGGCCACATCTTCTGGGACGAGCTGTTCATCTTTCCGACGCTCAACCTACGCCTACCCGAGATTACCCGCTCGCTGCTGCGCTATCGCCATCGGCGCCTGGACGCTGCTCGTGCGGCGGCTAGGGCAGCGGACCTACGCGGCGCCATGTACCCCTGGCAGAGCGGCAGCGATGGCCGCGAGGAGAGCCAGAGCCTGCACCTGAACCCACGCTCCGGGCACTGGACGCCGGACGAGACCCACCTCCAGCGCCACGTCAACGCGGCCATCGCCTACAACGTCTGGCAGTACTTCGAGACCACCGGCGACACCGAGTTCCTGTCCTTCTACGGCGCCGAGATGCTACTGGAGATCGCCCGCTTCTGGGCCAGCAAGGCCAGACACAACCAGGCCTTGCAGCGCTACGAGATCACCGGAGTCGTGGGCCCCGACGAATTCCATACCCACTACCCGGACCGCGGCGAGCCCGGGCTCGACAACCATGCCTACACCACGGTGATGGCCGCGTGGGTGTTGCGCCGGGCGCTGGACCTGCCAGAGCACCTGCCGCGGGAGCGCTGGGAGGAGCTGGTCGAGCAGCTCGGTCTCACCGACGAGGAGTTGGCGCACTGGGACACCGTGAGCCGCAAGCTGCGGGTGTGCTTCCATGGTGACGGCATCATCAGCCAGTTCGAGGGGTTCGAGCGGCTCCGCGAGCTGGACTGGCAGGCATATCGGGACAAGTACGGCGACATCCAGCGGCTGGACCGCATCCTGGAGGCCGAGGGCGACACGCCGAACCACTACCAGGCCACGAAGCAAGCGGATGTGCTAATGCTCTTCTACCTGTTCTCCACCGAAGAGCTGACCGGGCTGTTCCAGCGGCTCGGCTACCACTTCGAGCCGGAGATGATCCCGCGCAATATCGCCTACTACAGCGCGCGCACCAGCGACGGGTCGACGCTGAGCCGTGTCGTCGATGCCTGGGTGCTAGCCCGTTCGGACCGCGCGCGCTCCTGGTCGCTGTTCAATCAGGCCATCGAGAGCGACGTGGCGGACATCCAGGGCGGGACGACGTCCGAGGGTATTCATCTGGGCGCCATGGCCGGCACGGTGGACCTGATCCAACGCTGCTATACCGGCATCGAGGTACGCGACGGACAGCTCTGGCTGAACCCGCGGCTGCCGGAGGAGCTCACCGGCCTCCGCATTCGGCTGCGCTTTCGCCAGCAGACGCTCGGACTGCAGATCACCCAATCGGCGGTTCAGATCCGCGCCATTTCGACGGACCAGGACGCGCTCCGCACGCGTGTCGGCGACAGTATCGTGGCGCTTCGCCCTGGGGACTGCCACAGCTTCGCGATCGCCGACATGCCTATCGCAGTTGGCGCAACTTAGGGAACCGAAGGCTTGTGGCTGCGTCAGGCTATTGATTCAGTGAGCTATCTATACCGCTCTCATCTGAGATTTTGTCTCATGACTCTAGCGTAAGCGTCTGAAAAATCGTATTGTAGCCGGCGTGAACGACTACACCCTTAACGCCGACAAGCTC
>Ga0316576_10002376_pt1 | contig 10704 bp, 5 predicted proteins | sample S0NA_FD_203075 | JGI IMG/M metagenome (GOLD analysis project Ga0316576, IMG submission 203075) | Rhizosphere microbial communities from salt marsh grasses in Alabama, United States - S0-2_050615r3r5 | ecosystem: Host-associated > Plants > Roots > Rhizosphere | place: USA: Alabama | collected... | reverse complement strand
CCCGCTTCGGCTCGCCCGACGACTTCCGCCACCTCGTCGACGCGCTGCACCAGGCCGGCATCGGCGTGATCCTGGACTGGGTGCCCGCACACTTCCCGAAGGACACCTGGGCGTTGGCGAGGTTCGACGGAACCGCGCTGTACGAGCACGCCGACCCGCGGCGCGGCGAGCAGCCCGACTGGGGCACCTACGTGTTCGACTTCGGCCGGACGGAGGTGCGCAACTTCCTGGTCTCCAACGCCATCTACTGGCTCGAGGAGTTCCACATCGACGGCCTGCGCGTTGACGCCGTCGCCTCCATGCTCTACCTGGACTACTCGCGCAACGAGGGCGAGTGGCTGCCCAACCAGTACGGCGGCCGGGAGAACCTCGATGCGGTGGCGTTCCTGCAGGAGATGAACGCGACGGTCTACAAGCGCGTGCCGGGCGTGGTCACCGTCGCCGAGGAGTCCACCTCCTGGCCGGGCGTCACCCGCCCGACCTACCTCGGCGGCCTGGGCTTCGGGCTGAAGTGGAACATGGGCTGGATGAACGACTCCCTGGGCTACATCTCCCGGGAGCCGGTCCACCGCATGTGGCACCACAACGAGATGACCTTCGCGATGGTGTACGCCTGGAGCGAGAACTTCATCCTGCCCATCTCGCACGACGAGGTCGTCCACGGCAAGGGCTCCCTGGTGCAGAAGATGCCCGGGGACCGCTGGCAGAAGATGGCCAACCTCCGGGCGTACATCGGCTACATGTGGGCCCACCCCGGCAAGCAGCTGCTGTTCATGGGATCGGAGTTCGGCCAGACCTCCGAGTGGAGCGAGGAGCGCGGCCTGGAGTGGTGGCTGTGCGAGTACAAGGACCACTACGGGGTCCAGCACTGCGTGCGCGACATGAACGCCGCGTACCGGGAGACCCGGGCGCTCTGGGACCAGGACAACAGCCCAGAGGGCTTCCAGTGGATCGACGCCAACGACGCGTCGGGCAACGTGTTCTCGTGGCTGCGCTACGGTGTGGACGGCTCGGTGCTCGCCTCGATCACCAACTTCTCCCCCGTCGTCCGCGGCGACTACCGGGTGGGCCTGCCGCACACCGGCTTCTGGCGCGAGCTGCTCAACACCGACGCCGAGGCCTACGGCGGCTCGGGTGTCGGCAACTACGGGGGCGTCACCGCCGAGGAGCAGCAGTGGCACGGACGGCCCGCGTCGGCCAACGTCACCCTCCCGCCGCTGGCGACGGTCTGGCTGCGCTACGAGCCGGAGCCCATCGACGAGGCGGACGTCGAGGCCCTGGACGCCGCTGACTGAGCACCCTCACCCTGACACGTTCGCCCTCCGGACTGCGTCCTTCCTCCCGAGATTCAGGGAGGGGGAGCGAATCTGGGAGGGCGGACTGCTGGGCGGGGCAGGGGGCTCGCAGAGCCGGTCGTCACCGGTTCAGAACAGGGCGTTGGCCAGGTCGATGCGGGCGCGGGCCACGGCGGGATCATCCGGGCCGACGACCTCGAAGAGATCGAGCAGGTGCGTGCGGACACGGTCCCGGTCGGTTCCTGCGGTGAACCGGATCGCCCCGACGAGCCGGGCGAAGGCCTCGACCGGCCGGCCGTCCAGGACGAGCACGTCCGCGGCGCGCTCCTGGGCCGCCAGGTCATCCGGCACGGCGTCCGCAGCGGCGAGGACCTCGGCGTGGTCGGCGCCGTCCACGCGTTCGAAGACCCCGACCAGGGCCAGACCGGCCCGGCCGACCGGGTCCTGCGGCGAGGCGTCCAGCATCTGCTTGTAGGCCGCGCGGGCCGCGGCCCAGTCCCCGGCCTCGATCGCGTCGTAGGCGGCCTCCAGGCGGGGGTCGGCCGGCGGCTCGGTCACGGTCTCAGTCGACTCCCCCCCGGAGGCGAGGGTCCCGTTCACCCCGTTGGCCGCGGCCAGCTTCAGCAGCTCCTCGAGGTAGGCGCGCACCTGCTGCTCGGGCAGAGCGCCCTGGAACAGGGGCAGCGGCCGGCCGCCGACCACCGCGAACACGCTCGGGATCGACTGCACCTGGAAGGCCTGGGCGATCGCCGGGTTGGCGTCCACGTCGACCTTCGCCAGCACCCAGCGCCCGCCGTACTCGTCGGCGAGCCTCTCGAGGATCGGCGACAGCGCCTTGCACGGCCCGCACCACGCCGCCCACAGGTCGATCACGACCGGGACGCGTTCGGACAGGTCCAGGACGGCGGTCTGGAACGAGGCGTCGGTGACGTCCACCACGACCGGCAGGGCATTGGGGTCGGCGGCGCGGGCCGCGGCCCGAGCATCGGCCTGCTCCTGGGCCTGGCGCGCGGCCGCGAGGGCGCCGAGATCGACTGCTCCGTAGGCGGGGATGCTGCTCATGCGCGCCATTGTCCCATCCGGCGACCGGTGCCGCGTCCCCGCTCGCCCTCCGCTGCGCCATCATCGCCGTCGCTCCCGGAGGCCCGCGCCGGTCCCGCGCTCCCCCTCGGCGCGCTCCGCCGGACGGCTCAGATGGGCTCGCGGTACGTGCCCCACTCGGCGCGCAGCACGTCGCACATCTCGCCGAGGGTGGCCTCGACGCGGGCCGCGTCGATCAGCAGCGGCACCAGGTTCGCCTCGCCGCGGGCGCCCTCGGCAAGCATCGCCAGCGCCTTGTCGACCGCCCCCCGGTCCCGAGCGTCTCTCCGCGCGGTCAGCGCGGCAACCTGGTCGCGCTCCACCGCATGGCTGATCCGCAGGATCTCCAGCGGGGTCTCGATGGTGTCGGTGTGCACGTTGACCCCGACGATGCGCTTGCGCCCGTCCTCGAGCGCGCGCTGGTGCTCGAACGCCGCGTCGGCGATCAGGCCGGTGAACCACCCGGTCTCGACCCCCGCGAGCAGGCCGGACGTGATCGGCCCGATCGGGTGCACGCCGTCGGGCTGTCGGCGGGCGCCCTGTTCACGGATCTGGGCGAAGATCACCTCGGCCTGCGCCTCGATCCGGTCGGTCAGCGCCTCGACGTACCAACTGCCCCCGAGGGGGTCGGCGACCGCAGCGACCCCGGTCTCCTCCGCGATCACCTGCTGGGTGCGCAGGGCGATCTCCGCGGCCTTGTCGCTGGGCAGGGCGAGGACCTCGTCGAGGGCATTGGTGTGCAGGGAGTTCGTGCCCCCCAGCACGGCGGCGAGCGCCTCGATCGCGGTGCGCACGACGTTGTTCTCCGGCTGCTGCGCCGTCAGGCTCACGCCCGCGGTCTGGGTGTGGAACCGCAGCCACTGGGCGCGCTCGCTGGTGGCGCCGTACTCGTCGCGCATCCAGCGCGCCCAGATCCGCCGGGCTGCCCGGAACTTGGCGATCTCCTCGAAGAAGTCGATGTGCGCGTCGAAGAAGAACGACAGGCCCGGAGCGAACTCGTCGACGGCCAGGCCCCTGGACAGGCCCAGCTCGACGTACCCGAAGCCGTCGGCCAGCGTGAACGCGAGCTCCTGCGCGGCCGTCGCACCCGCCTCCCGGATGTGGTACCCGGAGACGCTCAGCGGCTTGTACCGCGGAACGTTCGACCCGACCCACTCCATCAGGTCGGCGATGAGGCGCAGGTGCGGCTCCGGCGGGAACAGCCACTCCTTCTGCGCGATGTACTCCTTGTAGATGTCGGTCTGCAGGGTTCCGTCCAGGCAGGTGACATCCGCCCCCTGCCGCTCCGCGGCCACCACGTACATGGCGAAGATCGGCACAGCGGGCCCCGAGATGGTCATCGAGGTCGTCACATCGGCGAGGTCGATCCCGGAGAAGAGCACCTCCATGTCGGCCGCGGAGTCGATGGCGACCCCGCAGTGCCCCACCTCGCCGCGGGCCAGCGCGTCGTCGGAGTCGCGGCCCATCAGGGTGGGCATGTCGAAGGCCACGGACAGTCCACCCCCGCCGGCAGCGAGGATGTCCCGGAACCGCCGGTTCGTCTGCTCGGCGTTGCCGAACCCTGCGAACTGCCGGATGGTCCACAGCCGCCCGCGGTACCCGGTCGGATACAGCCCTCGGGTGTAGGGGAACTGGCCGGGCCAGCCCACTGACGGCGGTGGCTCGGAGCCGTCCGCGGGCCCGTACACCGGGTCGACCGGGTCGCCGGACAGCGTCGTGAAGTCCGCGTCCCGAACCCGTCCCGCGGCTGCAGCGGAGTCGAAGTCGCGCTCCCACCGGTCCCTGCCCGCGCCTGTCATGACATCCGCCTCCGCCCGCTCGATCCCCTCGCCACGATACTCGCGCCGCCCCCCGAGGGGGTCGCGCCGCCTGGGCACTCGAGCAGGCGGACGCTCACACCGTCACGTCCACCCGCACGGTGGCACCGGCCGGGGCGTACGGAACCAGGGTGCCGTCGATGGGCGCACCGTCGACCACGAGGCGCCCGCGCGCGCCCGCCGCTCCGGAGTTCGTCACCGAGATCACGTAGGTGGCGCCCCGGGCCACCCGGGTCACCGTGAAGGACGGCACGTCCGGGCCGATCTGGGGGTCGACGACCAGCCCGTCGTACTCCGGACGCACGCCGAGCAGGTACTGCGAGACGGCGACGAAGTTCCAGGCTGCGGTGCCCGTCAGCCACGAGTTCTTGGCCTCGCCGGCCCGAACGGCCTGCTTGCCGGCGATCATCTGGGCGTAGACGTAGGGCTCGAGGCGGTGGATGTCGGAGATCTCCTCGCGGTAGGCCGGGGTGATCCTCCGGTAGTGGTCGAAGGCCTGCGCCCCCCGGCCGACGATCGTCTCGGCGATGATCACCCATGGGTTGTTGTGGCAGAAGATCCCGCCGTTCTCCTTGTACCCGGGCGGGTAGGTGGAGACCTCGCCGTACTCGATCCGGTAGGTCGTGTAGGCCGGGTACTGAAGGACCATCCCGTGGGGCGTGCCGAGCAGCTCCTCGACCGAGTCCAGCGCGCGGATCGCCGGCGCATCGGTGTCGTCGGGTCCCTCGCCGAGGCCGATCCCGGCCATGATCGCCATGCCTTGTGGCTCGATCCAGATCTTGCCCTCGTCGTGGGCGTCGGTGCCGATCGGGTTGCCGTCGTGGTCGTAGGCGCGCAGGAACCATCGGCCGTCCCAGCCGTGCTCGAGCACCGCGGCGCGCACCTCCTCGACGACGGCCTCGGCCCGCGCGGCCTCGTCAGCCAGCCCACGGCGGCGGGCGAGGTCTGCGTACTGCGCCCCGTAGAGCACGAACTGCGCGGCGATGAACACCGACTCGGCGACCCCGCCGGCCTGGTTCTCGGTGGTCTGGAACGACTCGCCCGGCGTCGAGGAGAAGCAGTTGAGGTTCAGGCAGTCGTTCCAGTCCGCCCGGCCGATGAGCGGCAGGCCGTGCGGACCCCGGTGCGTGGCGGTGAAGTCGAACGAGCGGCGCAGGTGCTCGAACAGCGGCTCAGCCAGCGCCGGGTCGTTGTCGAAGGGCACCGGCTCGTCGAGGATGGAGAAGTCCCCGGTCTCCTTCAGGTAGCCGACGACGCCGGCGATCAGCCACAGGGGGTCGTCGTTGAACCCGGACCCGACGTCGTTGTTCCCCCGCTTGGTCAGCGGCTGGTACTGGTGGTAGGCCGAACCGTCCGGGAACTGGGTGGCGGCGATGTCGAGGATCCGCTCGCGGGCCCGGTCGGGGACGAGGTGGACGAACCCGAGCAGGTCCTGGTTGGAGTCCCGGAACCCCATCCCCCGGCCGATGCCTGTCTCGAAGTACGACGCGGACCTCGACATGTTGAACGTCACCATGCACTGGTACTGGTTCCAGATGTTGACCATCCGATCGAGCTTGTCGTCGGTGCTCGAGACCCGATAGGTGCTCAGCAGGCGGGTCCAGTGCGCGCGCAGCGCGGCGAAGGCCTCGTCTGCCTGCTCGGCGGTCGAGAACCTGCCGAGCAGGGCGTGCGCCCGCTCCTTGTTCACGATCTGGCGTGCGCCGTCAGCCCACTTCTCGTCCTGCGGATTCTCGATGTAGCCCAGCACAAAGACGAGGTCCCGGGACTCGCCGGGTGCCAGGGCCAGGCGGACGCCGTGCGAACCGATCGGGTACCACCCGGAGGCCACGGAGTCGGCTGAGGCGCCCGCGCGCGGAACCGCGGCCTCACCGAGTGAGTTGTACGCCCCCACGAACGCGTCCCGGTCCGTGTCGAACCCGTCGGCGCGGGCGTTCACGGCGAACACCGCATAGTGGTTGCGGCGCTCGCGGTACTCGGTCCGATGGTAGATCGCGGTCCCGAACGGTCCGTCCTGCTCGACCTCCACCTCGCCGATGGACAGGTTGCGCTGGTAGTTGGTCTGGTCGTCGTAGGCGTTCCAGAGGCAGAACTCGACGTACGAGAACAGCGCGATCGACTTCTCCGCCGTCCCGGTGTTCGTCACCGTCACGCGCTGCACCTCGGCGTCCTCGCCGAACGGCACGAACACGAGCGTGTCGACCGAGATGCCGTTGCGCTCCCCGAAGATCCGCGAGTACCCGAGGCCGTGCCGCGCCTCGAACCGGTCGAGCTCGGCCCTCACCGGCAGCCAGGAGGGGGTCCACACGTCCCCGGCGTCATGGACGTACAGGTACCGGCCGCTGACATCGGTGGGGATGTTGTTGTAGCGGTACCGGGTGAGGCGCCGAAGCCGCGCGTCGCGGTGGAACGAGTAACCGCCGGCGGTGTGCGAGAACAGGGAGAAGAACTGCTCGGAGCCCAGGTAGTTGATCCACGGGTACGGGGTCCTGGGGGTCGTGATGACGTACTCGCGGGCCTCGTCGTCGAAGTGTCCGAATCTCATCTCACAGTCCTGTCTGGCGAAGGAACCGGGCCGCCCGACGCGGCCGGAACGTGATGTGGTGCGGCGGGCGTGCGACCACCACGGGCGCGCCACCGGTCATGGGCGCGGCCTCGCGCCTGCGGCCCCGAGCAGCGCCTCGACGGCGTGCTCACCGTCGTCGGCTGGGGGTGGGACCACCGTCCCGTCGAGGTCCCGGCCGTCGAGGAGCAGCCGGACCACGCCGCTGGACACGTGCTCCGGGTTGCGGATGGTGATGCGGTACGTCGCGCCGCGGAACCTGCGCACGACCTCGCACTGCTCCCATGCCGACGGCAGGCAGGGGTCGATGACCAGGCCGTCGTGCCCCGCGCGGACGCCCAGGATGTGCTGGGTCGCCGCCTGGTACGTCCACGACGCGGTGCCGGACAGCCAGCTGTTGCGGCCGAGGCCGAACTGCGGGTGCTCGTCGCCGAGCACGTTCTGCGGGTAGCAGTACGGCTCGACCTCGAAGGACTCGATGTCGTCGTTGCGCCGGGCCGGGTTGATCTGGCCGTAGTACTCGTAGGCCCGGTCCCCGCGCCCGAGCATCGTCTCGGCGATGATCACCCACGGGTTGGCATGCAGGAAGATGCCGCCGTTCTCCTTGGCCCCGGGCGGGTAGCTGGTCACCCCGCCGACCGACGGGTCGTAGCCGTCGTAGCCCGGTCCGCTGAGCTTGATGCCGAACCGCGTGTTGAGGTGCGCTCGCACCGAGTCCAGCGCCGTGCGCGCCCGGTCCGCCGGCGCGAACCCGGCCAGGACAGGCCAGGACTGTCCGTTGGCGTAGATCCTCCCGTGCGCGTTCCGCCGGGAGCCCAGCGGGGCGCCGTCCTCGGTGAAGTAGCGGACGTACCACTCGCCGTCCCAGGCGCAGTCGTTCACCAGCCGGCCCATCCCGGCGTGGTCGGCCCGGTACCGCGCCGCCCCGTCGGCGTCGCCGAGGCGCTCGCACAGGGCAGCCATCTCGAGCAGGGCCCGGCCGTAGAGGCTGGCGTTGAACAGGCTCTCAGCCCGGCCGGGCAGGTTGACCGTGTCGTTCCAGTCGGCGTAGCCGAGGAGCGGGATCCCGTGCGTCCCCACATTGGCGCGCGACCAGGCCAGCGCTCGGCGCAGGTGCTCGAGCACGGGCGCGGACTCCCGGTCGGCCGGCGCGAGGTCCTCGTCGTAGAACGGCACCTGCTCGTCGAGGAACGAGGTGTCCCCCGTCTCCTTCACGTAGGCCGCGACTGACAGGACGATCCACAGGTGGTCATCGCCATAGACGAGCTTGCCCTTCCCGGGCTCCTCGGCGGCGTCGCCGTGGTCGGCCTGCATCGTGGCCGGGTAGAACTGGTGCATCGCCGAGCCGTCCGGCTGCTGGATGCTCAGCAGCCGGCGGACGAGGGCCAGGGACGTCCGCGGGGCCCCGGCCATCGCCCCGAGGACGTCCTGCGCGCTGTCGCGGAAGCCCAGCCCGCGCGTGCCGATCCCGAGCTGGTACAGCGACAGGTAGCGCGACCAGTTCAGCGTGACCAGGCACTGTCGCGCGTTGTGGATGTTGACCATCGAGTCGAACGACGGGTCCGGGGTCCGGCACTGGAGCACGGACAGGTAGTCGTCCCAGCCCACGGCCAGGTCCGACAGCGCGGCGTCCACCGCCACAGGATCGCTGTAGGTGGCGACCAGGCGGGCCACGTCGGCACGCGAGCACTGGCCGAGGAACGTGGCCAGGCGGCGCTGCTGCCCGGGGAGCAGGGTCCCCAGGTCGATGCGCAGCGCGCCTATGTTGTCGCCCCGGCGGGCCTCATGGTCGGACAGGGCGGGTTCGAGCAGGGCGCCGGGGCGCTGCCAGGTTCCGTACTCGTTGGCCCCGAGGAAGCGCCGGCGATCGCTCTCGAAAGACTGCACCGGCAGGCTCCCGGAGAGGAAGTTCACGGGGCCGCCCCGGCGCATGAACGGGAACTGCAGCAGCGCGAGCCGGCCCTCCGGGAGCGGCATCGCCTCGCTCATCATCGTCTGCGGCACCCAGTCGGCGTTGGCCAGCTGCTTGAAGGCGTCGAAGTGGCTGTACTCCGCGACGGGAACGACGTGGACCGATGCCGGCTCGTCGCCGACGTTCGCCACGACGAGGTCGCGAACCTCGAGCGGCTCGCCGGGCGGCACGAAGATGGTGGCAGTCACGCGGATTCCCGCCACCTCGGATGCGATCCGCTGGTACGACAGGCCCACCCGGCACTCGTAGTGGTCGAGCTGGTCCAGGCCGGGGGTGAAGAACGGGGTCAGGATCCGCCTCCGGCCATCGCGCACCACGACGAGGTACAGCGTGGTGCCGTGTACGTCGGAAGCCGGCATCTGCGGGATGTACTTCGTGATCCGGTTCAGGCCGGGGTCCCCGGCGCACAGCAGGGCACCGCCCGTGTGATCCACGATCCCGCCGAACGCCAACGACCCCACGTAGTTGACCCACTTCACGGGAGTGCGCGGATCCGTGATCACGTACTCGCGCGCCGCGTCGTCGAAATGGCCGAACCGCATGACGCTCCTCACCCGTCCGGACCCCTCGATCGGGTCGACCGAGAGAGCGCTCTCTCACAGGCGGCACGCCTCCGCCCGAGTCCCAGATCCTAGTGGCCGGGCCGCCCCGAACGGGGCACCAGCGGACTCAACCAGCGAGACCGGCAACGATCCGGTCGGCTGCAGTGAACGCGTCGAGGCGGCCCTGCGCCACCTCCACAGACAGGGCGTCCAGGGCGCCGTCGCCGCCCACGGCGCCGAACCGCGCCTGCAGGGCGGCCAGGGCGATGCCCTGGATCTCGGACCGGGCGCGCTGCTGCCGGCGGGCGGCCAGCGCGCCGGAATCGGCCAGCCACTGCCCGTGCTCGGCGATTGCTGCCACCACGGCATCGACGCCCTCCTCCCGGGTGGCCACCACCTTGATCACCGGGGGGCGCCAGGCACCGGGCTCTGTGCCCGGCCCCAGCGAGATCATGTGGCGCAGCTCGCGCGCGGTCTGGTCGGCCCCGTCGCGGTCGGCCTTGTTCACGACGAACAGGTCGCCGATCTCCAGGATGCCCGCCTTGGCCGCCTGGATGCCGTCTCCCATGCCCGGCGCGAGCAGCACGATCGTGGTGTCGGCCTCGCCGGCGACCTCGACCTCCGACTGGCCCACCCCGACGGTCTCGACCAGGATCGGGTCGCAGCCCGCCGCCTCGAGGACCCGGACGGCCTGGGGGGTGGCCGAGGCGAGCCCACCGAGATGGCCGCGGGAGGCCATCGAGCGGATGAACACCTCCGCATCGGTGGCATGCTCCTGCATGCGGATCCGGTCGCCGAGCAGGGCGCCCCCGGAGAAGGGCGAGGAGGGGTCCACGGCGAGCACACCGACCCGTCTGCCCTGGCGGCGGTAGGCGCGCACCAGCGCCGACGTGGTCGTGGACTTGCCTACCCCCGGGGACCCGGTGAGGCCGACGACGTGGCTGCGCGCGGTCGTCCCGGCCAGGGCGACCATGAGGTCGCGCAGGAGCGTGGAACCGTCCTCCACCACGGTGATCAGGCGGCCCACGGCACGCGGGTCGCCCTGCCGCGCCGCAGCCACGAGCTGCGCGAGGTCGAACGTCCGGGCCACGCTGCCCCCTCCTTGGCTGTCGGCCGGACCGGTGCCCGGCGCGGGTGGCCCAGCCCGAGCACGAGCGCCCCGGGCCGGGCCGACTCGACCGGTCAGGCGGTCGGCACGCGCAGGATCAGGGCGTCGCCCTGGCCGCCCCCTCCGCACAGGGCCGCAGCGCCGACCCCTCCGCCGCGGCGCTTGAGCTCGAGGGCCAGGTGCAGGGCGATCCTGGCGCCGGACATGCCGACCGGATGGCCCATCGCGATCGCCCCGCCGTTGACGTTGACCTTCTCCGGATCAACCCCGAGCGATCGGGTCGACACGATCCCGACGGCGGCGAAGGCCTCGTTGAGCTCGAGCAGG
>Ga0316576_10002375_pt1 | contig 10704 bp, 5 predicted proteins | sample S0NA_FD_203075 | JGI IMG/M metagenome (GOLD analysis project Ga0316576, IMG submission 203075) | Rhizosphere microbial communities from salt marsh grasses in Alabama, United States - S0-2_050615r3r5 | ecosystem: Host-associated > Plants > Roots > Rhizosphere | place: USA: Alabama | collected... | reverse complement strand
CCTGGTGCGCCTACCAGTCGGCGGAGTGGGGCGGCGAGCAGGCGTTCATGCTCGGGGAGTCCCAGCGGGCGGGCCGCGAGGCGACCCTTCAGGCGTCCCTCGCGACGCAGAGGAGAGCGGTCGACGCCTCGGTCTTCATGGAGTGGATCGGGGCCGTGGGGACGGAGAACGAGCGGCTGCAGGCCTTCTACGAGCGACGGTTCGCGCCGCACCTCAAGACCGCGGTGGACGCCTGGCTCGCGACCGATCCCCTCTCGAACCCGGACGCGCCGCCTCACCCCCTGGCGATGGCCGCGTATCGGGTCGTCGAGGACTCGCTGGCCGCCGCGGCGGCGGACCAGGAGGCCGAGCGATGGCGGCTGGCCCGCGTCTACGACGTGCACGCGGATCGCTACGTGCTGCTCACGGTGCTCTTCGCCTCCGTCCTGTTCTTCGGGGGCATCTCGGAGAAGTTCGATCACACCGGAGTCCGCCTCGGCGTCCTCCTCGTGGGATCGCTCCTGTTCCTTGGCGCGCTCGGCACCATGCTCACGTTCCCGGTCTGGCTCTGAGTGTCCCTCGCGCTTTGCGGACCCCGCTCGCCCGCCGCATCTTGCCTCGTGCGCGGGCCATCTCGGATCTTCAACCTCCCGACCACTCCTGATCACGGAACCGACCGATGAACGACGAAATTCTGAAGCTGCTCGGCGACGACGCGAAGGACCTGCTCGAGCACGAGTGCAAGGGCATCACGAAGAACCGGATCCACGTGCCCGGACCCGATTTCGTGGACCGCGTGTGGTCGATCTCCGACCGCAACAATCGGACGCTCGGGAACCTCGCGTGGATCCACACGCACGGTCGGCTGGGTGGGACCGGGTATCTCTCGATCCTGCCGGTGGATCAGGGGATCGAGCACTCCGGCGGTGCCAGCTTCTCGAAGAACCCCGACTATTTTGACCCCGCGAAGATCGTGGAGCTCGCGATGGAGGGCGGCTGCAACGCGGTGGCCTCGACCTTCGGGGTCCTCGGCGACGTGTCGCGGAAGTACGCGCACAAGATCCCGTTCATCGTGAAGATCAACCACAACGAGCTCCTCACGTATCCGAACGCCTACGACCAGATCCTGTTCGGAAACGTCGAGACCGCCTACGACATGGGCGCCGCGGCGGTCGGGGCGACGATCTACTTCGGCTCGCCGGAGAGCGGCCGTCAGATCCAGGAGATCGCCGAGGCGTTCGCGCTCGCGCACGACCTGGGAATGGCCACCGTGCTCTGGTGCTATCTCCGGAACTCGGCGTTCAAGAAGGACAAGGACTACCACGTGAGCGCCGATCTCACCGGGCAGGCGAACCACCTCGGGGTGACGATCCAGGCCGACATCGTCAAGCAGAAGCTGCCGGAGAACAACGGCGGATATCTCGCGCTGAACGCCGGCGGGACGAGCTACGGGAAGTTCGACCGGAAGATGTACGAGGAGTTGATCACCGATCACCCGATCGACCTCTGTCGCTGGCAGGTCGCGAACTGCTACATGGGCCGGGTCGGGCTCATCAACAGCGGCGGCGCCTCGGGCAAGAACGACTTCGGCGACGCGACGCGCACCGCCGTGATCAACAAGCGCGCCGGCGGAACCGGGCTGATCTCGGGCCGGAAGGCGTTCCAGCGTCCGATGAAGGAGGGCGTCAAGCTGCTGAACACGATCCAGGACGTGTACCTGGATCCGGCGATCACCGTGGCCTGACGGCCCCGGTTGATTCCGCGTCCGCCGTCCTCCGCGCGTCGCCGACCCGGTCGGCGGCGCCGGGACTCCCGGGCACCGGCCGCGCGGCGCCGGGAGCCGCGTGCCGTCGGCCCCCCCCGCGCCTCGACGGGACGCCGTGGCCTCCTGACGGTCGCCACGGTCCTGCTCGGGACGGCGCTCATTCCCGGCATCGCCGCCGCCCAGAAGACGGACAGCGTCTGGGTCGCGAACGGCGACCGGATCACGGGAGAGATCAAGGAGCTCGACCGCGGCCGCCTCCGCTACTCGACGGACGCCATGAGCACCATCTACGTGGAGTGGGACGAGGTGCTCTCGGTGCAGAGCGACAAGTACTTCGAGTTCGAGCTCGCCTCGGGCGAGCGGACCTTCGGCCGCCTCGCCCGGGGGACCCGGGACCGGACCGGGCGCATCGTCCTCGAGGACACGACGGAGGTGGCGCTCTCGGAGATCGTGGCGATGGTCCCGATCCGCAGGTCCTTCTGGTCGCGCAACGTCGGCTACGTGGACCTGGGGCTCGACCTGCTCCGGGCGAACCGAACGCGGAGGCTGAGCGTCGCGGCTTCGTCCGCCTACCGCGGGGAAACGTGGGAAGCCCGTCTCGACGGATCCTCGTACCTGCAGAAGCAGGACAGCGCGAACACCGTGACGCGGAACAATGCCTCGCTCTACGCGCGGCACAAGTTCGGCGGCCCGTGGAACGCGATCGGTTTCCTGACCGTGGAGCAGAACAGCGAGACGAACCTGGACCTTCGGCTCCAGACCGGAATCGGCGCCGGGTATCGAATCCTCCACACGAACCGCCAGTTCGCCGAGGTCCTGCTCGGCCCGGCGGTGGCGCGCGAGTCCTTTTCCACTTCCACGGACTCCACGGAAACGTCGTACACGGCGGAGCTGATCACGGGACTCACCTACGAAGCGTACCGGTACAGCTTTCCGAAGCTCGACGTCTACGCCGGCCTCATCACCTTCACCAGCGTCTCCGACTGGGGGCGGTTCCGGGTGTCGCTCGAGGGTCGCGTCAGCTACGAGGTGATCAAGGACTTCACGGTCGGCGTCCGGACCTTCGCGGAATACGACACCCGGCCGCCGGGCCGGGAGGGAAGCTCGGAGGACTACGGAACCACCTTCACGGTGGGATACAGCTGGTAGGGGATATGGCGGCTGGTAGCGGGCCCGCGGCCAGTCCGAACTCCCGTCGGGACGTTTGCCGCCCTGCCGTTTCGCGCCCAGATTCGACCCGATCCCGTTCCCCCGTCGCGCGGTCGAGAGGTTCGCCATGAACGGTCGTCGCACCCGCCCCGCCCGCCGTGCACCGCCGGGCGCGAACTCTCCCCGATCCGGGGGTCCGGGCTCCGTTGTCCTGGTGTTCCTCGCGGCCCTCCTTCCGGGGTGCGCCGTCGGCCCCGACTACGAGCCGCCGGACCTGCAGGCCACGGTCCCCGACGCGTGGCGCGCGGAGGTCGAGGCCGAGATGTCGTCGGACGCCAGCCCGCTCGTTCGGTGGTGGGAGACCTTCGGCGACACGACGCTCACACAGTTGATCCGACGGGCCGAGCTCGCGAACCGCGATCTCACCGCCGCCGTAGGGCGGGTCGAGGAGGCGCGGGCCCTTCGCGGCGTCGCGAAGGGAGGACTCCTCCCGGACCTCGTCCTCGACGGCTCCTACACGCGGTTCCGTCTCAGCGAGAACGGATTCCAGGGAAGCCAGCTCGAGGGGCAGGAGTTCGACCTGTGGAGTGGCGGGCTGTCCCTGAGCTGGGAAATCGACCTTTTCGGCCGCGTGCGCCGGAGCGTCGAGGCGGCATCGGCGGAGCTCGGCGCCTCGGTGGAGGAGTACCGGGACGTGCTGGTCACGCTCTACGCGGAGGTGGCCGCCTCCTACGTGGACGCACGGACCTTCCAGCAGCGGCTCACCTTCGCGAACGCGAACGCGGAGTCGCAGCGCCGGAGCCTGCAGCTCACGCGGGACCGGTTCCGGGCGGGCCTCACCTCGGCGCTCGACGTGACACAGGCAGAGTCGAACCTCGCCACGACCGAGTCGCAGATCCCGGCGCTCGAGGACGGTCTCAACCGCTCGCTGAACCGGCTCGCGGTCCTGCTGGGCGAGCCGCCCGGCGACCTGCACGACGAGCTCGCCGCGCCGGCGCCGATTCCCGCGCCGGAGAGCGAGGTGGCCGCGTTGCTCCCCGCCGACCTGCTGCGCCGCCGCCCGGACATCCGCCGGGCGGAGCGCCGGCTCGCGGCCCAGACGGCACGGGTCGGGATTGCCACGGCGGACCTCTACCCGAGCTTCTCCCTCACGGGCTTCCTCGGCCTGGAGTCGCTCGAGGTCGAGGAGTTCGCGGAGGGAGAGAGCCTGAGCTGGAGCGTGGTTCCGGGATTCCGCTGGAACCTGTTCTCGGGCGGGAAGATCCGAAACCGGATCCGGGCGGAGGAGGCACGCACCCGCCAGGCGCTCGCGGCCTACGAGCAGACGGTCCTTCTCGCGCTCGAGGAAACGGGGAACAGCCTCGTGGCCTACGGCCGGGAGAAGGAGCGCCGGGATCGGCTGACCGAGGCGGTCCGGGCCTCGCAGCGATCCGTCGAGATCGTGGAGACGCAGTACCGATCCGGGCTGACGGACTTCCAGCGATACCTCGACTCGCAGCGATCGCTGTTCAACCAGCAGGATGCGCTGGCCGTGAGCGCCGGACAGGTGACGAAGAACCTGATCGGCGTGAACCGGGCGCTCGGGGGGGGCTGGGATCCCGACGCCACGGCGGAGCCGGACCGGAGCGCCGCGGCGGAGCCGGGCGGGGCGAGTCCCGCCCCGGGGCCGGGAGATTGAACCGATGAGGACGACGATGACCCGATTCGCGCGCCGTGCCATCCCGCTCGCGGTCTCCAGTCTCGCGACCTTCGGCGCCGCCTGCGGCGGGGCCGAGGAGGCGGGCCCGCCGGCTCCGCCCGTGACCGTGGCCACTCCCGAGGTTCGGGACGTCCTGACCTACGGTGAGTTCACGGGCACCACCCGGGCCGTCGCGTCGGTCGTCGTGCGGGCCCGGGTCCCCGGCGTGCTCGAGGAGGTCCGCTTCACCCCGGGTGCGGACGTGCGCGAGGGCGAGATCCTGTTCGTCATCGAGCAGACGCAGTACGACGCGGCGCGGGACCAGGCGCGTGCCGCCGTCCGGTCCGCCGAGGCGGACCTCGCCCTCGCCGAGTCGAACCTGGAGCGGGTCCGGATCGCGATCGAGACGGAGGCGGTGAGCGAGCAGGACCTCGACAAGGCGGAGGCCGAGCGGGAGGCGGCCGAGGCGGCCGTCCTCGCCGCGCGCGCGCGCCTGACGGACGCGGAGAGGAACTACTCCTACACGCTCGTGCGCTCACCGGTCGCGGGACAGGTGGGGCGCAATCTCGTCGACGTCGGGAATCTGGTCGGCCAGGGCGAGGCTACGTCGCTGACCACGGTGAACACACTGGACCCGATCTACGTCTACTTCAACGCGCCCGAGAGCGCCGTGCTCGCCTTCCTGGCGGGACGTCGCGAAGTGGAGGAGGGGACCGTCGATCCCGCGATGATGGAGGAGATCGGCAAGCTGTTCGTCGGAACGGCCGAGGAGTCAGGGTTTCCGCACGAGGGACGCATCGACTTCATCGGGAACACCGTGGACCCGGCGACCGGCACGATCGAGCTTCGCGGTGTGCTCCCGAACGGGGAGCGGTCGCTCTTCCCCGGGCTCTTCGTCCGGATCCGGGTGCCGGGACGGATGCGGCCGGGGGCCGTCCTGGTGGAGGAGGCGGCCGTCGGGACCGACCTCGGAGGGAAGTACGTGATGGTCGTGGGCGAGGGCGGGATCGTCGAGCAGCGGTCGGTGGAGCTCGGCCAGCTCCAGGGAGACGGAACGATCGTCGTCGACTCCGGACTCGAGCCCGGTGAGACGTACATCGTGAACGGCCTGCTGCGGGCACGGCCCGGACTCCCGGTGACTCCCCTCACGAGGGAGCAGGCGGCGGAGATCGAGCGCCGGCAGGCCGGGGCCCCGGACGGGGAGAGCTGACCGTGTTCAGCCGCTTCTTCATCTACCGGCCCGTCTTCGCGCTCGTCATCTCGATCGTGATCGTCATCCTCGGCGTGATCTCGATCCCGACCCTTCCCGTCGAGAGCATGCCGGACATCACGCCGCCCACGGTCCAGGTCTCGACCGTGTTTCCCGGAGCCAACGCCCAGGTCGTCGAGCAGACCGTGACCACGCCGATCGAGCAGCAGGTGAACGGCGTCGAGGACATGATCTACATGTCGTCGAAGTCGACCAGCGCGGGCTCGATGGACCTCACGGTCAGCTTCGAGATCGGCACCGACGTCGACATGGCGGCGGTGCTCACGCAGAACCGGGTCAGCGTCGCCGAGCCGCTCCTCCCCGAGGAGGTGAAGCGCCAGGGCGTCACGGTGAAGAAGAAGAGCACCAACATGGTGCTGATGGCGACCCTGATCTCGCCAGACGGCCGATACGACGACCTGTTTCTCAGCAACTTCGCCACGACCCGGGTGAAGGACGTCCTCGCGCGCGTGCCCGGGGTGGGCGAGGTCGTGATGATGGGCGCCAAGGACTTCGGGATGCGGATCTGGCTCGATCCCGGACGCCTCAAGGCCCGGGGCCTGACGACGGACGACGTCGTGGGGGCGCTGCGCGAGCAGAACGTTCAGGTCGCGGCCGGCAAGATCGGCGCTCCTCCGAACCCGGCCGGTCTGGACTTCGAGTACGCCGTGACGACGCTCGGGCGACTCGAGACCGTCGCGCAGTTCGAGAACATCATCGTGAAGTCCGGCGGAGACGGCGAGCTCGTGCGCGTCCGCGACGTGGCCCGGGTCGAGCTCGGGGCCCGTGACTACAGCTGGGACCTCCAGCTCAACGGTCGACCGAGCGTCGGGCTCGCGGTCTATCAGCTGCCGGGGGCGAACGCGCTCGGCGTGAAGGACGGAGTCGAGTCCGAGCTGGCGCGACTCGCCGAGACGTTCCCCGAGGGCCTCGAGGCCGTGGTCGCCTTCGACCAGACGCGATACATCTCGGCCTCGATCGCGGAGGTGATCACGACGCTGATCGTGGCGATCCTGCTCGTGGTGTTCACCGTGTTCCTGTTTCTCCAGGACCTCCGGACGACGCTGATCCCGGCCGTCACGATTCCCGTCTCGCTGATCGGCACCTTCTTCGTGATGAAGATCACCGGGATGTCGATCAACAACCTGACCTTGTTCGGGCTCGTGCTGGCGATCGGGATCGTGGTGGACGACGCGATCATCGTGGTCGAGAACACGATGCGCTGGATCGACGAGGAAGGCCTGGCGGCGAAGGAAGCGACCGCGAAGGCGATGGCCGAGGTGGGGGGAGCCATCGTCGCGACGACGCTGGTGCTGCTCGCCGTGTTCGTCCCGACGGCGCTGATGCCGGGTCTCACGGGGCGGCTCTACCAGCAGTTCGCGATCACGATCTCGATCGCCACCGTCTTCTCCTCGATCAACGCGCTCACGCTCAGTCCCGCCCTCGCGGGGATCGTACTCCGTCCGAGCCGGGAGACGCGGGGCCGGTTCTTCACGTGGTTCAACACGAGCTTCGACCGGATCAGCGCCCGGTACTCGGGCGTCGTGTCCGGAGTCGTCAGGAAGGCGACGCTCATGGCGGCCCTGTTCGCCGTGACCCTGGTCTGCACGGTGCTGGCCTTCCGGCTCGTCCCCGGCGGGTTCATCCCCGACGAGGACCAGGGCTATTTCTTCGTGAACGTGGAGCTGCCGAACGGGGCCTCGATGGAGCGGACCCGGGAGGTTCTCGACCGGATCAACGAGCGCGTCGCCGCCGAGCCCTCCGTGGAGCACTTCATCACGATCGGCGGCTACTCCTTCCTCAACGGGGTGCAGGGATCCAACTACGGGGCGGTGATCGCCTCGCTCGTGCCGTGGGACGACCGCGGGAAGTCCTCCGAGCACGTCGAGTCGATTATGGGCCGTATGCAGCGCTTCCTGGTGTCGATCCAGGAGGGCCGCTCGTTCGCGTTCGGGCCCCCGCCGATCACGGGTCTCGGGGCCGCCTCCGGGTTCTCGATGGAGCTCCAGGACCGGGGCGGGCTCGGGATCCAGAACCTGGAGCGGTTCGCGAACGACATGGTCGCCGCGGGCACGGCGAGCCCGGTCGTGACGCGGCTCAACCAGAACTTCAACACGGCCGTGCCCCAGCTGTTCGTGGACGTGGACCGGGAGCGGGTGAAGAGCTACGGGATTCCCCTTCAGACGGTCTTCAACACGCTGCAGACGAACCTCGGCTCGGCCTACGTGAACGACTTCAACCTGTTCGGACGGACCTGGCGGGTGATGGTGCAGGCCGACGAGGCCTTCCGCTCGAGGCCGGCCGACATCGGCCGGCTCGAGGTGCGGAACGCGCGCGGGGACATGGTCCCGATCGGTGCCCTGGCGCAGGTGCGCGACACGGTCGGGCCGCAGGTGATCAGCCGGTTCAACATGTTTCCGGCGGCCACGATCACGGGCGTTCCGAATCCCGGCTACTCCTCCGGCGAGGCGACGGCGGAGATGGAGCGGCTCGCGGCCGCGACCCTGCCTCCGCAGATGGGCTACGAGTGGTCGGGTGTCACCTACCAGCAGAAGGCGGCGGGCAACCTCGCGCCGTTCATCTTCGGGCTCGCGATCCTGTTCGTGTTCCTGTTTCTCGCGGCGCAGTACGAGAGCTGGTCGACGCCGCTCGCGGTGCTGCTCTCCGTGCCGCTCGCGATCCTCGGCGCGCTGCTTCTCACCTGGTCGCGCGGCATGGACAACAACATCTACACGCAGATCGGGCTCGTCCTGCTGATCGGGCTCTCGGCGAAGAGCGCGATCCTCATCGTGGAGTTCGCGAAACAGGAACGGGAGTCGGGCACTCCCGTCGTCGAGGCGGCCGAGACGGCCGCCCGGCTGCGGTTCCGACCGATCCTGATGACCGCCTTCTCCTTCATCCTCGGCGTGATCCCGCTCGTGATCGCGAGCGGGGCCGGAGCGGCGAGCCGGCGCTCGCTCGGGACGGCCGTGTTCGGCGGCATGCTCGTCGCGACGGTCGCGGGCGTGTTCCTGATCCCCGTGCTGTACGTCCTCGTGCAGGGGACGGTGGAGCGGATGGGAGGCGAAGGGCGAATTCCCGGTGCCTCGCCGCCGGACGCCCCGCGGCCCGAGCCGGCCGGATGATGCGCCGGCGGCCGGGAGGGCGTCCTCGAACGCCCTCCCGGCCGCCGCGGTTCCCGTCCCCGGTTTGGGCGGGAGCGGTCAGGGCGACGAGGCCGTCACCGTGGCCGCGTCAGGGTCCAGGATCCGGATCTCGCCGAGGCCGAGGGCCCGCACCGGCTCCTCGATCGTCGCGACGTCCCCCACCACGACCCAGACGAGCCGGTCCGGGTCCAGGAATTCCCGCGCGACCTCCGTCGTCTCGCCGACCGTGACGTTTCGGACCTTTCCGGCGTACGTGTCGAACCAGTCGTCCGGCAGGCCGAATCGCTCGAGACGCGCGAGCGAGCCGCCGACGGCCCCGATCGTCTCCCAGCTGCCCGGTAGCGAGAGCGTCAGGTTGTCGATCGCCTTCGCGAGCTCCTCCGGCGTCACGGGTCGCGGACCGCGGATCGCCGCGAGCTCGTTCCGGATCTCGGTCATCGCCTCCGCGGTCCGGTCGCTCTGGACCGGGGCGAAGACGACGAACGGGCGCTGGCCGGCGGCGTCCCAGGCGAAGCTGCTCGCCCCGTAGGACCAGTGCTTGTCCTCCCGCAAATTCAGATTGATGCGGGAGATGAATGCGCCGCCGAGCACGGTGTTCATCGTCTCGAACGCCACCTCGCGCGGGTTCGCGGTCGGTGGGATCAGCTGTCCGGCCAGGATCATCGACTGCTGCGCGCCCGGGCGGTCCATCAGGTAGACCCGCGCGCCCGACGGCGGGTCGACCCGGGCGAGGTTCTTGGCCGGCGTCTCCGCCGACCGCCACCCCCGGAACGCCGCCTCGAGCTTCGGCACGAGCTCGTCGAGGGTCACGTCTCCCGCGACGACGAGGGTCGCGTTGTTCGGGTGGAACCAGGTCCCGTGATAGCGACGCAGGTCCGCGAGCGTCATCGCGCTCACCGATGCCTCGGTGCCCGAGCCGGTGAGCGGCTGCGCGTACGCGTGCCCTTCGCCGTAGAGGAGCGGAGGCAGCGTCCGGAGCGCCAGTCCGGTGGGCTGGACCTTCTCCTGCTGAATCCTCGCGAGGCGCTGGCGACGCAGCCGCTCGAAGTCCTCCTCCGGGAAGGAGGGGTTGCGGATCACGTCGACGAAGAGGTCCAGCGAGGGGCCGAGGTTCGCCTTGAGCGCCGACAGGGAGACGGTGGCCAGGTCGAGGTTCGCGCCCGTGCCGAGACCGGCACCGAGCAGGGCGAGCTCTTCGCTGATCTCGAGCGCGCTGCGGCTCTCGGTTCCCTCGTCCATCACGTCCATCGTCATGCTCGCGAGGCCGGGCATCTCCGGTGGATCCGCCGCGTAGCCGGCGTCGACCAGGAGCTGCAGCTGGACGAGCGGGAGATCGTGCCGTTCCGCGAGAGCGACCTCCAGGCCGTTCGACAGGGTCACGTGCCGGATCTCGGGAAAGTCGGGCACGGGTGCCTCTCCCACGGTCGGGAGCTGAGACCGGTCCGCGTCCGACCCGGATGCCATCAGCTCCGGGAACGGCCGGACCTCGAGCACGAACACGCCGTCGCGCAGCCAGCGCCGCGCCGCGTCCCGCACCTCGGTCGCCGTGGCGCTCTCCACCCGCTCGAGCTGCGTGCGGTAGAAGGCGGGGTCGCCCGCGAACACCTCCCCCTGAGCCAGGCGGTCGGACTTGCCGCCGAAGCCGCCGACGCGCTCGACGCCCCGCAGGAAGCCCGCCCGGTACTGGGTCTTGACCCGGCGCATCTCCTCCGCCGACGGTCCCTCCTCCAGGAAACGA
>Ga0316576_10002373_pt1 | contig 10708 bp, 7 predicted proteins | sample S0NA_FD_203075 | JGI IMG/M metagenome (GOLD analysis project Ga0316576, IMG submission 203075) | Rhizosphere microbial communities from salt marsh grasses in Alabama, United States - S0-2_050615r3r5 | ecosystem: Host-associated > Plants > Roots > Rhizosphere | place: USA: Alabama | collected... | reverse complement strand
GTATACTGCCGCCGCCCGCCGCCTGGACCGCGGCGTCACCTGAGTCGAGGTGCCCGATGCGTTCCGCTGCCGTCCTGCTCATCGCCTCCCTGTTCCTCACCGCCGGGTGCGCCACCACCACGGACAGTGCCTGCCGGGCGCCCATCGGTGATCGCAGCGTCACGCCGGCGGTTGCCGCCGCCGATCCGTCCCATGTCGGCGAGCGCGTGGCCTGGGGCGGCACGCTGGTGGAGGCGCGCAACCTCGCCGACAGCACGGAGTTGGAGATGATCGGCTATCCGCTCGACGCCTGCGGCCGTCCACGCACCAGCGACGGCGCCGTCGGCCGGTTCATCATCGTCCGTGCCGGCTACCTGGAAATCGCCCAACTGCAGGCCGGTCAGCCCATCACGGCGACTGGTACCATCCTGGCGACCCGGGAGGGTCAGGTCGGGGATGCCTTCTATCGGTTCCCTCTGCTGGCCGATCCCAACCCGCGGGTGTGGCCGGACGAGCCCGTCGCTGCCGGCAGCGTACGGACGCGGCCGTGGATCAGCATTGGGGTCGGCGGCGGTAATGGCTGGAGCGGCGGCGGTGTCGGCATCAGTTTCTAGAGGCCCGGCGCCCGCTCCGTGATGGGCTGGTCAGCGATACGACATGCGGCAACACGCGCCTCGCTGCACTCCGGGCCGTCGCCGCGTCAGCTCCATCACCGAATGGGTGAGTGCCGACGCCGCAAGACCTCTGCCCAACAGCCTGATCCATTTGCACAGATTTGCTCTTTCATTTGCGGCTTTCTGCTCTTGTCAGGTTGATCGGTACCGGTGCGCCTTGGCGACGCATCGCGGCTCTCAGCCCTGCGGCAGTCGAGCATCGGAAGCATTTCCTCGCGGCTCCAGGGACAGGTCTCAGCCGGCTATAGCTGGGTTCGAGAGTCGTCTTCGGCCAGGGACAGGCTGCGCAGGATGTCGCGGATGATGTCGCGCACGCGATCTTCGTTGGGGGATTCTTTGCCTTTTCGCGCGGCGGCGAAATACTTGGCCAGGACCTTGTGATCCTCCGGCGTCAGGGACTCGGTGAAGCCGCGCTGGCGATTGAGCTTGCGCTCGGGGACGCGGTGGGCGGCGTCTTCGTTGGCGGCCTGGCGGCCGTGGGCCCAGTTCATCGCCCGGCCGCAGTAGAGGACGATGCGGTCCAGCAGCACGAACGGAAAGCGAGGATTGGTGACCGGGCCCATGGAGAAGCGCTCGACGCCGAGGGTGCGCTGGATGTCCACCTTGGCGAGCGCGGCGGTGCCGAGGATGCCGAGGGCGCCGCCTGCGGTGCCGCCGATCAGCGCGCCCAAGCCCATGGACAGCCCGCCGACGCCGAGATCGATGGCGGCCCCGGTGGCGGCGCCGGCGGCGGTGCCCGCCAACACCAGCTTGTGCCGGCTCAGGCCTAACGCCTCGCCCACCTCGTCGGAGAACAGGTCCTTCTGCAGCAGGGATTCGGGCGGGACGTTCCAGACATTGTGGCGGAAGTGGGCGCGCACCTCGGCCTGGGCCTCGCTTTCCATGTTCCGCAGCGCGTCGCGGAAGGCCTCGGTCAGCTTCTCCTTGATCACCTCGCGCTCGTCCTCGGAGCCGAGGTCGTCAACCTTGACGATCTTGGTCACACGGTGCGAAAGGGCCTTGCGCAGCAGTTCGAGGATGGTCGTCACGGTCTGGTCGATGCGCCGCTCCCAGTCGCGCTGGAAGGCGCGCACGGTCTGGTCGAGCATCGGCTCCCAGCGCTGATCGATGGTTTTCAGCGCGTTCAGCAGCGCGATGCGCTCGGCATAGGTGGCGCGGTGGGCGTTGAACTCGCGCACCGAGTTGAACGACTTGTTCAGCGCGTCCTGCCAGGCCGGCATGTGCTTGTCGTTCGTGGTCAGGTTGTTGAGGATGGCCATACGCGGGCGTCCGGTCAGCCTCAGCAACTCCATCTCGACACGGTCCTTTTCTTTGATGCGCTTGGAGCCGTCCACGACCAGGATGATGCCGGCGCCGGCGGCCACCGGCTCGAGCAGCTCGCAGTCGTGTGCGAACAGCGGGTCCTTGCGGTGGGCGGCGAGGAAGGCGCCGGCGAGGTCGCGCTCATCCGGATGAGACTGGAACCATTCCAGGATGTCGCTCGGGTTCTGGAAGCCGGGCGTGTCGATGAAGACCAGGATGGTCTCGCCGTCGATGTCCACCGGGTATTCGTCGGAGCGCGTCGTGGTGCCGGCGCGCTTGTCGATGGCGATGCGGTCGTTCTCGGTGAGCGTCGCGACCACCGACGACTTGCCGGCGTTGGGATGGCCCATGATGGCCAGGGTTGGGATCATCGCGGCCATCGGGCCTCACTCCTCACTGTCGGCGGTGGCCAGCATCTCGAGGCGCAGGTAGGGATCGCCCAACTGCTCGATCTTGCGCTGCCAGTCGGCATATTCAAAGTCGCTGATGGGGGGCAGCGGGTCGTCGTCGTCGCCCTCTGGATCGCCGATCAGGGCCAGGAGCACCGGCGCCTGCTCGCCGGCGGCGGCGCGCACCTCGCGCAGGAAGCGCAGGTTTTCGGTGATGGGCGGCTGCGAGCCGTCCTGCACCAGCGCGACCCGTGCCGGCGGCGACTGCCAGTCGGCGTCGGCAATCAGCCCCAGGGCCTGTCGGGCCATGCTGGTGCCCCCGCCGAATGTGGCCGACGCCGCCACGGTCCAGCCGGTGTGGGCGCGCAGAAGCTGCTGGAGCCGGCCGTGGTCCTCGTCTTCCAGTACGTCGGCGACATCGACATGGATCAGCAGCACGCAGGCGTCTGGGGCGATGCGCTGGCCTGACGGGGCGGCGGACTCCGGCTTTGGCTCTGGCTCCGGCTGTCGTTCCGGCTCCGGCTCTAGCTCCGGCACGGGTTCTGTCTTGGGCTCCGGCTCCCGTTCGGTCTCCGGTTCCGGCTTGGGCGCAGGCCTGGCGACGGGCTCGGCCGGCGGCCGCGGTTCGGCTTTGGGTTCCGGTTCTGGCTCTCGGGTAGGCTTGCGTTCTGGCGCTTCTTTCGGCTCCGGAGTCGGCTTGGGCCGCGGTTCGACCGCGGGAACAGACGTCGGTGGCGGGGCTGGAACGCGCGGCTTCGGCTCCTGCTCAAGCTCCGGTTCCTTCTTGAGCTCTGGCTCTGGCGTTGTCGGCTCTGGCCGTTCCATTGCGGGTGGGATCGACGGCGCCGGCTTCGGGGACGCCTCGGGCATCCGCTCAGGGGCCGCGCCCGGTGCGGCCGCCGCGCGCTTCGTCTTCGTCGATGCCGCGGGCTTGACCGCGGGTTTCCGCGCTTCGACCCCGGTCTTGCCGGTGGGCGGCGCGGCGGGCTCGGTGGACGGTTTCGCGGCCGGTGGGGCGGCTTCCTCTCCCTTTGGCGCTGCCGGCGGCGATGCCTCCGGCTTCGTGGGCGGCTTCACCGGCGGCGGCTTCACCTGTTCGGTGCGCGGTGCGGCGCGGGCCGTGGTCAGCGGCTTGAGCGGCGCCGGGATCGGCATCTCCGGGCCCACGCCGCTGCGGGCGACCGCGGTCTCGAGGCTCGGCGTGACCATGCGCGCATAGAGTGCCTGAGTGCGCTGGTGCGTGAATGGCAGCGTACCCAGCGATTGGCGCTGTTTCAGACCGGACAGACCGAGCAAGATCAGCCGCGGCACCAGACCGTAGGTGAAGACCGCCAGCACGACGAACCAGCGCCAGGAGCGCAGGTGCTCCGCGCTGAAGATGAACAGGGGGTCCTTCAGGCTGATGCGGGTGCCGGCCACCTGCTCCAGGGTCGGATAGCCGACCCCCTCGCCGAACAGCCAGGACCAGGGTGCGGCGATGATCCGCGCCAGCGCATGGATGGTATCCGGCTGCACGGCCAGGGCCGAGCCCCAGCCGAAGGCCAGATCGGTGAACCATTCCAGCGCGATGGTGACCAGGATGGCGCCGACGTTGAAGGCGATGCCGAAGACCTGTGCCGGGATCAGCACGGGCAGGTAGGCTGCGGGTCCATACAGGGCATAGTGGCCTTCGACCAGTCCCTTGCGGGCCTGGGCCCGGTCGCGGACGTCCTGGGACATGTGGGACACGCGGGAGCGCTGCACCCAGCGCGCGGCGCGGATGAACACCGGCCGAAACAACTGGGCCACGACGGAGACGTCGGCCACCGTGCTCTGCATTGCCTTTGTGCGCCGGGCATACCACAGGCCCAGCGTCGTGCCGGCAAGCAGCACCTGAACCAGCACAAGCCAGAAGACGTACCAGGACACGTTGACCGGGTGCTGGCCGTCGTACTGGAGCAGCGCCGATGCGACGCCGACACCCAGGAAAAAGCCGATGACCGCGAGGACCCGGGTCACCAGGCGTTGAGCGCTGGCGAAAGAGGCTCCGGGCAGCAGCGGCCGCAGGGCCGGATCCTCGTTTTCGCGCCTGGCCTCGAGCCAGCGTCGCAGCGCGCGGGCGCGGTGCTGCGGGGTATGCTCCTCGAGCCCATCCAGAGCCGGCTCGATGCGCTGGCGGTACAGCGCCCGGTCGCGCTCCTGCAAGTGCTTGCGCTCGGCGGGCTTCTCGCGGAGCAGGCGCTCGTCCTCATCGACGTAGTAGTCGAAGTCGATCAGGTCGGGCACGGTCCAGCGTTCGCTGGCGGCGCTGCCGAGGCCAAGCGCGGAAAGGCGGGAGAGCAGATGCATCGGTAGAGTGCGGCCGATTTTGTTGACTGCGGGGTTGGCGCTTCGATGGGCGCGCTGCGGCGGGCCGGTATGGGCGTGGCGACCGGACGCCGGGAACGATCCGCCAAGGTATACCGTGCGTCGGCCAGCCCGCAAGGTTTCGCGCGGTCGTTGGCCGCCCCGCACCGCAGGGCGTCGCCTCTGGATCGGCGCGGACCGCCCGAGAGACAATGGCCGCAAGCGCCGATCCTCCCCTGCACGAAAGGGCCGCCATGGCCAGGACCACTCGCTCGAAACGCACCCCGGACCCGGCCGCCGTGCTGCGCGCCCTGGACGCCGGCGACGGCTGCGAGGCCCTGGCCGCGGCGCTGGCGCACCGCCACTACCGCGTCGTGGCCCGCGCCGCCGAGCTGGCCGGCGAACGGCTCTGTTACGTGCTGGAGCCGGCGCTGATCCACGCCTTCCGCCGGCTTGCCGGTCAGGACCATCGCGCTGACCCCGGCTGCCAGGCCAAGGGGGCCATCGTCCGCGCATTGGTGGCGCTGGACTGTCTCGATGCCGGCGTCTACCGGGACGGCATCGCGCTATGCCAGCCGGAGCCGGTATGGGGCGGCACCACGGACACGGCTACCGATGTGCGCGCCAGCTGCGCGATGGGCCTGGCCGTCAGCGGCGACCCGCGGGCGCTGGTCGATCTGGCTGGCCTGCTCGCCGACCCAGAGCACCGCGCCCGCACGGGCGCCGCTCGCGCCATCGCCTGTACCGCGCCGCTCGCGGCCGAGGCGCTGCTGCGATTCAAGGTGCTGACCGGGGACGAGGACTCCGAGGTCACCGGCGAGTGCCTGCGCGGCCTACTGGAGGTGGCGCCGGACACAGCCCCCGCGTTCGTCGCCGAGCGCCTGGACGACCCCGATCCCACCATCGGCGAACTGGCCGCGCTGGCCCTCGGCGAGTCGCGCCTCGACGTGGCCGTGGAGCTGCTGCGGGCCCGCTGGGAGGAGACCCCGTTCAAGCGCTCGCGCGACCGCGTGCTGCTGCGTGCGGCGGTGCTGGCCCGCACCGAGCCGGCCTTCGACTGGCTGCTCGGGCTGATTGTTGGATCGGACCAGGCGACGGCCGCCTTCGTCGTCACCGAACTGGCGGTATATCGGACCAACGCCGCGCTACGGGCGCGGGTTCAGGCGGCCGTGGCGGAGCGGGGCGGCGATCTGGACGCGTGCTTCGACGATGCCTGGGCCTCATCCGCAGCCGAGTAGCTCCGCACTCCGCAGCCCGCACTCCGTACTCCGCGCTCTTTTCGACTAGAATCGTGGGTTGCCCCTCCTGCCCTGGTTTGCCCGACATGTCCGAACGCATCGAAGAGTCCGCCGTCGTCAATCCCTACCCGCTGCTGTCGATTATCGACGACCCAGCCGACCTGCGCGCGCTGCAGCCGAGCCAGCTGAGGCCGCTGGCGAGCGAGCTGCGGGCGTTCCTGATCGACAGCGTCTCGCGGACCGGCGGGCATCTGGCGGCGGGCCTTGGCGTCGTGGAGCTGACCATCGCGCTGCATTATGTCTTCGACACGCCCCACGACCGGCTGATCTGGGACGTGGGCCACCAGGCCTATCCGCACAAGATTCTGACCGGCCGGCGCGAGCGCATGGCCGGGATGCGTAAAAAGGGCGGGCTGTCCGGCTTCCCGAAGCGCACCGAGAGTCCCTACGACACCTTCGGCGTGGGTCATTCCAGCACCTCCATCAGCGCCGCGCTGGGCATGTCCATCGCCGCCAAGCTGAAGGGCGACTCGCGCCAGGTCATCGCCATCATCGGCGACGGCGCGCTCGGTGCCGGCATGGCCTTCGAGGCGCTGAACCACGGTGGTCCGCTGGACCCGGACGTGCTGATCATCCTGAACGACAACGAGATGTCGATCTCGCCGCCCGTGGGCGCCATCAGCGGCCACCTGGCGCGGCTGCTGTCGGGGCGCTTCTATACCCGCATGCGCGAGGGCAGCAAGACGGCGCTGCGCGGCATGCCCCACCTGCGCGAGCTGGTGGGACGCTGGGAGGAGCACATGAAGGGCATGGTGATGCCCAGCACCCTGTTCGAGGAGTTGGGCTTCAACTATATCGGCCCCATCGACGGCCACGACATGGACGCGGTGGTCAGCACGCTACGCAACATGAAGAAGATGCCGGGGCCGCGCTTCCTCCATCTGGTGACGCAGAAGGGCCGCGGTTACGAGCCCGCCGAGGGCCGCCCCATCGAGTTCCACGGTGTCACGCCGTTCGACCTGAAGACCGGCACCTTCCGCAAGAAGGGCGGCGGCAAGTCCTACACCCAGGTCTTCGGCGACTGGCTCTGCGACGCTGCCGAGGCCGACGAGCGCCTGTTGGCCATTACTCCTGCCATGCGCGAGGGTTCCGGTATGGTGGCCTTCTCCGAGCGCTTCCCGGATCGTTATTTCGACGTCGGGATCGCCGAGCAGCACGCGGTGACGCTGGCCGCCGGCATGGCCTGCGAGGGGATGAAGCCCGTCGTGGCCATTTACTCCACGTTCCTCCAGCGCGCTTATGACCAGCTGGTGCACGATGTCTGCCTTCAGGGTCTGGACGTCACCTTTGCCGTGGACCGCGCCGGTCTGGTGGGGGCGGATGGCGCGACCCACGCCGGCGCGTTCGACTACAGCTATGCGCGGCCGCTGCCGAACGTCGTCATCATGGCGCCCGCGGACGAGAACGAGTGCCGGCGCATGCTGCAGACCGCGTTGGACCACCCCGGCCCGGCCATCGTGCGCTATCCCCGCGGCACCGGCCCCGGCGTCGAGATCGATCCGGCCGCCGGTGTGCTGCCCATCGGCGAAGGCGAGATCCTACGCGAGGGTCGCGATGTCGCCATGCTGGCGTTCGGCAGTCGCGTGGCGCCGGCTCTTGCGGTGGGTGAGCGGGTCGGTGCGACCGTGGCCAACATGCGCTTCGTGAAGCCTCTGGACGAGGCCCTGGTCATGGACCTGGCGGCGCGTCATCGGCTGTTGGTGACGGTCGAGGAGAATGTCGTCGCCGGCGGCGCGGGCTCGGCCGTCGCCGAGTTGCTCGCCGACCACGGCCTGGCCGTGCACATCCTGCACCTCGGCCTACCGGACCGTTGCCAGGAGCAGGCCACCCACGCCGAGCAGCTTGCCGCCTGCGGGCTCGACGAGGCCGGCATCGAAAACGCCGTTCTAGAGGAGATGCGCGATCTGGACCTCGTGCCGGAACAGATCAAAGGGGCGGGGGCCTCGTGACCGGTCAAGTCCGGCCGAGACTCCGCCCGCGCCACTGACGCGCCGACATCCCGATGCCGTTGGGCCGGGCCGGAGGTATCGCCCGCGCCGGTGCCATCGCCCTGGCTGTGCTGGCCTGCATTGCCGTAGCGGCGCCGGGGCTGATCGGTCTGCGCGCCGAGCAGGCGTATGACCAGGCCCTCGACGATCTGCGCGTCCGCGGCTACCACATCGTCTCCAGCGACTACGAGCGCGGCTGGCTCTCGGCCCGCGCCGATACGCTGATCGCACCCGAGGCGCCATCTCCCGGCGCGGACGCCGAGCCGTCTGCGCAGCTGCGTATCCAGACCCGCATCGAGCACGGCCCGCGGGCCGGCGACTGGGCCCACTGGCCGCCGGTGTTGGCGAGTGCTCACGGCCGCGTGTCCGTGGTAGGCGGTCCGCGGCGCCTGCCTCCGTTGCGCCTGGAGGCCATGCTCGCCATCGGCGGCGGCATCGATGCGCGCTGGTGGCTCCCGGACGTGGCCTACTCGGGTGCAGCCGGACAACTGCGACTGTCACGGGTCGAGGGCCGATTGCGTCTGGATCCGGCGCAAGCCCGACTGCGTGCGGACGGCGAGATCGGCACGCTGGAGGCCGACGACGGGGCCGGCCGGCGGCTGGCGCTGCGCGGTCTTGCCTGGGAACTGGCGCTGGAGGATGCGGGCGGACTTCCGGCGGGCGAGGCCACGCTGACGCTGGCGGCGGCTCGGCTCGCCGATGACGATGCGCGGGCGGCGCCGGCGCTTCCCGCCGTTGATGCGGCGGGGCTGCACCTGCGTCTGGTCACGCGCCGGCAGCGAGACCAGTTCGGCGTGACCGCGGTGGTGGCGCTGGAGCGACTCTTGGTCGCGGAGACGACGCTGGCGCCCTCCCGGATCGGTCTGGGTGTGGCCGGTCTCGATGCCGACACCCTGGCGGAATTGGTGCGGACGCGGGCGGGGCTGGCGCGCAGACGGCTGCCCGCGGCCTTGGAGGGGCTGACCTGGGGGCGGCTCTTCCTGGACCGGCTGCCGCCGCTGCTCGCCCCGGGGCCGAGCGCGAGCCTCGCGCCCGTGTCGCTGACCACCCCGGACGGGCCCGTCGATGCGGGGCTCGCGCTCAGCGTATCGCCGGCGGCTACTGATGCGCCACTCCCCGCCGGGGCCGGGCTGGATGATTGGCTGGCGCGGCTCGACGGCGAGGGGCGCATCGAGCTGCCGCGGGCTCTGGTGCTGGGGTTCCTGGTGGACCGGCAGCGCCAGCGCGCGCGCGACGAGCTGATCCGTCGCGGCGAGCCGGCCGATCCGCTACCGCCGGAACTGGAGCGCCAAGTGCTGGACGCCGGCGAGGCGGCGCTGGCCGGACTGCTGCGCGGGCGCTGGCTGGTGCCTCTTGGCACTGCCGGCAGTGGTGCGCCGCCGGCCCGATTGCAGGCCGCCGTGGTCATCGGCCACGGCGTGCTGACCATCAACGGCCGCGAGCTGCCGCTCAGGGCGCTGGCCGCACACTGATGACGGGGCGTGCGGGGCTCGCACCGGCGGACTCGCCGGCGTCCCTGTGCTGCCGTTCGCGATCCGGCATTGGTACCCTGGCAGCACTCGATGCGCGCCGCCGACCCGTCGGGCATGCCGTTCGGCGCCACGCACCGGCCGGTTCTGCCGGGACCGGCGCCGACCCTGGTCAGACATGGGAGGAGATCCATGACGCTTCAGATCGAGCCGATTCCGGCCTTCGACGACAACTATATCTGGCTGCTGCGTGCTTCCGGCGACGAGCGTGTGGCCGTGGTCGATCCCGGCGATGCGGACCCGGTGATGGAGCGGCTGCGCCGCGATGGCCTGCGGCTGGCCTCCGTGCTGATCACGCATCATCACTACGATCATGTCGGCGGCCTCGCCGAACTGGCCGCGGCCTGGCCCGGTCTGCTGGTTACCGGTCCGGCCGACGGCCGCATCCGCGGCCTGAGCCGCGTCGTCGGTGAGGGTGACCGCGTCGCGCCGCCGGGCCTCGGCATCGAGCTGACGGTGATGGCGGTGCCGGGGCACACCGCAACGCACATCGCTTACGTCGGCGACGGCGTGCTGCTCTGCGGCGATACGCTGTTCGCGGCCGGCTGCGGGCGTGTCTTCGACGGGACCTTCGATCAGCTGGCCGCCTCGCTGCGGCGCATCGCCACGCTGCCGGCGGCGACCCGCTGCTACTGCGCTCACGAGTATACGCTGGCCAACCTGGGCTTCGCCGACTGGGTGGAGCCCGACAGTCCGACGCTGGCCGCGCGCCGGGCAGAGGCCGAGGCGCTGCGCTCCGCCGGCGCGCCCACGGTGCCCTCGACGCTGGCCGAGGAACTGGCCACCAACCCCTTCCTGCGCACCGCCGAGCCCGCCGTGATCGCGGCCGCCGAGGGCTTCGCGGGGCAGCCGCTCGGCGATCCTACCGCGGTGTTCACGGCGCTGCGCCGCTGGAAGGACGAGCGCTACGATTGAGCCGCGGGCACGGGCCCCGGGAGCCTGGTCGTTCCCGGGGCGTGATCCCAGAAGTCTCGCCAGGCCCTGATCCAACGCTGGTGGAGGTGCGGAGGCAGCAGCGCCATTGCTGCCCAGGCGATCCATTCCCTGTGCACGTCCAGCCATAGCGTCATGGGCGCGCGATGCAGGGCCGCGACGATGGTCATGGTCGGTGCCGGCGTGCCGGCGCCGCCGGTGACGTGACGGATGCGCAGCAGGTGAAGCGGGCTGCTGATCAGCAACGGATCGGCGGCGCCGGCGCCGCTGTCGGCGAGGAGGGCCCGGGCC
>Ga0316576_10002372_pt1 | contig 10712 bp, 9 predicted proteins | sample S0NA_FD_203075 | JGI IMG/M metagenome (GOLD analysis project Ga0316576, IMG submission 203075) | Rhizosphere microbial communities from salt marsh grasses in Alabama, United States - S0-2_050615r3r5 | ecosystem: Host-associated > Plants > Roots > Rhizosphere | place: USA: Alabama | collected... | reverse complement strand
GCTGCGGCGCCTCTACCCGATCTGGGCGCGGCTCACCCCCGACGACGTGGACCTCGCCACCCGCACCGGGCTGCTCGAACTCGCCCACTCCGGGTGTACGACTGCCTTCGACCACCAGTACCTGTGGCCCAACGAATCGTCGGTCGACGACCAGGTCGCCGCCGCCCACGAGGTCGGGTTGCGCTTCCACGTCTCCCGCGGCTCGATGAGCCTCGGGGAGAGCCGCGGCGGCCTCCCGCCCGACTCGGTCGTCGAGGACGAGGACGCCATCCTCGAGGACTGCATCCGGGCGATCGACCTCCACCACGACCCGGCTCGCGGGTCGATGACCCGGGTGGTGCTCGCCCCGTGCTCCCCGTTCTCGGTGACCCCGGACCTGATGCGGGCGACGGCCGAGCTCGCCAGGGAGAAGGGTGTCCGGCTCCACACCCACCTCGCCGAGACGAAGGACGAAGAGGCGTTCTGCCTCGAGACCTACGGCAGGCGGCCCGTCGAGCTCGCCGAGGATCTCGGCTGGGCCGGCGACGACGTGTGGTTCGCCCACGGGGTGTTCGTCGACGACGAGGAGGTCGCCCGGATGGCGGCCTCGGGCACCGGGGTCGCCCACTGCCCCACCTCGAACATGCGGCTCGCCTCAGGCATCGCCCCGGTGGCCCGCTACCTGGCGGCCGGGGTGCCGGTCGGGCTCGGTGTGGACGGGTCGGCCAGCAACGACGGCGGCAACCTGCTCGCAGAGACGCGCCAGGCGCTGCTGCTGGCCCGGCTGGCGTCCTCGCCGGGTCTCGGCGCCGGGCCCCAGATGACCGCCCGGGCTGCGCTGGAGCTGGCGACGCTCGGCGGCGCCCGGCTGCTCGGCCGGGACGACATCGGGGCGCTCGAGGCGGGGCGCTGCGCCGACTTCTTCACCCTCGACCTGGACCGGATCGAGTTCGCAGGAGCGCTCCACGACCCGGTGGCCGCCGCCCTGCTCTGCTCCCCGGTCCCGGCCTCGGACACCTTCGTGCACGGCAACCCGGTGATCGTGGACGGCCGTTGCACCTGTATCCGCCACGACGAGCACTGGATCCACGAGCACAACCGGGCGGCCGCCCGCCGGGTGGCCGGCGACTGAGGCGCCGGCCCTTCCGGGAGCGCCTCAGGCCCGCGCCTCGACGACGACGATCCACGCCCAGCGTCGGGCCCACGACGACCTGGCGAACAGCCACCGGTCGGCTCGCTCGAGCATGGCCACGAGCCGCAACCCGGCCCGCCATCGGAGCAGCGGGATCGCCAGCGGGGTGAGCAGGGCGAACCGCTCCACCTGCACCCCGCCGAAGACCTCCCGCAGCGCGTCGAGGTCGGCCTCGAGCAGCGGGTGCTCGTCCTCGGAGCGGAGCCGCGGGGTGAGCCGCCGGAACAGGTTGACGAACGGGTTGTGGCCCAGCGGCTCGAGGAACACGGCCCGGCCGCCGGGTCGCAGCACCCGGGCCGCCTCTGCGGCCACCCGGACGGCATCCACGTGGTGAAGGATGCCGCCGCCGCAGACAAGGTCGAAGGTGCCATCGGGAAAGGAGAGCGACTCGGCGTCCATCTGCCGGAACTCGATGCGGGCCGGCCACCCCGCCGAGCGGGCGGCGACGTAGGCCCGGGCGGCGTCGAGCGCCACCGGGGAGACGTCGATGCCGATCAGGCTGCGGGCCACCGGGCCGAGCACCCGGGCGGCGCCGCCTGCCCCGCACCCGACCTCGAGCGCGTCCCCTCCCGCACCGGCGGCGGCGACCCGATCCCGGTAGGCGTCGCGGGCCGCCCCGGCGGCCCGGTAGGCCGGAGCCAGCCGCACCCGGGGGTCGTCGGCGTACCGCTCGTCGTGAAAGGCCCGCTCCCGATCGGCGCGTTCACCCATGGGCGGCAACGGTACCCCACAACGGGGCCACGCCCCGGACTCCGAATGCGGTAGGTTTGCGGTTCGATGGAGACATTCCGGCCCACATCCCTCGACGAAGCCCTCGATCTGCTCGACGCCGAGCCCCATGCCACCCTGCTCGCCGGCGGCACCGACCTGATGGTCGAGGTGAACTACTCCCACCGGCGTCCCGGCACGGTGGTCGCCCTGCGCCGGGTGGCCGAACTGGCCGAGATGGACGGCCGCTGGATCGGCGCCGGCGTCACTTGGACCCGCTTGGAGCGGGGCCCGTGGCCGGGGCTGGCCCAGGCCGCCCGAACGGTCGGCTCGCCGCAGATCCGCAACGCCGGGACCCTGGGCGGCAACCTCGGCACCGCCAGCCCGGCCGGGGACGGCCTCCCGTTCCTGGCGGCCCTCGACGCCGAGGTCGTGCTGGCCTCGAAGGCGCAGGGACGCCGCAGCCTCCGATGGGACGAGTTCCTGACCGGTCCGAAGCAGACCGCCCGGCGCCCCGGTGAACTGATCCTCGGCGTACGCCTCCCCGAGGAGGTCCCCGCCGCCCAGGGATTCGCCAAGGTGGGCACCCGCAATGCCATGGTGATCTCGATCGCCTCCGCCTGCCTGCTGCGCCACGACGATGGGACGGTCCGGCTCGCCCTCGGGTCGGTGGGCCCCACCCCGATCCGCGCCCGCCGGGCGGAGGCGATGATCGCCGGCGAGCGCCGGCCCGGCCCCGCAGCCCTCGACGAGTTCCGGCGGATCGTCTCCGAGGAGGTCCGGCCGATCACCGACCACCGCTCGACGGCGGAGTACCGGCGCCACGCGTCGGGGGTCATCGCCCGCCGCCTCCTGGAGAGGACGCTGACATGACGATCCGGCTGACCGTCAACGGCGTCGAGATGCACGCCGAACCGATCGGGCCCGAGAGCCTGCTGTTCACCCTCCGGGAACGGCTCGGCCTCCCCGGATCGAAGAATGCCTGCGAGCAGGGCGAGTGCGGCTCGTGCTCGGTGATCCTCGACGGGGAACTGGTCTGCTCGTGCCTCGTGATGGCGGCCGACGCCGACGGATCCGAGGTGGTCACCGTCGAGGGAGTGGCGCAGGGCGCGAGGCTGCACGCCGTCCAGCAGGCGATGCTCGACGCCGGCGGGGTGCAGTGCGGGTTCTGCACGCCGGGGATCGTGGTGGCGGCCGCCCACCTGCTCGAACGCCACCCCGATCCCGGGGTCGAGGACATCAAGGAGGCGCTGGCCGGCAACATCTGCCGCTGCACCGGGTACGGGTCGATCGTCCGGGCGCTCGCCGGACTGGCCGGGCACGAGGAGCCGGCGTGACGACGCTCACCGGCACCCCGGCACGCACCGTCCCCGGCGGCATCGGCACCTCGCCGGAGCGTCCCGACGGCATCCCCAAGCTGCGCGGCGAGTTCGCCTACTCGTCGGATCTGCACGCCGACGGGATGCTGTGGGGGGCGACGCTGCGCAGCCCCCATCCCCACGCCCGGGTCGCCCGCATCGACGTGGCGCCGGCGCTGGCGATCACCGGGGTCCGGGCGGCGCTGACGATCGACGACGTGCCCGGCCTCCCCCGCTTCGGCCAGGAGCACCAGGACCAACCGGTGCTGACCGACGGGGAGATCCGCTTCTGGGGGGAGTCGGTGGCCATCGTCGCCGCCGACGACCTCGAGACGGCCCGCAGGGCGGCCCGGGCGATCACGGTCGAGTACGAGCCGCTGGAACCCCTCGCAGACCCCGAGGAGGCCGAACGGCGGGACGAGGTCTTCCGTCGTCTCCACGTGGTCAACGGGGATCAGGCCCTGCGAGGCGACGTGGTGGTCGAGGGCTTCTACGAGGTCGGCCAGCAGGACCAGGCGATGCTCGGCACCGAGTCGGGGCTCGCCGTGCCCGACGCCGAGGGCGGAGTCGACCTGTACATCTCCACGCAATGGATGCACGTGGACCATCGCCAGCTCGTCGCCTGCCTCGGATTGAGCGACGACCAGGTCCGGCTCCACCCGGCCGGGATCGGCGGGGCCTTCGGCGCCCGGGAGGACATCACCCTGCAGATCCACCTCTGCATGCTGGCACTGCACACCGGGCGCCCGGTCAAGATGGTCTACGACCGGGCCGAGAGCTTCGCCGGCCACGTCCACCGCCACCCGGCCCGCCTCTGGTACCGCCACGAGGCAGACCGGGCCACCGGCGAACTGGTGCGGGTCGAGGCGAAGATCCTGCTCGACGGGGGGGCGTACGCCGAGACCAGCAGCGCGGTGATCGCCAACGCCGCCTACTTCGCCGCCGGCCCCTACCGATGCCCGTCGGTGGACGTGCTCGGCGTGGTGGTGCGGACCAACAACCCGCCGGCGGGTGCCATGCGCGGCTTCGGCGCCAACCAGGTCTGCGTGGCCTACGAGGCGCAGATGGATCGCCTGGCCGCGGAGTTGGGCCGCGACCCGGTCGAGTTCCGGCTCCGCAACGCGCTGGGGCACGGCGACCGGCTGCCGACCACCGGGCAGGAGATCGAGGGCTCCCTGCCGACGGCCGAGGTGATCCGGTCCACGGCGGCGCTCCCCCTTCCCGACCCGGCCCCCACCGGCGACCCCCGCCGGCTTCCGGGCGGCACCGGACTGACCACCCCACCCCCGGCGGTGGTGCGGGGGATCGGCTTCGCGGTCGGCATCAAGAACATCTTCTTCTCCGAGGGCTTCGACGACTACGCCGAGGCCCGGGCGGTGCTCACCCCCGCAGGACTCGAGGTCCACACCGCCGCCTCCGAGGTCGGGCAAGGGATGGTGACAGTTCTCGCCCAGATCGCCCGGAGCGCCACCGGCGTCGAGGACGTCGAGGTGGTCTTCGACCCGACCGACCGGATCGGGTCGGCCGGATCGACGTCGGCGTCCCGGCAGACCCAGATGGCGGGCGGAGCGGTGCTCGAGGCCTGCCGGGGGCTCGTCGCCGAGGCCCTCCGACGAGGAGGCGGCGACCGGCTCGACGGCCTCGGCGTGTGGCGCGGCGAGGAACTGGCCGCCACCACGGAAGGGCTCCTGGCGGACGGGCCGCTCGAGTTCCACACCACGTTCCGCCACCCGCCCACCGAGCCACCCAACGAGACCGGGCAGGGGCGGGTGCACGCCGGGTTCGCAGTCGCCGCCCACCGGGCCGTGGTCGACGTGGACCCCGAATTGGGCCTGGTCCGGGTGGTCCACATCGACACCGCCCAGGACGTCGGGCGGGCACTCAACCCGCAGGCGGTCCTCGGCCAGATCGAGGGCGGAATCATGCAGGGAGTCGGCCTCGCCGTGATGGAGGAGCTGATCGTGGATAACGGCGTGGTCCGCAACGCCTCGTTCACCGACTATCTGCTGCCGACGTTCGCCGACGCCCCCGACGTCGAGGCGGTGATCGTGGAGGAGCCCGAGCCCTGGGGCCCCTTCGGGGCCAAGGGCTTCGCCGAGCTCCCGTCGATCAGTTCGACCGCGGCAGTCGCCGCAGCGATCCGCGACGCGACCGGGCGCCCGATCACCAGGGTGCCGGTGCGGCCCGAGGACATCGTCGGCCTCTGACCCGGCCGGCCGGGGCTCGCGGAAAGTAGTTGGGCGCTCCCCCCACGACGGGAGCCATCCGTGACCGCGATCGACATCGAACCTGCCGCCGGGAAGTTCGCCGTGCCGACCCCCGGGATGGGGCCGTCGCCGCCACCTTCTCCGCCGGCGTCTTCGCCTCCCGGTGGGCACCGGCGAAACAACCGAGTGCGAGGATGAGCAGGCCGCCGGATCAGACCCGGGCGACCGGCATCCGCAGTTCGGTGACCGGCGGTCCGGGCTCGTCCGGCCCGGTGAGGTAGATCTCCTGCGGGGGCCCGGCCGGCCGGTAGCCGTGCCCGGTGACCCAGTCGGCGAGCACCCGGTACGACTCGCGGAGGGTGTCGTAGGGACCGGCGTGGACGAGCACCGCAGCCTCACCCCCCGGGACCGCCGCCTCGGTGAGCACCCCGTCGGCGGGGGTGGTGAGCGGGCCTCCCGGCGGACCTTCGACCGGGACGACGACCTCGATGTCGACCGAATCCGGGGTGATGTCGGGATCGTGGCAGACGGCGATCGGGGCGGCGACGATCTCCCGGCCGCTCCCGAGCACCCCGGCCAGCACGTCCTGGAAGAGGCCGGGGATCGCCGGCGGGCCGGCGACCCGTTCCCGCACCCCGATGCCGTGCACGGCCTCCACCGACGTGAGCACGACCTTCTCGGCGGACATGGCGATCCTCCCCGGACGACGCTCGTCCAGTGTCCCGCCGGGGCCGCCGCCGTCGAGGGGGAAGGCCCATCCGCCCCGCCGGGGTCGGCACCGGGTAGCCTTCGCGAGAGGCCGCAGCCGCGCCGACCCCCAATGCCAGGAGGCGGGCGCATGTCGAAGTGGAAGGACGAGATCGACGGGACGCGGCTCCACCCCGAGAGCCTCATGATGTCCTACGGGTACCGCCCCGAATGGTCTGAAGGGGCGATCAAGAGCCCGATCTTCCAGACGTCCACGTTCGTCTTCGCCACCGCCGAGGACGGCAAGATGTTCTTCGAGCAGGCCCTCGGCAAGCGGGAGATGCTCCCCGACGAGACCCCCGGGCTGATCTACAGCCGGCTCAACAACCCGGACATGGAGATCGCCGAGGACCGCCTGACCCTGTGGGACGAGGCCGAGGACGCCGCCCTGTTCGCCAGCGGCATGGCCGCCATCGCCACGACCCTCATCACCTTCCTGCGTCCCGGGGACCTGCTGGCCGCCGGTGAGCCGCTGTACGGGGGCACCCATCACCTCGTGGAAGGAGTGCTGCGGCACCTCGGCGTGGAGATCCTCCGTTTCGGGGCATCGGAGAGCGAGGAGGAACTGACCGCTCGCATCGAGGCCACCGGCAGGCCCCTCGGGTTCGTGCTGGTCGAGACCCCTGCGAACCCGACCAACGCCCTCTTCGACATCGCCATGTGTGCACGGGTGGCCAACCGGTTCGCGACCGCCGAGCGCAAGGCCCCACTCGGCGTGGACAACACCTTCCTCGGACCGGTGTTCCAGCACCCGCTGGAACACGGCGCCGACCTGGTGCTCTACTCGGCGACCAAGTACCTGGGCGGCCACAGCGACCTGATCGCCGGGGCGGCGCTCGGCGCCCGCAGCCTGGTCGAACCGGTGCGCGCCTTCCGCACGGTGCTGGGGACGAACACCACCCCGTGGATCTCCTGGCTGCTGATGCGGAGCCTGGAGACCCTCCCGCTGCGCATGCAGCGCCAGGCCGAGACCGCCGGCAGGGTCGCCGACTTCCTCAGAGAGCACCCCAAGGTCGAGCGGGTCTCATACCTGGGGCACATCGAGGCCGGCCACCCCCAGTTCGAGTTGTACAAGCGGCAGTGCCGGGGGCCGGGGGCGATGATCGCCTTCGAGGTCGCCGGCGACGAGGCGGCCGCCTTCCGGTTCCTCAACTCGCTGAAGCTCTTCAAACTCGCCGTCAGCCTGGGGAGCACCGAGTCGCTCGCCGAGCACCCGGCGACGATGACCCACTCCGAGGCGACCCACGAAGAGAACGTCAAGGCGGGGGTGTCCGACGCCCTGGTCCGGCTGTCGATCGGGGTCGAGCACCCCGACGACCTGATCCTCGACGTCGGCCAGGCACTCCGGGCCGTCTGATCCCGGGACGGGCGTAGGCTGCCGCCGGTGAAGACACCGAAGCCGCCGGTGAAGACACCGAAGCCGCCGGTGAAGACACCGACGGCGATCCTCTTCGACGCCGGCGGGACCCTCGTGCTGCAGGATCCCGCCGCCCTCGAGCGGCGCCTCGGATGGCCGGTCGACCCCGATGCCGCCTTCGAAGCGCACTACCGGGCGATGGCCGAGTACTCCGAACGGATGCTGGCGGGCACGGCGACGCCGTGGGCGTGGTGGGTGGAGCGGTACCTGGAACTCGCCGGCCATCCCGAGCCCCGGACCGGCGCCGGCCGTGTCGACGGCGGGTTCGGGCTGTGGCACCATCCGATCCCCGGGGCCGCCGAGACGGTCTCCGGCCTCCGGGAGGCCGGCATCAGGGTGGCGGTCGTCTCGAACTCGGACGGCTCGGTGGCCGGGTCACTGGAGACCGCCGGGCTCGCCCACCTCTTCGAGATGATCGTCGACTCGGCGCTCGTCGGCGTCCACAAGCCCGACCCGGCGATCTTCCACCTGGCGCTCGAACACCTCGGACTGGATGGCGGGTCGGTGTGGTACGTGGGCGACTCGGCCTACCACGACCTCGGCGGCGCCCGGGCCGCCGGCCTCGCCCGGGCGATGCTGATCGACCCGCTCGGCCTCCATCGCGACGTCGCCGACCGGGTCCATTCGGTGGCCGATCTGAAGCCGGGCGGCTCCGCCGCGCTACCGCTGCCGGGCCGGTAGCCTCGCCGCCGATGCGACGCCTCGCCCTCCTGGCCGCCGCCGTCATGCTCGCCGCCGCCTGCGGCGGGGACGAGGGGTCTGCGCCGTCGAGCGTCCCCCCGACCACCGGAGCACCCGGCAGTTCGGTCCCGGCGACCACCACGACCGCAGTGCCGGCGACCACCACGACCGCCGCCGACACCACGACGACCACCGGGGCGCCGGCGACGACGGCACCGCCGACCACGACGGCCGGCACCTCCACGACCGGCGCCACGACCACCACCACCCGGCCGGTCACCCCCGAGGGGGTCACCCTCCGGCTCACCCCGGTCGCCGACGGGTTCCGCCAGCCGGTGTTCGTGGCCGCTCCCCCCGGTGATCCCCGCCTCTTCGTGGTGGACCAGCAGGGAACGATCTCGGTGATCCACGACGACGGGCGGGCGGTGACCTTCCTCGATCTGCGCGACCTGGTCACCTTCGGGGGCGAGCAGGGCCTGCTCGGCCTCGCCTTCCATCCCCGCTACCCGGCCGACCCCCGCTTCTTCGTGCACTACTCGAACCGATCCGGGACGAACGTGCTCGCCGAGCACCGGGTCTCGGCCGGCGATCCCGATCGGGCCGACCCGGAGTCCGCCCGAACGGTGCTCGAGGTCCCCCAGCCGGCCCGCAACCACAACGGCGGCATGATCGCCTTCGGTCCCGACGGCTTCCTGTACGTGGCGCTCGGGGACGGCGGCGGCGGCGGCGACCCGTACGGCAACGGCCAGGACCCCTCGACGCTGCTCGGGACGATCCTGCGCCTCGACGTGGACGGCGGCGAGCCCTACGCGATCCCCCCCGACAACCCCTTCGCTGGTGGGGGCGGGGCGGCCGAGGTCTGGGCGTGGGGGCTCCGCAACCCGTGGCGGTTCTCGTTCGACGGCGACCGGATCTTCATCGGGGACGTGGGCCAGAACGCCTGGGAGGAGATCGACGTCGTCGACCGCCGCGTCGGTGGGCTCAACTTCGGATGGCCCGTCCTCGAGGGGACCCACTGCTATGCCGTCGCCGACTGCGACCCGGCCGCCTTCGAGCCGCCGGTGCTCGAGTACCCGCACGACGCAGGGCGCTGTTCGGTGACCGGGGGATACGTCTACCGGGGGGCCGCGATCCCCGGGCTCGCCGGGTCCTACTTCTACGGCGACTACTGCTCCGGGGCGATCTCCTCGTTCCGCATCGACGGCGAAGGTCTCTACGACGCCCGCGACTGGCCGGCGCTCACCACCCCGAGCCTCACCTCGTTCGGCGTCGACGGCGACGGCGAGATGTACGTCGTCTCGGCGTCGGGCACCGTCTTCCGCATCGACGCCGGCTGATCGCGGCACGGCGGCGGGCCGGCGCGTAGCGTTGGGTCGAGGACGCATCGGGTCCCGGAAGGAGGAGCACGATGAGCGAACTGTGTGCCGCCCGGGTCCGCGAGTACCTGATGACCCACGGAATCGGGTACGAGATCCACGATCACGTCGAGGCGTTCACGGCCCAGGAGCTCGCCGCAGCCGAGCACATCCCGGGTCGGCTGGTCGCCAAGGTCGTGATGCTCAGGGTCGGCGACGACCTGGTCATGTCGGTGGTGCGGGCTCCCGACCACGTCAGCATCAGCAAGGCCCGGACCGTGTTCGGAAGGGACGACATCCACATCGCCACCGAACTGGACTTCCAGGAGTCCTTCCCCGACTGCGAGCTCGGGGCGGTGCCGCCGTTCGGGCACCTGTACGGCATGCGCACCTATGTGGACGAGCGGCTGCTGGACACCGACGAACTGGTGTGCGCCGCCGGCAGCCACCACCAGTCGATGCGCGTGGCGACCGGCGACTGGTACAAGCTGGTCGAGCCGGTCACCGTCGACATCTCGGCCGGCTGAGCGGAGGCCGGGGGGTGACGCACCGCCGGGCGGCCGGCGGTTCAGACCCGCGCCACCGTGCCGGCCGGACGGCAGGCGTCGTCGTAGTCCACCAGCACCGGCGGCCGGGACTCGTCGGCACACGCAGGGCACTCCGGGTTTCGACGCAGACGCAGCGTGCGGAACTCCTCGGCGAGCGAGTCGTAGGTGAGCAGCCGGCCGGTGAGCGGATCGCCGATCCCGAGGAGCAACTTGATCGCCTCCATCGCCTCGATCGAGCCGACGATGCCCGGCAGCACGCCGAGCACCCCGGCTTCGGCGCACGAGGGGGCGAGTTCGGGCGGCGGCGGCTCCGGGAACAGGCAGCGGTAGCAGGGCCCCTCGTAGGGGGCGAAGACGGTCGCCTGCCCCTCGAAACGGAAGATCGACCCGTGGACCACCGGGATCCGCAGGTGGAGCGAAGCGTCGTTGACGAGGTAGCGGGTCGGGAAATTGTCGGCACCGTCCACGACGACGTCGTATCCCGCCATGATCTCGAGCACGTTGGCGGCCAACAGGCGGT
>Ga0316576_10002371_pt1 | contig 10714 bp, 5 predicted proteins | sample S0NA_FD_203075 | JGI IMG/M metagenome (GOLD analysis project Ga0316576, IMG submission 203075) | Rhizosphere microbial communities from salt marsh grasses in Alabama, United States - S0-2_050615r3r5 | ecosystem: Host-associated > Plants > Roots > Rhizosphere | place: USA: Alabama | collected... | reverse complement strand
TGGGTGATCATCCAGGAGGCCGGCGCCGATGCCCTGCCCATCGTCAGCCTGGTCAGCTTCCTGGTGGGCATGATCCTCGGCTACATCGGCATCCAGCAGCTCGCCGTCTTCGGCGCGTCGATCTACGTCGCCGACCTCGTGGGCCTGGCCACGGTGGTGCAGATGGGCGCGCTGATCACCGCGATCGTGCTCGCCGGGCGCACCGGCGCGGCCTTCGCGGCACAGATCGGCAGCATGCAGGTCAACGAGGAGATCGACGCGCTGCGCACCCTCGGCATCTCGCCGATGGAGTTCCTGGTGCTGCCGCGGATGATCGCGCTGATCCTGATGACGCCGCTGCTGGCGATCTACGCCAACGTGCTCGGCGTCCTCGGCGGCGCCTTCGTCGGCACCGTGGTGGGCGGCCTGACGCTGACCGCGTATCTTGTCGAGACCCAGGCCGCCATCGGCTGGAACCACATCATCCAGGGGCTGATCTGCGCCTTCGTCTACGGCGCCATCGTCGCCGCGTCCGGCTGCCTGCGCGGCATGCAGTGCGGGCGCAGCGCTGCCGCCGTGGGCCAGGCGACCACGTCCGCGGTGGTCACGGCCATCGTCTTCATCGTCATCGCCGCGGCGGTGCTGACCATCATCTTCGACGCGGTGGGCCTGTCGTGACAGACTCCCACGCCCAGGCGCAGCACCAGGTCCAGATCCAGCTGGAGGACATCGAGCTGCGCTACGGGGATACACTGGTCCAGCGGGGGCTGAGCTTCAGCATCCGCCGCGGCGACGTGTTCGTGATCATGGGCGGCTCCGGCTGCGGCAAGAGCACCGTGATGCGCTGCCTGACCGGTCTGCTGGCGCCCCGCGCGGGGCGTGTGCTGATCGGCGGCACCAGCCTGTGGGAGACCATACCGGCCGAGCGCACGCGGCTGATGCGCAGCAATGGTGTCATGTACCAGAGCGGCGCCCTGTGGAGCTCGATGACGCTGGAGGAGAACGTGGCGCTGCCGCTGGAGCAGTATACGAGCCTGACCCCGCCGCAGATCCGCGCCATCGCCGAGTACAAGCTGGCGCTGGTGGGGCTCGCGGGCTTCGGCGATTACTATCCGTCCGAGATCAGCGGCGGCATGCGCAAGCGCGTCGGCGTCGCCCGCGCCATGGCGCTGGACCCCGACACCCTGTTCTTCGACGAGCCGTCGGCGGGGCTCGACCCGATCTCGTCGCGGCGCCTGGACGAGCTGATCCTGGAGCTGCGCGAGAGCCTCGGCACCACCATGGTGGTCATCACCCACGAGCTCGACAGCATCTTCCGCATCGCCGACGACTCGGTGTTCCTCGACGCCGTCACCCACGGCATGCTCGCCACCGGCAACCCGCGCTGGCTGCGGGACCACAGCACCATCCCCCAGGTGCGCGAATTCCTCGGCCGCGGCGAGCCGGCCACAGCGGAGGCGGCGCAGGGGCCGGCCGCAACGGGGCAGGCGCCGAAGGAGCAGGTCCGATGAGCAAGCAGGCCAACCCGACGGTCATCGGCGGCTTCGTGCTCGGCGCGCTGGTGATCATCGTCATCGCGATTCTCACCTTCAGCAGCGGCGCGCTGATGCGCGAGCGCATCCGCATGGTGACCTATTTCCCGGGCTCGGTGCAGGGACTCACGGTGGGAGCCCAGGTGCAGTTCCAGGGCGTGCCCATCGGCCAGGTGACCAATATCAGCGTCGACTACGTCGCCGACCGCGACAGCTTCCGCATCCCGGTGGACTACGAGATCTGGCCGCGGCAGGTGCACGTGCTGGGCGGCGACGGCACCGCCGACGTGCGAGAGGTCCTGGAGCGGCTGATCGACGAGAAGGGCCTGCGCGCGCGGCTGGAGTCGATCAGCTTCGTCACCGGCCAGTACCTGGTGGCGCTGAGCCTGAACCCGGAGCTGCCGAGGCGCCCCTACGAGGGCCCGCCCTCCGGCCCGATCCGCGTGCCCGCCATCGCCGCGACCCGCGACCAGGTCGAGGAGATGCTGCAGAACCTGGACCTGGACGGCCTGGTCGACAACGCGAGCGGCACGCTCGGGGCCATCCGCAAGCTGGTCGAATCGGGCGCGGTGCGCGAGACCATCGAGCACCTCAATGGCACGCTGGCGGAATCGCAACAGCTGCTGAAGCAGCTCAACACCAACCTCGGGCCGCTGTCCGCCGAGGCCACCCAGGCGCTGGACGACTACGCCAAGCTCGCGCGCACGCTGGCCGAGCGCTCCGGGCCACTGCTGGCGGAGCTGGAGCAGGCGTCGAAGGAGATCTCCGGGCTGGCCGAAAACCTCGACAGCCGCGTCGGCCCCCTCGCCGACGCCGCCACCGGCGCGCTGGACGAGGCCGGCCGCGCGATGCGCTCCATCACCAGCCTGACCGGCAGCGGCTCATCCACCCGTCAGGAGCTGGAGCGCGTGCTGACCGAGGCAGGCCGGGCCGCGCGCTCCCTGCGCCTGCTCGCGGACTACCTGGAGCGGCATCCGGAGGCGTTGTTGAAGGGGAAGCGCTGAGCGCGCGATCCGCACTGGGAGGGAGCAGCCGCACCGGTCGCGCCGAGGGCGGCGCTCCGATCACGACACGGCGGCGATACCCGTTCACTGCCGTGGCCGTCATGTGGCCGTTCCCGTCCCTCGACCGCCCGCAGGTCAGTGAACGCTGCGCCGCCGTCGCCCGATATCCGATGATGGCGTCCGCGCGTCGGCGACCGGCACAGGCATCCACTTATGCGGCGGCCGGCTGAGCCGCTAGACTGCGCGCGCACCGCGGTACATCGCGGCCGCGGTCCGACTCCAGACACTTCTAGAAGCGCCCGAGACGCACACAGGCTTTCGATGATGACCTACCGCAGACACCCTTGCATCCGTCCCTTGCAGCGCGCACTCGTCGCCGCCGCCATGCTGGCCACGCCCTGGCAGGTCATCGCGGACGGAGATCTGGACGGGATCGAGGCGCGGCTTTCCCGCAACGAGTACAACGCGGCGGCGATCGAGCTCAAGAACCATCTGCTCGACGACCCGGCGGACAACACCGCCAGGCTGCTGCTCGGCGAGATCTACCTGCGCCAGGGGCGCGGCGAGGAGGCGAAGAAGGAGCTCGAGACCGCCATGGCCTCGGGAGCGGACCCGGTGCGCGCCGGGCGCGGTCTCGCGGAGGCCTTGTTGCTGCAGCGCAAGCTCGATGAGGCGCACGAGCGGCTCGCCGAGCTGCCCCAGGACGACCCCGAGGTACTCGCCCTCCAGGGTCGCGTGTCATTGGCGCGCGGCGACAACCAGACGGCGCGATCGCTGTTCGCGCGCGCCGCCGAGCTGGCACCGGCCATGCCGTGGCCGGCGCTCGGACTGGCCCTGACCAGCGACGAAGACCCGCAAGTCATCGCAGCCAGCCTCGACGCGGTCATCGAGCGCTTCCCGGACTTCGGTCGGGCACGCCTGGTCCGCGCGGAGCTTCACAACGGTGCCGGCGAGCATGAACAGGCGCTGGGGCAGTTGACTGCACTGCTGGCGAACGACCCGGAGAACCTCGTTGCCCGCCGCGCCCGCGCCCAGGCGTTGATCACGCTCGATCGCTTCGACGACGCGGCGGACGATCTGCAGCGCGTGGAGCGCGGTGCCAGCGGGGCGTCGGACACGCCTTACCTGAGGGCGGTCATCGCCTACCAGTCCGGCGCTTGGCAAGAGGCCATCGAGCATGTGGAGGCATTCCTCGAGACCGCGCCACGGCATTCGAACGCGCTGGCCATGGCCGGCCTCGCGCGCCTGCAACTGGGCCAGCCACAGACCGCCGCGGAATACCTCGGGCGTGCCGTCGCCGCGCAACCGGGCAACCTGCTGGCCCGGCGCGGGCTCATGCGCGCCTACCTGGCGATGAACGATCCACGCCGTGCCGCCGAGGCACTGGCGCCCCTCGCCGAGCATGCCCCCATCGAGGACCTGCTGGCGCTCAGCCGCGCATTCATTGCCAGCGGCAACAGCTCGGCGGCCCGCGACTGGGCCATGCGGGCGGACGCGGTCGGGGGGCCACAAGCCGAGGTGCAGACGCAACTGTTGTTGGTCGAAAGCCAGTTGGCGGCCGGCGAGACGGGCCCGGCGATCGCCCGGCTGCGCCAGTTCGACGAAGCAGGCGCGGCCGGCAATCGTGCACAAGTCCTGCTTGCCGAGGCGCTGCTCGCCGATGGCCAGCCGCAGGAGGCGCTGCGCGTCGCGGAAGCGTTCGCGCGGCGCGCGCGCGGCAACGAGGCCGCACTGAGCGTGCATGCGCGCATGCTGGCGAAGACCGGCGGCGACCTGCGGCTGGCGCGGGAAGAGGTCGACAGGGCGCTGAGCGTGGCGCCGGACTACGTCCCGGCGCTGTTCACGGCCGCGGAGATTGCCTCGCGCAGCGACGACCACGCCCTCGCCGATGGGTACTACCAGCGCGTCCTCGAGAACGAGCCGAGCAATCGCACGGCGCTGCTGGCGTTGGCCGCGTCCGCCGAGCGGCAGAATGATATCGCCGGGATGGATCGTTGGCTGACACGGGCCGCCACCGCCTATCCCGAGGACATCGAGATCGAGATCCTGCGCACCAAGTTCGCCGTCGCGCGCGGGGACGTCGACGCGGCAGTCGCGCTGGCCGAAGACCTGCTCGAACGTTTCCCGAACAACCGGGCGGCGCTCGAGAACCGCGTACGGGCGGCGTTGCTCACCGGGCACCTCGAGGGCGCGGACGCGGCCATGGAAGCGCTGCTGGAGCGGTTCCCCGACGAACCCCCGGTGCATCTGCTCGCCGGCAACCTTGGGCTCGCCGCGGGCAATCACCGAGCCGCGGTCGAGCAATTCCGCGAGGCCGTTCGCCTCGAGCCGCGCTTGCAGATCGCCCGCATCGGACTGGTCAACGCCCTCGCGGAGCTGGATGACATCGACGCCGCGCTCACCGAGGCCCGCGCGATCCAGACCGATTACCCTGATCTGGCCGCGGGGTTCGAGCTGGAAGGATCGCTGTTGCTGCGTCGCTTCCGGTACGCCGAGGCCGTGCAGCCGTTGCAGCAGGCCCTGGCGCGCAACCGCAGCCGCCCGACCCTGATGCAGCTGGCCGAGGCGTATCAGGAGGCCGACCAGGCCGATGCGGCGATCACCGTGCTCGAGGAATGGATTCAGCAGCACCAGGACGACGTCGATGCGCTGGTCGGGCTCGGCTGGGCCTACGAGCTTGCAGGCAAGCCCAGCGAGGCCATCGGCGCCTACCGCCGCGCCAGCCGGACCGACACCCCGAACCCGCTGATGCTGAACAACTTGGCGCTGCTGCTGCTCGCGCGCGGTCACGCGACCGCCGCGCAGATTGCGCGGCGTGCGTATGAAATGCTGCCGGAGAATGCATCCATCACCGACACCTACGGCTGGATACTGACGCAGCAGGGCGACCTGGATCAGGGACTGACCCTGCTGCTTGCCGCCTATCTGAAGACCCCCGACGATCCGGAGGTGGGCTACCACGCGGCCTATGCCCTGCAGGCCGCCGGGCGCGGCGCGGAGGCCGTTCGCATCCTGCGGGAGCTTCTGCGCAGGCATCCCGAGCACGACGACGCCGAGACCTGGACGGCGCTGCTGCAACGCCTTCAAGGGTGATCGGCGGGCGGCCACGGAGGGCCCCCAGCGCGTACGGCTGCCGGGACGACCGGAGCCGGTCCGGGCCGGGCTGGCCCAGACGGATGTCAGTGAATTTTACAGCGGCGAATCCGGGCTGACGGGCAGCGGCCAGCCCCGCAAGGAGGCCCGGCGAGCGCGGCGCACAGCGCCGCTTTCCTCATCTTTTCAGACATCTGCAAGCGAGAGACGGGCGTCCGGCGGGATACGCGCAGGTATCGGCCGACCGTCGCGGCCCGGAAATCCGCCGCCGACCGCGACCGCTACCGGCCATCGCTGTAAGAATTCTTTTACAGTCGTTGCCGGCCCCTCAGGCACGCAAGCGCCGACACTCCCAATAAGACTCTGTTCCAATTGCCGATTCTATTGATGGCCTGGGGTTTGCTTAAGGCAGTGCAGACGCATAACACCGTCTGGCCAAGCGGGCAACGGCCCGGTCCGATCGGAGAGCGCGAGCGCGCACACGGGGGGATGCGGCACAGTGAAGCCGTCGTCACACCGGGTATCCGAAGACTCGTAACCCGACAACGCAACAACTGGCAACGAGAACCGACCTATGAAGAAACTCGCTCTCGCCGCAGCCCTTCCGGCCGTCCTGGCCCTCGGTCTGCCGGCCCACGCAAACCAAGTCACCCCGACGCAGACCTTGTCGTTCGGTATCCAGGGCAGCAGCACCAACGTCTCCGTCGGCGGCACGGCGGTGAGCCGCAGCCTGTCCTTCAAGACCTTTGGCCAGGAGATCATCGACCAGGGGATCGTGACGCCGGCCGGCTACGAGCTGGTGCTGGACAGCGTCCACTACGTCTTGGATGTGCAGCTCGACACCGACGGGCAGCTGACCAACGTGACCAGCGATGCCGCCGCACTTGCGCTGGGCACGCTGAACGTCGCCCTGATCAACAACTGGCAGACCCAGTATTGGGGTGCGGACGGCACACCCGGCCCGAGCTCCACCGAGATCTGGGCGGCCTCCGGAGGCGATCTGATCCTCATCGACAGCGGCGGCTACAACATCGCCCCGAACGGCGGCACCTGGGGTCCGCTGAGCGAGACCGTGGACCCGGCGGCGGTGCCTGTTGACTACATCAACTTGGGCCTGACCTCCGGTAACTGGTTCGACACGGGCACGTTCGACGTCATCACGACGCTTCAGGCTTCTACAACCCTCGCCGGCGAGCTCGAGTCCGGCACGGGTACCTACCAGGTCACCTTCGCCACCGGCACCTGGGGCGAGGTGTCGCTGCACTACGACTACACCTTCCGGCCGACCGTGCCGGTCCCCGCGCCTCTGGCCCTGATGGGCCTGGGCCTTGGCCTGATGGGCCTGCGCCGCTTCCTGCGCAAGTAAGGCGCGCCGACGAGCGCACCGACGCGGCGGCCCTCGGGCCGCCGTTTTTTTGACCACGATCTCTGCTACATGCCAGCAGGAGCGCCCGGGCCAAGTGGCCATGCCGGCAGGCTCACCGCGGCGCTACTCGCTGCCGCGCTGCTCGCGATCGTCGCCTGGTGGCCCGCCCTCGATGGGCCCTTCTACCTGGACAGCCGCAATGCCGTCGCCGAGAACCCCGCGGTGCGAGTCACCGCGCTGGAGCCCTGGCAGCTGCGCGACGCAGCCGGCTCCTCACCCCACCACGGTCGCATCGTCCAGCGCTGGCTGCCCCAGCTGACCTTCGGCCTCAATCACTGGCTGCACGGGCTCGACCCGGCCGGCTACCGCCTGACCAACCTTGCGCTGCACCTGGCCAACGGGCTGCTGGTCTTCCTGCTGCTGCGGCGACTGTTCGACACCCCCGCGCTACTGCGACTGCCGCCCCAACGGCTCACACGGGCCGCGGCCATCGCCAGCGCCGCGGCCGCCCTGTGGCTGCTCAACCCCCTTCAGACCAGCGCGGTGAGCTACGTCTGGAGTTGCACGACGCTGCTCGCCACGCTGTTCTATCTGCTCGCTGTGCTGGCCTACCTCCAGGCGCGGCTCGGCCGCCCCGGGCTGGCGCGTCTGGCGTGGTGGTGTCTGGTCCCGGCCGCCTGGCTGCTGGCGCTGAGCTCGAAGGAGATCGCGGCCACATTGCCCGCCATGCTGCTGTTGTTGGAGTGGTTCTTCGTGCGCGACCTGCGCCTACCCTCGCCCCGGGGCAGGCTGCTGCTGGGCATGGGCGTGGCGGCGACCGGCATCGCGCTCGTGGTGCTGTTCCTCGGCGACAACCCGCTCGACGCGGTGCTCCGGGGATATCGCCGGCGCGACTTCAGCCTCGCTGAGCGCGTCATGACCGAATGGCGCGTGATCTGCGACTATCTGGGCCTGTTCCTGCTTCCGCTGCCGTCGCGGCTCACCCTCGAGCACCAGCCTAGCCTGTCCCAAGGACTGCTGGCACCGCCGGCGACCTTGCTGTCACTGATCATGATTCTGGGCGCCCTGGGTGCGGCAGCACGGCTCGCGCGCCGCCATCGGCTGGCGGCCTTCGCGATCCTGTGGTTCTTCCTGCATCTGGCGATCGAATCCTCGGTGATCCCGCTGGAGCTGATGTTCGAGCACCGTGCCTATCTGCCATCCATCGGCATCGCGCTGCTGCTGGCACTCGCCTTCAGCGCAGTGCCCAGCCGCGGTGTCGCGACCGGCCTGATCCTCGTACTCGCGCTGCTCTGGGGCGCGTGGACGTGGCAGCGCAATCAGCTTTGGGCGGACCCGCTCGCGTTCTGGCAAGCGGCGGTCGAGACGGCGCCGGCCAGCGAGCGGGCCTGGCTGCACCTTGGGCGCCTGTACCTGGAGTCCGAGCGTCCGGCCGCGGCCCGCGACGCCTTCGACCGCGGCATCGCGCTGCTGGAGCAGCGCCACCGGCTCGGTCCCCTATCGCGCGCTCGGCTGGCCAGCTTCCTCGCCGCCCGCAGCCGCACCCATCGCGGCGCCAATGCAGCGGCACGCTCGGAAGCGGACCTGAGCCAGGCGATCGCGCTCGGCTCGAAGCTGACCGACGGCGCACGGCTGGAGCTGGCGGCGTTGTACCTTGCCGGCGAGCGACCCGATGCCGCGCTGCGGGTCACCGATGCACTGCTGGCGAGCGATCCGACCTGGCCAAAGACGCTGGCGCTGCGGGGAGCTGCACTGCTGGCCCTGGGCCGCGCGGCCGACGCCGTGGCCGCGCTCGACGCCGCGCTGCGGCGCGGCGCCGCCCCCGCGGCCTGGTACAACGCCCGCGGCACCGCCCATGCGCGACTCGGCCACCGCGACGCGGCCGAGGCGGATTTCGTCACGGCCCTGCGGCGCGACCCCGGCTACAGCGAAGCGAAGGAGAACCTCGGCCGCTTGCGGCGCGAGCTGACCGCGCAGCCCGCTGTTCGGCCCGGCGGCCAAGGCACGCTCCCGACCAACTGACCGGCTCACCGGCACCGCCCAGTGAAGACGACCGACGTACGCCCCACCCTGCTGCTGCTCGCCGCCATTGCACTGATGACCGTGCTGGTCTGGTGGCCCAGCCTCGAAGGCCCGTTCTACCTGGACAGCACGGAATCCGTGCAGCACAACGACGCGCTGCGCATCACGCATCTGTCGGCGGAGCAGCTGACCAACGCAGCCGTCAGCCTGCCGCACGGCGGACGGCACAACAAGCGCTGGCTGGTGGCGCTGAGCTTCGCCGCGGATCGTGCCCTGTACGGGCTGAATCCGGCCGGCTACCGCGCCACCAACATCGCCCTGCATCTGCTGAATGGACTCTTGGTCTTCACGCTCGTACTGCGGCTGCTGGCAACGCCAGCAGCCCGGATCGAGAGCCGGCGCGCGCTGTTCATCGCCACCGCGGCCACCGCGCTGTGGCTCTTGAATCCGGTGCAGACCAGCGCGGTCAGCTACGTCTGGGCGCGGACGGCGCTGCTCGCGACCCTGTTCTATCTCGCCGCAATCCTCGCTTACCTGCGCGCCCGCTCGGCCGCGGAATGGGGGCCGCGGCTCGGCTGGGGCACGGCGTTGGTGGCACTCTGGCTGCTGGCCATGGCGTCCAAGGAGATCGCGGTGACGCTGCCCGCGATCCTGCTGCTGCTGGAATGGCTCATGCCCCGCAAGCCCGGTGCGGCCGGTTCGCGCACGCTGGCCGCACTGGCGGGCCTGACGCTGCTCTGCGCCGCCGTGATGACGCTGGCGATCCTCGGCGCGGAGCCGATCCGCACGCTGGATCGGTGGTTCGCTGGCCGCCCGTTCACCCTCGGGGAGCGGGTCATGACCGAGTGGCGTGTGGTCGTCGATTACCTGGGGCTGCTCGGGTGGCCTCAACCGTCCCGACTGACGCTGGAGCATGACGTCACCCTGTCCCGGTCGTTATTGCAGCCGCCGACCACCTTGGCCGCGCTGGCATTCATCGTCGCGAGCATCCTAGGTGCCCTGATGCTGGCGAAGCGCCACCCATTGGCCGCCTTCGCGGTGCTCTGGTACTACCTCCACCTCGTCCTCGAATCCACCGTGGTACCACTGGAGCTCAAGTTCGAGCACCGGCTCTACCTGCCGTCCGTGGGCATCATGCTGCTCGCCGCATTGCTGCTGGCACGCCTGCCAGGGCGGCGTACCGCCATCATTGCGACCACGGCGCTCGGACTGCTCTGGGCAGGCTGGACTTGGCAACGCAACCTCGTCTGGGCGGATCCTGCCCGCTTTTGGCAGCAGGCCGTCGCACTGGCCCCACAGAAGGCACGACCCTGGCTGCACTTGGGTGTGACGCAACAAGGCATGGGCCAACTGGACGCGGCCCTCGCGAGCCTCGATCGCAGCGTGGCATTGCATGATGCCGTCGAAGCGCCCGTGCGGCGGCAGCGCCGACAATTCGCCGCGACGCTCGGCGCCCGCGGCCTGCTCCTGAAACAGCTTGGCCGCTACAGCGATGCACAGCGCGACTTCGAGCGCGGCTACGCCCTCGACCCGCGCTCGACGACGCTCCGGGGTGAGATCGCGGCGGTGAAGCTCGCGCGGGGAGACGCCCCGGGCGCAATCGCGGACCTCGACGCGCTGATCGCCGACACGCCCAATGTGCCGATGGCCTACGCGACGCGGGGAGCGGCCAAGCTCGCCCTCGGCCGAGCGGAAGAAGCGATACCTGACCTGAACCG
>Ga0316576_10002370_pt1 | contig 10715 bp, 7 predicted proteins | sample S0NA_FD_203075 | JGI IMG/M metagenome (GOLD analysis project Ga0316576, IMG submission 203075) | Rhizosphere microbial communities from salt marsh grasses in Alabama, United States - S0-2_050615r3r5 | ecosystem: Host-associated > Plants > Roots > Rhizosphere | place: USA: Alabama | collected... | reverse complement strand
CGCAGGTCGGTCCAGGGGCTGGGCGCCAGCCGGCGCCTCGCCCCCAGCCGTATGGGCAGCCCGACCGCACGGGGTGGCTCGACCCAGCCGGCAGCCACTGGCCGACGCATTCCCATGCGGTCGCCGCTTCGTTCGGGGCCGATTCGGCCTGAGGGAGCCGGAGCAGCTACGTACTTGGAGGGCTGACTAGTCGGCCGGTTCTCCGGTTCATTCGGCGTGATACCTTCCTCTTGCGTTGACCGCGGTGCCGCGAAGAAACTGCCAGCGATGAGTGGTCTGTCCGAGCATCGGGCGTCGGCGGCGAGCGTCGCCAAGTGGCTGGTCGACAAAGAGCGGCCAGACGAGGCGGTCGTCCTGCTGAGTGCCTGGGCGGCGGCAGGGCCCAACGACGCCGAGGGGCAGCAGCTACTGGCCGAGGCGCTGCGCATCGATCCGAGCTCCCGGATTGCCCAGATGGCATTCGAGCGGATGGAGGGGGTGGGCGGAGATCACGGCGAGCTCGAAGCTGCGATCGACCGCTTCAAGGCCGAGACGCTTGCCCAAATGGAAGCCGAAATGCGGCGGCCGAGCTTTCGGCGCGCGCAGATGGGCTTCAACAACAACATCAAGTACATCGATCAGGTGTTCCACGTTCAGACCGAGGATTCGGGTCTGGATCAGCCTCACATCGTTACGCACCTCTTCGCCGACGGCGGTCGGATCATCAAGAGCCACAAGCGGTCATACCAAGGCGAGGTGCGACGGCCAGACGTTGCCGAGTTCGTCAGGAAGTTGATGAAGGCGCAGCATCTAGAAATGGTCATGGCGCTGCGCGAGGGCCGCTTCGACAACATCATTGCGGGGCGCGAAATCGGCGGGATGGATTTGCTCGAGCACGCGCCAAACGTCGATCTCAAGAAGCTCACCAGCAAGAAGAAGAAGACGGCTGAGGGCGCCGCCGCCGCTGAACCCGCAGCGGCGCCGCAGCGCCACTTCAGCCTGCTGGTCCTGCGTAGTCTGGTCGGAGGTCCCGACCGGTACGATCCCGTCGGGGAGTCCGCCGTCATCGGTTCGTCTGGCGCCGTCAACCTCCCCGGCGAGATCTACTGCCACCCGCGCGAAGCCCAGCTCACTTTTCGGGATGGACGGCTCTGGCTGGAGGATCTCGAGGGCGGCAACGGAGTGTTTCTACGCATTCGCAGCCCGATTGAACTCGAATTCGGCGACGAGTTCGTGGTGGGGGATCAGCTGCTCAGAGTCCAACGGAATCCGGACGTGGACGACGGTCCCGATCCCGATCCCACCTACTTCTACTCGTCGCCCAAGTGGCCTTCGTCCTTCCGTGTCATCCAGATCTTCGAAGGCGGGGCCGCGGGAGCGTGTGTGGTGGCACGGGGGAACACCTTTCAGGTGGGCTCGGCGATCGGCGACATCGTCTTCCCCGACGACCCGCTGGTGGCGGAGCAGCACTGTCTCGTAGAGGAACAGGCCGGCACGCTCATGCTCACGGACATGGGGTCGCGTACGGGCGTATTCGCACGCGTTCGGGGCGAACAAGAACTCCGCCACGGTGATGAGCTTCTGATCGGCCGTACGAGGCTCGTGGTAGACCTACAGTCGGTGCAGGCTGCCTGAGGAACGGCTCTGATGAATCGCCGCTGACCGGTACGGGGTAGCGAGCGAGCGTGGGAGCGAGCTCAGCGCTCGCTCCCACCCACGGCAGACCGGCTTACTCGGCAGCTTCGTCGCCGCCAGCTTCGCCGCCCTCTTCGGGAGCAGCTTCGCCGCCAGCTTCGTCGCCACCCTCTTCGGGAGCAGCTTCGTCGCCACCCTCTTCGGGAGCAGCTTCTTCGCCGCCACCTTCGGCAGCTTCTGCGGCCTCGGCCGGCGCTTCGGGAGCCTCGGCCTCGGGAGTCTCACCGCCACCACAGGCAAAGGCGAGCGCAGCCACGGGGACCATGAGCAGAGTCTTGCGAATGATCATTTCGAACTCCTCCTGCCGAGCCTAAGCCAAGTACGGCTCGGACCGATTTTCAGATGCCTAACTATCACAAACCGGCTCACGCGAAAGCACTGATTGTCAGGGAGACGAATCCCTAAGTGTATTAAAGTCGCACATTTAGACAAATTGGGGCCAGACAGAATTGCTGCCAAACCCAATCGACCGTGAGCCGAAATCGGTCCAGGCTGCGTCTATGGAATGCGATATGGCAGCCCAGGCCGGCGGCAGGAGCGGACGGCTGCGTCTCATCCATGGGGCGCGAGGTGCCGCCGCGCGGCCGCGTCGGTTGGGGCCCATGGCCGATCTGGACGACGGCCAATTGGTGGCGCTGGCTAGGAACAACGACGTCGTTGCCTTCGAGGTCCTCTACCGGCGCCATGTCGGCTACGCCCTGAACCTGGCTGTGCGGATCCAGGGCGGTGTCACCGACGTCGAGGACATCACCCACGACGCATTCCTGCGTGCTCATGCTCGGCTCGGGGAGCTGCGGGATCCGGCGGCGTTCCGGTCCTGGCTTGGCGCCATCGTCGTGCGGTTGGTGCGAACACGGTTGCGGCGCCGGCGGCTACTCCGGGCGGTTGGGCTGGGGGCCCCCGATCCGGTCGACCTGGAAGCCATCGCTTCGAGTGAAGCCGGCCCCGAGGCGCGTGCCCTGTTGGCGCAGGTCTACGCCCTGCTGCAGACCGTCCCTCCCGACGAGCGCATTGCGTGGACGCTCCGCTACGTCGAGCGTCATCGGCTCGAGGCGGTCGCCGAGCTATGCGCCTGCTCGTTGGCTACGGCGAAGCGTCGGATCCAACGAACCCAACGGTATCTCGCCGAGCACTTTGTCACCCCCTACGCGGAGGAGTCGACATGAGCCATTCGGGCCAGCTTCCACGGGTGCCCACGTCCGTGCTGCGCGATGCAGGCACTGACGAGCGCGTCGAGCGCGTGTGGAAGCGTCTTGACAACGACCTAGCAGCCGGATCGCCCAGGGTTCTGCTGCGCGCTTCGGCTTGGGGGTGGGCCCCAGCGGCCATGGTCATCGTATTTGCATCCGGCGTGTTCGTCGGCGCCACCTGGATCCGGGACGAACCGTCCCCGGAGGCGACGTTCCGAGCAGAGCCCCTACAACCACCGGCCGGGCCCACGGCCAATCCCGAGATCCGGCGAGAGTCCTCGAAAGAGCCGGGCGAGGCGGATCAGCGCAAGCCCACACCGCGCATTCACCGGACGCCAGTGCCTGTGCGCGAGCTGGAGGTGCCCGAGGACGCGGTGAGCGATCCGAGTATCCCGGCCCCGGCCCCGGCTCCGGCTCCGGCTCCGGTTTCGGGGGCGCAGCCCGAGTGGCAACAACTCTTCTACGAGGGCGAGTTCGACCGAGCCCGCGAGGTCATCGAGGCCCGCGGAGGGTTCGACGCGGTCATGGTCAAGGCATCGCCCGAGCAGCTCATGCTGCTCTCGCTGCTGGCTCGCTCTTCGCACGACGATGCGCGGGCCATCGATGCGCTGCGCCGAGTCGTGAGCATCTACCCGGAAGATCCCAACGCGCCGGATGCGGCCTATCAGTTGGGCCTACTTCTCAGAAAGGCGGGCAACCTGCCGGGTGCAGCTCAGGCATTTGCCGCCTATCGAGCCTTGTCTCCGGACGGGGACTTCAGTGAAGATGCCCTGGCCAGCCAGATTGACGCCGCGATCGAGGCGAAGGAATGGAAGCTGGCAGCACACTTGACCGAGCAGTATGCGAGGGAGTTCCCGACTGGCGACCGTCTCGAGGAGTTCCGCGGCGAGATCGCGGCCAGAGCCGGAGCGGCTCCTCCGGCTGAGCTGGAATCGGATGACGCTGCGCTGGAGTCGGGGTCGGGCGAGTCTCGCAACGAAGCTGACCCTGAAGCTGAGCCTGGCGCTACTCCTTAGCCTGTGGGCTGCGTCGCCAGCGGCGGCGAGTGGCTCGGAGCGGCCGCGCGTCGTGGTGGAAATCGACCAGCACGCGGAGCAGGAGCTGAAGGATAGGCTGACTCGCCGCATCATCGCCTTGGAGCTGGGCGACGTTGACGTCCCACCTCCGCCGGGCGAGGGCCCCGCGCCGGAGACGCGAACCCTGTTCGTCAGAGTGTTGGGGGGCGACGACGACACCCTGCGAGTCGAGCTCTGGGAACACGGGGAGTTTCACGGTGCCCGGCGAGTCACCTCCAAGCCGGGTACCAGTCAGTACCTTCGAGCCAGGCGCATCGCTCTGGCGGCGGCCGAGCTGGCTCGGCGGGCCCGGCGCCGTCGTCTGGCCGCCGCTCGGAGGTACGAGCGAGACAAGGAGCGTGAGGCGCGGTTGGCGGCTGCTGCCCGCGCCGCGGCCCAACCCCCTCGGCTCGCCCTGCGCGCCGGCCTTCAGGCTGCTGCGGTCGGTCCCGGCGACCTGTGGTTGGCCGGGCCGGCTTTGGCCGGACGCCTGCGCTTCCGCTCCGGCGTTGGAGTGGAGCTGTCGGTGGCGATGTTGGGGGGAGGCGCCCCGGAGCTCGACGACTCACCGGGTGCGCGCTGGCTCGAGGTCGGCGTGAGCCCCGATGTCGCATTGGCGCTCAGTGCCGACTACGCCCTTTCGTTGGGCGCGACCGTGTCGGCCGCGTCCGTGCACTTGAATGATGTGGCGGCGGTAGACGACATCGCCGGACAGCGCGACAGCTGGTCTGCGCGGGCCGGTGCGCGCCTGCAACTCGGCGTCCGCATGTCCCGTCTGGCCGAGCTGCAGGCGGGTCCAGAACTGGGCGTCGTGCTCAGGCCGGTGCCTGTGAGCGACCGATTCGGAGAGCGCCACCGCCTGGGAGGACTCTGGGCCGGGGCGAGCATCGGTGTGGTACTGGGACGAGGGTCCTCGGACGGGCCTGGGGTCCGGTAGACGCCGTGAATGGCTCCTGGTGTAGCCGCTGTCCGAAGTCCAAGCTCCAGATCCTCGCGGATCAGTGTCTCGGCTCGGGGAGGGCGGAACCCCTCGCCTTCAGGCGAAGCCTTCAGGAGGCCCGAAGGACCGGAAGTGGGACGAGCCGGCGGTCCTGGGGAGAGCCAACCGACGCGGTACGGGTGCGCTGCGGCCGCACGGGTCGGCGACGGCGTCCCGTGCCGGAGTCTTCGACGCCGAGCCGAGCGATGCGGCCGAGAAGGGTGAGCCCCCATCGCCGGCGAGGTCTTCAGGCGCCTTCAGGCGCCCATCGAACCCGCCGCCTTTCAGGCGGCGGTGGGTTCAGTGCGATGCGGGCAGCTTGGGGTTGGCTCGTACCTCTTGACCCAGCAGCTGCTCCCGCTGCTGGCGGCCGAGATTCACGAAGCGGCCCTCGACGCGAAATCGGCCTGAGGCGTTCGAGCTTCCTCCCATTCGGCGGCAGCCACGCACCTTGATCTGCAGCGGCGGCGCTCGCTCCGAGAGGATCACCCGGACGATCGAGCCGGTCGGGGAAGGGTGGGGCGAGAGCAAACTGACGTTTCGGCCGTCGGTATCGAGTAGCTCGGCCGTGTGCCCGTCTGGAAGTCTGAGGTGCACGGTCATCCGATCTTGACTCGACGGATCGCCTGTTCCGCTTCCCGGGCGGCATCTCGTTCGCGGATGGCCTGCCGCTTGTCGTACTTGCGCTTGCCGCGGCCGACAGCCACCTCGAGCTTGACGCGGTTGTTCTTGAAGTAGCACTGCGTCGCCACAATCGTCATCCCGCCCCGTTCTACGGCGGCTCGGAGGCGCAGGATCTGTTCCCGATGCAGCAGGAGTTTTCGGTCTCGCCGCTCCTTGTGCCCAAACGCCGCGTGTTCGATGACCGGGATTCTCATCCCCTTGACCCACGCCTCCCCAAACGGATCGATGTCCACCCACGCGTCGGACAGGTCGGCCCCGTGGTTGCGTAGCGACTTGGCCTCGCTTCCGATCAGGACCATTCCCGCCTCGTACCGGTCGCCCAACTCGTAATTGAACCGCGCGCGTCGGTTGCGGGCGATTATCCGGCTCGGCTCCGATGACGGGTCTGGCTTGTTACGCTTCACGCTGGCCCAGTCGAGGCATGCGAGGTTGCGGTGGCTACCGCTCAGTAGCATAGCTCGGACGAACATGCTCAACAGCGTCCTTCGAGGTGCCCGCACCAACAATCTGAAGGCAGTCGACCTCGAACTGTGCCCGGGGCTCGTGGTGGCCGTCACCGGCGTGTCGGGAGCGGGCAAGAGCAGCCTCGCGATGGACACTCTCTATGCCGAAGGGCAGCGTCGCTTCGTCGAGAGCTTCAGCCCGTACGCGCGGCAGTTTCTCGAACGCCTCGAACGCCCACCGGTCGAGTCGCTGGAGCCGGTGCCGGCGGGAGTCGCGGTCGATCGTCGGGCCCCAATCAAGAGCTCGCGCTCGACGGTGGCGACGATGGCGGATCTCGAGCCCTATCTGACCGCCCTCTTCGTTCGAGAGTCCGTTCCCGTCTGTCCCGAGCACCACGTCGAGGCTACTGCTCTGGACCCGAACCAGGCGGCCGACCACGCGCTGGGCGAGCTTCCTGGCGAGCATGCGACGGTGACGTATCCGGTGCGGGCGGCCGACCCGGAAGCGTACTTGGAGCTGCGCGAACAACTGTCGCGCGACGGATACCGGCGCCTGTGGGTGAACGGTCGCACCGAGGATATCGATCGCATCAGGCCTTCGGCGGCATTGGCCGAAGGCCCGCAGGTCGAGGTGGTCGTCGACCGGCTCCGGCTCGCTACTGCCGATCGGGCGCGCCTGGCCGATGCTCTCGAACACGCCTGGCGTGCCAGTCGTGGGACGGCCTTCGTGCACACCGAAGGAGCCGCTCGGGCGTACCGGCAGGGCCTGTGTTGTCCTCGGTGTGGACGGGGTTTCGCGGCTGCCCGCCCAGGATTGCTCTCGTACAATTCCCCGTTGGGGGCCTGCCCGACCTGTCGGGGTTTCGGGCGAGTGCTGGGGATCGACCCGGAGAAGGTGGTCCCCGATCCTTCGCGGTCGCTGAAGCGCAAGGCGATCCGCCCATGGAGCGGCCCCAGCACGCGCTGGGAGCGCTCTCAACTGCGACAGCTGTGTGAGCGCCACTCGATTCCGATGGATGTGGCGTGGAGCAGTCTCACCGAGCGCCAGCAACGGCTCGTTTTCGAGGGGGATGGCGACTGGGACGAGGGGCGGTTTCCTGGGGTGCTGGGTTGGTTCCGGTGGCTCGAGTCGCGGACGTACAAGCTACACGTCCGGGTTCTGCTCGCTCGCTACCGGGCGTATGAACCGTGTCCTGCGTGTGGGGGGCGGCGCTTCAACGCTCAGGCCCTGCTCTACCGAGTGGGAGGGCTCGACCTCGCCGCCTGGCATGCGCTCGAGGTGAGGGAGGCATACGTCCAGCTGCAGGCGCTCGAAGGGACCACCGGGCAGGGGCGCCTTGCCCGCCAAGAACTGCTTGCTCGCCTGTCCTACTTGGATCGAGTGGGCCTCGGATACCTGACCCTCGACCGGCAGGCCCGAACCTTGTCGGGCGGCGAGGCCCAGCGCGTGACCCTGACTGCGGCGCTCGGCACCTCGCTGCATCACGCCCTGTTCGTACTCGACGAGCCGACCGTGGGACTGCACGCGACCGACGTCGAACCGCTCAACGGCATCATGCGTGAATTGGCGAGCCGTGGAAACACGGTGCTGGTCGTGGAGCACGACCCCCTGGTGCTCCGTTCGGCGGATCGGATTCTGGAGCTCGGCCCGGGCGCAGGAGAGCGGGGTGGCGAGCTCACGTTCGATGGCGCGCCGGCCGATCTTGCAGCGACGGGTGGTGCCACTGCTCGCGCGCTCGCACCGCGCCCGCCGTCGCCCTCTTGCGGGGCCGCGCCGACGGGGCATCTCCACGTTCGCGGTGCGAGGGCGAACAACCTTGCAGGATTCGACGTCGGCGTGCCGCTCGGTGTTGTCTGCGCCGTTACCGGACCGAGCGGATCGGGCAAGAGCACGCTGGCGGTTGACATCGTCTACCGGGGTCTGGCTCGCCTTCTGCACGTACCGGATACGCCGGAGCCGGGCGCGCACGACCGGCTTGAAGGCGCCGCCCAGATTCGGCGAGTGCGCCTGGTGGACCAATCCCCCCTCGGGCGCACCTCCCGCGGCAACCCCGCAACGTACACGAAGGCGTGGGATGTGGTCCGCAAGCGCTTCGCAGCCGAGCCTTCCGCTCGAGCGTTGGGACTGTCGCCGGCACATTTTTCCTTCAACGTGGCGGGGGGGCGTTGCGAGGCTTGCTCTGGCGAAGGCTACGAGACCGTCGAGATGCAGTTTCTTGCTGACGTGCGGCTGGTGTGCCCCTCGTGCCGCGGTCGCCGATTCACGGAGCGCGTCCTCTCGGTGAACCACCGCGGTCGGAGCATTGCTGACTGGCTCGAGCTGACGGTCGATGCCGCGCTGGCCGAGCTTGCCGAGGAACCCTCGGCGGTGCGCGCTCTGGGTCCGGTCTCGCGTCTCGGGCTCGGCTACCTGCGTCTGGGCCAGCCGCTTTCGACGCTATCGGGCGGCGAAGCGCAACGCTTGAAGCTTGCGCGAGCGCTTGCCGACCGGCACCGCGACACCTTGTTCGTACTCGACGAGCCCAGCGCCGGGCTGCACGCGGACGAAGTGGGACGACTGCTCGAGTGCTGTCGTGCCATCGTCGATGCCGGAGGGAGTGTGCTCCTGGTCGAGCATGACCTGGACGTGGTCTGCGCGGCCGACCACCTGATCGATCTCGGCCCCGGTGCTGGTCGCGACGGGGGGAAGCTCGTGGCCGAAGGTTCGCCGGCAACGGTGGCACGCACCAACACGCGCACGGGACGCGCTCTTCGCGAACGATCCTCGCCGGTCGCGTTCGCCGGGCCGACGCCGAGTCCACCGCAGGCGGAGCGCCCCGCGCTGGAGGTGCTCCGGGCCCGCGAGCACAACCTCCGGGACGTGTCGGTCTCGATTCCCCACCGCGCCCTGACGGTGATCACGGGACCCAGCGGGTCGGGCAAGAGCACCCTGGCGTTCGATGTGGTGTTTGCCGAAGGGCAGCGACGTTTTCTCGAAACGCTGACTCCCTACGCGCGTCAGTTCCTGCCGACCCTTCCGCGGCCGGACGCGGATCGTGTGACCGGCGTCCCGCCGTCGGTGGCGCTCGAGCAGCGAACCTCCCGGGCGGGCCCGAAGTCGACTGTGGCAACCGTGACCGAGGTTGCCCACTACCTGCGCTTGCTTTACGCGAAACTCGGCGTCGTGCACTGCCCAGAGCACGACCAGCCTATTCGCAGTGTCAGCGTCGACGAGATCTTCGATACCGTGCGCCGGACTCGAGGCACAGTGGCGGTGCTGGCCCCGGCCGTGGCGGCCCGAAAGGGAACCTACCTGGATCTATTCACGGCGGCTGCCCGGGCTGGGATCGTCCGTGCCCGGTGCGACGGGCAATGGGTCAGCACGGACTCGCCTCCGCGCCTGGCGCGCAACCGAGAACACGACATCGATCTGGAGATCGAAGCAGCGCTGTCCGCCCGGCGCGTAAGTCGGGGCGCGGTGGAGCGCGCGCTCAGATGGGGACGCGGATCTCTGAAACTGCGGCATGCTTCCGGGGAAGAACGGCTGGTTTCATCGGGGGGCGTCTGTCCCCAATGTGGCTTCGCCGCCCCCGAGCTCGACCCTCGATGGTTCTCCTTCAACACCCAGCAGGGGCGGTGCGCGAGTTGCGACGGAACGGGCCAGACCGTGGTCGTCGCGCGGCGTGGCCGCCGCCGACGGCGTGTCCAGACCGTGGTGCCCGGTCCCTGCTCGGCCTGTGAGGGATCGCGTCTGGCACCGGTGCCGCGTGCCGTTCGCCTTCAGGGCATGCGCTATCACGAGTTCTCGGCGCAACCGGTGGACGCAGCCCTCAAGCAGCTTCGGCGCTTTCGGTTTGGCGGCGCGCAGGCACGCATCGCCGGGCCCGTCGTGGCGGAACTCGAACGCCGGCTCCAGTTCCTGGCCGACGTTGGCCTCACCTACCTGTCGTTGGACCGCGCGGCTCCGACGCTCTCGGGAGGGGAGATCCAGCGTCTGCGCCTGGCGGCGCAGCTGGGGGCGGGACTCACGGGTGCTCTCTATGTGCTCGACGAGCCGACCATCGGGCTTCACCCGGTTGACACGGGACGACTACTGGGGAATCTGTCGCGTCTGGTCGACCTCGGCTCGACGGTGGTCGTCGTGGAGCACGACGAGTCTATGATTCGTGCTGCCGACCATCTCGTGGATCTGGGGCCCGGGGGCGGCGCAGATGGAGGTCGAGTTCTGGCCGTCGGACCTCCCAGCGAAGTGCTTCGCGACCCGCAGTCCCCAACGGGCCACGCGCTCACGGAGCCCAGCCAACTGCGGGCGGCGCTGCCGGCAGGCCGAGGGGCTTCGTGGCTCACTCTGGAGGGGGCAGCTGAGCACAACCTACGCGGCGTCGACCTTCGCATTCCGCATGCCCGCATGACCGTCGTGGCCGGGGTGAGCGGGTCGGGCAAGAGCACTCTGGTCCGGCAAGTGCTGCTTCCCGCTCTGCGGTCCAGTCTGGGGCTGGCGACGGATCCGCCTGGGCAGCACTTGGCGCTGACGGGGGTGTCGGGGATTCGACGGGCCACCGCCGTGGACCAGTCTCCCATCGGACGCACGCCGAGATCGGTGCCGGCCACGTTCCTCGGTATCTGGGATGCGATACGCGCTCTGTATGCGTCGACGCCGGACGCAATGGTGTCTGGGTTCTCGGCGGCGCGGTTCTCGTTCAACACTCCT
>Ga0316576_10002369_pt1 | contig 10720 bp, 8 predicted proteins | sample S0NA_FD_203075 | JGI IMG/M metagenome (GOLD analysis project Ga0316576, IMG submission 203075) | Rhizosphere microbial communities from salt marsh grasses in Alabama, United States - S0-2_050615r3r5 | ecosystem: Host-associated > Plants > Roots > Rhizosphere | place: USA: Alabama | collected... | reverse complement strand
GGATCAGCGGGTCGAAGATGCCGGGCTCGAACTGGTTGAAGTGACCGCACTCCAGCAGGCTCATGACCTCCCGCAGGGCCGGGTCGTCGGCGATGATGCCGTTGGGGTCGTAATTCTCGCGGGTGCGGGCCACCTCGTCGGCCGTCAGGCCGAACAGGAAGAAGTTGTCGTCGCCCACTTGCTCGCGGATCTCGATGTTGGCGCCGTCCAGCGTGCCGATGGTTACGGCGCCGTTCATCATGAACTTCATGTTGCCGGTGCCCGATGCCTCCTTGCCGGCGGTGGAGATCTGCTCGGAGAGGTCCGTTCCCGGTGCCAGCACCTCCATCACCGAGACCCGGTAGTCGGGGATGAAGGCAACGCGCAGCAACTGGTTGACCTCGCGGTCGGCGTTGACGACATGGGCCACGTTGTTGATCAGCTTGATGATCATCTTGGCCATTTCGTAGCCGGGTGCGGCCTTGCCGCCGATCAGCACGCAGCGGGGCGAGCCGATGTCGGTGTCGCCGCGCTTGATGCGACGGTAGAGATGGATCACGTGCAGGATGTTGAGCAGCTGACGCTTGTACTCGTGGATGCGCTTGACCTGCACGTCGAACATGAACTCGGTCGGGAAGTCCACGCGGCAGGTGCCGGCGACCATCTGTGCCACGCGTGCCTTGTTGGCCTGCTTGATCTCGTGCCAGCGCTCGCGGAAGGCGGGGTCGTCGGCGTACGGCGCGAGCTTGTGCAACTGCTCCAGGTCGTTGACCCAGCCGGTGCCGATGGTCTCGTCGAGTGCCTCGCGCAGGCCGGGGTTGCACATGGCGAGCCAGCGCCGGGGCGTGACGCCGTTGGTCTTGTTGTTGAACTTGTGCGGCCAGAGCTCGTAGAAGTCGTGGAACAGGCCCTGCTTGAGCAGCTCCGAATGCAGCGCTGCGACGCCGTTGACCGAGAAGCTGCCGACAATGGCCAGATAGGCCATGCGCACCTGCGGGTCGCCGCCCTCCTCGATCAGCGACATGCGCTGCTGCCGTTCCATGTCGCCGGGCCAGCGTCCGGCCACCTCGGACAGGAAGCGGGCGTTGATCTCGTAGATGATCTCCAGGATGCGCGGCAGCAGCTGGCGGAAGAGCCGCACCGGCCAGCGCTCCAGGGCCTCGGGCAGCAGCGTATGGTTGGTGTAGGCCATGATGCGCGTGGTGATGGCCCAGGCGTCCTCCCATTCCAGGTGATGCTCGTCCACCAACTGACGCATCAGCTCGGCGACTGACACGGCGGGATGGGTATCGTTGAGCTGGAAGCAGTTCTGGTCGGCGAAGCCGCTCAGGTCGCGGCCGTGCAGGCGGCGCCATTCCCGGAGGACGTCCTTGATGCTGGCGCTGGCCAGGAAGTACTGCTGGCGCAGGCGGAGCTCCTTGCCGTTCTCGTTGGCGTCGTTGGGGTAGAGCACCATGGTGATGTGCTCGGCATCGTTCTTGGCCGCCACCGACTCCGGATAGCTGCCGGCATTGAACTCGCCTAGGTCGAACTCGTCCGTGGCCGCCGCCGACCAGAGCCGCAGCGTGTTGATGGTGTCGTTCTCATAACCGGGGATGGGGATGTCGTAGGGCACCGCGAGCACGTCGTGCGTGTCGACCCAGCGCCGGTGTATGCGGCCGTTCTCGTCACGATAATCCTCGGTGCGCCCGCCGAAACGGATGCGCTGGGTGTACTCGGGGCGTTCCAGCTCCCAGGGATTGCCGTCGCGCAGCCAGTGGTCGGGCTCCTCCACCTGGCGGCCATTCTCGATGAGCTGACGGAACATGCCGTACTCGTAGCGCAGGCCGTAGCCCTTGACCGGCAGCTGAAGGGTCGCGCAGCTGTCCAGGAAGCAGGCGGCGAGCCGGCCGAGGCCGCCGTTGCCGAGGCCGGCGTCCATCTCCGCCGACTCGATCTCCTCATAGTGCAGGCCCATCTCGTGCAGGGCCTGCTTGGTGGGCCCGGTCACGCCCAGGTTCAGCAGCGCGTTGCCCAGGGCGCGGCCCATCAGGAACTCCAGCGACAGGTAATAGGTGCGCTTGCAGTTGGCCTCGTCATGGGCATGGCGCGTGCGCTTCCAGCGCTCCATGAGCCGGTCGCGCATGGTGATGGCGAGCGCCTTGTACGGATAGTAGGCCGAGCGGCAGTCGCGGTCTCGTCCCAGCGTATGCGCATAGTAGTGCTGGAAATCGCGGGCGATGCCGTCGCCGTCCATCGCCAACGGATCCAGGGCGAAGAGGTTTTCGTTCGGCGAGCTTTCGCTCATGTCTTTGAAAGGCGACATCGGTCTCTCCGTCGGCAGAGTGTCAAAGGATGATACGGAAAAGGGCGGGCCTGCCCCCATCGTGCCTGGCGCCGCTCAATGGCTGTTCGTTGGAGCTGTCGTTGGCCCGTTGGAGCAAAGATAACGCGGGGCGTGGTTCCTATGCGACCGCGGATCACGCGCGGCGGCGCGCCGGTGTCTTGCGGTCCGGCTCCGTCAGCCGACTGCATCCCCGCCGCCCGGCTGCGTCAGTAGTAGACGGCCGTGACCTGCCAGCCGAGCCAGCGCGGCTCCAGGTGCAGGTGTAGCGGCTGTCCGCCGTCGATGCGGACCTCGAAATCCGTCGGCGTATCGAAGAAGGCATGCTCGATGGCGTCCGACAGCTCGCCGCCCGGCGGAATATGGGCGGTCAGCAGCCCGGCGAGCCAGTTCAGCGTCATGGTCTGCCGGAGGGCGTCGCCGTCGGCGCCTGCCCGGCGCAACGCCTGCTGCAGCCAGTCGATGAAAGAATCCGACACCTCGCCGATGCGGCTGTCGGAGTTCTTGTTCAGGCGGCGGCGGACTTCGTCGCGCACGGCGGCGATGTCCACGAGACCGTCCAAGGCCCCCGGCTGCCCCGCGGCGACGGCCCGCTCGAGCCGCCATAGCGTGACATAGGGCGAGGCCAGGTAGACCAGCAGCAGCAGCGCGAGCACCGCCAGCAGATGCATCAGCCAGGGGCGGACCTTCCAGCGCGGCCGGTGCAGGCCGTGCAGGACCGGCATTCGGCGCTGCATGATCACGGGGTCAGCTCCCGTTGTCGCTGCTCCAGCTGCTCGCCGGTGTCGAGCCAGTCGAGCTCGACCGTTTCCAGCTCGGCGTCCACCCGCTGCTTCTCGTCCATGAGCTCCAGGAGGCGCGGCTTCGCCGCGGCCTCGTAGAGGTCCGGCGCGGCCAGATCGTGCTCCAGCCGGTCGCGGCGGGCGGTCAGCGTCTCCAGGCGCCGCTCCAGGTCTGCCAGGCGTTTGCGCAGCGGCTTGAGCCTGGCACGGATCTCGGCGTCGCGGCGGCGCTGCTCCTTCTTCGCCGCAGCCGAGCCGGCGGCGGGGGCGGGGGCTAAGGCCGCCCGGGGCTCGTCCTGCTGGCGGGCGGCGAGCCAGGCCGGATAGTCGTCGAGGCCGCCGTCGAAGGGTGCGACCCGGCCGGCGTCCACCAGCAGCAGTTCGTCGCAGCATACCCGCAGCAGGTGGCGGTCGTGGGACACCAGTACCAGGGCCCCGTCGTAGTCCTGGAGCGCCGAGGCCAGGGCCTGGCGCATGTCCAGGTCCAGGTGGTTGGTCGGCTCGTCCAGCAGCAGCAGGTTGGGGCGCCGATAGATGATGAGTGCCAGGGCCAGGCGCGCCTTTTCGCCGCCGGAGAAGGGGGCGACCGGCCCGGTGGCGCGCTCGCCGCCGAAACCGAAGCCGCCCAGGTAGTCCCGCAGTTGCTGCTCCGGCCGCTGCGGGTCCAGGCGTACCAGGTGCTGGAGCGGCGAGTCCTCCGGGCGCAGCTGGTCCATCTGGTGCTGGGCGAAATAGCCGACGCGCAGGCCTTGGGCCGGCTGGCGGCGGCCGGCCAGCGGCGTGATGTTCCCGGCAAGGAGCTTGATCAGCGTGGACTTGCCGGCGCCGTTGGGGCCGAGCAGCGCGATGCGCTCGCCCGGCGTCACGGCGAGACCGACCCCGTCGATGACGGCGCGCCCGTCGTAGCCGGCGGCCACCTCCTCCAGGCGCAGCAGCGGATTGGGTTGGGCCTCGGGCGCCGCGAACGCGAAGCGAAACGGCGAGTCCACGTGGGCCGGCGCGATCAGCTCCATGCGCTCCAGGGCCTTGAGCCGGCTCTGCGCCTGGCGGGCCTTGGTGGCCTTGGCGCGGAAGCGGTCGACGAAGGCGCGCACATGGGCGATCTCGCGCTGCTGGCGTTCGAAGGCCGCCTGCTGCTGGGCCAGCTGCTCGGCGCGCTGGCGCTCGAAGGCCGAGTAGCCGCCGCTGTAGAGGTTGAGCCGAGCGTGCTCGATGTGGCAGACGCTGTCGACGACCGCGTCGAGGAATTCGCGGTCGTGGGAGATCAGCAGCAGGGTGCCCGGGTAGCCCTTGAGCCAGCCCTCCAGCCAGATCACGGCATCCAGATCCAGGTGGTTCGTGGGCTCGTCCAGCAGCAGCAGGTCGGAGCGGCACATCAGCGCCCGGGCCAGGGCCAGGCGCATGCGCCAGCCGCCGGACCAGGAGTCGATGGGCCGGCGCTCGTCGCCGACGGCGAAGCCCAGTCCGTGCAGCAGCCGCGCCGCCCGGCTCTCGGCCTCGTAGCCGCCGATGGTCTCCAGTCGGCCGTGCAGTTCGGCCTGGCGCAGGCCGTCGCCGGCGCTTTCGGCGGCGGCCAGTTGCGTCTGGACGTCGCGCAGCTCGGTGTCGCCGTCGAGCACGAATTCGATGGCGGGCCGGTCGCCGGCGGGCGTTTGCTGGGCCACATGCGCGATCTGCCAGCCGGCCGGCACCAGGACGTCGCCGGTGTCCGCGTGCAGCTCGCCGCGGATCAATGCGAACAGGCTCGACTTGCCGCAGCCGTTGGCGCCCACCAGGCCGACCTTGTGACCGGGCGCCACGCGCAGGCTGGTCTGTTCCAGCAGCAGGCGTGGGCCGCGGTGCAGGCTGATTGCCTTCAGCTCCAGCATGGTCAGCGGGCCCCGCCGGTGGCCGCATCGCCGCGGTCGAGGCGGCGGTAGCCGATGGCTTCGCTCAGGTGCACCGGTGTGATCGTCTCGCTCGCGGCGAGGTCGGCGATGGTCCGGGCCACCCGCAGGATGCGGTGATAGGCGCGGGCCGACAGGGACAGCCGCTGCAGGGCCTGGGTCAGCAGCGTGCGTCCGGGGGCGTCCAGCGAGCAGTCACGCTCGATCTCGGCCGGCCCCAGGGCGGCATTGGGCTTGCGGGCGCGGGCCTCGGCGCGGGCGCGGGCCTGCTCGACGCGGGCGCGCACGGCGGCGCTGGGCTCGGCGTCGTTGGGCGCGGCGCTGCTCAGGCGCTCCGGCGGCAGCCGCGGTACCTCGACCTGGAGGTCGATGCGGTCCAGCAGCGGCCCCGAGATGCGTGCCCGGTAGCGGGCCACCTGCTCGGCGGTGCAGCGGCAGCGGCCGCTCTGGTCGCCCAGGTAGCCGCAGGGGCAGGGATTCATTGCCGCCACGAGCTGGAATCGGGCCGGGAAGCTGGCTTGGCGGGCGGCCCGCGAGATGTGGATCTGGCCGGACTCCAGCGGCTCGCGCAGCACCTCGAGCACGCGCCGGTCGAACTCCGGCAGTTCGTCGAGGAACAGCACGCCCAGGTGGGCCAAGGAGATCTCGCCGGGGCGCGGATTGCTGCCGCCGCCGACAAGGGCGACGCCGGAGGCGGTGTGATGGGGCGAGCGGAACGGGCGCTCGCGCCAGCGCTCCGGGTCCAGCGGTTCGCGCCCGCTGACCGAGCGGATCGCCGCCGCCTCCAGGGCCTCGTCCTCGGACAGGGCCGGCAGGATGCCGGGCAGGCGGGTCGCGAGCATGGACTTGCCGGTGCCGGGCGGTCCCAGGAACAGCAGGCTGTGGGCGCCGGCGGCGGCGATCTCCAGCGCGCGCTTGGCATGCTCCTGGCCGCGCACCTCGGCGAGATCGGCGTAGGCGGGACGCCGCTGCTGGAGCTCGGGCGCCGTGAACCGAGCCAGCTGCGCGCTGCCGTTCAGATGCTCGCAGACCTCGAGCAGGTGATCGGCGGGCAGGATGGTCAGGCCCGAGACCAGCGAGGCCTCCTCGGCATTCGGACGCGGCAGCACCAGCGCGCGGCCGGCACGGCGGGCGGCGAGGGCCGCCGGCAGCACCGCGTCGACCGGCCGCAGCGCGCCGGTCAGGGCCAGCTCGCCGATCAGCTCATGGCCGCCAAGGCGCTCGCCGCGGACCTGGCCCGACGCGCCGAGGATGCCAAGGGCGATGGGCAGATCGAAGCGCCCGCCCTCTTTGGGCAGGTCCGCGGGGGCCAGATTGATGGTCACGCGCCCGGCCGGGAACTCGAAGCGCCCGTTCAGCAGCGCGCCGCGGACCCGGTCCTTGCTCTCCTTCACGGCCAGCTCCGGCAGCCCGACGATGGACAGGGCCGGCAGCCCGCCGCCGGCATGGACCTCTACGGTGACCTCCGGTGCCCGGATGCCGTCGCGGGCGCGGCTGTGCAGCACGCAGAGACCCACGCCGTGTCCCGCGGCTCAGTCGGCGCCGGCGCGCGCGGAGAGCAATTGCTCCAACTCGGCGACGCGGCGCTCCAGCGCGTCCAGCTTGGCACGGGAGCGGGCCAGCACCGCGGCCTGGACGTCGAACTCCTCGCGCGTGACCAGATCCAGCCGGCTCAGGCCGGCCTCCAGCGTGGCGCGGAAGCTGCGATTGAGATCTTCCTGCAACACTTGCACGCCCTTCGGCATGCTGGCGGCGAGGCGCCGGGCGAGGTCGTCGAGTTGCTTGGGGTCCAACATGAGGCGGGTCCAGGGGAAGGCTGGTAACAGAATGCTCGCCATTATAAGACCACTGGTGGGACAGCGCGTTGCCCATGTCGGGATCGGTGAGTGCACCATGTTGGTGCATCCGGGGGGCGGTCCTGCGCCGGTTGCGCCCCACGAGTGGGCGGATGCCTGTGCGAATTTTGCAACACAAGGCGCCGGAACGTTGTCTTTTCGGTACATCCGGGGCGTGGCACGGCATCTGCTAGATCCGGGCGGGACGAGCCGTCAAGAAGAACGGCTTCAAAGGCGGGCGCCGATCCCGTCAGTGTTTCTGCAGAGGTAATCGACATGACAAGATCGACATTCGGAAAGGGCTTCGCGACCGGCGCACTGCTGTCGGCATCTCTTTTGGCCAGCGGTCAGGTCCTGGCCGAGGCCCCGTGGTCCATCAGCGCCAACATCGGCGCCGTTTCCAACTACGTGTGGCGTGGCGTCACCCAGACCGGCGACCAGGCCGCGGTTCAGGGCGGCCTGGACGTGAGCCATGAGAGCGGTTTCTACGCCGGCACCTGGGTCTCCAACATCGACTGGGGGAGCGGCGGCCCGACCTACGAGCTGGATCTGTATACCGGTTTCGGCGGCAACATCACCGACGACCTGAGCTACGACATCAGCGGTATCTATTACGCGTACCCCGACGGCCGCGATTCGGACTTCGCCGAGCTCGGCGGCAGCATGAGCTGGAAATGGTTCACCCTGGGTGCCGCCTATACGGTCTACGGCGAGAACGACGGCGGCCTCTTCGACGACGGCGACTGGTACTTCTACGGGGGTGCCGAATTCGCGCTGCCCTATGACCTGGGCTTCAGCGTGCGCGGCGGCTATTACGATTTCCGCCACGACAAGGAGTACGTGCCGACGCTTAGCGGCACTGGCACCGTCTACCTGAAGTCGGAAAGCTACGACTACTGGAACTACGGCGCCTCGATCACCAAGGACGCCGGCGAGTGGGGTACCTTCAGCCTGAACTGGGATCAGAACAGCGGCGAATCGGACCTCGGCTATGACAATGATCCCAAGTTCTGGGTCGGCTGGCTGAAGGAGTTCTGATCGGGCGCGATCCTCGATCGCATCTTCAATTCGGCGTGCCCGACCGCTGCGGCCAGGCACGCCCTTTCGTTCACGGAGTCAATCCATGAAGCTGATCGCAGCCATCATCAAGCCCTTCAAGCTCGACGACGTACGCGAGGCCCTGGCCGATATCGGCGTCTCGGGCATCACAGTCATCGAGGTCAAGGGCTTCGGCCGCCAGAAGGGCCACACCGAGCTCTATCGCGGCGCCGAGTACGTCGTCGACTTCCTGCCGAAGATCAAGGTCGAGATCGCCGTCGACGATCCCCTCGTCGACCAGGTCATCGAGGCCATCACCAACGCGGCCCGCACCGGCAAGATCGGTGACGGCAAGATCTTCGTCACCGACGTCGACCAGGTCATCCGCATCCGTACCGGCGAGACCGGTCCGGACGCGCTGTAAACGCACCGGGAGGTACATCAAAATGGAAGAACCGATCACACATCTCGCGTACGCGCTGGATACGTTCTACTTCCTGGTCATGGGCGCGCTGGTCATGTGGATGGCCGCCGGCTTTGCGATGTTGGAGGCAGGCCTGGTTCGGGCCAAGAACACGGCCGAGATCCTGACCAAGAACGTGGCCCTATACTCCATCGCCTGCATCATGTACATGCTGATCGGCTACGGCATCATGTATCCGGCCGGCGGCAACGGCATCATCCCGGACATCAGCTGGAGCTTCATGTTCATGGATGCCACCGGGGATCACGCGGTGGATGCCGTGTTGGCCAGCGACGGTGAGACCTACTACTCCGGCCTGGCGGACTTCTTCTTCCAGGTGGTGTTCGTCGCCACCGCCATGTCCATCGTCTCCGGCGCCGTCGCCGAGCGCATGAAGCTCTGGGCCTTCCTGCTGTTCGCGGTAGTCATGACCGGCTTCATCTATCCGGTCCAGGGCTACTGGAAGTGGGGCGGGGGCTGGCTGGACGCGCTCGGCTTCAACGACTTTGCCGGTTCCGGCATCGTGCACCTGTGCGGCGCCTCGGCGGCCCTGGCCGGCGTTCTGCTTCTCGGTGCGCGCAAGGGCAAGTACGGTAAGGACGGCAGCATCAACGCCATCCCCGGCGCGAACCTGCCCCTGGCCACACTGGGCACCTTCATCCTTTGGCTGGGCTGGTTCGGGTTCAACGGCGGGTCCGAGCTGAAGGTCTCGAACATCGAGGAGGCCAACGCTGTGGCCGGCGTCTTCGTCAATACCAACATGGCCGCCGCCGGCGGTCTGGTGCTTGCCCTGATCACGGCGCGGCTGCTGTTCGGCAAGGCCGACCTGACCATGGCACTGAACGGCGCGCTGGCCGGTCTGGTGGCAATTACCGCCGAGCCGCTGACCCCGACGCCGCTGGCTGCGACACTGATCGGCGGCGTCGGCGGCGTCATCGTCGTGTTCGCGATCCTGTCGCTGGACAAGCTGCGCATCGATGACCCGGTCGGCGCCATCTCGGTGCATGGCGTCGTCGGCATGTGGGGCTTGATGGCAGTGCCCATCACCAACGCCGACGCCACCTTCGGCGCTCAGGCCATCGGCCTGGTAACCATCCTGGCCTGGGTATTCATCACCGCCTTCATCACTTGGCTCCTGATCAAGCTGATCATGGGCATCCGTGTCAGCGAGGAAGAGGAATACGAGGGCGTCGATGTCGGCGAGTGCGGCTTGGAGGCCTATCCCGAGTTCGTCGGCACCCGCGGCGCCGGGAAATAACAGCGCCGGACTGCAGGACGCATCATGCTTGCAGCGGGGCCTTCGGGCCCCGTTTTCGTTTCTGGTGCGGCGATGCAGGGAAGCCGCAAATGGCGCAAAAAGAAAGCAAATGGTGCGCCAATTGGGGACCTGCGCTGCCCAAGGTATTGCCCCAACCCAGGACCCGCCATACCCCAGAGCCGGCAGTTGGGCCGCGGGGCGGCGCCGCCTTGGAGCGCGCTCGCAGTAGCACGGGAGGGGGTGTCAGGCTCGCGGTCCACGCCCGCGGTAAACCGCGGGCTCCAGTGGAGCCCGCGCTTCAGCGCGGGCGAGAGCCGCTGGTGCAGGGGTCAGGGATTACCGCGGAAGTGGGCGCCCGGCTCGGGCTCGGGCGGCGGTGTGGGGGCACCGGCGGCCGGGGCGGATGCGGCCGGGGGTGATGGTGCGGCGGCCAGGGCGGCTAGGTGTAGATCACCGTCGCGTCGTCGTCGGTATCGTCTTCCGCCGCTCGCACGTTGCCCGTGGAGTCGACGGACTTGTAGAGCGTGTCCCCGGCGCCGGCGGCCAAGGCCAACGACGTCGGGGCCGCTGCCGCCAACGGCCGCCACGCGGTCTTCATCGCGATCCCCTCCCGCCGGTCATCACTCTACAGAAAGGATAAAGTCAGACCCCGATGCCGATATCGCCCGCCGGTTCCACCCCCGCGAGTCAGGAGGCCTCGAAAGCCCCTTCCAGTTCCTCCATCGCGCGTCGAAAGAACTCCGGTTGCGCTAAGGCTGCCCGGTGGATCTCGGCATTGTAGTATCGCGTTTCGAACGACCGGTTCGCCACCGCATCCGCGCGAAACGCCGGCATTGCGCCGTCCCGGCAGGCCATGGTCGCGCTCCACCAGCCGGAGGGATAGATCGGCTGGGGAAAGAACAGCGGCTGGACGGCCTCGAAGCCGGCGCCACGCAGGTCGCCGACCATGCCGCGAATGATGTCGAGGTGGTAGAGCGGCGATTCGCTCTGTTGTACCAGCAGCCCGCCAGCCGCCAGCGCGCGGTGGCAGTTGCGATAGAAGTCGAGCGTGAACAGCCCCTCGGCCGGACCCACCGGATCGGTGCTGTCGATGATGATGACGTCCAGGCTGGCGTCGGCGATCCCGGCCATCCAGCGGATGCCGTCGTCGAACAAC
>Ga0316576_10002368_pt1 | contig 10721 bp, 10 predicted proteins | sample S0NA_FD_203075 | JGI IMG/M metagenome (GOLD analysis project Ga0316576, IMG submission 203075) | Rhizosphere microbial communities from salt marsh grasses in Alabama, United States - S0-2_050615r3r5 | ecosystem: Host-associated > Plants > Roots > Rhizosphere | place: USA: Alabama | collected... | reverse complement strand
GGCCGGAAGTGGGCGCTCAGGCGCCGGCGTTCTGGCGCATGGGCCCGCCCAGCCCGGAGCCGTCGGCAAGCACGTCCGCCTGGCGGCGCTCCTCGCAGATCGGCGCCACGGTCGCGTTGGCGAGCATGCGCAGGGTGGCCGGCGGCACCGGGAACACGGCGGTCGGCGTGCCCGCCGCCGCCCACACGACCTGGAACCGCCCCAGGTCCGGGTCCATCACCACGCGCAACGGGCGCGAGTGGCCGATGGGCGGGATCCCGCCGATGGTGAACCCGGTCAGCTCGCGCGCCTCGGCTGCGGTCGCACGGCGGATCTCCGGCTCCCCCGTGACGGCGGCGAGCCGGGCGAGGTCGACCCGGTTGGGCCCCGAGACCAGGCACAGGATGGGTTCCAGCGACCCGTCGCCGGCCGGTGCTGCGAACACCAGCGACTTGACGATCTGGCCGAGCTCGGCGCCGACGGCGGCGGCTGCTTCCTCGGCGGTGTGGGTCGACTCCCGGAACACCTTCACCTCGAGGGTGACGCCCTTGCGCGAGGCGGCTTCGATCACCCGCTGGGTCGGCGTCGGCAGGGAGGTCTCAGGCACGACCGAAGCGTACACGACGCCCCTCTGCCCCGTGCCCATCGCCCGCCGGGTACGATCCGCGCGGATGACCCGACACCGACCCCTAAGGCGCCACCTGCTGGTCGTCGCCGCCGGCGACGTTCCCGAACGCGGCGTGCTCGACGCCGAGTGGCCGGGCTGGGACGAGGATGTCGCCGAGGTGGTGGCGGCCGATGCCGGTCTCCGTCATGCGCGCCGGCTCGGGCTCGAGCCGCAGCTCCTCGTGGGGGATCTTGACTCGCTGGGCGGGTCGTCGCCCGCCGGCGTCGCTCCCGGAAGGCCCGAGGTGCTGCGGTCGCCCGTCGACAAGGACGAATCCGACACCGAGCTCGCCCTGGTGGAGGCGGTCCGTCGGGGCGCCACCCGGATCACCGTGCTCGGCGCGCTCGGGGGTGCCCGCCTGGACCACGCCCTCGCCAACGTGTGGCTGCTCGCCCACCCGGCGCTCGCCGCGGTTGACGTCGTCCTGCTCGATGCCGGCGCCCGGGTCCGGCTGGTCCAGGGTCCGGCGGAGCAGCCCTTGCCGGGCCGGATCGGAGCGACCGTGACCCTGCTGCCCTTCGGTGGCGACGCCGAGGGGATCACGACCCGCGCGCTGCGCTACCCGCTGGACGGCGAACCCCTGCGGACCGGCCCGGCCCGCGGCCTGTCCAACGTGCGTGAGGGCGGCGATGCGGCTGTCACGCTTTCGACCGGTGCCCTCCTCGTCGTGGAATCTCCGCGGGAGGTCGAGGCACTAGACTCCGGGACATGAGCATGCCGCAGCCCGGCGATTCCGCGCCCGAGATCGCCCTTCCCGACGAGACCGGCACCATCCACTCGCTTGCCGAGCGGGCGGGCGGCTGGACGGTCGTGTACTTCTACCCCAAGGACGACACCCCCGGGTGCACGACGGAGGCCTGCGGGTTCCGCGATGTGCACGCCGAGATCGTGGGCATGGACGCCCGCGTGTGGGGGATCAGCCCGGACGGATCCGGCAGCCACGAGGCATTCCGGGCCAAGTTCGGGCTGCCGTTCACGCTGCTCTCGGACGAGGCGCATGCGGTGGCCGAGGCGTGGGGGGCGTGGGGCGAGAAGACCAGCTACGGCCGGTCGTCGATGGGGATCCTGCGCTCCAGCTTCCTGGTCGATCCCGACGGCCGGATCGCCAGGGCGTGGCCCAGGGTCAAGGCCGACGGACATGCCGCCGAGGTGGTCCAGGCGCTGCGCCAGGCCCAGGCTGACCGCAGCGGATGAGGCCGCGAGCACGAAAGAAGGCTTCGCTCGTGGGGGGAGACGAGCGAAGCCTCGCAAGGAAATCTAGCACACCGCCTCTCGGTGTGAGCGCTGGATCGCAACCTTCCTTGCAGGTTCATTCCGAAATCGATGCACGAGGTCAGGATGGCGACGAGCGAGCAGGTCCATAGCGCGCCCCACGCCTGGCGGCCCGGCCGCTTCATGGTGATCGTCGCCCATCCCGACGACGCCGACTTCGGGCCCGCGGCCACGGCGGCCCGGTGGATCGACCAGGGATCCTCGGGCTGGCTGGTGTGCATCACCAGCGGCGACGCTGGGGCGGACGACTGGCAGACGGATCCGCTCGAGCTGGCAGCCGTGCGCGAGGCCGAGCAGCGTGCCGCCGCGGACGTCGTGGGCTACGAGGGGATCTCCTTCCTCCACCAGCCCGACGGCGCGGTGGCCAACGACCTCGCCCTGCGGGAGCAGCTCAGCCGCGAGATCCGGACCTTCCGACCGGACGCCGTGCTGTGCGTGGACCCGGAGACGGTGTTCTACTCCGACGGCGGGGTCAACCACATCGATCACCGGACCGCCGGGATGGCGGCCGTGGATGCCGTGTACCCCGCGGCCCGCAACGCCATGGCGTTCCCGTGGCTGGCCCGCGACGGCCTGGCGCCGTGGGAGGTCCGCCGGTTGTACCTGTTCTGGTCGAACCGGCCGAATGCCTGGGTGGACGTCACCACCACCCTCGACCGCAAGCTGGCCGCACTTCGGGCCCACCCCAGCCAGCTCCGCCAGCCGGAGGCGCTGGAACCACGGATCCGCGCGTGGGCCGTCGAAGAGGGCGAGGCCGCGGGCGTGGAGGCTGCAGAGGCCTTCCGCGTGATCGTCATCGAGGACGACCCGGAGGACGAGTCGCCCGGACCGGACGCCTAGGACGCGAGGAGGGCCGGTCGCACGCGGCCCCAGGCGTTCCAGATGTCCGCCAGCTCCGCGGCGCGTCCGCCGAGGGCGTCCACCATCCGGCCCAGTGACAGGTCGCCGGCCTGGTCGGCGAGCCACTCGTCGGCGGCGACCTGGGCCTGGGCGTAGAGCATCGCGAGGCCCGCCTCGGCCGGCCACGTCCGGATCCGCATCCGGTCCAGGCCCGCATACCCCACGGCGAGCGACAGGTCGCGCGGTGCCGGGATGCGCCCGTCGGCGAAGCCGCCCAGGCCGTCGTACCGGAACCCGAGCGCCGACAGCGCACCCACGATGTCGCGCGCCTCGCGCGGCTCGAACAGGCGCCAGAACGGGTCGTCCGCCGGCAGGTCCAGGTAGCCGTCCTCGATCGCGCGGGCGGTGATGGCGTCGATCAGCCGCGAGACCCGCAGCTGCCATTCCTGGGCGTCCTCGCCATCGGTGGCCAGGGTGGCGACGAGGCGCGTGCGGGCCTGGCGGTCGCCACGCAGGATCCGCGTGATCGCGGGGAGTCCGCCGAGGAGCTCCGCCGGCGTCGGAGTTGCATCGGGGTCGGGCAGCTCCGGCTGGTCCGCCGGCCACACCTTGTCGAACGGATGCGGCTCCTCGGGCGGCGGGACCGGCTGGCGGCGGAGCTCGGCCTCCTCGCACTCGGCGAGGGCCTGCCGCGCGTCGCGGCACCCGGCGTCCGCATTCTCGGAGGCGATCCGGGCCGCGTCCGCCTCTGCCGACAGCCGCTCCAGCGCGGGAAGGGCGGCGCGGAGCTCGGTGGTGCCCTGCTCCGCCTGCCGGGCTGCTTCGCGGACCGCGACGTTGAGGGCGTTGATCTCGTCGAGCCACGCCCTCGCGGCCGCTTCCGTCTCGTCCGGGCTGCCCGCCCGATCGGTGGCCGCGCGGAAGTTGGCATGGAGCCGGTCCTTCTCGGCCGCCACCCGGCGCGGATCGCACGTCGCCGCCGCCTGCTCGGTCTGCTCCCGGAGCACGTCATAGGCGCGGCGCGCCTCCTGGAGCCGGTCCAGGGCGGCCCGGGCCTGGTCCCGGGCGACGCCGGCCAGCGCGCAGCGCTCGTCCACGACCCGGCGCGGCCCGTCGCACGGCGCTCCGTCGGGCCTGACGGCTGCGCTGCCCGGCGCCGGTGAGGATCCTGCTGCCTCGTCACCCATGGCGGCTCGCGGCCGGACCGGAGGCGTCACGGCAGCCGGTCGGGTGAGGGTGGGCTGCGACGGCGCTGCCAGCCGCACGTCCGGCATGGCCGGTCGCTCGACGGGCTGTCCTGTCGCCCGGCTGGTCGCGCTCGTCGGGGCCGCCACGACGGAGCTCGACGACGGGACGTCCTCGACCGGCGGGCGTGGCCGGACGAGCATCGTGAACGGATCCGACGGCTGCGCGGACGGCCGGTCCGCCGCCGGGCTCCCGGATGGGGCCGGCCGGTCCTCGACCGCGGTCCTGGTGGCGTCCAGCGCCGGCGTCTCCGACGGCGACTCGGCGAGGGCGACGGCGGTGGCGGCCATCCCGATCGCCATGCCGGCGGCAGGCCACCCCGCGCCCGGGCGCGTGTCGCCGGGGCCGACCGCCGTGAGCGGCCGGTCCGTCGACGTGGCCAGCGTCGGGTGGCGGCCGGTCGGGCGGGGCTCCACCGGCCCGACGGGCTCGACCGGCGATGCCGCCCTGGGTGTGCTGTCGGGGCCGGACCCCGGGGACGGGGCGGCCGATCCCGGGGCCGTCGGCGGCCATGCCGTGGGCGGGACGGGTGGGGCCGCCTGCGGCGCGGCCGGAACCGCTCCTCGTTCGACGGGGATTCCGACGGCCGAGCTGGGAAGCGTGACGGGCGAACTTGGAACGGGTGTTCGGTACTGGGACGCCGTGGGCGGCACGGCTGCCGCAGCCGCGACGACAGCGGCTCGTCGATCGTCGGCGATGTCCGCGTCCGGTGAGCCGGGGATGGGCCCGGGGTGCGGCGTCGCGTGCGGAACCGCCAGCGTCCGCGTGCGCGATGCCGGGATCGCGTTCGGAGTGATCGTCAGGCGGACCTCGCGACGAGCTGAGGGGCGGCCCCGCAGGACCTGGGCGAGGGCCGCGCCGATCCCGGCACCGAGCACCAGGCCGATGCCCAGGAAGGCGATCTCGGAGGGCGTCACGATGCTCCTGTCGACCCGAGTCTCGGGGTCCCGGGCTCGAGCCAGCGTAGCTGCGCGGCCGGGAGCGCGTCAACCTCGCGCGCGATCACATTCTGCCCTCCGCCGACCCGCGGGTCATCCGCCCCGGGCCCTCCCGGGCCCGTTCCCGGTGCCAGGCCGCATCACTCTCGCCGCGCGCTCCCGCAGGCCTCGACCGGGACCGGCGCGACCCGCGATCGGACCACTCCGTGGGCCGGAGCGGCGGCCGTGGTGTGCCATCGGGCGGTACACGATGCGCCAAATGGCCCATGCCGATGTGCACTGTCGCCCTCGGCTTGGTAATCTCCCGGCGTCGGCGGCGTCCCCCGCCGGGGTTCTCCGTCGCCCAGTCCGAGCCCCCAGAAGAGGCCCGCCTGCTTCGTGACCCTCGATCAGACCCAGGAGTTCCTCGTCCAGCCGGTGGACGCGTCCTGGCTCCAGTGCAACATCGAGTGCCAGGAGGCCTGTCCCGTCGGCACCAACTGCCGGGGCTACCTCAACCTCGCCGCTGAAGGGCGGTTCGAGGAAGGCTACATCCTTGCCCGGGAGCCGAACCCCGTCGCGGCCATGTGCTCCTACGTGTGCTCCGCGCCCTGCGAGCGCGCCTGTCGCCGCGGCGACATCGACCGGCCCCTGGCGATCCGCGCGATGAAGCGGTTCCTGGTCGAGTGGCACGAGGCCTCCGGCATCCCGGACGTCATGCCCCAGGTCACGGCCCGCGAGGAGCGCGTGGCGGTCATCGGCGCCGGGCCGGCCGGTCTCGCGGTGAGCCGCGAGCTCGCGGTACGGGGCTACCAGGTGACCGTCTACGACAGCCTCCCGTTCGGGGGCGGCACGCTGCTCATGGGCGTGCCCGCGTTCCGGCTGCCGCGCGAGGCGATCGAGATGGACGTCCGCCTGGTCGAGCGGCTCGGCGTCCGGTTCGTCTACGACACCACCATCGGGATCGACATCCCGTTCTCCGACCTCCAGCGGGACTACGACGCGATCGCGATCACGGCCGGGGCGATGAACCCGGTCTATCTCGACGTGCCGGGAGCCGACCTGGACGGCGTCCAGTACGGCGTCGACTTCATGAAGCGCGCCAACCTGGGGCTGGAGCTGACCGTCGGACGCAACGTGGTGGTCGTGGGCGGCGGCTACACGGCCATGGACTGCTCGCGGACGAGCCTCCGGTTCGGCGCGGAGAACGTGACCATCGCCTACCGCCGCACCCGGTCCGAGCTGGTGGTCGACGAGGAGGAGCTGGGAGAGACCGAGCTCGAGGGCGTGCGCCTGGAGTTCCTGGTCAGCCCCGTCGAGCTGATCGGCGAGGACGGCAAGCTGGTCGCCGCCAAGTTCATCCGCAACAAGCTGGGCGAGCCCGACGCCTCCGGCCGCCGCTCCCCGATCCCCATCGAGGGCTCCGAGTTCACCGTGCCGTGCGACACGCTGATCCCCGCCGTGTCCCAGGCGGCGGACCTCTCGTTCCTGCCCGTCGAGTCCAACTTCGAGGTCAACCGGGGGCGGCTCAAGGTGGACCCGGCGACCTACGCGACCAACGTCCGCGGCGTGTTCGCCTGCGGCGACTTCGTGACCGGTCCGACGACCCTGATCGAGTCGGCCGGCCACGGCAAGAAGGCCGCCTACGCCATCGACCGCTACCTCGCCGGCCGGACCGACGTCTCGGTCACGCCGAACGTCAAGATCACCAGCTCCTGGCGCCACGACATGCCGGAGCTGTACGACGTCCTGCCGCGCCAGCACATCCCGATGGTCGACGCGGCGGCGCGGATGCCGTCCACCGACCCGGCGGTCAACTTCACCACGTCGGTGGAGCTGGGCTACGACACGACCGCCGCCGTGGCCGAGTCGACCCGCTGCCTGATGTGCAACTACAACATCTGGTTCGACCCGTTCCGGTGCGTGCTGTGCGGCGCCTGTGCCGACGTCTGCCCGGAGGGGGTCATCCACATGCTGGACGTGAACCAGCTCAAGACGGAGGGGCTGCTGCCCGAGATCGAGGAGGCCTACGGCTGGGCCCAGGGCGCGGCCATGGTCCTCGACGAGGAGCGGTGCATCCGGTGCGCGCTGTGCGTGAAGCGGTGCCCCTTCGATGCCATCACCATGGAGCGGTTCGAGCTCCAGGAGATCTCGAGCGATGGTCGGCTCTACAAGGAGTCGTACCGTGACGCACAGCTCGCCGGGACCGCCGGCGTGGCAGGAGGAGCGTAGGTGAGCTTCCTGGAGCGGGTCGACCAGAGCATCCGGCGGAGCCCGGTCTGGCGGTCGATCTTCCGCAACCCGTACCCCGACGACGAGCGGTCCCGGGCCTACGCGGTCATGAACAACGTGTTCCTGCACCTGCACCCGGTGCGGGTGCGGCAGCACGCGGTCAAGTTCGCCTACACGTTCTGCCTGGGCGGCCTCAGCTTCTTCCTGTTCCTGGTGCTGACGGTGACCGGCGTCTACCTGATGTTCTTCTACATCCCGTCGGAGACGCAGGCCTATTCGAACATCCTGGACATCCAGTCGCGGGTCACGTTCGGGCTGCTGACCCGGAACATCCACCGGTGGGCCGCCCACCTGATGGTGTTCTTCGTGTTCCTGCACATGATGCGGGTCTTCTACCACGGGGCCTACAAGCCGCCGCGCGAGTTCAACTGGGTGGTCGGCGTGGTGCTCCTGTTCCTCACGATCATGCTGTCGTTCACGGGCTACCTCCTCCCGTGGGACCAGATCGCCTACTGGGCCATCACCATCGGCACCAACATGGCCGGCTACGCGCCGCTGTTCAACACCCCGTCCAAGCTGCTGCTCCTGGGTGGCATCGAGGTCGGCCAGAACACGCTGCTTCGGTTCTACGTGCTCCACATCATGGTGTTCCCGCTGGTTGCCGCGATCTTCCTGGCCGTCCACTTCTGGCGGATCAGGAAGGACGGCGGCATCAGTGGTCCGCTGTGAGCCGAGGTTGACCGCATGACCGACACCAAGGCCCCCAACGAGACCCGCGTCGTCCAGCCGGTCGACCCGGCGCGCCGCACGGAGATCGACAAGCAGCGCGTGCCGATGTCGGCGCGCCCGTACCGCCTGCTCGCGCTGGTCAAGCAGGACGCCGTCGTCCGGGTCCAGAAGGAGCCCGACGACACGGTCATGACCTGGCCGCACCTGCTCACGATCGAGTTCATGGCGGCCACGATCATGAGCGTGTTCCTGCTCCTGATGGGCCTGTTCATGAACGCCCCGCTCGAGGACCTTGCCAACGGCAACGTGACCCCGGCGGTGGCCAAGGCGCCGTGGTACTTCCTGGGCCTCCAGGAGCTGCTGGCCTACTTCCATCCGACGGTGGCCGGCGTGCTGGCGCCCACCTTCGTGCTCGTGGGTGCGGCGCTGGTCCCGTTCATCGACCGCGGCAACATCCTCGCGATCCGCCCCTCAGAGCGGAAGACGACAGTGGTGCTGTTCTCGCTGATCGCAGGCCTCGGCCTGTTCGTCACCTTCGTCGGGATCTTCTTCCGGGGCCCCGGCTACTCGTTCGTCATCCCGTACCTCGAGTTCTTCTCGATCGGGACGCCGGGCCTTCATTTCGCCCTCTGAGTCGAAGGACGCCGGAGTCATGAGCAACTACCAGGTCGAACCGGCTGACAAGCCGAAGGCGCTCACCAAGGAAGCCATCAAGGCGATCCGCCATGAGCAGGTCCAGGGCGTCTCGCGCCGGGAGCTGCTGCGCGGCTCGCTCGCCGCGGGCATGGGCCTGTGGCTGCTCGAGGTGACCGCGGGCACGATCGGCTTCCTGTGGCCCAACCTGGAGGGCCAGTTCGGGGGCCTGGTGAAGATCGGCACCCTCGACGACGTCAAGAATGCCAACTCGTCCCTGCCGGTCGACCAGGGGTTCCCCGCCTACTACTCGTCGGCCAAGGCGTTCGTGATCCTCGTGGACACGTCACAGCAGCGGTTCATTCCCGGCGAGGACGACTCCGGCGACGGCACGAGCGTGAATGTGCGCGCGCTGTACCAGCGGTGTCCGCATCTCGGCTGCAAGCCGAACCCGTGCCTCAAGAACTTCTGGCTCGAGTGCCCGTGCCACGGCTCGCGGTACGACCGCCTCGGCATCAAGGCCGCGGGCCCGCAGTACGGCCCGGCGCCGCGCAGCATGGACCGCTTCGGCGTGCAGGTCGACGAGGCCGGCGCGCTCACCGTGAACACCGGCAAGATCACCCTCGGCCCGCTGCCCGTCGCGGTCGGCCAGCCGGGGATCATCCCGCCGCTCACGCCCACCGGCTGCATCTGATCCCGCCACCGTGCCTTCCGCCGCCCACCGAGGAGACCGATGACCGACCAGCCCGGCCGCCCGCCCGAGGAGCGCCTGCCCGCGCCGCGGCCGTCGTCTGCGCCCGCCCCGGCCAGCCGGTTCTCGGCGCCGCCGTCGACCCATCGCAACGACCTGACGCCGGAGCGAGCCGGGCGGATCGTCCGCCAGTCCGCCAACGCGCGCTGGGTCGGGTTCCTCGCGGTGACCCTCGTGGGCCTGTTCGTCATCGGCTACTACTTCTACGAGCTGGGCCTGCCGGGCGGGCTGTCCGAGCCACGGCTGGAGCAGGCGGCCACAGAGCAGCAGGTGATCGCCGTCGAGCGCGGCTACAACCTGTACGAGGCCAACTGCGCGCAGTGCCACGGCGCCAACGGCGAGGGCGGGATCGGGCCCGTGCTCAACCGCCAGGACAAGCTGTTCGCGCACCTCAACCCGGACTACCTGCACAACGTGCTGACCGCCGGCGGGCGATACGTGTGCGGCAACGCCGACAGCGTGATGCCGGTGTGGTCCAACCAGGGCAACCCGCCGGGACCGCTCAACTACAAGCAGATCGACTACCTGATCGCGTTCATCCGGGCCAGCAAGGACGAGACGTTCCGGGTCCTGGACCCCGACCTCGCCGAGCCCGTGATCGACCCGGTGACCGGCGAGGAGGAGACCTTCACCGGGTGGGTGGATCCCAACTACCTGCCTGAGCCGGGCGCCACGCCGTATCCCGCCTGCTGGGCCGATGAGTTCACGGCGCCCCAGCCATCGAGCGCGCCGTCCTCGCCGGCAGCGTCGGGTGACACCGGGGCCTCGCAGGCGCCGACGGGCACGGTGATCAAGGAGCAGGCGTTCCAGATCGCGTTCGTGAACAAGGAGCTGAGCGCCCCGGCCGACACCCCGTTCCAGATCGAGTTTGAGAACCAGGACGCCGGCGTGCCGCACAACATCGAGATCAAGGACGCCAACGGGGGCGTGGTGTTCAAGGGCGAGATCTTCAACGGCGTGGACACCAAGGTCTACGACATCCCGGCGCTGCCGGCCGGCACGTATCCCTTCGTGTGCACTGTCCACCCGAACATGACCGGCACGCTCAAGGTGGGGAGCTGACGATGGCCCAGACCGCGCTCCCCGCCCCGGCGCCCGTGCCCGCTCGCCGACGTGCCGTGTTCGGCCTCCTCGACGCCAACGGCTGGCCGTGGGCGACCATGAAGGCGCTGTTCTGGTTCGTGGTCCTGATCATCATGCTGGGCTACATCCCGGACCGGGCCTACTACTTCACCGTCCAGCGCACGGTGGACATCGGGCTGCTCGCCTGGTCGCCGGTCAACTTCTGTCCGGCCGAGAACGGCGAGCTGCCGTGCCCCGCCCCGCTCGGGGCGACGCTGGCCTGGGAGCCCAGCCCGCCGGAGCTGAACCTGCCTGCCACCCGCACCGACGGCGCGACCGGCATCATCGGCCAGACCGTCCTGTACGCCGGTGGCTCGGACGGGACGTCCGCTGT
>Ga0316576_10002367_pt1 | contig 10721 bp, 10 predicted proteins | sample S0NA_FD_203075 | JGI IMG/M metagenome (GOLD analysis project Ga0316576, IMG submission 203075) | Rhizosphere microbial communities from salt marsh grasses in Alabama, United States - S0-2_050615r3r5 | ecosystem: Host-associated > Plants > Roots > Rhizosphere | place: USA: Alabama | collected... | reverse complement strand
GGCGAACACGTACCACGTCAGGCAGGGGGCAAAAGGCAGCGGAACCTCCTGGAACGACGCGCTGGGAGACCTGCCGTCTTCGATGAGCCCTTCCGACACCTACTACGTCGCCGCCGGGACCTACCGCGGCGGCAGTCTCGCCGGACAGATCAAGCGCGCCACCGCGGCGGATCACGGGAACAACACGGGCTGGCAGAGCGCGTATGACGGGCAGGTGGAGCTTCAGGCTCCGTTGACGCTGGCGAAGGACGACACGACGCTGGACGGCGCGACGTGGCATGGGTTCAAGGTCGTGGCAGACGCCGTGACGGGGTCCTGCTCGGCGTGCGGGACGCTGGTCATATCGGGCGACCGCGTCACGATTCGCAACCTCCTCGTCACCGGCAACTACAGCGGCGGATTCGGACACTCCGTCGGCCTGGCGGGCAGCGACACCACCATCGAGGCATGTCACTTCTACAAGACCTACCAGGAGGACACCTTCGGCGGCGAGCCAGGCGGGACGCTCACCATCCGCAGGGTCGTCGTGGAGATGCCCAGTCCGCCGGGTGACGGCGTGCATCGCGACGTGTTCAACCCGTACACGGCGCACTCGAGCTACAACATCCTCGTCGAGGACAGCGTCTTCAGCGACATCTGGCTGATGGCCTTCCTGTTTCAAGATCCGACCCAGATCGGCGACATCACGTTTCGCAGAAACGTGATCGTCAACGGATCCGGGTTCTTCGTGATGTTCGGATCCTCGAACAAGGGGGCCCAATCGGTCACCTTCGAGCACAACACCTTCTACAACTACGCGGACTTCATGGACAGCGTCGGCACGGTCAAGCCGACATACCGCGACAACATCTACGCGAGATCGAGCAGCTGGCACGACAGCTGGGGCGGCACCGATGTTCACGTCGGCGGGTCGACCTCGCACTGTCTGTTCTTGACCGATCCCAGCGACTTCCTCGACGTCACGGATCCGCTGGGCCCTGACGGTGTCCCCGGAACGGTCGACGACGGATTTCGCCTGCTGGCGAAAAGCGCCGCGATCGGTGGTGCCACCGACGGCACGGACATCGGCGCCTACCAGTACTCCGGCGCCGCCCAGCCTCAAGTTGCACCGCCTGCCGCGCCAACGGGTCTCTCCGTCTCGCAGGCGCAGTAGGGCTTCCCGAATCGGGGGCACAGCGGGTGGTGCGCGGTGAGCAGCCGGCGACCTGCCCGGTCGCCTTCAATTCACCCAAACAACAGATGATCGTCAAGACAACGTCGAGGTCGGGCTTCACCCGACCAGGCCAGGCTTCACCCCGTCCGTCCCCATCCCTCCCCCCTGGCCCAAGGTGGCGTGGTGGTAGGGGGCGGGCTCACCTGACGGCGAGCGCCTCGCCGTCGATACCGCTGACCGGTCTCCTTTCCTGCTCCCATTTCAAACAAGGCGCTGATATCATTCAAGGTAGGGGCGTACCCCGCGGGCGCCGGTGGTGCCGCGGTACTTTCTGAGCTGATTTGATGCTCGAGCAAGCACCAACATGTGTGAGAGAAGCAGTGTGAGACCCGGTCTTGCGGCGGCGCAGGAGCTGGATCACGATGACGCCGCGCTCGTCGAGCGTGTGCGGGCAGGCGACCCGGGTGCGTTCAGGACGCTCTATCACCGGTACGCGAGGATCGTCGCCGCGCGGGCCTACTGGGTGGTCGGCGACACGAGCGAAGTGGATGACATCGTGCAGGAGACGTTCATCGCCGCCGCTCTGGGCCTCGATGGCCTGCGGGACCCGGGCGCGCTCAAGGCGTGGCTGATGATCATCGCCACCCGTTGCGCCCAGCGCTGTCTCGGCCGCCGAGCGAGGATCAGGCGGACGGGGCGCGCGCTTCGAGAAACCGTCCCGACCGCGTCGGATCCGGCCGGGCGGGCGAGCGTGGAGCAGCTCGACGAGGCGCTGGATCGCCTCTCGCCCAAGCTGCGTGTGCCGTGGGTGCTCAGTAGGGTCGCCGGGGAGCCGCTGCCGACGGTGGCCCAGCAGTGCGGCGTTTCTCTGGCGACGGTTAAACGTCGCCTCGTGAAGGCTGATCGACTCGTGAAACGGAGCCTCGGCGATGGATGAGCTGATACGGAAGATGCGTCAGCGGCGGCTCCCCAACTGGGACGATCTGCGCGAGAGGCGCGTGCTCGGCCGCGTCGAGGTCGAGATCCCGCGGCGTCGCCGGCGGCGCAGGGTGCGCGCAGCCGCGGCGATCTCCGCGGCTGCCGCCGCCTTCCTGGTGGCGTTCGTCGTCATCACCTCCGACCGGACGGATCGGCATGAGCGGCGCCTGGTGGCGGGCGTCAGCGACGCCGCGCCCGACACCTTCAGCATCGAGCTGCCCGACGGGTCGCGGGCCTTCGTGCACGACGCCGGACAGATCGAGCTCGAGCAGAACGAAGAGGGAGCGCTCTGGGTCCGGCAGCGACGCGGCACGGTGCGGTACAAGGTGCGGCCGCGGAGAAGGCGCGCGTTCGTGGTCCAGGCTGGACCGGCCAGGGTGCGGGTCATGGGGACCATCTTCTCGGTCACCCTGGAGCGCGAGCACGTGGTGGTGACAGTCGAGCGGGGCAAGGTGGCGGTGGAGCAGGGCGAGCAGCGGGCGTTGCTCGGCGCCGGAGACGAGATCCGGGTCAGCTCCTCCAAGTCCTCCGATTCTGCTCCGGCGGCGAGTCAGCCCGCGGGCGCACAGGTCTCGAGACAGGACCGAGGCAGGCGTCCCGCGCGGCGGACGGCCCCCCCGCTCGAGAATCTGATGGGCCAGGTCGATGCTGCCAGAAGGAAGGGCGATCTGGATCGCGCTGCCCGGCTGATCGAGCAGATCATCCGGAGCCACGTCGACGACAGGAGGATGGCGGTGGTGCTCTTCACCCAGGGGCGCATCGAGCAGGCCCGGGGTCGGTTCCGCGCGGCGGCGCGGGCCTTCGGCCGCTGCTGGACGCGGTTCCCCCGCGGGTCGCTGGCCGAGGACGCCCTGGCCGAGCAGGCAGGTGCGCTGCGCGCCGCCGGGAGCAAGGAGCTGGCATCGGCCGCTGCTCAGCGCTACCTCTCCAGGTACCCTCGCGGGATTCACCGTCAACGGATGAAGGAGATCCTGCGCCGATGAGCCGACGGGCCGCCGTGCTCCTCGAGGCGCTGCTCCTGGCGGGCGGGCTGGTCTCTGCATCGCCGGCCCTCGCCCGCGGGCGCCAGCTGGCGATCAACCTGGCGGACTGCGGCTCCCTCGCCGCCGATCGGATCTCGCGGCAGCTGCGGCTCGAGCGGGGGGAGGTCCTCAGGCAGCTCAAGTCCGATCAGCTGCTGCGCGTGGCCATCGTCTGCGGGCCGCGCCAGACGATGATCGCGATCACCGATCCGCTGACCCGGAAGCGCGTCGAGCGCGCGATCCCGACCCCAGGCGCGGGGGCCGATCCGGAGCGCGTGCTGGCCATCGCGGCCTCGCAGCTGATGCTGGCCTCCTGGCTCGAGCTGCTGACAGAGCCCGAGGCGAGCGACGCGCCCGGGGAACCCGACGAGCCCGGGGCGGCGGAGGGGGCCGCCCGAAAGATGGCGCTGGTGGCCACCCGCCACGCGGTCGCGCGCCGGAGCCTGGGCCTCGGCGTCGCGGCCGGAGGGGTGGTGCGGGACCTCTCGCAGCCGATCTGGCTCTGGAACGCGCGGCTGCTCGGACGGGTCTCGCTCGTCGGCTCCCTCGAGCTCCTGGTCGGCGTCGGCGTGGAGCAGGGCAGCGCCGAGCGGACGTCGGGGACGGTGAGCGTCCTGCTGCTCGACTTCCGGGTCGGGGCGGCGTATCGGTGGGCCCTTTGGCGCCGGCTCGCGCTCGAGGCGGGGGTCGCGGCGTCGCTGCTCCACGCCCGCTTCGAGGGGCAACCAGCCAGCGACTCGTTCGCCGGCACGAGCGCCCAGACGCTCGCCGCGCAGGGCATGGCCGAGCTCGGGCTCTGGTGGCGGCTGTCGCGATTCCGGCTCGGCGTGGCCCTGCAGGTCGGCGCCACGGTTCCCCGGACAACCGCCGAGGTCGACGGCGAGCGCGCGGTGGAGCTGCACGGGCTGTGGCTGGCTGGCACCGGCGGCGTCGAGGTGCTGTTCTGAGAGTCGAACGATGAGATCTCCACCAAGAAAGCGGCAGAGCTTCATCGGGTTTCGGCCCGCGTGGCTGCTCGTGGTTCTGCTGCCCGCCGCGCTCGCCTGCTCCGAGAGCACGGTGGTGCTGTGGGGCGTGGAGGGCCCCCCCATCGACCACGACGGCGGCCCCGGCGACGTCGAGCAGGAGCACGACGTGCGGTCACCGGATACGGTGGGGGACAGCGCCGGGGACGCATGCGTCTCGATCGTCGCTCCCGACCGTACGGTGTCGCTGACCAGCCAGATGGACGTCACGATCACCGAGAACATCACCGGGGCGGGAAACGACGCCTGGTCGACCTGCACGCCGGGGTTCCCCGAGATCGAGGTGGGCAAGGACACTGAGGAATACGCCGTGGAGCTCGTGACCGTCGATCCGGGGAGGTACGAGATCATGGTGTACAACGCGTCCTCGGGCCAGAACATCACCCTGTACACCGATCCGTGCGGAGTGCTCAGCTACTGTGTGCCTGATGCCGCGTCCGCTGGACTCACCTCCAACCTGACTCAAGGCATGACCGGCATCGTGATCGTCGAGGGCCCCAGCCCGGCGTTCACCATGACGATCAAGTGGATCGAGTAGCCGCATGCCCTTGATGCCGCCCCCGCGTTTTTTTTTGAGCCGGTTCGCCGACCGCCCCGCCACTACCAGGTAGAGACCAAGGAACCACCATCTACCAGACAGTCCGGGGCGCTGGAGGATGCATGCAAAGAGAGCTGGCTGACTCGAAGTACGATCTCCGCAGGCTCCGGGACCTGCACCTCGAGCGCGCCGACGAGGACGAGACGGGATACGAGCCGGTGGTCGACGACTGGGACGCCTTCTGGGAGTCGATCGGAGGCCAGCGGCTCGTCTTGGGGTCGCCGGGTGGACAGTGCCCGACGCTTCGACCGATCATCAACCCGGCGTCGCACGGGGCGGCGCAGCTCGGGCTGGCCCGGCTGTATGCCATCTGTCTCGCCGTCTACTTCGTGCTCGGTGTCGCGTCGACGCTGCTGCTGATCACGGTGGCGGAGCGGCCGCCCTTCTAGAGACAGGAGCTTGTTATGCGCGAGTTCGCGAACACGACGCTGATCTTCCTGCTCGCAGCGCTGGGAACGACGGGGTGCGGAGAGACCCCACGCCGGGATCCGGCCGCGGATGTGATCCACCACCGGGACGGCGCCGCGCCGCCCGACTCCACCGGCACCGCCGACGCTCCCCGGGCGTCCGATGATGGAGGCGCCGACGGAGGCCAGGACTCGGCGTCCAGCCCGACCGCCCTCGGAGCCTTCATCGCCAAGATGACAGCGGGGCAGTGGCAGGAGTTCAAGGGCACCGGCCTCGAGAAGCTGGTGCGCATCCCCCTGAGCGAGAGCGACAACGACAGCTGCAGGAACATCATCACCTGGTGCCAGAAGGCCCACTGGCACCCGGCAACGCGGCAGATCCTCTACCTCGGCTCGCCGCACCTCAACGACTACAGGTTCATCATCTACAGCGCGGACAAGAACAGCTGGCGCGTCGGCCCCAAGACGAGCTACGCCTGCATGTACGGCGAGGATCCCAACGCCCCGCACTGCGGCTTCCACTCCTTCGGCAGGACCACGATCGACGTGGCCAGCGGACGGTTCTACATGACCCATGGTGGCGCCAAACCCACGCAGCCGCTCTTCACCTACGACATCGGCAAGGACACCTGGTCGATGAAGAAGGTGCCGGGGGCCGGAGACTCCGCCACGGGCTCGACGATCTTCTTTCCCGAGCTGAAGAAGTTCGTCTTCGCCGGAAGATGGGGCAGGACCCTCTACGACCCGGTCGCCGAAAAGACCACGCCGATCACGCTGAACGGCAAGGTGGTCTACGGGACTGCGCAGCCGCTCCACGTGACCGGCGTCTACCTCCCGCGCCTTGGCAAGGTGCTGTTCGGCGGGGGCAACGGCTGCAAGAGCCTGTTCGCCATCGACAAGACCGGGTCGGTCACGAAGCTGACGGACGCCCCCGACAACATCGGCCAGTCCGCGGCGAACGGTCTCCTGACCTATGACCCGGTGACCCAAAACGCGCTGCTCTACTCGGGCAACGGCAACTTCTACGAATATGACGTGAAGCAGGACGTGTGGAGCCAGCTCCCCAAGCCTGCCGTCGCAAAGACTCTCGACGACAACCTCGGCCACATCGCGGCCGTGCCCATCGACACCTACGGCGCGGTCGTTCTTTTGATACAGACCGGCCAGGTGCTGGTCTACAAGCACGAGCAGGGCCCGTGATAACGGCCCTGCGGAGGAACGAGCATGCATCGGTCTCCCGTCGCCTTCGTCATCATCGCTCTCGTGGCGCTTCCGGCGGCCGGCCGGGGAGCGGTCCTTCTGGCCACACCCTCGGACTACCAGAGCCGGATCAAGGATCTGAAGCCCGGAGACACCCTGGAGCTGGCGGCGGGGACGTACACCCAGGGACTGTCGATCACGGGCCAAAATGGCGCGGCCGACGCGTGGATCACCGTTCGAGGTCCGGCGACCGGAGCGCCGGCGACCTTCGTCGCCAAGGCCGGCCGTAACACGATCGAGATCAAGAACAGCAGCTACGTCGCGATCCAGCACCTCACCGTCGACGCCAAGCACAAGGCCGGGCTGTTCGGCCTCAGCGCCAAGGACGGCGCGAGCAACCTCGTGCACCACGTTCGCGTCGAGGACTGCACCTTCATCAATCACGACGGGAGCCAGCAAACCTCCGCCATCTCGACCAAGACGCCGACCTGGGCCTGGGAGATCCGGCGCAACGTGATCCGCGACGCCGGCACCGGCATGTACCTCGGCAACTCGGACGGCAGCCAGCCGTTCATCGGCGGGGTGATCGAGAACAACCTCGTGGTCGATCCGCTCGGGTACTGCATCCAGGTCAAGTACCAGAAGCCGCGGCCGGACCATCCGGGGATACCGACCGGTGTCAGCCAGACGCTGATCCGCCACAACGTGCTGATCAAGAACGACAAGGAGGGCCCGGACGGCGTCCGGACGAACCTGCTCGTGGGCGGCTTCCCCGGCTCGGGCCCCGGAAAGGACGACCTGTATCAGATCTACGGCAACTTCATCTTCAACAACCCCTTCGACGCGTTGATCCAGGCGTCGGGGCGCGTGGTGATCCACGACAACATCCTGGTCGGCGCGGCCAACACGGCGCTCGTGCTGCGCGACCACGACCTCCCCCTGAAGGTCGCCCGCGTCTACAACAACACCATCTACGGCGGCGCCAAGGGCATATCGGTCGGCAACACGCCCGCCGTGAGCCAGGTCGTCGGCAACCTGATCTTCGCCAAGACGGGGATCAGCGGCAACATCGCCGACAAGCGCGCCAACCTCGTGGCGTCCGCGGACCAGGCGTCGAGCTACGTCGTCGCGCCGTCGCTGACGCTGGGCAAGATGAGCTTCTATCCGCTGCCCGGCAAGTGCGAGGGGCCCGCCATCGACTCGACGGTGATGCAGACGGATGCCGACCACGACCGCGACTTCGACGGCAACCTCAAGGGCGCGTGGACCTTCCGCGGCGCCTACGCGGCCTCCGACGCGGGGCCGCGCTGGGCGCTGGGCGAGACGATCAAGGAGATCAAGGACAGCGCTCCTGTGGACACGGCCGACGCCGCGAGCGACGCCGCGGACGCGGGAGCAGGGCCGCGTCCGAACGCCGACACCGTAGCCGACGCGGCCGGTGCTGCTGCAGCCGACGACGCCAGCTCGGGGGGGGGAGGCTGCTCCGCGGGCGGCGCGCGCGGCGGCGGCGGACTCGGCTGGCTGCTGCTGGGCGGGCTCGGGCTATGCCTGACAGCTAGGGGACGGGTACTACGGCCTCGCCTTTGCCGTGGAGTCCAGTCCGGGCCCAGGGGCCCAGGGGCCGCTGTACTTCGCGCGGGTCACCGCGGCCGGGGCGCTGGTCGGCTCGCCGCAGCAGATCCAGACCGGCCCTGTCCTCTACCCCTCCGTCGGGCACGGCTCGGGCCAGTTCACGGTCACGTGGCACGCGGGCGGCGGCCCGGCGGTGCTGCGGGTCAACGCGACCACCGGCGCCGCGACGGCCAGCACCCTGCTGGGCGGGGACAGCTGCTGTGACGACTCGCCGATGGTGGTCTCGGGGTCGGTCGGGCTGGTGGAGGTCTGGACAGCCTACGCCGGCAGCAACGGCCTGGGCGTCGTGGGCCTCGACCCGGCAAACAGTGCGAAGCTGCTCGGTCCGCTGGTGGCGCTGTCCCGGGCCGGCCTGAACCACCCCTGGGTCTCGGCCCTTGGCAACGAGCTCGGGGTCGTGTGGGCCGACACCAGCATCGGCGTGTCGGAGGTCTTCTTCTCCCGCCTCACCTCGAGCGGGACGCCGGTCGGCAGCCCGCTGCAGGTCTCACCAAACTAAGCACATCGCGAAATCGTCCCCGGTTGGCGGGCAAGATGCCCCGCTATTCTGTTCGGCAAACGGCTCGTTTCCGACGAGGATGGCTCATCCTCCTCCGCAGCGAGGGGCCAAGACGCCCGCTATCTCATCCGGGGGGCCGCGGCGGCGCCATGGAGGACGACGGGCCATTGGGGATCGCGGGGTACTTCGCCACGACAGGCGCTTGTGGCCGGTCGGCACCCATGGCGGCGGGCCCGGAGTGCTCGGCGTCGTGAGTCGAAAAGGGGAGCGCCATGGACGTCTTTGACCTGAGAGAGAAGGTTGTTGGTGACTACGGCTCGTACGTTCGGAGCTTTCTGACCATCAAAGACGAGCGTATGGACGAACTCGTCACCAGGGAGATGGAAGGCGGCTTCCTCTGGCCTGACCCGCTGATTCAGCTCAACCCGGCGTACGAGCCCGGTGAGCCCATTCAGCAGCTCATCGACCAGGGCGTGCTCCATTCAGAGTGCATCAACATCTTCCGGGACAAGCAGGAAGACGGCACGGTCGGTCCCCCTTTTCAGCTTCATCGTCACCAGGTCGAGAGCATCCGTGCGGCGAGAGCGGGCGACGGCTACGTGCTAACGACGGGGACGGGCTCGGGCAAGAGCCTCTCCTACATCGTGCCCATCGTGGACCACGTTCTTCGTCGGGGCAGCGGCAAGGGTATTCAGGCCATCATCGTCTACCCGATGAACGCCCTGGCCAACAGCCAGATGGGCGAGCTGGAAAAGTTCCTTTGCAGGGGCTATCCGCAGGGGCGCCCTCCCGTCACGTTCAGGCGATACACCGGTCAGGAGTCCGACGAGGAGCGCAAGGAAATCATCGCGAGCCCACCGGACATCCTGCTCACCAACTACGTGATGCTCGAGCTGGTGCTGACCCGGCCGTGGGACTTCCAGCTCATCGAGGCCGCCAGGGGGCTTCGCTTTCTGGTGCTCGACGAGCTGCACACCTACCGAGGGCGCCAGGGGGCCGATGTGGCCATGCTGGTTCGCCGCGTCCGGGAGGCCTGTCGTGCCGATGCCCTGCTCTACGTGGGGACCTCGGCCACCCTGGCGAGCGGCGGAACCTGGCCGGAGCAGCAACGGGACGTTGCGTCGATGGCGTCGCGGCTGTTCGGCGCGGAAATCAAGCCAGAGCGGGTCATCGGCGAGACGCTGGCCGTCCTGGTTTCGTGCGCCCGAGGTTCTGTACAAGCCCTTGCGGAAGGTCTGGGACGAAGGCAAGGACAAGCTCCCCGAGTTCAGCGCCCACGCGCTGCGAAGGACCTTCGAGAACCTCCAGCGCATGGCGGGGGTGGATGGATTGGTTCGGAGGGCCATGGCGGGCTGGCGGTCCACGGAGGCCCAGGCCATCTACGCGACCGTGGCCAGGGAAGAAAGGGACTCGGCGGCAGCCGCCGTACTCGGCCTAGTTATTGGAAAATGACGGACCGAGGAAACACTTCAGGAAACAGTTGGCCATTTTTCGGGAAAGTCACCGGGTTGGGTCGCTCCAGCCCGGTGCACTTACCCCCTTGACATCAGAGGGAAAACGAGGCAAAGAAAGACGAGCTGCGGGATTAACTCAGTTGGTAGAGTGTCAGCTTCCCAAGCTGAATGTCGCGGGTTCGAGTCCCGTATCCCGCTCTGAGAAACGGCAGTAAAGACGGGTTCTTCTCACTTCAGGGTGGATCGCGCCCTGGACTCCTTTTGCGCGCAGGCGTTTAGCAGTCGCAGCCTGTAGTTTCTGAAGCTTTTATATCCGTAAGCCCTTCGTTTGACTACCTTTGCCTTGTTGTTGAAGCCCTCGGTGCGGCCGTTGGTCAGGGGTCGACGGAAGTAGGCGAGGATTTCGTTTCGCCACCGCATCAGCGTGTGCCGCAGGGTCTGGAGCTCGGGGACATCCGAGAGCGCGAGGGTGTCGGTAATCTTGGTCAGCACCTTGGCGAAGTCATGGACATGGCCATTGCGCTGTGTCGCCGTGCCGGCTTCCAGGGCATTCTGCTGCGGGGCGACACCGACTTCGTCCCCAGCGCGGTCAGGAAGGCTGGGTCATTGCGCCGCAGCTCGATGTCCTGCAGCACCTGCCCGCCGCACAGCATGCAGGCCAACCTTGCGCACCAGCTGCTGCATCGCCCCGATCCCGCCACACCCGATCCCCTGGGTCCGCGTTGCGAGCTCGTACCGAATGGAGCCACCGCG
>Ga0316576_10002366_pt1 | contig 10724 bp, 10 predicted proteins | sample S0NA_FD_203075 | JGI IMG/M metagenome (GOLD analysis project Ga0316576, IMG submission 203075) | Rhizosphere microbial communities from salt marsh grasses in Alabama, United States - S0-2_050615r3r5 | ecosystem: Host-associated > Plants > Roots > Rhizosphere | place: USA: Alabama | collected... | reverse complement strand
ACCAGGGTCACGGCAACCTCACGGCGAGGCGCGAGGTAGCGGGCTCGAAGATCGGGGTCGGCAAGTTCGGACCGGATCGCCTCGAGGAGATCGAGCGCGGTCACCGCCTCGTTTCGGGCCTGTGCCGGCCGATCGAGCGCGAGGCTCACCCGAGCCAAGGTACCGAGAGTCCCGACCTGGTTCCGCATCAGGCCGAGCTCGCGGTAGATCGACAACGCCTCGGTCAGGTTGTCGTGAGCGGCGTTGGCGTCGCCGGCTGCGAGCTGGCTCCGGGCGAGGTTGGTGAGGGTGACGGCGACCCCGACCGGGTCGCCGAGCTCGCGGGCCGTGGCGTTGGCCTCGCGGTAAAGCTCGATGGCGCGATCGGTCCGGCCGAGCTTCCCCTCGAGGGTGGCGAGCTGGTTGATGACGATTCCGACGCCCCGTGCATCGCCGATGTCCCGCCGAATCTCGAGGGATCGCTCGTAGGACTCTCGGGCCTCGTTGTACTGACCCTCTTCGACCTGAGCATGACCGAGCTCGCGCAATGCCCAGGCCGCTCGCCGGCGGTCGCCCCGCTCCTCGGCCAGGGCCACCGCCTCCGCGAGCCGCCGTTGCGCCGGTGCCGTGTCACCAAGCGTGCGATGAATGGCGGCGATGGCGATGAGCGACGACAGCTCCTTGTCGCCGAGGCCGTGCTGCCGCGCGAGCGCCAGAGCCTGCTCGTGGGTGTCGAGGGCTTCCTGGTAGGACTGGCGCACCGCATACGAGGACGCCAGGTTGTGGAGCATCGTGTGCTGCTGGTTGACGTCGCCGAGGGCGCTCGCGAGGGCGGCAACCCGAATGAAGAGGGCTTCCGCTTCGAGGTTTCGGCCCTGCTCGAGGCGGATTCCAGCGAGCTCGCCGAGCGCCTTGCAGGCGAGCTCGTCATCGCCCAGCCGGTCCGCGATGGCAGCCGCTTCGGTTGCCGCGGAGCCCGCCCGTTGCCAGTCGTCGAGGAGTGCGCTGGCGAGGGCGACACCGTGCAGACAACGGCCCTGCAGCCCTGCCTCGCCGAGCTCCCGCCACAGCTCGGCGGCCCGCTCGAGGTCGGCGCGCGCGGCCTTCAGAGTCGCACCGTCCGGGGTCGCTGCACCAGAGTCGATGACGGCGAGCCCGCGAGCGGTCAGCTGGTCCGCCTCGGCGTGCGCGGCGGTCGCTGTGACCGTGGCGCCGGCCATCGCTCCATCGTCGGCGGCCGAGACGGCGCCGACCGTCACCACGATGGCGACGAGAATGACATGGACACGGATGCTCACGACTCCGACAACCGCGGGAACCGAAATCCGATTCCTCACGATCGACCGTATGATGGTGGCAATGGACCAGGAGCTTGCCGGTGCCTTCCTCGCCGGGCGTGCGGATGCTGTCGACTCGGTTGCGACGTGGATCCGGCTCGCGGCCTGGCCATTCCGCGGGCGCTTCGGTGACGACTGGGAGGATGCCGTGGGCGATGCCGCGCTCCAGGTCACCGAAGCCCTCCGGCGCGGCCGGTACTCGGGAGCGGGCACCCTGAAAGGGTATGTTCGACGAGTGGCGGTGACCACCTGCCTGGACCGCCTGCGGTCGAGGCGGCGCTGGCGCACCACTGAGCTCATCGATGAGCTTCTGCCCCCCGACTCCCACAGCCCTGCCGACGCGATCGAGGCGGCCGACGTTTGGCGGCTGGCGCGCCGCATCATCGACGGGGTCCCCGAGGACTGCATCCGGCTGTGGAAGGCCCTCATCGCCGGTCAGAGCTACGGCGAGATGGCGGAGACCTTCGGCGTCGCCGCCGGGACGCTGCGGGTGCGGGTCCTGCGTTGCCGGCGCAAGGCCGCAGAGATTCGCGAGCGCATCGAGTGCAACGAAACTCGGGCTCGGACGCCTGAGTAGGCGAAGAGGATGATGGACTGCCGCACCGCCACCGAAATCCTGCCCTGGCTGCTCAACGGCAGCCTGGGCGCCGATGAGCGGCGCGAACTCGAGACGCACCTCCAGGACTGTGATGCATGCCGCGAGGCACTCGCCGACACGGCCGGCGCGTGGCGGCTTTTCGCCGGCCACCCTCCGGCGTCGCTGCTCGTCGCGTGGGCGGAAGGCGACGACGTCCCGGACGCCGAGCTCGTCGCCCGCCACGTCGAGGAATGCCCTGCCTGCGCCGACGAGGTCACGTTGATCAAAGAGGCCGCCGCCCTCGAGCCCTTTGGACCCTCTGCGCATCGAGCCGTCCCGCCGCAGCCGGTTGACCGGTGGCGTCGCTTCGCCTTCGCTGCAGCAGCCGTGGCGGTGCTCGGTGTGACCGCTCTCGTCGTGTCGTGGACCGCTCTGCTGCCGCGCGCGCGATCGGCGTCCGTCGAGCGCGACGCTGCTTGGATCGCGTCCGCCCAGGCACGGGTCGAGGCCCTCAAGGACGAGGTGGCACGTCTGACCGGAGCGGGCGCCGGGGCGGCGGCGCCGCTCGTCAACCTGCCGGTCGTCGAGCTCCTTCCGGACAGCTTCCGGATGCGGGGCGGTTCGGAGCGGGTCGCGGTCCACCGATCGTCCGGCGCGGTCGCGTTGATCCTCACGACCCGCACCGACCCGGGCTGGGGCTCCTATCGACTCCGCGTTCTCGCCGCCGACGGCCTCGAGGTCTGGCGGAGCGAGGACCTCATCCTGCACAACACCGGCGACTTCACCATCCTGCTGCCCCTCGGCGACCTTCCGAGCGGCGAGCTGCAGCTCGCCGTGGACGGTCGTCGCGGCGACGTGGTCTCCGAGCTCGAGACCTTCCGGCTCGTCATCATCGACTGACAGCGCGACCGACGCCACGACAGCCGGCGGCACTCCGGCTTCCGTGAATTTTGCGACTGGGTCTGTAACGCAATCGCAGATCGATCGCCTATGTCAGGTGAACGCATTCGCATGTACTGGAGGAATCGATGATCGCGAAGCTCGCACCCTGTTCTTGTGCTCGGTTCTTGACCACCACCCGGGCGGTGGCCGTGGGATTGATGGTGCTCGCCGCCGCGTCGAGCGCCGGCGCCAGCACCTTTACCGTCGGCGCAACCCCCGACTGCAGCTCGAGCTCGATCCCCGGGGCGCTGCTCCTGGCAGCCCTCAACGGCCCGAGCCTCGACGTGATCCGGATCGCCTCCGATCAGAGCTACACCGGCCAGCACGTCGTCATCTCCAACCAGTCAGTGAGCCTGATCGGCGGCTATGCGAGCTGCAGCGACGCCACAGGCGGCGGTCAGACCGCCGTCTCCGGCGCCGGCGGCTCCTCGAACCCGGTCATCGAGATCTCGGGGACGGTCAACGGCACCCGGTCGGTGGAGCTCGTCAACCTCGTCATCTCGGGCGGCGAGCTCGGCGGCGTCGTGATCAGCGGCGCCAACCTGGTCTCGATCCAGGGCAGCCTCATCACCGGCAACCAACGGGGTTCCGGCGGCGGCATCCACCTCGACGGCACCGACGGCGCGGTCCTGACCGTGGCCGAGGACACCGCGGTCATCGCCAACAGTGCGGTCGATCCCTCCGGAATGGGCGGCGGCATCAGGTGCACCAACGGTGGCACGATCCTGCTGCACGGCCTCGTCGCCAACAACTCGGCCTGGTTCGGTGGCGGTGTCGGCCTGATCTCGTGCACCATGAACGACTTCGCCGGCGGCACCCTGCGCGGGATCACCGGCAACACTGCGACCTTCGGCGGCGGCATCGGCGCCTTCAACGCGAGCGTCGTCACGCTCCACGGCAGCTCTTCCCACCCGGCGTTGGTCGAGGGCAACACCGCCAGCGTCGATGGCGGCGGCGTCTACGTCAGCAGCTCGACGGTCGTCGCCCGAGACTCCTGGATCATCAACAACTCGGCCGCCAACCGGGGCGCCGGGGTGGCGGTCACCGACGCCGGGGCCTTCGGCGCCGTGCGGACCCTCGGCTCGACCTGCCACACTCAGGATCGGTGCTCGCGCCTGTCGGGCAACACGGTCACCGGTCTGCCGGGCCACGGTGGTGCGATCCTCGCCGAGCTCGGGAGCGTCGTCGACATTCGGCAGACCTATCTCGAGGCCAACCACGCCGACTTCGGTTCCATGGCCTGGGTGTCGGACGCCGGCAGCCAGCTGCTGCTCGAGGGTGACGTCATTGCGAGCAACGTCGGCAACGACGTGATCCACCAGGGCAGCCAGAGCTTCGTTCGCGCGGCCTTCGTCACGAGCGACCGCAACACGGCGGACGGCGGTCAGGTCGCGTTTTACACGAACGGCTCCGACGACACCGAGACCAGGATCTTCTCGAGCATCATCCTCGATCCGTCAGTCTGGGGAGGCGGGGTGAACGGCGCGACACATGTTTACGACTGTCTGCTCGTGGCCTCGAACTTCGGGCTGCAGAACCCGGGCACGCTGGTGACCGTAGGCAACCCGTTGCTCCGTAACCCGGTGGCCGGCGATTACCACCTCGACCTCGGGTCACCGGCGATCGACTACTGCGACACCTTCACCTACACGCCGTCCAACGGCGACATCGATGCCGAGCCCCGGGGGACCGACCTTCCCGCGGCGCCGAACGGGGTCGGCACCTACGACCTCGGCGCCGACGAGTGGTCGGAGGTCGCGTCCCTCCTGTTCGGCGATGGTTTCGAAACCGGCACCACGGCCATGTGGTCATCGACGACGCCGTAGCCCGAAGCCGCAAGCTGACCGACAGACGTCAACGCGACCGAAACGACCGGCCCTTCATCACGATCAGGTCCGACAAGGAACGACCATGAAACACCTCACTGCGATCATGACCTCGATGCTCATCATCACCGCAGCCCCCTGGCCCGCCGCCTCGGAGGGGCTGACCCCCGGCGACGACTGCACTACGGCCACCAACGAGATCAGCTCACTGCCCTTCACGGATACCGGAACCACGACCGGAGCCAGCAATGCACTCAACCTGGTCGGACCGGGACCGTGCCTCGGTGTCGCCTTCCCCACCGGATCCGACGTGATCTACCGAATCAGGGTGGACGTTGCCTGTACCTTGTTGGTTACCGAGACACCGGGCTCGGCGTGGGATGCCGTCATCTGGGTCGTCTCCGATTGTGCCGATCCAGCAACGGCATGCGTCGCACTGGGCGACACGGGGGGACCTGGCAGCGCCGAGAGTCTGACCTTCTCGCCGACCCCGGGCGCGGACTACTACTTGGTGGTCGACGGCTGGTCCGGCAACTCCGGCGACTACACCCTGAACATCACCGAGCTCGGCACGACCGGCTGCAGCCTGGTGGTCCCGGTCGAGCTGACGTCATTCACCGTCGGGTGATCGGGGGGTGAGCCCTCAGAGGCCGCCGGCGAACTGGAGCTCGACCCGGGCGACCTCGTCGTGGTCGTAGCCGGGGTAACAACGGATGGCGTCACGGAAGGCCCGCTCCTGGCCCGCCTTGAGAACGCTCACGGAGATCGTATCGACGCAGATCAGGGAGCCGTCGGCACGGTGCAGCCCAACGTCGAAGGTGGCGAGGCGGTGGCTGGTCGGCGTGTGGTTGGCGACCACGCCCATGACGTCGACCCAAGTCGCGTCGGCCGCCTGGTGGCTGATCGCGCCGATCACCTCGTACTCGGGCGCCGGCTCTGTGGCAGGCGCCGGTCCGATGGCGGCGGCCACGGCTGCAGCCTCGGTGGCGGAGCTCTGCCGGTCAAGAACCGGCGGTGGCGGCACCGAGCTCGCGACGGTCGGTGAGGTCGTCTCGGGCGTCGCCGCGACGTCGGTCCCGGCGGCAGTCGGCGCCGAACTCCGGCACGGATCCGGCGAGCTCACCGCGAGCGCCGCGTACTTCTTGCCGACCCGCTGGGCGAGAGCCGTAAGGCGGCCGTCGGACCACTTAAGCTCGTCACCGTCGCCGGCGCCACGGCGACCGGTGATGCCGGCCATGAGATCGTCGACGGCCTCCATGACGGCGCCGCTTCGGGAGCTGAGCAGCATCACGAGGCCACCGTTCGAGCCGATCTCGACGCTCTCGAGGACGAGCGTGGAGCCGGCCGGAAGGGTGACAGCGGCGTCGGTCGACCCGGTACACAGCTCGACGCCCAGGAAGTCGACAGCCGCGACCGGTGCAACCGCCACGACAACGGCGATCACCGTGACAATGGCTGCTCTCACGGCCGGTCCTCCCTGGTGTTCCACGTGCTTCGGGGACCCTCAGGTACTCCCGCGATCGACACGTGCGCAACCGGCGCCAGGGGGCTCAGCCGCCCGGCTGCCGCGCCTCGACCTGGCGTCGGATCTCGATAGCGGCGGCGAGGGCGGCAGCGCCGGTCCGACCGTCCACGTGGGGCACCTGCCGGCCGCGGCAGGCGGCGACGAAGGCCTCCAGCTCGGCCTTGAGGGGCTCGTCCTTGATGACCTCGACCGGCCGCGGCGCGATCTCGGCGCCGCCAGCGCCGCGGACCAATCGGGCTGCGTGGACGCTCTGCTCGGCGTAGTCCACGGAAAAGTAGGACTCGCGGCCGAACAGCCGCAGCTTGCGGATCCGCTCCGACGACACCCGGCTCGCCGTGAGGTTGGCGACCAGGCCACCGGGAAACTCGACCCAGGCGTGGCACAGGTCGACCTTGTCGGTGAGCACCGGCACGCCGACGGCGCGGATCTCGGCCGGCGCCTCGCCGGCCACGGCCAGGGTGATCTGAAGATCGTGGATCATCAGATCGAGGATCACGTCCACGTCCACCGAGCGAGCGGTGAACGGCGACAGGCGTTGCGTCTCCAGGTAGCGGACGCCGTCAGCGACGGCCAGGGCCGCCTGCACCGCGGGGTTGTGGAACTCGACGTGGCCGACCGCGAGCACCAGCTTGCGCGCCTCCGCGAGGGCGACCAGCTCGTCGGCCTCCGTCAGGGTGGCGGTAATGGGCTTCTCCACCAACACGTGGCAGCTTCTCTCGAGGAGCATCCCGGCGCTGGCGCGGTGGTTGACGGTTGGAGTGGCCACCACCACCAGGTCGGCCTCCCCGGCAGCCTCGGCCGACGGCAGAGCGGCAACGCCATGCTCGGCGGTCACGGTGGCGAGCTGCGTCGGGTCGGCATCGTACGCGCCGATGAAGGCGATGCCGGGCAGCCGGCTCAGGATTCGGACGTGGTGGCGGCCGAGGTGGCCGGTGCCGACGACAGCAGCTTTCAGAGTGGCGTCGCTCATGGCGCGGAGAATAGCGCACCGAAGCCGACAGAGTACAATCCAACGCTGGAGGCCCGATCGCGATCGAGCCGGCGTCTCTCTCGCCGACCGGCCGGCCGCTGGAGGGGGCCCGCCCGGACCGGGCATCACGACGAAGCAACCGAGGAGGATCCCATGTTCGACCTCACCAAGCTCCTGATCGACGTCTTCGACCCCGAGGAGGGCGAGCTCGTGGCCGTGGTCGTGGACGAGCCCACCGAGACGGTCCCTGACAACGACGCCTGGAGGGCACGCCGAACGATGGCGGAGCGCTGGCGGCAGGCTCTGATCGAGCTCGGCCGGGAACGCGACTTCGAGGTCCGGCCGTTGGTGACCTTCCCGGCGACCGGCGCTAACAATGCCGATCTGCCGGCGACCGGCGCCATCGCCGGCGAGCCGGTCGACCTGGCCGAGGTGCTGGCCGGCTCGACTTTGGTCGTGGCCATGACCGAGTTCTCGGCCACCGCGCCCCTTTCTCACATCGCCGACGCCAACGACGACTTCCGAGCTGCCTCCATGCCCGGGGTCGAGGAGAGGATGCAGAACACCGCCCTCGCCGCCGATTACTCAGAGGTGGCAGCCCACTGCCGCGCGATCTTTGACGCCCTCGACGGCGCCCAGCTCATCGACGTGCTCTTTTCCACCGGCCACCGGTGCTGGTTCGATCTGCGTCAGCGGGCAGGCGAGATGGACGACGGCTTCCTGCCCCGTGGCAAGGAGGGCGATCGAATCATCAATCTGCCATCGGGCGAGACCTTCATCGTTCCCTACGAGGGCGAAATCCTCGGCCTGCCGTCGTGGACCGCCGGGACCATTCCGGTCGTGGAGGACGACGAGATGGTCCTCTTCCATGTCGTCGCCAACTGCGTCCAGGTGGTGGAAGGCGACGGACCGGTGGCCGAGCGCTACTCGGCCTTCTTCAACGACGACCCGGCACGGTCGAACATCGCCGAGGTCGCCTTCGGCGTCAACGATCGCGCCGAGGTCACCGGCTGTGTCCTCGAGGATGAGAAGGCCGGCTTTCACTGGGCCTTCGGCCGCTCCGACCACCTCGGCGGCGTGGTCGGAGTGGAGGACTTCGGGAAGCCGGCCAACGTGGTCCACCAGGACATCGTCTACGCCACGGGCAACCCGATCCAGGTTGAACGAGCCGACGTCGTTCACCGCGACGGTCGCAGGGTGACGATCATCGAGAACGGCGAGTACCTCATCTGACGGCCGTCGGGAGCGGCCGGCCGTCGGGTAGACAGTCAACACTCGACAAATGACAGTGTGGCTCTCCCATCGCGCAGCATGACGCGACGGTGAGTGCGCTACTCTGTGAGCAGGCGGAGGACATATGACTGACGACAAGGTAACGCTCAAGCAGGCCGTCGAGGACCGCGGACCGCTGGCTGTGTGGGACCTCATGACCGACGACGAGAAGGGGCTCGCTTCGGCCGCGCTGTGGGCCAACGCCGACCGCGACAGCCGCGCCGCCATCGAGATGGCGCTGGCCAAGGAAATGAAGTTCCGGCCGCAGTCGGTGCACAAGCTGTCGGCGGAGCGGGTGGGACCACGGCTCCAGCGGCTCGCCGAGGAGCTGCCGGAAACGGCCCTCTTCCAGTTCCTCTTCCACCTCCACATGGCCGAGCGCCGGCCGCTCATGGTGGAGTACCTCGACGCCGTCGGGCTGCCCCACAACGACGGCGTTCTGGACCTGCCGGACGACGCCGAGGCGCCCACCGCCGAAACCGCGGCCGGCCCGGCCCGCGACCTCGTGGCGAAGCACGGTCACGAGGCCCTCGTCTACCTCGGCACCCTCGCTGTCGCCGATGCCGACTTCTGGGCGGGGATGCTTCCGGTGCTCGAGGACTGGGACGAGACCGGCGAGGCCGTCTCGACCTGAGGCGCCTCTTACCGCGAGCGAGGACATTCGACCACCCTCAATCCGCCACGCCGAGCATCACCGAGCGTGGGTGGCTACCGTCGGTAGGTCGCTGAGTTGCGCTCGGTCTCGTGAATCGTCACTGCGGCCAGGCGGACGCGCTCGGGAAGGCCGGCGTCGATTCGCTTGAAAAAGACGCGAGCGAGGTTCTCGGAGGTCGGGATGATGCCGGCCAGCCAGTCGACCTCGAGATTGAGGTGGCGGTGGTCGACATCAGCGACCACGGTCCTCTGGATGACGTCCTTGAGGTCCTTCATGTCGATGAGGTAGCCGGTCTCGGGGTCTGGCTCGCCCTCGACCGAGACCTCGAGGACATAGTTGTGTCCGTGGCCGTGCGGGTTGTTGCACTTGCCGTAGACCCGACGGTTCCAGTCGTCCGGTCGATCCGGGTTGTGGAGCCGGTGAGCGGCCTCGAAGTAGACCTTGACGGTGACGATGATCATGCCGATTCCCTTCTCAGTGAGCAATCTGGGGTGGGGGGCGTATTCCACGCATGACCGGGTCGGATCGGCGGTGTCTTCCGCCCTGGAATCGGGGTGAGCCGGCTCAATCGAGGTCGAGGCGGCGGTAGACCTCTGGCCGCCGGTCGCGGAGGAAGGGGTACCGTGCCCTGATCTCTGCAACGCGGGTGGGATCGACGTCACCGGCAACCACGCCCTGCCGATCGGCCAGGGTTGACATCACCTCGCCGAGCGGGTCGAGCAACGTGGTATGGCCGCGGTGAGGGTGGCCTTCGGCGTCGCCGACACGATTGACCCCGAGGACGAAGGCTTGGCAGTCGATCGCGCGCGCGGCGAGCAGCGTCCGCCATGCATGGTCGCGGCTCGAGGGCCAGTTGGCGATGACCACGAAGCAGTCGGTAGTGTCGGCGGCGGCGCGGAACAGCTCGACGAAGCGAAGGTCGTAGCAGATCAGGGGCGTCAGCCGAACTCCTTCGACCTCGGCGGTGGCGACGGTGTCGCCCGACTCGTAGTGGTCCACCTCGCGGACCAACGAGAAGGGGTGGACCTTGTGACCGTGCAAGACCTCGACGCCGGCCGGATCGACCAGAGAGTAGGCGTTGGCCGGCCGCGTGGCGCCGGGCTCGGCGAGGCCGGCGAGGATCCACACACCATGCCGGTGAGCAAGCTCGGCGACGAAGCGGCGGACTGCCGGCGCGTGGGCCGCCATCGCGGCGGCGCGCATGGAAAAGCCGGTCGCGAAGGTCTCGGGCAGCACCAGCAGACGAGACCCTCCTGCCACCGCCTCATCCGCGAGGACCCTCGCCCGGTCGAAGGTGGTGTCGGGGTCCTCCCACGCGATGTCGAGCTGAAGGCCGGCAATCATCATGACAGAAGCTCCGTCGAAAATACGCACCCGGAAACAGGCTGGTTTCTGGACGGGAACAGGCTAGCACGCGGGCTCTGCCATAATGCCGGCGACCCACGAGGAGGAACCGTGGACGACGGCGAGGAACGCGGACAAAGCATGGGCTCGAGCCGGGGCGGCAGCCTGATAGACCGGCGGCTGCTCGCGGTGCCGGTCATCGTCGCCGTCAACGTGCTCGTCTTCCTGGCCTGGCAGGTGGCCCGGTCCTACCCGCCTCTCGAGCAGGTCATGGCGGCCAACTTCCTGGTCAGCGCG
>Ga0316576_10002365_pt1 | contig 10730 bp, 11 predicted proteins | sample S0NA_FD_203075 | JGI IMG/M metagenome (GOLD analysis project Ga0316576, IMG submission 203075) | Rhizosphere microbial communities from salt marsh grasses in Alabama, United States - S0-2_050615r3r5 | ecosystem: Host-associated > Plants > Roots > Rhizosphere | place: USA: Alabama | collected... | reverse complement strand
CACACCTCCGCCGAGCGCGCCCAGCCCAGCTCGAACAGCGCGCCGTAGGCGTCGACGAACGCGTCGGTGATCCACTGGCCGTCACGTCGCTGGGTGGCGCAGCCGACCATGACGTCGCGGAACGCCCGGTCGAAGGTCACCTCGAAGCGGCGCAGGCTACGTCGCAACGACCGGCTGACGTGCACGTCGTCGACCGGCAGGATCCCCCGCGGGTCCGGCGAGAACCAGGCGATGTCGGTCCGTCGCCGTCGCGGGTCGAGCGGCATCGGGAACAGGCCGGCCCGGTACGCGGCGAGCAACGTGCCGGCCTCGAGGTCGGCACCCACGGCGATCACGTCCGAGCCGGGCTCGGCCGCGGTGGGATCCGGCATGGCGAACCGCGAGGGCGGTGGCTCGACGGGCCGGGGCCGGGGGGTCACGTTCGCTGTCGGCCGTCGGCGGTGCCGGGCGCGTCGAGCCGGGCGCTCGCCGGCGCGCCGGTCGAGCGGGCGCTCAGTAGGTGTGGAAGCCCCGGCCGGTCTTGCGGCCGAGGTGGCCGGCGGCGACCATCCGCCGCAGGGTCGGCACCGCGGCGTAGTTCGGGTCGCGGAACTCCTCGTACAGCGCGTCGAGGATCGACAGCGAGGTGTCGAGTCCGACGAGATCGAGCAGGGCGAACGGGCCCATCGGGAAGTTGCACCCGCCCATCATCGCGGTGTCGATGTCGTCCATCGACGCGGTTCCCATCTCGAGCATCCGCACGGCGTTGTTCAGGTAGGGGAAGAGCAGGGCGTTGACGACGAACCCGGCGCGGTCCTCGACCTGGACCGGATCCTTGCCGCACTGCATGGCGAAGGCCATTGCCGACTTGATCGTGTCGTCACCGGCGGTGATCGGCTTGATCACCTCGACCAGCTTCATCGCCGGCGCGGGGTTGAAGAAGTGGATGCCGCACACCTGGTCGGGGCGCTGGGTGACGATCGCCATCTCGACCACCGGCAGCGTCGAGGTGTTGGTGGCGAGGATCGCCTCGGGCTTGACGATCTGCTCCAGCTCGGCGAACAGCTCGCGCTTGACGTCGAGGTCCTCGACGACGCTCTCGATCACGAGGTCGCACTCGGCGAGCCGTCCGAGGTGGTCGGTGACGGTGATCCGGTCGAGGACCGCCTGACGCTCCTCTGCGGTCATCCGCTCCTTGGCCACCTGCCGGGCCAGCGTGCCACCGACCTTGTCCTTGACGGCTTCGGCGCCCTCCTGGGTGCGCGAGCGCACGACGACCTCGAAGCCCGCGCGGGCGGCGACCTCTGCCAGACCCGACCCCATGATCCCCGAACCGACGATCCCGACCTTGGAAATCTCTGCCATGCCCGAATCGTAGTTACCGCTCGGTAATCGCGCCAAGGCGGACGCATCGCGCAGCCGGTCGCGGGTTGCGCACGGACAGGCTCTATCGTCGCGCCAGCCATCAGTGCCGGCCCAGCTCGCGCCGGCCCGATCGATTCGACCAACCGCAGATGTTCGCCCTCCTCGCCCTCCACCTCGTCGTCGGGGTGCTCATCGTTGTCATGGGCGACACGCTGGGACGACGCGCCTTCGCCCTCGCCGCGGTCGCCCCGCTCGCCACCGTGATCTGGGCGGTCGTGGTGGCCGGCGGCGTGATCGACGGCGAGCCGCGCACCGAGCAGTTCACGTGGGTCAGCGGGCTCGACCTGGCGATCGACCTGCGACTCGACGCGTTCGGGCTCGTGATGGTCGCGTTGATCTCCGGCATCGGGCTGCTGATCTGCGTGTACTCGCTCGAGTACTTCGGCGGCGACACCGCCGGCACCGCACGCCTCGCCGGCGTGATGACGATCTTCGCCGGGTCGATGCTCGGGGTCGTCCTCTCCGACCAGCTCATCGCCCTGTTCATCTTCTGGGAGCTGACCTCGGTCACCTCGTTCCTGCTGATCGGCAACGACGACACCAACCCGCGCGCCCGGGCCTCGGCCCTCCAGGCGCTGATGATCACCGGCCTGGGCGGCCTGACGATGCTCGCCGGCTTGATCCTCATCGGCCAGGCGGGCGGCACCTACCGCCTCTCCGAGCTGCTCGCCGACCCGCCGTCGGGGAACCTGGTGGACGTCGGATTGGTCCTCGTGCTGGTCGGGGCGTTCACCAAGTCGGCGCAGGTGCCCTTCAGCAGCTGGTTGCCGGGAGCGATGGTCGCCCCGACGCCGGTCAGCGCGTACCTCCACAGCGCCACGATGGTCAAGGCCGGCGTCTACCTCGTCGCCCGCTTCGCCCCGATGTTCGCCGTCGAGGGGGCGTGGCGGCCGCTCGTGCTCGCCGTCGGCGCCACGACGATGTTCGTCGGGGGCTACCGGGCGCTGCGCCAGCACGACCTCAAGCTGCTGTTGGCCTATGGCACCGTCAGCCAGCTCGGCTTCATGATGCTGCTGCTCGGCACCGGCAACGACCACATCGCCGAGGCCGGGGTGATCCTGCTGATCGCCCACGGCTGCTTCAAGGCGGCGCTGTTCATGGTGGTCGGCATCGTCGACCACGGTGCCGGCACCCGCGACATCCGTGAGCTGCACGGTTTCGGTCCGTCGTGGCGGTCGGTGCAGGTGGTGGCGGTCATCAGCGCCGCCTCGATGGCGGGCCTGCCGCCGCTCCTCGGGTTCATCGCCAAGGAGAAGGGCCTCGACGGCTACCTCGAGTACGGCGACTTCGGTGGGGCCACCGCCACCCTCGTCGTGATCGTCGTCGCCTCGATCCTCACCTTCGCCTACTCGGCGCGCTTCGTGCTCGGCGTGCTCGGCGCCTTCGGCGACCGCGACCAGGCCGACGTGTCCCACGCCGCCCACGCGCCGTCGGTCCTCTTCGTCGCGCCGGCGATCGTGCTCACCGCCTGCACCGTCGTGTTCGGCGTGGCGCCCGCCCTGCTCGACGCGCTCGTGGAAGCGGCCACGATCGCCCTCGAACCGGGTGCCGACCCGTCGCCGATCGAGCTCTGGGGCGGCGTCAACGGGGCGCTGGCGCTGAGCCTGGTCGTGATCGCCGGTGGCGTCGTCCTCACCCTCCTGCGCAGCCAGGTGGAAGGTGCCCAACGGCGGACGTACGACGTGCTCCGTCCCGTCCCCGCCTCCGAGCAGTTCTTCTGGGCGGGGTTGCGCTGGGTCGGGATCGTCGCCCGGCGCACGACGGCGATCGTCCAGAACGGCTCGCTGCCGATCTACCTCTCGGTGATCGTGATCGTGGTCGCCGGCGTCCCGGCCGTCGCCTTCGCCGGCGAGATCGACGGACTGCCCGAGTGGGTCGAGGAGCCGATCCACCTGGCGCTCGTCGGGGTCATGGTGATCGCCGGTCTGGGGGCGGTCCTCGTGCGCCGGCGGATGGCGGCGGCGCTGATGCTCAGCGCCATCGGCTACGCGATGGCGGGCCTGTACGTGTCGCGTGGGGCGCCCGACCTGGCGCTCACCCAGTTCGCCATCGAGACGCTGGCGACCGTCCTCTTCGTGCTGGTGCTGCGGTTCCTGCCGCGCACCTGGGTGCACCGGCGGGCCGTGTTCGCCCACACCGGCCGGGTCATCGTCGCCACGATCGTGGGTGCGGCGGTGTTCGTGTTCGCGCTGGCGTCGACCGACGCCCGCGTCGACGTCGTCGAGCCCTCGATGTCCGAGGCGCAGATCGAGGCCTCCTACCCGGAGGGCCACGGCAAGAACGTGGTCAACGTGATCCTCGTCGACTTCCGTGGCTGGGACACGATGGGCGAGATCACGGTGCTGTCCGTCGCCGCCCTGGGCGCGGTCAGCCTCGCCCTCACCGGGCGCCGTCGCGGCCGACCCGGTCCGGCGTTCCAGGAGGTGCTCGACGGTCCGCCGCCCGACCAGGACGGCGCCGATGCGAGCACGGACGTGCCGCACGGTGGCAGCCGCTCCGACGCGGCCACCGACCCGGTGCCCGGAGGCGTGGCATGAGCCCGGCACCGTTCCGCACGCCGCCGAGCAAGGAGCTGCGGCAGATGCGGCCGCCGGGCAGCCGGTCGCTGATCCTGGAGACGTCGGTCAAGTGGCTGTTCCCGTCGATCTTCGTGCTCGGCATCTACTTCCTCTTCGTCGGGCACAACCTCCCTGGCGGCGGGTTCGTGGGTGGCCTGCTCGCCGGCACGGCGGTCGCTCTGCGCTACGTGGCCGGCGGTTCGCCCGCTGTCGCCGCCACGTTCCGCGCCCCGCCCGAGCTGATCCTCGGCGTCGGCCTCGCCACGTCGGCGCTCGTCGCCTTCACACCGATCCTGTTCGGCGATCCAGTGCTCGACCACGGTGCGATCGAGCTCGACCTGCCCCTGTTCCACGAGGTGCGGGTGTCGACGACGCTGCTGTTCGACATCGGCGTCTTCCTCGTCGTCGTCGGGCTGATCGTGATGGCCACGGAAGCCTTCGGCGACGACGACCCGAAGCTGTTCGCACTGCTCGACGAGCGTGACGATCCCGTGCACGGGGATGATCCGGCCGTACCGCCCACCACCGTCGAGCCCGCCGACGGTACGAGCGAGCGCGGGGGAGCCCGGTCATGAGCGTGCTCCTCGCCTTCCTCGCTGCGTTCCTCTTCGGCACCGGCACGTACCTCCTGCTCCAGCGTCGGCTGTCGCGGGTGATCGTCGGCCTCGGCCTGATCGGTCACGGGGCGAACGTCCTGCTCGTCACCTCGGGGGGAGCGGGTGGCATCTCGCCGATCATCGGCAAGGGCGACCCGAACGACTTCTCGGACCCCCTCCCGCAGGCGCTGGTGCTGACCTCGATCGTGATCACCTTCGGCGTCACGGCGTTCCTCCTGGCGCTGGGGTTCCGCAGCTGGCGGTTGACCCACGACGACGTGGTCGAGGACGACCTCGAGGACCGCTATGTCGCCACCCACATGGAGGACCGCCCCGTGGGCGAGGGCGAGGACGCCGAGCGTGCCCTCGCCGAGGAGGAGGACCGGGCATGAGGCGGCGCGCACCGGGCGCCGAGGCCGAGGGGACCGCTCGATCGTGAACGCCCTGATCCCGCTCCCGGTGATCCTGCCCCTGGTGGCGGCGGCGCTGTGCATCGTGTTCGCCCGCCTGCGCATCGTGCAGCGGGTGATCACCCTCACCGTGCTCGCCGTCGACGTGACCGCCAACTGCATCCTGCTGGCGCGCGTCGACGACGACGGCATCGCCGTCACCCAGGCGGGGGGCGTGCGCCTCCCGGTCGGCATCACGCTCGTCGTCGACCGCTTCGCCGCGATCATGCTGGTCGTCTCGTCGCTGATGCTGTTCGCCGTCCTCATCTACGCCATCGGCCAGGGCGACGTGGAGCGCCGGTACGCCGCCTTCCACCCCGTCTACATGGTGCTCGCCGCAGGCGTGTCGGCGAGCTTCGTCACCGGCGACCTGTTCAACCTGTTCGTCGCCTTCGAGATGATGCTGATGGCGAGCTACGTGCTGCTCACGCTCGGCGGGCGGCCCGACCAGGTGCGCTCGGGCATGAGCTACGTGGTGATCTCGTTGGTGGCGTCGACGTTCTTCATCGTCGCGCTGGCGATGATCTACGGCGCCACCGGCACCGTCAACATGGCCGAGCTCGCCGAACGGATGCCCGAGGTGTCGCCCGGCGTGCGCACCGGGTTCTCCCTGCTGCTGATCGGGGTGTTCGGGATCAAGGCCGGCCTCTTTCCGTTGTTCTTCTGGCTCCCGGACAGCTACCCGACCGCCCCGTTCGCGATCACCGCCGTCTTCGCCGGGCTGCTCACCAAGGTCGGCGTGTACGCCATCATCCGCACCCAGACGCTGCTGTTCCCGATCGACGCCCGGCAGGGCACGCTGCTGCTGGTCGCCGCCGGACTGACGATGGTCGTCGGCGTCTTCGGCGCCCTGTCGCAGGACGACATCAAGCGGATGCTGTCGTTCCACATCGTCAGCCACATCGGCTACATGATCATGGGGCTCGCGCTGTTCACGCTGGCCGGTGTCGCCGGCGCCGTCTTCTACACCGTGCACCACATCGTGGTGAAGACCGCCCTCTTCCTCGTCGCCGGGCTCGTCGAGCGCCGCGGCGGCACCGGGCGGCTCAGCCACCTCGGCGGCATGATGCACACCGCGCCGATGATCGCCCTGCTGTTCGCCCTCCCGGCGTTGAGCATCGCCGGGCTGCCGCCGTTCAGCGGCTTCGTGGGGAAGTTCGCCCTGGTCGATGCAGGGATCGCCGCCCACCAGTGGGGCATCGTCGTGGTCAGCCTCGCCGTCAGCCTGCTGACGATGTACGTCATGGTGCGCATCTGGTCCGACGTGTTCTGGGGAGCGGCGCCCGACGACGGCACCCCCGCGGCGACGCTCGCCACGACGCGGAGCATCGCCCCGTTGATGTGGGTCTCGACCGCCGTGGTCGTGCTGTTCACCGTCGGCCTGATGATCTTCGCCGGACCGCTCTACGACTTCTCCGAGCGGGCCGCCGCCGACCTGCTCGATCCCGCCTACTACGTCTCCGCCGTCGTCGGGGGCAGGCCGTGAGCCGCCGGATCGTCTTCCCCGCGCTCGCCGCGTGGATCGTCGCGCTGTGGGTGGCGCTGTGGGGCGACCTCACGCTGGCCAACGTCGTCAGCGGGCTGCTCGTCGCCGTCGTCGTCATCGCCATCTCCCGCCCCGCGGGATCGATGCCGGTGCAGACGATCACCGTCCGCCCGATCGCCGTCACGGTCTACTTCGCGACGTTCTTCGCGGCGCTCGTGCAGTCGACGGCGATCGTCGTGCGCGAGGTGCTGACGCCGGGTTCGCAGGTCGATCGGGCGATCGTCGCCATCCCGATGCACACGCGGTCGCGCGGCATCGTCACCCTCGTCGCCAACTCGATCACCCTGACGCCCGGCACGGCGACGATCGACGAGCACGAGGGGCCCGACGGGACGATCACGCTGTACATCCACGTCCTCCACGTCAAGGAGCTCGAGCACATGCGCGCCAGCCTCAGCCTCATCGAACGGCGGGCGGTGCGGGCGTTCGGCTCGGTCGAGGACATCGCCGCCTGCGAAGCCGCCGTCCACCGCCCCGTCGAAGCAGAGGAGCCATCGACATGACCTCCATCGCCCTCGCCATCATCTCCGCGGCGGCCTTCGTCTTCATGTACCGGGTGCTGCGCGGGCCGAGCCTGCCCGACCGCGCCATCGCCCTCGACGGGCTGCTCACCGTGGTGGTGCTCGGCGTGCTCGTCGCTGCCGGCGAGACGGGCAGCAGCCTGCTGCTGGCGACGGTGCTGGTGGTCGTGCTGGCGAGCTTCGTGGCGACCAGTGCGATCGCCCGCTTCGTCGAGCGGAGAGGTGCCTGACGTGTCCTGCGTGCTCGTGGTTCCGTCGCCCGTCCTCCATGCCACGCCGGTCGAGGTGGCGCGATGAACGCGGTCGGAGGGCTCTTCGTGATCGCCGGCGCACTGCTGGCACTCGTCGGGGCGATCGGCGTGGTGCGCTTCGAGGACTTCCTGTCGCGCATCCACGCCGCCTCCAAGGCGCCGACGCTCGGCCTGATCCTGGTGGCGACGGGCGTGGCCTTCGAGCTGGGCACGCTGCTCGCCTTCAGCACGCTGACGCTGCTCGTCGCGCTGCAGCTGCTGACCGCGCCGGTGGCCACCCACATGCTCGGGCGGGCTGCGCACGGCCACGTCGAGGTGCACCTCGACGGCGAGGACGAGCTGGCCCGCGACAAGCTGCTGTGGGCCGCGGCGTCCAACGCGTCGGCGGAAACCGACGGGTCGGGCGCGGCGCCATCCGCGGAACCGCCCGGGCCCTGATCCGCCGGTGGTCACGACGGTGGCCGGCGGCTGCGCAGCAGGCGGTCAGACCTCGGTGATCTCGACCGAGGTGATCCGCACCTCTTCGGCGGGCGCGCCGGTGTCGCTCCCGGCCGCCTCCATCGCCACGACGGTGTCGTCGAACCCCTCGGTGACCTCGCCGAAGAGCGAGTAGTCGGGCGAGAGGGCGGCACCGTCGTCGCCGGTGATGATGAAGAACTGGCTGCCGTTCGTGTCGGGGCCGCTGTTGGCCATCGCCACCGACCCGATCTGGTAGTCGCCCTCGGCGGGCAGCTCGTCGGGGAAGGTGTAGCCCGGGCCGCCGGTGCCGGTGGCGGTCGGATCGCCGCACTGCACCACGAAGCCCGGGATGATGCGGTGGCAGACGGTGTCGTCGAAGTAGTGGTAGCGGGCGAGCACGACGAAGTTGTTGACCGTCTCGGGGGCGATCGACGGGTCGAGGGTCATCGTGAACTCGCCCATGTTGGTGGTGAACGTCGCCTCGTACGTGGCGGTCTCGTCGATGCACATCGGCGGGGGCCCGTCGAAGCTCTGCTGGGGCTCGGCGGAGCCGTCCTCGGGCGGGCACTCGGCGCTCCCCGTCGCCGCGTCGTCGCCGCCGTCGGCGAGCGCCGAGCCCTCGGTGGCGGCGGTGTCGGCCGTCGTGTCGTCGGTCGCCACCTCCTCGGTGGAGAACGGTTCGAGCTCCGCGGTCGAGGAGTCGCCCTCGTCGTCGGAGAACAGGCTCACCACCCACACCAGGAGGAACACCGCAGCGATCGCGCCGACCACGATGATCCCGATCCGGACCGCCCTGCGGCGCTTGTCGGCCTGCGCCAGCTCCTGCTGGCGCAACGCCCGGTTGGCCTTCTGCCGTTCACGCTTTTCGGTTCCCACGGGGGTCGGAGGCTATCGACCCGCGTGCGCCGATGGACGGGTGGGGCGTCGGTGGCCGGAAGGCCCGGCGCGGCGAGCGGTAGCATGCCGGTCGTGCCAACGCTCCGGATGTTCGCCTCCGCCAGGGAGGCCGCCGGCACCGGCGCCGACACCCTGGAGGGCGAGACGGTGGCGGCTGTCCTGGCGGCTGCGACCGCCCGCTACGGCGACGACTTCGCCGCCGTGCTCGAGACCTGCAAGGTGTGGTTGAACGGGGAGGCCGTGGACCCGTCGACGCCGGTCGGCGACGACGACGAGGTCGCCGTGCTGCCGCCGGTGTCCGGGGGGTGCGGGTGAGCGCCGTCGACGTCCCCGACCCGACGTCGCTGAGCCTGGAGGAGCTGCGCCGCCTCCGCGGGGAGCTCCAGCACGAGGACGATGCCGTCTCCTACGCCCGCCGCGTCGCGCAGGCCCGGCTCGACCTGGTGATGCAGGTGCGCGAGCAGCGTGCTGCCACCGGGTCGACGAGCGCCGAGACCGACTGGTCGGACCCCGACCGGTTGCGCGACGTGCTCGCCCAGCACCTCACCGGCGGCGACGCACGGCCGCCGCGCCCGACGACCGACCTCAGCGACGAGGCACCGGCGCACGAGCTCGAGGAGATCTGCGCGAGCCACGGCATCGCCCGGCTCGGCGAGCTCACGCTCGACGAGCTCGACGCTCTGGCCGACGCCATCCGCGACTTCGAGCGCCGTGCCTCCAGCGATCGCCGTGCCCGCTTCGACCGGCTCGATGCCCTCACCACCGAGCTCGTCCGCCGATACCGCGCCAGCCAGACCGGCACCGCCTGACCGGCGACCCTTCCTCACACCTCCCGTTCTGTGGCAGGAACGTCGCGCCTCGTGCGACGCGGGGCGCAAGTTCCGGGGAGGGGTGGGCAGGTCTCGGCGGGGAGTGCAGTTGTTAGCCTCTGACGGGCTGTGCAACGCGTCGCGATGATCTCACTCCACACGTCGCCGCTGCTGCAACCCGGGTCGGGGGACAGCGGCGGGATGAACGTGTACGTGCGCGAGCTCGGTTCGGCGCTCGCCCACGCCGGGCTGGAGTGCGTCACCTTCACCCGGGTCGACCGCGCCGGCCTCGAGCCCGAGGTCGTCGTCGAGCCCGGCCACCGCGTGGTGCACGTCGAGGCCGGCCCGCACCACCTCCCGAAGGAGGCGCTGCCGGAGATCACCGACGAGTTCCGGCTCGGTGTCCGGCGCTGGATCGAGGCGAACGAGCGGCCCGACGTCATCCACGCCAACTACTGGCTCAGCGGCGTCGTCGGCCACCAGCTCAAGCACGACCTCGAGGTGCCGTTCGTCGCGACGTTCCACACGCTGGCCCGCGTCAAGGCCGAGGGCGGTGACCCGGAGCCGGCATGGCGCGAGCGCGCCGAGGCCGAGATCGTCAACTGCACCGATGCCGTGTGCGTGAGCTGCACCGAGGAGGCCGAGCAGTTCCGCCGCCTCTACGGCGAGGTCCGCGGCCGGACCGAGATCATCGCCCCGGGCGTCGAGCACGCCTTCTTCGCCCCCGGCGACAAGGCCGGCGCTCGACGCGCCCTCGGCCTCGACCCCGATCGCCCGATGCTCCTCTTCGTCGGGCGGGTGCAGCCGCTGAAGGGTCCCGACGTCGCCGTCCGCACGCTGGCCGAGCTGCACCGCCCCGAGGCCCAGCTCGTGCTCGTCGGGGGCGCCAGCGGTTCGGAGGGCGACGCCGAGGCGGTGCGGGTCCGCTCGCTCGTCGGCGAGCTCGGCCTCGACGACAACGTGCACTTCGTCGAGCCCCAGCCGCACCACCTCCTGTCCACCTACTACCGGGCAGCCGACCTGGTGCTGGTCCCCAGTCGATCGGAGAGCTTCGGGCTCGTCGCCCTCGAGGCGGCGGCATGCGGCACCCCGGTGGTGGCGAGCGCCGTCGGTGGCTTGCTCAGCCTCGTCTCCGACCACGAGACGGGACGTCTCATCGACGGCCGCGACCCGTGCGACTACGCGCGGGCGGTGGCAGCGCTGCTCGATGCTCCCGGCCGCCGTGCGGCGATGGGCCAGG
>Ga0316576_10002363_pt1 | contig 10734 bp, 8 predicted proteins | sample S0NA_FD_203075 | JGI IMG/M metagenome (GOLD analysis project Ga0316576, IMG submission 203075) | Rhizosphere microbial communities from salt marsh grasses in Alabama, United States - S0-2_050615r3r5 | ecosystem: Host-associated > Plants > Roots > Rhizosphere | place: USA: Alabama | collected... | reverse complement strand
CTCGTCCCTGGGCGTCGCACCCGGGGGGGCCGCAGCGAACCGGACCTCGTCCAGCTCCTCCCACTCCATCTCCACGGTCCCGGCGCCCGGGACGTCGACGACGATCCCCCTCAGGTCGGTCCCCAGGTCCGTGCCGCCCCCCTCAAGCTCCAGGACCTCCCCGGAGCGGAGCCGGAGCTCGGCCCGCTGCTCGTCCAGGACCACCAGACGGTCCAGGTGGCCGAATCGGATCCCGGACGACGCAAGGCTCGGAAAGTCCGGGTCGTCCTCGTTCCACGACACGGTGAAACCGAGGAACTCCACGCTCCTCCGGCGCTCCTCCTCCCCCTCCCCGGTGGCCCGTGCCCACATGAGGTAATTCTCCCGCGGGACCGTCTTGTCCCCGTTCAGGACATCCGCCCACCCGGCCTCGTTCCGGTCCCAGCGGACGAATCCCTCCACCACGTCCCCCCCCACGGTCTCCACCTCTGCCCAGATCCGGTCCTCGCCCCCCTGCGCCGCCAGAGGCATCGCCCCCAGCACGGCGAGGACCGCGGCCATCCTCGTCCCCCGACCCGGTCCCATGCTCTCGCTCCGACGTTCTCCCAGGATCCTTTCGCGTACGCAGCCTCCTCTACGGACTGCGCCGGCGTCGGGTTTCGCCCTACCTTGTTCCCATGGTCACCCCTCCCCGGCCCTTCGCCGACAGCTACTGCGCCCACGCCGCCGGCCACCCCGTCCACGGGCCCTATCACGACACCGAGTACGGCTTCCCCGTCCGGGACGACGACACCCTCTTCGGGCGCCTCCTCCTGGAGATCAACCAGGCCGGTCTGTCCTGGCTGACGATCCTGAAGAAGCGGGAAGGCTTTCGCCGGGCCTACGACGAGTTCCACGTCGACACCGTGGCCGCGTACGGAGAATCCGACCGCGCCCGCCTTCTGTCGGACCCGGGAATCGTCCGGAACCGGCTCAAGGTGGACGCCGCCATCCACAACGCCGGGGTCGTCCGGGAGCTGAGGGACCGGCATGGGTCCTTCGCGGCGTGGCTCGATGCCCACCACCCCCGGGATCGGGCGGAATGGGTCCGGCTCTTCAAGCGCACCTTCCGATTCACCGGCGGCGAGATCACCGGAGAGTTCCTCGTGAGCGTCGGGTACCTGCCCGGGGCCCACCATCCCGACTGCCCGGTCCATCCCCTTGTCCTGGCTGCGGACCCGCCCTGGCTCGCACCGGCCCGATGATCCCACCGGGCGCCTATCCGACTCCCTACCGGTCCCCGGCCTGGGCCACGAATCCCCATGTCCAGACCCTGGCGGGGAAGTTCCTCCGGCCTGTCCTCGCCCTCCCCGTGGTCCGGGAGCGATGGGACACGCCGGATGGAGACTTCCTGGACGTTGATCTCCTTCCCGATGCCGGAGGGCCGGTGGTGCTGGTCCTCCACGGCCTGGAGGGGCACACCCGGCGGCGCTACGTGCGCAACGCCTTCTTCGTGCTGCGCCGGTCGGGGATGCTCCCGGTCGGGATGAACTTCCGGGCCTGCTCCGGCGAGCCGAACCTCCGGGCCCGGACCTACCACTCCGGGGAGACCGCCGACCTGGGGTTCGTCCTCTCCACGCTCCGGGAGCGGTTCCCCCGTCGCCCCATCGGGGTCCTGGGGTTCTCCCTCGGGGGAAACGTGATCCTGAAATACCTTGGGGAGCGAAGCGGGACCCCTCCCCGGGACGCTCCGGGTCCCCTCCCTCAGGCGGCCGTGGCCGTCTCGGTCCCCTTCGATCTGGCGGCAGGGGCCGACCTCCTGGCCCGGAGCCGGATGGGCGCCCTCTACACCCGCTATTTCCTCCGCTCCCTCCTGGTCAAGGCGCAGGAGAAGGAACACCTCCTCAGCGACCGCGTGGATCTCCAGCAGCTCCGGCACGTCCGGACCCTCCGGGAATTCGACGACCTCCTGACGGCCCCGGTGAACGGATTCCGCGACGCCGCCCACTACTATGCCGAGAGCAGCTCCGCCGCCTACCTCGACGGGATCCGGACCCCTACGCTGGTCCTCCAGTCCGCCGACGACCCCTTTCTTCCCCGGGCGGCCCTTCCCCGGGAGGCCCTCGCACGGAACTCCTTCATCCACCCGGTGATCACCGAGAGGGGAGGGCACGTGGGCTTCGTGAAGGGAAGCGTCCGCAGACCCCGGTTCTGGGCGGAGGAGTCCGCCGCCCGCTTCCTCCGGGTCGTCCTCGCCGGATCTTCGGTGGAGCCCTAGGTTGGAAGGATTGCCGTTCGACACCTTTCCACCCGCGACAGGATCCTCGCGTTGAGCACCTCGGCCACCGAGCCCCACGCCCCGGCGGACGCCACCTTCTTCGGCCACCCCCGCGGCCTCGCGACGCTCTTCTTCACCGAGATGTGGGAGCGCTTCTCCTACTACGGGATGCGGGCGCTCCTGATCCTGTTCATGACCGCCGAGACCACCCGGGTCGTCACCGACGCCCAGGGGACCGTGCTCCGGGAGAACCCGGGGATGGGGCTGGACGTCGGGACCGCGGCGGCCATCTACGGCCTCTACACGTCGCTGGTCTACATCACCGCCCTTCCCGGCGGCTGGATCGCAGACAACATCTGGGGCCAGCGGAAGGCGGTGTGGGTCGGCGGGTGGATCATCGCCCTGGGCCACTTCACGATGGCCATCGGCACCGAATGGAGCTTCTTCCTCGGCCTGATCTTCATCATCATGGGGACCGGCCTCCTGAAGCCGAACGTCAGCACCGTGGTGGGTGAGCTCTACCCAGAAGGCGGCGCCCGCCGGGACGCCGGATTCTCCATCTTCTACATGGGGATCAACCTGGGAGCGCTCCTGGGACCGTTGATCACCGGCTTCCTGGGGGAGAACTACAACTGGCACTGGGGCTTCGGGGCCGCCGGCGTAGGGATGGTGCTCGGGCTCGTCCAGTATCGCATGGGCGCGGCGTACCTCGGGGATTCGGGCCATCTCAAGTCCACCGATCCCCCGGAGACGATCGCTCGGCGGTCCCGGAGGTTCTTCGGGGGCTTCGCGGTCGTGATCCTCGCCGTGGTCGCCTTCGGGGTGCTGGTCTCCAGGGGGGTGATCCCCCTCACCCTGCCCCAGATCGCCGGATACCTGGGGAGCGGCGTGCTGGTGCTGGTGGCCCTCTACTTCCTGTGGGTCTGGTTCGCGGGCGGCCACACCCCCGAGGAGAACAAGCGGATCTTCGTGATCTTCTGGCTGTTCATCCTCGTGGCCGTGTTCTGGTCCGGGTTCGAACAAGCGGGAACGTCGCTGAATCTCTTCGCCCAGGACCTGACGGACCGGAACATCTTCGGATGGCTGATGCCCGCCTCGTTCCTCCAGTCGGTGAACTCCACGTTCATCATTCTGCTGGCCCCGGCCTTCGGAGCCCTCTGGGTGTGGCTCGAGAAGCGCAACGCCGACCCCTCCATCCCCCTCAAGGCCGGACTGGGCCTGGTGGGTCTGGCCATGGGCTTCTTCGTCCTCTCCTGGGGGGCCGCCAACGCCAGCGAGAGCAACCTGGTCACGCCGGCCTGGCTCATCGTCACGTACTTCCTGCACACGATGGGCGAGCTGACGATCTCGCCCGTGGGCCTCAGCGCCATCACGAAGCTCTCCCCGGTCAACCGGGTCGGGCAGATGATGGGCGTCTGGTTCGTCGGAGCCGCCCTGGGGAACCTCATCGCCGGACTCGTGGCGGGTCAGCTCGAGACGCTGGCGCCCTTCGCGCTGTTCCGGACCGTCGCGCTGATCACCGGAAGCGTCGGCCTTGTGGCGATCCTGTTGAGTCCCTTCGTGAAGAAGCTCATGGGGGGGGTGCGCTGATCCCTTCAGGCGGCCGTAGGCGGAAGGCTCGGCCGGGCCCCGTTCCCGTCGAGCCCGCTCCATCCCCCGGACCCGCTCCGGGGCCGTGCCGGAGAACGCTTGCCCGTGCCTGCCTCTTGGCCTAGCCTAGTTCCGCCGTCGCGCGCGTGCGCGCGAGCGGTGCTCGTCCGGGGCTGGACATGGTGTCGGTCCCGTCTGTGGATTCACTTGATGGAGCAGGAATGATGCGGACCGCGGGAACAGTGAAGTGGTTCAACGACTCGAAGGGCTTCGGGTTCATCTCCCCCGAAGACGGCTCCCGGGATTGCTTCGTGCACTTCTCGGCGATCCAGGCGGACGGCTTCAAGACCCTCGCCGAAGGGGAGAAGGTCGAGTTCGACATCGTGGACGGACCCAAGGGCCCCTCGGCGGAGAACGTGGTCCGGGTCTGACCCTGGGATCCACTGCCGAGCGTGACCGAGCGCCGTCCCGGACCGTCCGGGGCGGCGCTTCTCGTTGGGGTCCCGGGCGCGGGCGCGAGTGGCCTGCGGATGCGGGACGCCGCCGCCGGTCGGTCAGGAGAAGAAGGCGGTCCCGTGCCAGGATTCCCCGGCGGGGAGCTCGAACCGTCCCGCGCGCCACGCCCCCACCGACGTCAGCGTCGTGTCGAAGACGGGCGTCCCGGTCGACACCTCCCCGGCTCGGGCCGCCGCCTGGAACTCGGACCGGCTCATGGCCCGGACGCCGCCGTCCTCCCCCCGGAGGTAGAGTGGGCCGTGGCCCACCAGCGTCTTTCCGGACCGGGCCTCCATGGCCTTGAGGACCCGCACCATCGCGTCGATGGAGCACCCCGAGGGCGGGACGGAGCGCTGGTCCACCGCCACCAGGAGGAACCGGTCCTCCACCCAGCGCCGGGCGCCCGTCAACGGGGCGCCGTGGGCGGCCCATCCGTCCAGGAAGGCGTCCACCTCGTCGAGAAGGGTCCGGACCTCGTCCGCATCCAGGGGATCCTGGACGGGGAAGACCCAGAGGCGGGCGTCGTCGGGCAGGGCGTCGAAGGTCACACGGGGCATGTCAGACCACCTCCGCCGAACCGTGAGGCGGCGAGGCCGGGGGAGCCGGCGTGTCGGAGGCCAATGCGTCCGATGCCGCCGCAGAGTCGTCGGATCCCTTCTGGTCCGGCGCGTCTTTGTCCAGGAGCACCGCCACCCAGCGGAGGTCCGGCGTGTTCTCGAAGAAGATCTTGACCACCATGGTGAGGGGAACGGAGAGGAGGGCGCCGACGGGACCCCACGTCCATCCCCAGAAGACCAGCGAGAGGATGACGACCAGGGTCGACAATCCGAGCCGTCGCCCCAGAAGGTTCGGCTCGAGGATCGACCCGAAGACCGTGTTCACCGCGAAATACCCGAAGGCGACCACGAGGGCGTGGCTCAGGGTACCGAAGAGGATCAGGCTCAGGAGGATGCCCGGGATCGACGCCAGGATCGAGCCGACGGTGGGGATGTAGTTCAGAACGAAGCCGATGAGCCCGAGGAGCACCGGGAAGTCGAGCCCCATGACCCAGGCCCATAGACCGATGGCGAGCCCCGTCATGAGGCTGATCACGGTCTTGATCCCGAGATATTCCTGGATCTCCCGGATCACCTTGTGGAGCCGCTCCTCGCCCTTGATGCCATCCCCCAGAATGGTCTCCAGCTTCCGGGGGAGAACGGTCATCTCCGAAAGGATGAAGGCCATGATCAGGACGACCAGGGTCGCCTGGGTCAGGAGGGAGGCCCCGAGCTGAAGCGTGCCGCTGGCGAAGCCGAGAAGCGCCTCGGGCTCGATCAGGTTGAGGGGGAGGTACTCCTCCAGGGGGCGCCCGAAGAGCACGGCTTCCCCGGCCCCCTGCCCCTCGAGGCCGAACCGGGCCGTGATGGCATGGAACCACCGCTCCTGGACCCGCTGCAGTCCGTTCCAGTACCGTCCCCAGCTCGTCTGGAGCTCGCCCAGCGCCCGACTCGCTCCCAGGATCAGCAGGGAGAAGATCCCCACCACGATCAGGACCGACAGGACGATGGCCACGCCGGACGGGACCCTGCGCCCCCTCAGCACGTTCACCAGCGGGAAGGTGAGGACCGCCAGGAAGAGCGCGACCGCCGTGGGAAGGAGGATCGGCCGGGCGAATTGCAGCCCCCAGACCACCACGACGGCCGATGCCAGGACGAGGAGGAACCGGGCACCCGGAGTCTCCTCGTAGCGGTCGTAGATCATGGCGGGTTCCGTGTTGCCGGGGACTATTCTCTAATGGTAGGACAAAGCCCATCCATGGACCACAGTGATGAGGACCCCGGAATGACGCCCACGGATCCCCCCCCGGTTCCCGAGTCGGACGACGACCTGCTGGCGGAGTGTCGCATCCAGACCTTCCGGTCCGGGGGAAAGGGGGGCCAGCACCAGAACACCACCGAGACGGGAGTCCGTCTCGTCCACCGGCCCACCGGGATCCGCTGTGAGAGCCGCACGGAGCGGAGTCAGCATCGGAACAGGCAGCGTGCCCTCGCCCGGCTCCGGAAGAAGCTGGAGGCCCTCCACCACAGGCCGGAGCCCCGGATCCCCACCAGGGTGCCCCGTTCCCAGAAGCGGAAACGGCTGGAGGAGAAGCGCCGACGGAGCCAGACCAAGAAGCTCCGGAAGCCACCGGATCCCGGGCGCGATTGAGGGGGCCCACCGGCGTCCCCCGATCCGATTTCCCGCACCCCCGCCGGGGCCCCGTGTCCACGGCCCGTGCGGCCACCGATGCGCGCTCGCGACGGGGATCCCTTGACGGGTCAAGCGTTGCCCTTCATCCACGGTAATGTTTTTGCCACATTTCGTATGTGAAACGTGGCACGAGCGGGGTTCCGGACGGGCCTCCGCCTCCTCCTGTTGATCCCGGGGAGGCGTTTCGGTGGCGGAGGGTTCGGATGTGTGTGGGGTGGTGGGGGTGTTCGTGACGTTCTCCCCGACAACTTCACAGGAAGGGCAACATGCGAATGAGCGCTACAGGCCTCTGGCGAGGGGTTACCTTCGCCGCGGCACTCGCGCTCCTGCCCCTCGGTGCCGCCGCCCAGCAGGTCGGCAGCGTCACCGGGCAGGTGCGAGATGCCGCCACCGCGCAGCCCCTCTCGTCGGCACAGGTGCAGATCGTGTCGTCGGAGCAGGGCGGGCTGACCAATGCCAACGGTCGGTTCCTCATCAACCGGGTCCCGGTCGGGTCGCAGCAGCTGCGGGTCGTGGTCATCGGGTACGCGGACCAGGTCATCGACATCAACGTGTCGGCCGACCAGGTCACCGAGGTCATGGTGGACATGACCTCCGAGGCGATCTCCATGGACGAGATCGTCATCACCGCCACGGGTGAGCAGCGGACCCGTCAGCTGGCGAACAAGGTCTCGCAGATCGACGCGACCCAGTTCGCCGAGGGTGCCCCGATCACCACGGTGAGCGACCTCCTGGTCGGGAAGTCCGCCGGTGTTCAGATCATCGGATCTGCCGGGACGACGGGGTCGGGCACCCGCATCCGGATCCGGGGCTCCAGCTCGATCTCCCTCTCCAACGAACCCGTCGTGATCGTCGACGGGATCCGGGTGGACAGCGGATCCAACACGAACTCCATCGGTGTCGGCGGTCAGGACACCTCCGCTCTGAACGACCTGAACCCCGAGGAGATCGAGTCCATCGAGATCGTCCGGGGCCCGTCGGCGGCCACCCTCTACGGGACCGATGCCGCCAACGGTGTGATCCGCATCACCACGAAGCGCGGTCAGCTCGGGTCCGCCACCTTCGGTGTCTACGCCGAGGGCGGGATCATCCAGGACAACAACACCTATCCGTCGAACTTCGGGTTCTCCCCGGACGCCACCGAGGCCTGCTACGCCTTCCAGACGGCCGCCGGGTGCAGCCAGAACCTCTTCGACTGGAACCCCCTCGAGGAGAGCATCTCCACGCCGTTCAAGACGGGGAACCGCCAGCAGTACGGCGTCAACGTCACCGGCGGTAACGAGCGTCTGAACTACTTCGTGTCCGGTGAGTGGGAGACCGAGAAGGGCGTTCTCACCGTACCGGAGTTCGACAATGCCAATCTCATCGAAGAGTTCGGGGACGCCTACGGCGATCTTCCCGAGTCCCTCTTCGAGCCCAACTCCCTCGAGCGTTTGAGCCTCCGGGCAAACTTCGGCGGCCAGATCTCCGAGAGCCTCAACTTCAGCGCTCGGACGGGCTACATCTCGTCGGATCTCCAGTTGCCCAACAACGACAACAACGTGCTGGGGCTCCTGCCCTCGGCACTGCTGGGGACGAACGACGACACGGCCGACGGTGATTACGGATACGGATTCTTCCTGCCCAGTGAGGTCAACTTCCAGGACGTGAGCCAGGAGGTCCGTCGGTTCACCGGGAGCGGATCGCTGGATTGGGCGCCGCTCGACTGGCTGTCCGCCCGGGCGACCGTCGGTGTGGACCAGGTGACCCGGACCGACATCGAGAACCTGCCCCGGGAGCGGCTGTTCTTCGACCAGACGCGGGCCGTGGGGACCCGGACCGTGAACACGGCCCGGGTGACGAATTACACCTTCGATGCCAGCGCGTCGGCGAACTTCCAGCTCACCGACTTCCTGTCCTCCCGGACCACGGTGGGCACGCAGTACTTCAGCAACCTCTACACCCGGGCGGACGCCTTCGGTGCCGACGTGGTGTCGGGATGTAGCTCGCTGACGTGTACGGCCTCCGAGTTCTCGGTGAACGAGACCACGACCGAGTCCCGCACCCTCGGGGTGTTCGTGGACCAGGAGTTCGGCTTCAACGACCGCCTCTTCGTCAACGCGGCGGTGCGTCTGGACGACAACAGCGCCTTCGGGGCCGACTTCGACGCCATCGTCTACCCCAAGATCGGGGTGAGCTGGGTCGTGTCGGAGGAAGGCTTCTTCCCCGAGGCCAACGTCCTGTCGTCCCTCCGCCTCCGGGCGGCCTGGGGCGCATCGGGTGCCCAGCCGGGTCCGACGGACGCGCTCCGTTTCTACAACGCCACGGCCGTGACCGTCGACGGACAGGACGTCGGCGGCGTGAGCATCGGTGAGCTGGGGAACCCGGATCTCGAGCCGGAGCAGTCTTCCGAGATCGAGGCGGGCTTCGACCTGGGTCTGATCCAGGACCGGGTCAACTTCAACCTCACCTACTACTCCAAGACCACCACCGACCTCCTCATCGAGCAGCCCCTTCCGCCCTCCGGCGGTGTGGGAGACGACCGGTGGGTGAACCTCGGTGAGGTCACCAACAAGGGATGGGAGCTGGGCCTCGACGCCCGCATCATCCAGACGCCTGCCGTTCTCTGGGACGCGGGCGTCCAGTTCGCCAGCAACAAGAACGAGCTGGTGGAGCTCGGGAATCTTCCGAACGGGGAGCCCATCCCGACCATCAAGCAGGGCATCCAGTGGTTCGCCGAGGGGTATCCTCTGGGCGGATACTGGGACTTCCCGATGGAGTACAACGACGCGAACGGCGACGGCGTGATCGACCTCGACGAGGTCACCGTCGGCGAAGAGGAGGTCTATCTGGGAAGCTCGATCCCCACGAAGGACATGTCGTTCTCCACGAGCGTCACCCTCTTCAACATGGTCCGGCTCAACGCCCTTGCCGACTACCGCGGCGGGTACAAGCTCATGAACCTGACCGAGTCCTTCCGCTGCGGGTTCGCCATCTGCGAGGGCCTCTACAACGCAAACGCCTCGCTGCGGGACCAGGCCCGGGCGCTGACCCAGACCTTCACGGCCGACGCCACGGACGACGGCTTCATCGAGGACGCCTCGTTCCTGAAGCTTCGGGAGCTCGGGGCGACGTTCTTCCTTCCGGAGAACTGGGCCTCGGCCTTCGGAGCCACTCGGGCGTCCTTCACCGCGACCGGGCGGAATCTCTTCACCCTCACCGACTATTCCGGTGTGGATCCCGAGGTGAACCAGAACGGCTCCGGTGCCAACTTCGCGATCCGCGACTTCCTTACCCAGCCCCCGGTTCGGACCTTCGTGTTCCGGGTGAACCTCAACTTCTGACGGAGGACTGACCAATGCGTACGCACATGCGACGCGGGGCCGTGCTGGCCCTCTCGGCAGCGCTCCTGACGGGAGTGACTGCATGTAGTGACCTGCTCGACGTGGAGGACCCGGACATCGTGACGCCCGACGGGCTCACGGGACCATCCGGGCTCGAGACGTTGCGAGCGGGCGCCATCGGGGACTTCGCCTTCGCCTACGCCGGCAACGGCGGGGGCACCGAGGGGCAGGTCCTCATCGCGGGCATGATGGCCGACGAGTACATCCACTCCGGGACCTTCACCACGCGCCGGGAGTTCGACCGCCGGGACGTGGAGGAGGACAACGGGACCGCGACGGGGGTCTTCAGCAACCTGCAGCGGGCCCGCCAGGCGTTGGAGACGGCCGCCAACTCCATCGAGGCCGTGGCCGAGGGTGCCGACGGACGGATCGGGGAGCTTCGCGGCTACGCGGGCTTCACCTACGTCATGTTCGGTGAGAACTACTGTTCGGGCGTGCCGTTCTCGAACCTGGATGAGACCGGGAACCTGGTTCCCGGAACACCTCAGACCACGGATCAGGTCTTCCAGCTGGCCATCGACCGGTTCGATGCCGCCATCGCCGGGGCCGACGGGAACGAGGACATCCTCAACATGGCGGCCATCGGGAAGGGCCGCGCGCTGCTCAACCTCGGGCAGTATGCCGAGGCTGCGGCGGCGGTGGCGAGCGTCCCGTCGGACTTCAACTTCGAGATGACCTACTCGATCGCCAACGGTCAGGAGAACGGGATCTACGGCTTCAACGTCGTGGTCGAGCGCTGGTCCCTGGCCAACAACGAGGGCATCAACGGTCTCCCGTACCGGGATCTGGACGATCCCCGGG
>Ga0316576_10002362_pt1 | contig 10734 bp, 8 predicted proteins | sample S0NA_FD_203075 | JGI IMG/M metagenome (GOLD analysis project Ga0316576, IMG submission 203075) | Rhizosphere microbial communities from salt marsh grasses in Alabama, United States - S0-2_050615r3r5 | ecosystem: Host-associated > Plants > Roots > Rhizosphere | place: USA: Alabama | collected... | reverse complement strand
TACGAAACAGCCGGAATACGAGACGGTCTGGGCCCACGGCGGCAACTGCGGCATCTGCGACCCGGACGCCATCGCGCGACTGGATTTTCTCGATGACAATATCGGTTTGGACACCATCGAGATGGGTGTGACCATCGGTGTCACAATGGAAGCCGGTCTGATCGGTTTCGGCGATGCCGAAGGAGCCCTCCGGCTGGTGGAAGAAGTCGGCAAGGGCACCCCGCTGGGCCGCATTCTCGGAGGTGGTGCCGCCCTGACCGCCAAGGCATTCGGCATCGAACGGGCGCCCGTGGTGAAAAATCAGGCCATGCCGGCCTACGACCCGCGTGCCGTCAAGGGAATCGGCGTCACCTATGCCACGACCCCCATGGGGGCCGACCATACGGCAGGCTATGCCATTGCCACCAACATCCTCAAGGTCGGCGGCGATGTGGACCCGCTCAGTTCGGAAGGACAAATCGAGCTCTCCCGCAACCTCCAGATTGCTACCGCGGCCCTGGATGCGACGGGCTACTGCCTGTTTATCGCCTTCGCCATTCTCGACCAGTCGGAGACCTTCAATGCCATGGTGGATACCATCAACGGTATGTATGATCTCAATTTGACGGGGGATGATGTGGTGGCCCTTGGCAAGAAAATCCTCAGCATGGAACGGGAATTCAACCAAAAGGCAGGCTTCACGAAAGAACACGACCGTCTGCCGCGTTACATGCGCCGCGAGGCTATTGCCCCGCATAACGTGACCTTCGATATCACCGACGAGCAGTTGGATACCCTTTTCAACTGGTAGCTTCAGGAGGGGTTAGTATTCTGACTCAGGAAGGGCGGTCGGAAGACCGCCCTTCCTTTCTTTAGCCCCCACCCCTTTCCGCGGTGGATCCTGGTCGGCCGCAGGCACAAGCCATGCCGGCTTGCCTGCCGGGTGACCCCCGGCCTGACGATCAACACCTTCCTTGATGCCGATGGAGAAGGGGCGGGCTGACGCTATAAAGTACTGCGAGGGGATGATGCGGGGGTGGATGACAATACCGGGAGTGCATCGCCCTTCGGAAGGTTAGTCAAAGAAATTTTTGATGCTCCGCAGTATCCGTTGATCCAATCGCTTGTTCACCTCTGCCTTCAGGGCCAACAGTTTCCGGTTGTCCGGATCGACATCCAAACCGGTGGTAATGTAGCGGCGCGCATTGTCGTAATCGAAACCATTCATTTCCTTTTCCGCCAGAAGCGCATAGCGGTCGGCAATTTTTTCCCGTCCGCGCCGAGCCTCCTTATTGCCCGGATCAAGTTTTTCGACCTCCCGATAATAGTAAAGCGCATTATCATCGCGCGGCTTGGTCAGCTTGTAAGCATTCAAGCAGTCGTTGGCCTGCACGAGAAGGCGCTGAAGTTTTTGCTGGCGTTCTTGTTCGGTTTTCCGGTTGATCTTCGCTTTTAACAACCAAAGGTGGCGATTCTCAGTATCCACCGATAGACCCGTGGCGATATAATCCATCGCCTTCTGGCTCCGGGAGCGCTTCATCTCCCTTTCGGCCAACTGTGCATAGCGTTCGGCAATGTCGACAATTCCCTGTAAGGCGGCTGCATTTTGCGGATCCCGCCCGAGGACTTTTTTGTAGTAGTGATAGGCATTTCTGCCCTTCGGTTCGGTTAGATTCCAGGCCTCCAAATTCTTGTTTGCATCTTCAAGCCATTGCACCAGTTGGGGATCAACAGGCGATTCTTCAGCAGCCGGAATCAGCGCTTTGTCAGTAGGGAGGGGGGCCGATTCACCAGGCCTGTTCGCGTGTTTGTCCACCTCTTCCGTATCGGATGCAATAGGGACACGGATAACCGTTGTTTTTTCGTGAGCAGGTCGCCAATTGACATAAAAAAAGCCCAGTATACCTACCAGAAGCACCGTAAGGGCCAACGACCAGATCCGGAAGCGGCCCCTTTTCCCTGCAACCGAAACAGCCTTCAGGTCCTCCGAGGTCAGAATCACGGTTTCCTGGTAATCTTGCGTGGCATGCCGTTCATTATTATCGCCCGTCGACATCGGTTCCACACGCCTCAACGCCCACGCCATGGTGATCTCTTCGCTTCTGTGCTCGCTGTCGAAGAGCGCCTTCATGAACTGGGATAGCTTTTGACCGTTGGGACGAAAATTCAGGTGATAAATGCAGTCTTCAAGATCTGAAAGCATGTCACCACAGGAGTTGTAGCGGTCGTCAGGATTTTTGGCCAGCGCCATGTCGAGTACGGCAATCATACATTCCGGCAAGTCCCGGACGATGCGATCGGCACGGATGAACTGAGCCTCGCGCGCCTGGGATAAAATATCCATGGCGTCGCCTTCGTACATGTAACGCCCGGTTATCATTTCATACAGAAGGATCCCGACGGAAAAGATATCGGAGCGGTGATCGACTTCTCGACCCTCAGCCTGCTCGGGCGACATATAAGCGACTTTGCCTTTGATGACGCCGGAGCGTGTATTGGTGATACGGCTTGCCGCTTTGGCGATTCCGAAATCGATGATCTTGATTTGCCCGTCATAAGTCAGAAAAATGTTCTGGGGGCTGACATCTCTGTGAATGATGTTTAACAGATGCCCCTGGAGATCTTTCATGTTGTGGGCGTAATCCAGCCCAGAGCATACGCTGACGGCAATATAGAGAGCATTTTCGAGACTGAGGGGCATCGCCCGCTGATCGGCGGCCTGAAGAACCGTTTTGAGATCTTTCCCAAAAAGGTACTCCATGGCGATGAAATAGCTGTCATCCAATCGTCCGAAATCGTAAATCTGGACAATATTGGGGTGCTGCAACAGGGCCGCCAACCGTGCTTCATCGATGAAGTAGCTGACAGCCGCCTCCTCCGATGAGAGGTGCGGGAGGATTTTTTTGACCGCAACGGCTTTTTCAAACCCCTCTTCGCCGGAGATCTTGCCGCGATAGAGTTCCGCCATGCCGCCTACCGCAATCCGATCTGTAAGCCAGTATTTCCCGAATTTAAGAGGTTCTGTTGCGTTCATAATCCTGCAGCGGGTCTGTTTGTGCCGGGGAGTGTGCCGTGAACCTGCTCCGGGCCGCCGGGCACCAAGTTTTGAAGTCGCTAGATTAATTTTATAAGAATACCAAAGGTATCCTTAAATGACAACTTAAAGTTGTCTTTACAAAAGAGGGCTAAGAAGCGTTTCCAACGTCTGGATATACAGCGGCGCACAAGTCCGACTGGCGAGAACGGACGTTTAGTAGGTACCCTATAGCTCATAGGAGGGGGATAGTAAGGAAAATGCCAACCATCTGTAATTTTAACTGATCGGTTCAATGGCCGTCATCTAAGAAAAGGAGAAGCATATTGACATGCCCCTTGCCAATCGGTATTTTACAAATATACTGAACTGACAAGGTAGCTCGCTTGTTCACGCTCAGCGTTCATATGACATCGAGATTATAAACAATGGAAAATCAAAATGGGCCTCCCTCCCCAGGGAAAAAAGCGCCCCGCTCAGATGAGGTGTTCGAACGCGGCTTCCGGAAAATGAGCAACAAAGAAGCACGCGTGTATGCACGGGTACCGTGTTCCGAAGAGACACACTTTGCTGCCAACCGTGAACTTTTTCAGGGGACCATAAAAAACGTAAGTGAGGGTGGCATTTATGTCCAGACCCGACAGCGCTTCGCCGTTGGACAAGAAGTGGTGGTAGCCGGACCTTTTGGAGAAAATCGGCAGGATGTCAAGCGCTATGGGAAGGTCGTCTGGTATGATGACCGAGGCATTGCCGTGCAGTTTATCCGCAAAACCATTCCTCAGCCCCGGCGCTAGGGGCATCGGGAAGATCCCCCTGCAAATCTTACCCAATTCAACCTTTTGAGCAAACTTGGTATGGTCCACTAGACGAAAGGAGGGGCTGTAGCTACCGGAGCGTCTGGAACTATCACTAAATCGATGGAATTGTTACGCAAGTATATGCGAAAAAAGTTGAAATTTCACCACCGAGTTCCCCTGGCTGTTCCATCGTTCGGCATCAACATGGTAGCCCTTGCTGTATCGGACTGTGTGGTTAAGAAAGGAATACGCCGATGACGGAGCCCAAGGAAGCCTTCCTTTTGACGCGCGTGACCCGTTACAATTTTATCCGGGATGGTCGGTTACTTTACATCGATGTCCATGAAGCGCTTCGCGGACAATTGGCCGCGCCGTTTGTAGCGGTTCCCAATCTGATCAACATCATCGCCCGGCAGGAGTTCCAGGGGTTGGGGGCATCTGAAAAGGATGCCCTTGACGATTGTCTGGAAAAGATTGCATCGGTCTCATTTGAAGACATCTTCCCCGAAAGCTCGTCTTCGCCTCCCTCAGCCTCCGGCACAGACCCTGTCTGACGGCCTGGATCGAAGATTCACTCTAAAAACCGGAAGGAAGAGACCTGTAGGTGGGCACCAGCCCTCCTTCGGCTTGGGTGACCAATGATGGTCGAAACGCACCCGATGCAGACCACCTTGCCGTACCGCCTTTTCAGGCTAAAAGCACCCTTGCGGCGCCTTTTGCGATAGTACCTGCGAATCAAAACATCATCTTGCCGGTTCAGGAGAGATTGCATCCAATGGCTGAATCTCGCCCCATATCATCTCCGGGATTGCAGACCAGCGTTTTCGCCCTCGTCTCGGCCGCCTTTACGACAATCTATATCACGCAGCCGGTTCTGCCCCTTATCCAGGATAACTATCAGGTTTCCGCCTCACGGGCTTCCATCACGATATCTGCTGTCATCTTCGGCATTACCCTGGCGAATCTCCCTTTCGGTACTCTGGCCGACCGGTGGCGCATACGCCCCATCATCCTGGTGGGCGGTTCGATGGTCGTGGTCGGCAACATCATCTGCGCTTTCACAAAAAACTTCGAGGGGCTTGTGGCAGCCCGTTTCCTCCAGGGACTGTTTATTCCTGCGCTGACCACCTGCCTGGCCGCTTTCCTTTCGCGTCAGCTCCCTCCCGAGCGATTAAATGTCGTCATGGGAACATACGTATCCGCGACTGTCGCCGGCGGATTGGCGGGCCGACTCCTGGGGGGGCTCTTCCACCCGGCGCTAAACTGGCGGTGGGCCTTTGTCGTCGCCGCCGCACTGATCACCGTGGCCTGCACGGCGGCATGGCGGTGGCTGCCCCGGGAACATGATAGACAGCAGCGTCCATCGGCGCCTCTCGGATTCCTCCAATTGCTGGCCCAGGTCCCATTGCTTAAAAACTACCTGGTGGCCTTCAGCGCATTTTTTGTATTCTCTTCGGTCTTCAACTACCTCCCCTTTTATCTTGCCGGTCCCCTCTTCAAAGCTTCCACGCGCACGATAACATTACTCTACCTGGCCTACCTCATGGGGATCCTCGTCGGTCCCCTGGCCGGTCAGTTGAGCAACCGGTTCGGCAACGGCCGAACCATGGCCGCCGGGGCCTGCACCTTCGGTATTTCTCTGGGTGCCACCCTCTACCCTTCCCTGCCCACCGTCATTATCGGCCTGGTGGGGATCTGCGCCGGTTTCTTCACCATTCATGCCGCCGCCGCCGGATGGCTCAACCGGAATCTGGTCTCCAGCCGCGGGCGTGCCAACTCCCTTTACGTGCTCTTCTACTACGCCGGGGGAAGCTGCGGGATTACGATCAGCGGTATGGCCTATGAAGCCTTCTCCTGGCCCGGGGTGGTCTGCGTCGGCGCGGTCATGATGCTGGTGCCTCTCTCCATCGGATTGTGGCGTCTGAAAGGCCAAGCATGATGGGAACCATTAGGCAGGAAGGCAATCCCTGTCCCTCATATGGGAAAGGCCGCAAAGATCGGTAGTACCCAATGGTGCTATGCTCCTCCGAGGCAGGCTGCCTCCAGGGTAGCGATGGCTTTGGGAATCACCGGCCCCAGGCCGCGACAGCCCTGGGCCGTGATGCAAATCACGTCTTCGATGCGGACACCGCCAAAACCACGATAAGGATCGAGTTTGTCGAATGCGATGAATGACGACCAGCGAGGATCTTGCCGCCATTGATCGATGAGGTCGGGAATGAAGTAAATTCCGGGCTCGATCGTTACGACGAAATGGTTTTCAAGGCGCCGACCAAGCCGCAGGAAGGCCAGCCCGAACTGATCGGAGCGTGCCGTCTCCCGGTCGTAGCCGACCTTGTCCTCCCCAAGGGCTTCCATATCGTGAACATCGAGGCCAAGCATATGGCCTAAACCGTGGGGATAGAACAGGGCATGCGCGCCCACCCGCACGGCATCTTCCACGGCGCCCTTTATCAGCCCGATATCACGGAGCCCCTCGCAAAGCGTGGTGGCCGCCCGCAAATGCAAATCCACGAAACGCACACCGGGAGCCGCCAGGGCCAGGACGGTTTTCTGGGCGGCCAGAACGATTTCATAAATCGCTTTCTGACGCGCTGTGAAGCGCCCGCTTACCGGAATCGTGCGGGTGATATCCGAGGTGTAATGTTCTCGGGATTCGACGCCGAAATCCATCAGCAAGAGTCCTGAAGGAGGAAAGGGATTGTTGTCCGGTGTATTGTGAAGAATATCTCCCCGGCATGTTATGATAGGCGGAAAGGCAAATCGACTGCCCCTGGATTTGGCGATTCCTTCTAAAAAACCAGCCAAAGCGATGCCCGTACTCTTCTTCCAGCGATATTCCAGCAGAGCCTGGAAGAGTTTGCGGCAAAGCCCCAGAGCGGTTTCAATTTCGGTAATCTCTTCCGATGACTTCACGGACCGCTGGGCGATGACGGTATCGACGAGCGCTTCTGAGCATCCTGCATTGACCTGATCCGGAGAACACCCCAGCAATCGACTCAAGATAAGCAATTGGTCGGGACGATATGCCGGGAGATAGTGGATCTTTCGACCGGCCCTTGTGGCCGTCCGAACCGTCTCCCCCATGATCTCCGAAGGGCCCGTATGGGCGATGCCACACCCGGCGGCATTCGCCTGCAAAGACGGCTGGGGGCCGCTCCAGATGGTGTCGCTCGGCATCGGCTCCGGGCCGCATAGGGTTTCCCTGGAATGATCGATGTCGATTATCAAGGCCATATCAGGCTGATTCAGGCCGCAATAGTACAAAAAGCTGCTGTCCTGCCTGAAAGGATAGGGATTGGCGGAGAAATTGACCGGACTCTGGGCAAGTCCCGGGAGCAGCAGCAAGCCGTCGTTCAAATTGGCAACCAGCTCTTCGCGGCGCTGGCGGTAGATAAGGGGGGCAAACATGGCGCCAACTCCTAGCACTTATATTTCCTGGAAAGATTGCTTTCTCAGGCTGAATCTTTATTGGACAACCGCTCTTCCACGAACGGTTCCAGCGCGGCCACAACAACCATGCCGCCTTCCAGCCGCCAACGAACATTCCAGTCCATTAAATGCATACCGAAAACCCGCCTTTGGCTCGATCGGTTGAAATAAGCCGGCCGGGGATCCAATCTCAGAACCTGTATAAGTAGTCGCGCCAGTTGGCGTCTGGCTGGATGCGGCAATTCTCGAAGAACGGTCCTCACCCGGGCATCAAAACGAACCGACAGGGTGGCTTTTGGACGGATCCTGGCAAAACCAGCACCAGCGTCCGCAAGGCAATCAGCATAGGGCAGATAGGGTTTGATATCCAGCACCGGCGTCTGGTCGAGAATGTCGATCCCTTTCAAACGGAGCTGGGCGCCATGGGCACCGTAGACAATGTCTTCCAAAACAACCGCGGATAGCCCGATAGGATTGGGACGAAAATTGGAACGGGTGCCGAAAACCCCCATGCGGCGGTTGCCGCCCAGACGTGGCGGCCGCACTTTACTTTTTTTTGATCCCATCGAGGCGGCATGCAGCACATATTGGAGCCATATGTGTGAAAACCCCTCCAAACCTTCCAGATACTCCCGCCGGTTGAAAGGATCGAAGAGCTCCAGGATTCCACAGGCATCGGGAACAAGCCCAGCTTGCCGCGGAATGCCGAAATTCTCCTTGAAGCAGGAATGCACGATGCCGATGGCGTGATAACGGTATTCCATGCGCTCCGGATACCACAAATTCTCTTCAAAACAAATACAACAGCCCATAGGGGGGAACCCGACAGCCGGATAGCGGTTGCCCTGGGACTACAAAACCTGATAAACAACCCCCACAAAACCACACTTTAACCGCCGGAGATCTCAGCTGCAGGTATGAAGGCCGATGCGATATCGACAAGGAGGACTCTGAACGCCGACGACGGGCGATTGACGATTCGGGGGCAATCGCTGTTCTACCGCCGCTTGCGTCCGCATCCGTCTCAACCGGCTTCGGGGCCGACCCTCGTCTTCCTGCACGAAGCTCTGGGATGCACGGCCATGTGGCACGGCTTTCCCGCCCAGTTGGTCCTCGACACGGGGCTGCCGGCCGTCATCTACGACCGCGCAGGATACGGGCGTTCGTCCCGGCTTCCACCGGGACCCAAAGATAAAACTTACCTGCACGTGGAGGCTCAGCAGGTCCTCCCGAAACTTTTAGATCAGTTGCAGATCGATCGCGCTGTCCTATTGGGTCACAGCGACGGAGGCTCCATTGCCCTGCTGACAGCGGCCGCCCGCCCTGAGCGCATCGCCGGCATCGTCACGGAAGCCGCCCATGTGTTCGTTGAAGCCATCACCAGGCAAGGCATCCGTGAGGCTATCGCGGCGTACGAACCGCGCCGCCTTGAACAACGCCTGATGCCCTATCACGGCGAAAAGACCCGCGAGCTCTTTTTTTCGTGGGCCGACACCTGGCTGGCCCCGGGATTTGGCGACTGGAATATCGAAACCTGCCTCGGTCGAATCCAATGCCCGGCGCTGGTCATTCAAGGCCGTGAGGATCAATACGGATCCGAGCGCCAGGTGCGTGCTATCGTCTCCGGCATCGGATCGAGGGCCACGCCGCTTATGATTTCCGGCTGCGGTCATGTGCCCCATCGAGAAGCCCCTAAACGCGTCCGTGAGGCCATTGTGGAATTTTCGGCGACCCTGCATTAACAGAGAAAGCCTAAGGCTATCGGACCTTGACGACGGGGCAGCATCTTTGACGCAGATAGCGTTCTTTCCGAACCGCGGCAGTTTTACAATAATGGACCAGCTTCCTACAGGGCAAAGCAACATTCGAGTCGCCGAGGGTAAGAAATGGGTTTGCCGCAAAACAAAATCCTGGACATTGATTGCAGCTGGAAGGGCCTGACACGACCCGGGGACGCCATCGACCACTTCGCCATGGAAAACCTGCCGCCGTTCGATCCACATGCCACGGCCTTTAGTATAAGAAACGCTTTCTGGCTAAGCGAATTATCACGGCTTATCTACCGCCGCGATAACGCGGAGAGTGCAACAGGCTTTACCGGACCTTCCCGGAACGATATTTTGACGAGAGTCGGTTTACGGGAAGCCTTGTTTCTGAGCCGGCAGGAAACCCAGTGTGCTCTTATCCGCACGTTGCCTCACCACCGGCCGCCCTTTGCCGTGTTGGTATTCAGGGGCACAACCGGCTTACGCAACTGGTTTCTCGATCTCGATGTGCGGCCTCATCGGCTGGCACCCCGCACCGTGGTTCATCGGGGCTTCGTGGAGGCGCTCCATCAGGTTTGGTCGGATCTGCAGCCCCAGCTCGACATGCTCAGCGAACCGCTTTTCATGACAGGCCACAGCATGGGCGGGGCCCTGGCCCAACTGGCCGCATGGTATCATCCGCCTCAAGCGGTTTACAGCATCGGTGCCCCTCGGGTCGGCGACGCCGGCTTCACCGCACGCATGGCGGCTGTACCCGTATATCGTCTGGTCAACGGCCGCGACGTGGTGGCCGACCTGCCGCCTTCAACGCGATCGATATCTTTTCGCGCTGCCGGCCGCATGGTGCACATTGATCCCAAGGGCCGCATTTGTGAAATGGAACCGGACGGTGAACCCGCCAACTGCTTTGAGAGCGGGCGGCTGACCATGTCGGCCCTCGGCGAGCGTTGGTACAACCCACCGGGCTTCCTTGTGGACCATGCCCCCATCAACTATTCGGCCAAAATTCAAATGAGCCTCTGGCAAACGTTGGCCACGAAACCACTATCGGGGTCCGCACCCCTCGCCGACACGGTTCTGCATCGGGTCAAGTCGCCCCCCCCATCCACTCGTTGATATACTTTTTTACCGTGCGGCGGTCGAGGCCGGTACGGCGGGCGACTTCTTCGAAGGTGCCATGGCGCCGATGCAGGAGATGGCAGTAGCCCGTCACCAGACGGTGGGCATCGATATCTCCCTCGTTGAGCCGCTGGAAAAGATAATCGGCCGGTTGACCCCCGGACGGTGTCGCAACCCGTCCGGCATAGTCCTTTTTCAGCAGGACACGTCGCACACACTGCTCCAGCTCGCGGACATTTCCGGGCCAAGCATAGTGCGGACCCAGCTGCCGGTCGATGACCTCACGGATCATGCCCAGCAGTTCCGATGTCACGCGGCCAACCATGCGCTTGACCGTAAATTTAAGAAGATCGTCCAGTTCCTTGGGGCTTTCGCGGATGCGTTCACGCAGCGGGGGCACGGTGATGATGTCCGAACACAGCCTGTAATAGAAGTCGTCGCGGAAGACTTTATGGTTTTCGATGTCCGTCATGGAGCGGTTGGTGGCGGCGATCACACGTCCTTGAAAGCGCCCCTCGATGTGGCTGCCCACGGGAGCGTACTTGCGGTCCTGAAGGACCTGGAGGAGTTTGATTTGGATCGGAATAGAAAGCTCTCCGATCTCGTC
>Ga0316576_10002360_pt1 | contig 10741 bp, 11 predicted proteins | sample S0NA_FD_203075 | JGI IMG/M metagenome (GOLD analysis project Ga0316576, IMG submission 203075) | Rhizosphere microbial communities from salt marsh grasses in Alabama, United States - S0-2_050615r3r5 | ecosystem: Host-associated > Plants > Roots > Rhizosphere | place: USA: Alabama | collected... | reverse complement strand
CACCGGCGTGGTTTCCACCATCAATCTTTCCCTGAAAGACAATGCCGAACTGGCCAGTGACGATCCCTATGCCCGGGGATGGGTTCTCAAAGTCCACGCGGACAACTTAAGACAGGATCTAAAAAGCCTGCTGATCGGCGGTGAATACGTCAAGTATCTGCGCCAGGAGACGGAGCGCTTGACCCGCGAAATCGAAATGATCAGCGGAGAAGGCACGATACTGAACGACGACAACGGAAAAAACTGGGCCGATCAGGTCCCCGACATTGGCTGGGAACGTCTCTTTCGGCTGTTTTTTGAAACGTGACACCTGGGGACCGATACACATGGACTTCCGTCGCCCTCGGAAAAGAGAATGGGCACACGACCATATCGGAGGAGCATCATTGCCGCAGGGCCAGGACGCCCGGTCCGACCCAACCGGGATGCCGGCAGAACATCACCGCCGGCGATGACCTCCCAAAGCACCTTTTGCACGCAACTTAACTAAGGAGAAAGGCATGGACATTTCAAACAGTTGGGACTGGAGTGTGGGCAAAAAGGAAATCGCCCAGTTCGGAAACTGGCCGACGTCGTTCGACTGGGTTGAAGAACCTTACGCCAGCCCGGATGGTGAAAAGATTGCCGCTGTCGTCAAGACCGGTGAGATGGAATTCAGTGTCTGCGTCAACGGCACCGCCTGGGAAAACACCTTTGATAAAGTGTGGTTCCTGCGGTTTTCACCGGACGGGCGGTTGACCGGCATTGTTTCCGACACGGGTCAATGGACCCTGGCGGTGGACGGCGAGGCTTGGGAAGAACAGTTCGATTACCTGTGGGACACGCAATTCACCAAAGATGGCAAAACGATTGTCTGCGCCGTTCAACAGGGCATGAAGTACAAGATGGTTACCAACGGCACGCCATGGGAAAACGCGTTCAGCAATATCGGGCATAAGGCCATGACGGCCGACGGCAGCCGCACGGCCGCCGTTGTGCAGACCCAGGATTTCAACGAAGGCGATATTTTCAAATTCCAGGAAGGATGTTTCACCGTCGCAGTTGATGGGCAAGCCTGGGGACGCAATTTCGTCAATGCCTGGGGGATGGCCTTCTCGCCGGACAATAAGAAGGTGGCCGCCGAGGTCCGAGTCAACTTGTACGACTACACCATCGCGGTGGACGGCGAGGCATGGAATGCAACATATCCCTCCATCTGGCAGCCCTCCTTCAATCCCGCCGACGGATCGGTCGTTGCCCCGGCAAAGGTAGATGGCGCCTGGACCATGGTGAGCAACGGCCAACCCTTCTGGAACGGCCGCTATTTCCAGCTCTGGCACCAGATGTACAGCCCGGACGGCAAGCACCTGGCCGCCATCGCCGCGCCTAAATACGGACGTTGGACCATGGTCGTCGACGACCAGCCTTGGACCCGGACATTCGATGATTTTGTCACCGATGCCAGCTTCTCGCCAGACAGCAAGCGCGTGGCCTGCCTCGGTGTGACCGCCAAACGCCATTACATCTGCGTTGACGGGCAAGCCTGGCCGGAAGGGTACGACATGGCCTGGGCGCCCGTCTTCAGTCCGGACAGTCAGCATGTGGCCGCCAAGGTTGAAACCAAAGGTGGCTATACCCTGGTGGTGGACGGCAAACCGCTAAAGGAAACCTTTACCCATGTATGGGATCCGGCCTTCAGCCCGGACAGCAGCGCCGTTCTGCTGCGCGCCCTTGAAGGCACGGGATCCGACGCGGTTTACACCCGCACCGTCATACCGCTTAACGATATTCTGGGCTGAAAGGAGAGCTACTATGCATGCCATATATAATCTTGTCTCCGGCCCCCTGGCCTGGGTGGCCTTCATTCTCTTTTTCGGCGGCATTCTCTACCAGCTGATCAGCCGGGCAATGCTGGCCAAGAAAAAGGATGCCTTTGTCTATGAATACTGGAACTTTTTCTACGCCTTCCGTTCGATCATCCACTGGATCTTCCCATTTGCCAGCACCAACAGCCGCAATCGGCCTTTTCTGTCGATAATCACCTTTGTATTTCATGTCAGCATCTTTTTGGCGCCGATCTTTTTATTCGCCCACATCACGCTGATCAACGAGGCCTTCAATATCAGCTGGTGGTTCCTGCCGGATGGGGTGGCTGACATCTTGACCCTTGTAGTGATCGGTGCCTGCATCTTCTTTCTGGTGCGCAGGATCGTGCAGCCGGACGTCAAATTCCTGTCTACCGCATGGGACTATGTGCTTATTTGTCTGGTGGCGGCACCCTTTGTCACGGGCTACTGGGCCTACCATCAGTGGCCGGGCAACCAGCTGGTGACGATCCTTCACATGCTGTCGGCGGAAGTTCTCCTGGCCATCATCCCATTCACCAAGCTGAATCACATGTTCCTGTTCTTCTTTACCCGCGGCTACATGGGTTCGGAATTCGGCGGGGTAAGATTTGCCAAGGACTGGTAAACTCACGACTCAGACCCCTTAAGGGAGGATATCCATCATGAAGGATGCAGAAACGGATACGAAAAAAATTTACGATAAAGGCATCGAAGAGGGTGCTAAAAAGTTGACCCCTGAAAAAATTCAGCAGGTCTACCAAAAAATGATGACCGCCGAAGCCGGGGCTCGGCTGAAGACCTACGTCGAGAGCTGTGTAAGCTGCGGTTTGTGCAGCGAAGCCTGCCACTTCTACCTGTCTTATGATAAAGACCCGCGTTATTCCCCGGCCGGTAAGGTCAAACAGACCATGGCTGTTCTCATGAAGAAAAAGGGCCGGGTCAGCGTTGATTTTATGAAAAAGGCCTCCGAAATTGCCAGTACCGAATGCAACCTCTGCAAGCGTTGCGCCCAGTATTGTCCCTTCGGCCTGGACGTGGCCTTCGTCATGCTTTTCGTGCGGCGTCTCTGCCACAAACTGGGCATCTCACCGCAGTACATCCAGGATACGGCCCATAGCCACTCAGTGGCCTACAACCAGATGTGGGTCAAGGAAGACGAATGGATCGACAGTCTCCAGTGGCAGGAGGAAGAAGCCCAGGACGAAATCGAGGGGCTGCGCATTCCCATCGAAAAGGAAGGCGCGGACATCATGTATTCCGTCATCGGACCGGAGCCGAAGTTTCGTGCCCAGTTGATTTATCAGGCCGCCGTTATCTTAAACGCCGCCGGCCTGAACTGGACCATGCCGGCCACCCCGGGATGGGATAACAGCGATATGGCCATGTACACCGGTGACAATGAAATTATGGCACGCATCAAACGCATGCACTTTGAGACAGCCATACGCATGAAGGTCAAGCGCGTTGTCATGGGGGAATGCGGCCATGCCTTCCGCTCCATTTACGATATGGGCAACCGGGCATTAGGGTGGCGCATGCCACCGGTGGAAGTCACCCATTCCATCGAATTCTTCTATGAATTGCTCAAAGAGGGCAAAATCAAAATCGCTAAGAAATATGAGCCCACCGTGACGATTCACGATCCCTGCAATGTCATCCGTGGTCGTGGACTGCACGACATGTTGCGTTATGTGGTTCATGCCATCTGTGAAAACGTGGTCGAAATGCATCCCAACCGTGAGCACAATTTCTGCTGCTCGGCCGGTGGCGGGGTGATTAACTGTGGCCCGCCCTGGAAGATGAAGCGCGTCAACGGCAACAAGGTCAAGGCCCAGCAACTCTTCGACGCCAAAAGTCGAGGCGCTGAAACGTGTGTCGCTCCCTGTCACAACTGCCACGGGGGACTCGAAGACATCATTCACCACAATGAGATCGGAATGGACCTGAAGTTTCTGGGCGACATTATCTACGAGGTCATGGAAAAACCGGAGAGCGTGCTGTAATGCAAGCAGGCATTGACTTTTCAGTCCTTTTCATGAATGACAAGGGAGAAAAACTGATGCGAAAGAATATTCTGTTTATCGGCGTGCTCCTGAGCGTGCTGGCCTTGGCGGCCTTTACCGCCTATTCCCAGGACGATGTTGAAATCGTGGAGGACAGCGGGTTTGCCAGAAATATGCGCCCCCTGCCGAAATTCATGCACGAAGAGCACAATGAAAAGGCCGGCATTGAAGAATGCAATGAATGTCACCACGTGTATGATGAAGACGGCAATCTTCAGGAAGACGAAAGCTCGGAAGATATGGAGTGCTCGGAGTGCCACGGTGCCGAGGGCGACGAATACCCCATGGAACTGGTTCGCCGCTACCATCTCAACTGCAAAGGGTGCCACAAGGCCCAGGAAGCAGGGCCGGTGACCTGCGGGGAGTGCCATGTCAAGGGAAGTTGAACCTGAATGGCGTAACCCCATCATGGCCATGCTGCCTTGAGGCAGAGCGAAACGACCAACCCTTCAAAAGAAAGGCCCGATCATGGCAAAACGAATTCTCGTCATCGACGATGACCCGGTGGTGGTAAAATACCTGACCACGCTGTTTTCCGATAACGGGTATGAAACCGACACGGCCTCCAACGGCGTGGAAGGCCTGGAAAAACTAAAGGACAACAAACCCGACCTCGTCACCCTGGATTTGGAAATGCCCGAGGAATGGGGATCGCGGCTGTACCGCAAGATGTCCAAGGATGAAGAATTGAAGAACATCCCCATCATCGTTATCAGCGGGATGGCGGGACGGCATGCCGTAAAAACTGCGGTGGCCTATGTGGCCAAACCCTTTGATCCTGATAAACTACTGGGTATTGTGAAACGAACCATTGGCTGACGCCGACCAATAGAACTCACAAACACCAGGGGCGGAGGGCCGTTTCGACAGATTGCCCCCGCTCCTGGCATCCATCCGGTTGGTTGGCTCGGCCACGCGCCAACCAACCCCTTCCATACCGCTTTTCATTCACCTGATTTTTTAATCTGATAACGCTTGACCTTGTGATACAGCGTCGAGCGGTCGATTCCCAAGATCCTTGCCCCGCGGGTCATGTTCCAGTCATTGGCATTCAGGACATGGGTGATGTGGGCGATTTCCATCTGGCGCAGGGAACCGTTGAAGGTCGGTTCGGGGCAGTCCGGACGGTAGAAGGGGAGTTCTTCGGGTCGAATACGGTCGGACTTGCAGATCACCACGGCACGCTCGATGGCATTGCGCAGTTCCCGGATGTTGCCGGGCCACTCATGGAGCATCATTTCGTCCATGGCGCCGCGGCTGATCTTCACCTGTCCCTTACCCGTCTCGTGGATATAGCGCAGCAGGAAATGCTCGGCCAGCAGCGGGATATCTTCTTTGCGCTCCCTCAGGGGCGGCATTTCGATGGAAATGACATTCATGCGGTAGTATAGATCTTCCCGGAATCTTCCCTCGGTGACGGCCGCGGCCAGATCGCGATTTGTGGCGGCGATTACCCGAAAATCGGCTTCCAGCGGCTGGGTTCCGCCGACACGGTAAAAAACACGGTTTTCAAGGACACGCAGCAGATCAACCTGCATGCGGGCGCTGATCTCACCCACCTCGTCCAGGAAAAGGGTGCCGCCGTGAGCAAGTTCCAGACGCCCTTTTTTGGTTTCGGCGGCGCTGGTAAAGGCACCTTTCTGATATCCGAACAGTTCGCTCTCCATGAGGTTCTCAGGAATGGCCCCGCAATTGACGGCCACGAAAGGACCGTTGCACCTCGTGCTGGTGGAATGGATCGCTTTAGCGGCAAGTTCCTTTCCCGTCCCCGTCTCGCCGACGATCAGAACGGTCGTGTCCATCGGCGCCACATCCTGAATCATCTGGAAAATTCGCTGCATGGAGGCCGACTGGGCGATCATGCTTTCAAATCGGTCACTGGGACGAAAGTCTTTACCTACGTAAGCGCGTTTGGGAAAGATTTGATGGGAAAGGATTTCCTGGAGGCGTCCGCAGAGTTCGTCCGGTTTGATGGGCTTGAGGAGGTAATCATAGGCACCCATTTTCATACATTCCACAGCATTGAATACCGAACCGTAGCCCGTCATCATGATGATGGCCAGATCAGGATCGACGGCTTTTCCCAGACGCAGCAACTCAAGCCCCGTTTCACCGTCCTCACCGACATCGGCCAGCATGATATCGAAATGCTGGCGGTTCAAGAGCGACCGAGCCTCATCTCCGGGAGAGGTGGTGGCAACGTTGTATCCCCGCTCCATCAGGCAGTCCGCAAGGGCGGAACGATCCGTCTGCCCGCGGTCGACAATGAGGATGCTGGTGGGCGATTTGATCATGCTGTCATGTGCCCTCGCCGTGCCTTCGTCATCCGGACGGCTCTAACGGTCCAAAACGGCAAGCGCCCTCTGAACCACGTTGTCGACAGTAAAACCGAATTTCTCCTGCACCACCGGCCCCGGAGCCGATGCACCGAATCCGTTCACCCCGAGGACATTGTCCGGATGGCCGACATAACGCTCCCATCCCATCGGCACCCCCGCCTCAACGGCCAGTCGCGCCGTGACATCGCCGGGCAGGACCTCTTCCCGGTAGGATGCCGGCATGGCCTCGAAGAGTTCCCAGCTGGGCATACTGATGACCCGGGCCTGGACATCCTGATCAGCCAATCGCTTTGCCGCCGCCATAACGAGGTGGACTTCGGAACCGCTGGCCATGAGAAGGATGTCCGGTTTGGCCGGCGTGTCCATCAACACATAAGCCCCTTTGGCAAGGAATTGCGCATCCGGCAAAACGGAACGGTCCAGGACGGGCAGTTTCTGGCGCGTCAACGCCAATGCCACCGGTCGATCCGTACTTGAGACGGCCACACGCCAGGCGACGGCGGTTTCGGTGGCGTCGGCCGGGCGGATCACCGTCAACCCGGGAATAACCCGCAGACTCGCAAGGTGCTCCACGGGCTGGTGGGTCGGCCCGTCTTCACCGACAGCGATACTGTCATGGGTGAACACATAAATGACCGGCACCCCCATCAGGGAGGCCAGCCGGATGGCCGGCCGCATATAATCGGCAAAAACCAGGAATGTGCCGCCGTAGGGTTTGATGCCGCCATGCAGCGCCATGCCCGACATGATGGCGGCCATGGCATGCTCCCTTACCCCGAAGCGGATGTTGCGGCCCTCGTAGGCGTTTTTCTGAAATTCGGACTCTCCGTTGATATAGGTTTTATTGGAGGGTGCCAGATCAGCCGAGCCGCCGACCAGAGGATCTATTTTTGCTGCCAGGGCATTAAGGACCATCCCCGAGGCGGCCCGGGTGGCCAGCGGCCCCTCTTCTGGCTTGAAGTCCGGCACGCCGGCGTCCCAATCATCAGTCAGCCGGCCAGCGAGATTACGCTCGAGGGTTTGCGCCAGTTCGGGATGCCGTGCGCGGTAGGCGTCCATCAGACCCTGCCAGCCCGCTTCGGCATCGGCGCCCTTTTCCAGGGCTTGACGGAAGCGGTCCAGAACGCCTTCCGGCACACAAAACTCGGCGTCCTCGGCGCATCCGAGGCATCGCTTGGTCAGACAGACTTCTTCTTTGCCCAGGGGGGCGCCATGGGCGTCGGCGGTGCCCGCTTTATTGGGGCTCCCGTAGGCGATTTGGGTTTTGAGCATGATGAGGGAGGGTTTTTGGCGCTCATCGCGGGCGGCCGTTAAAGCGGCGGCAATCGCCTTGGGATCATTGCCGTCGTCAACCGCCTGGACATGCCAATGGTAGGCTTCGAAACGTTGACGAACATCCTCGGTAAATGCGATGTCTGTACTTCCTTCGATAGAGATACCATTGTCGTCATAGACGACGATCAGTCGCCCTAGACCAAGATGGCCTGCCAGTGAAGCGGCCTCGGCGGAAATCCCCTCCATCAGATCCCCGTCTCCGCACATGACATAGGTAAAATGATCGATGACGGCCGTATCCGGACGATTGAAGCGGGCCGCCAGGTGACGCTCAGCCATGGCCATTCCGACGGCATTGGCAAACCCCTGGCCTAAGGGACCGGTCGTCGTCTCCACCCCCGGTGTGTGACCGAACTCCGGATGTCCCGGGGTCTTGCTGCCCCACTGACGGAAATCTTTCAGATCTGCAAGACTCACATCATAGCCGGTGAGATGGAGAAGGCTATAGAGCAACATGGAGGCATGTCCCCCCGATAGTACGAAACGATCCCGGTTGGGCCATTGGGGGTTGGCTGGATTGTGCTTAAAAAATTCCGTCCAGAGGACATAGGCAGCCGCCGCCAGCCCCATGGGCGCCCCCGGGTGACCGGAATTGGCTTTCTGGACGGCGTCCATGGAAAGCGTTCGGATCGTATTGATGCATATCGTGTCCAGCGTTTTCAGATTGTCAGAACCGCCTTCAGTCATCGTCTTGTTCCCCCTTTGCCTGAGCCGTCTTTGCCGCGCTGCCGTCGGATGACGGTCAGTACGTCTTCCCTGTCATTGGTCCATATCGATGAAAGATGCCTGCGGCCTTTGGTCGCCCGGTGTCTACAAGGCCCGCATGGCTTCCGGTTTGAGCGTTATTTCGCCCTTCAGCGCGCGGTCGATCAAATCGAGGGCCTTGGCCTTGTCGCGCGGCATCGTGAGCTTGAGCGGCAGATAATTGGAGGCGTGATTGGCATGGAACAAACCACCCGACATCTCGGTGCTGGCAATCATGACGCCGAGTTCCTTTAGCATGTCCTCCGGTGTGAGCTGTTCGAAGCGCCCCTCCTGGTAGGCATCGTAGAGGGAGGTTCCAGGAATCAGCATAAGGCTCAAAGCACCCACATACTCCGGATCGATAGCCGAAATGACCCGACCGGTTTCCTGTGCGTGCAACGTGCTGCGGGATCTCCCCGCAATGCCCAGCAACACGGTTATGGACACTTTGATACCGGAGCGGCGAAGTTTGCGGCCGGCGTCAATCATGCCCTGCGCTGTGGCCCCTTTGCGAACGGCCGCCAGGGTAACATCGTCACCCGATTCCACACCCATGTAAGCAATTCCAAGACCGTTAGCCTGCAGTTCCACCAGTTCGGCATCCGTTTTCATACGAATGCTTTTGGTGTTCGCATAAACCCCGACCCGCGTCACCCATGGCAGACGCTGGCGTATGGATTGCAGTATCCCCAACAACCGCTTCTGGGGAATGATGAGGGCGTCCCCGTCGCAGATAAAAAGACGCCGCTGCTGCCGGCAATGCTTGGCGGCAAAGTCGATATCCGCATCGATCAGCGCATCCGATTTGATTTTAAAACGCTCGCCCTTATAAGCGCCGCAGAAAGTGCACTTATTGTGCGAGCATCCGACGGTTGCCTGCAGAAGAATGCTGTAGGCTTCGCTGGGAGGGCGAATGATATTGCCTTCATAGTGCATGATCACAAGTTCCTATCGTCTCTAGCCCCTTCCTTGAAAACCTTTCCAACAGGCAGTCCCTGGTCACAGGAAAGTCGCGCCATCTTAGCCAATCCTCTAAAGTAGAGCAACCGTTTGTTGCCAACCCGTGCGACCGGCAAAAGACGTTCCCGTCTGTCATCGGGGTGCCAGGCAACCATCGGACAGGTTAGCCCCCACCCCACAGGGAACGCAGCATATCGTAGGCCAGGGGTATGAAAAGACCAGGCAGCATATTGCCGATGCGAAGCTTCTTGATGTCCAGAATGTTTAGGCCTATCGCCACAATCAGCAAGCCCCCAACAGCGCTCATCTGAGCCACCACGCCGTCCGTCAGGAAAGGCTTGAGGTAAGCTGCGGCGATCGTGATGGCACCTTGATAGACAAACACGGAAACCGAAGAGAAAATCACGCCGATACCTAACGTCGAGGCAAATATGATGGATGTCACGCCATCCAGCAGCGATTTAGCAAAAAGCGTTTGGTGATTGCCGGTCAAGCCGCTTTCCAGGGCCCCGACGATTGCCATAGCCCCTACACAAAATACGAGGCTGGCCGTTACAAAGCCCTGGGCCACGCCGTCACCGGCCCGTCCCCACAAGCTGCCGATCCAGCGGCCGAGATTTTCCAGGCGCGTTTCGATCTTCAGCATTTCGCCGATCACCGCCCCCAGTGCAAGGCTGATAATCACCAGCAACAGGTCATCGGTCCTCAACGCACTTTTCAACCCGATTAGCACGACCGCCAATCCGATAGCAGCGATAACCGTCTCTTTGTATGCGTCGGATATGCCGCGCCGCAGGAAGACCCCCAGCAGGCTGCCCGCAATAATCGCGAAAGTGTTGACGATGGTTCCTACCATATAAATTCCCCCGGATGCGTGGACGCCCGAGACATAGTGAATCGTCGGGGAAATTGCAATCCCAAATTGGCTGGCGGCCTCGGTAGGTGGCTGCTGATGGGGCGGGATGCTACTGCCCCTCGTTAGGTTGAAGGCGGGTTTGCGGCGTGCGGATGTCAGGCCGCACCGGGGGGATCGGGATCTGATCCCTGGAAATTGTCGGTCGTCGCCTGGGCCTCATGGCCCTGAACGATAAAATTATAAAATCCGCGTGGTTGCGGGCGGCGTATATAGCGACGGATGTGGCGCATGAGATATTCACACGTCGCCGCCTCGCCGTCGTGTTGCAGACGAAAAGCCAGCAATCGCTGGAGCCGCCTGTCACCTTTATCACGATCGGGCACCATGCGCATGATGCGCTGTAGAACGAGAAGCGGCGCGCCCCCGCGTTTTTCAAGGGATATGACTTTGCGGGCCATAAAGATCCTCTTTCCCCTGGGTTTTCAAATCAACATAAGACACTTCTCCATCCTCGCAAATCAAGCACGGTTTGACCCGCGGGACCTCTTCCCGGGCAGGCTTAGACCGCACCCATTGAAAAAAAAGGAAATTCATATTAGGCTGATTCGAGGCATAGGG
>Ga0316576_10002359_pt1 | contig 10741 bp, 8 predicted proteins | sample S0NA_FD_203075 | JGI IMG/M metagenome (GOLD analysis project Ga0316576, IMG submission 203075) | Rhizosphere microbial communities from salt marsh grasses in Alabama, United States - S0-2_050615r3r5 | ecosystem: Host-associated > Plants > Roots > Rhizosphere | place: USA: Alabama | collected... | reverse complement strand
TCCCTCAGAACGTGGTCACCGGCGAGATGGCCCAGGGTATCGTTGACCTTCTTGAAATGGTCCAGGTCCACCATGAGCAGTGTGAGCGGAAACTTATACCGTTTGGCACGGTACATTTCTTCGTCCAGAACTTCCTGGAACCTCTGGTAATTGGTCAGTTTCGTCAATCCGTCGTGGGTGGCGCGCTCGTTCAGTATTTCGATGCGTTTGTTTTGTTCGATCAGACGGCTTAAAAAATCGGCTGACAGATGGATCAGCTCTTTCCGGGCGGCTTCGATCATTTCGATATAGCGGGTTTCCGAATCGATCTTGATTTCAAAGACCGGGAATACGACTTCCGTGAGTTCGCCCACTTCCTCCAGAAGCGGCTCCAACTGGAAGTGCTCCTCGAATCCGTATTCTTTGGCAAAATGCTCGATCAGACCGAGTTGATAGGCCTTGTCGGGCAGGGTGACGAAATCGACCAACAGGGAGGTGAGGTGCAGGATGCACGCCATCTGCATGATTTCCGGGCTAGCACCCTTAAATTCCGCCGGCAAATGATGGTGCCGTATCGGTTTGTAAAAGGTGTCCGGCAGTCCCCACTTTTTCACCAAGAGACTGCCGATATCCATATGTGTAAATCCCAGAACCTGCTGCTCGGCATCATGGTAGGAGGACTGGTTTTTTCGTTTTTCAGTTAGAACGAGGCTGTATTGATCGGGCATGCACTGGTTCAAGGTAAGAATGCCGATATTGTGCAGCAGTCCTAGAAAAAAAGCGTCATCCGCTGCTTGGCGGGAAACGTTTTTGGCCATCGACCTCATGGCCACGGCGCTGAAAAGCGAATCCTTCCAAAACTGGGTATAATCGAATCCATCACTGTTGTCGGTCTGAAAGCTCTTGACCACCGAAAAGCTCAAGGCGAGGTTCTTGACGGTTGTGGCCCCCAACAATTTAACCGCGTGCTGCACGGAGGTGATGCGGGTGTTGAGACCGTAGTAAGGCGAGTTGATCATGCGCAGTACTTCGGCGCTCAGGGGCGGATCGGTCGACAAAATTTCCGCCAATTCCTTCAATCCGCTCTTCTGATCCTGAACCGTTTCCAGAATTTTAATGGCAACCCCCGGAAGGGTGGGCAGTTTACCGATACCGTTTATAATTTCGTCTATAATGTCATCTGATTTCATCGCCTGCTTCCTTTTCGGACGGACTTAGGTCGGAAAAATATTTCCGCGGGTTACCACCAGACCGGTCTCGGTTGTGTTATCGGAAAAATTGTTAAAAACTTAAATGCCGGGTTTATTTTTCCGCTCTGTACCACATCGACAGTTTCCCGATGCGCCTACCGTTGTGACGATACGACTTTTGCGTTATTATGATTTTTGATATCCCCCATTGTTTATCATAGGATAAACAACTGTTACCCTTCCTTGGGGAGTGGGAGTGGCTGAGAAAGGTCTGCGTCGATTCCACCTTGGGGTCGCCGGATCAAGACGAGGGTCATAATGAAATTCCGCTGGAAGCTGCTGATGCTGTTGCTGGCCCTTTCTATTCTGCCGATCGTCGGACTGAGGGCTTTCGGCATTCACAACGTCCACCTGATGGCCGATGCCCTCTCGACCCGCATCATAAAATCACAGATCGACGATGCCCACAGCCGGCTCAGGCAGCTGTCAGACGTCTATGCCCGGTCGATCGCCAAAAGCCGTGAACAGGTCGAAATGGCCTTGTTTTTCCAAGCCTATGAATTGGAACGCTCGCTGGCCGAAGGGGCCGATTCTGCCGCTCAAGGGGCCACTAGGTCCCTCGAAGACAGCGATCCGTCTTCGGTTGGCGACAAAGAGCCCGGGTCCCGCCCTCCCTTCTTCTCCTTCTCGAACATCGCCGCTGAAGCGTGCCCGCTAGTCACACCGGACACACCGACGGAGCAGGCCGCAAGAGATCTCGACCGGCTTAAAAGAATCGTACCGGTTTTTAAAGCCCTCGCCCGACAACTCGGCTCGCTGGCGCTGCGATATTACGGCGGATTGCCGAGCGGCGTCGCCCTGGAGTTTCCGTGTTCCGCCGATCGTTTCCCCGGCATCGACCCGTTGAGGCAGACCTGGTATCGCAGTGCTTTCGAAGAAAAGCTGAGCCACTGGTCCGCACCGTACATCGATTATCAGAGCCGACGACCGGTTACTGCCGTTTCGGTTGCTCTGGAAGATGAGGAAGAAAAGGTTCTGGGCATCACCAGCATCGTGGTGCCCCTCGACACCTTGCTGGAGTCAGCCATCCCCCGCTCGAATTTACCGCATAACACGCTCTCCTTCGTGAGTTCCCTAGCCGCCCGTCCGTCCACCGACCAGGTGGGTGCAAAAATCCTGGTCGAGGCCAGCCAGTCCGCCATCACGTGGGAAGACAATGGTTCCGAGGCTGCGTCCCGCTGGTTGACCACGACCGACACCGATCAGTTGCAGTCCCTGAAGGCGGAATTGGCGGCCCGTATTTCCGGCACCAGGCAGATGACCTACGCAGGGCGCGACAGCATCTGGTGCTACGGCCCCATGCCGCACCAGGGAACATCCTTCGTTTTCATCGTGCCGATGGACAGCATCTTTCAGCCGTCCCAGGAAATCCGTCAGACCATTGAAGACCGCGTCCGCACAGTCGAGCAGGTCACGGCCGGTTTCCTGGTCCTGCTCGTCGCCCTGAACGCCTTCCTGGCACTGATGTTTTCGCGCTCGATCACGCGACCGTTGGAGCTGCTCACCGCTGCGTCCAACAAGCTGGCCAAGGGAAATTTCAAGGCCCGGGTCGATATCCGCAGCCGGGACGAGTTCGGTGACCTCAGCCGGGTGTTTAACCAGGTCGGGCCCCAACTGAACACCCACGTCAAGTTGCAGAAGGCCATGGACATGGCCATGCAAATCCAATACAACCTCCTGCCGCAGGCCGTGCCGAACCTCTCGGGTATGGACGTGCGCGGAATGGCCTTTTACTGCGATGAGACCGGCGGGGATTATTTCGATTACCTGTGCGTGGATAAGGAGGGCCGGCAGCGTCTGTGCATAGCGGTGGGGGATGTTTCCGGCCACGGCCTTCCGTCCGCCTTTTTGATGGCCACGGCCCGCGGCCTCCTTCGGCAAAGGATATCCATGCGTGGCAGCTTGGGAGAAATCGTCACCGATGTCAACCAAAGATTTACCGAAGATGTGGAGCGCTCCGGGCGTTTCATGACCCTGTTCCTGGCCCGGATCGACCGGCAGCGAAAAAAAATCGAGTGGGTGCGGGCCGGTCATGACCCGGCCCTGCTGTATGATCCCGTAACAGAGACTTTTGTCAATCTGAAGGGCAAAGGCTTGCCTTTGGGGGTCGATGCCGCTATCCCGTATCACGAATCGTCCACCGCCATTGAGGACGGTCAAGTCCTGTTCATCGGCACAGACGGCATTTGGGAAACCGGGAACGAAAAGGGCGAGCTGTTCGGAAAGGATCGTCTGAAAGAAGTGATTCGACGACACGCCGGCCAATCCGCACGCGATATCTTGCTGGCTGTGCATGCTGCCGCCGAAGAATTCCGCGGTGACCTGAAGCAGGAGGATGACCTGACAATTGTCGTCGTGAAACTTCAAGCTGAATAATCTAAGGCAAACGATCTGGTGTTGACTTGATCGTATCAGCAGATAGCAAAAGCACTCAAACAGCTGATTGAAGAAACTCGTGGTGTGACACTTACAGCTGAGAATCGACTTGGGATCGCCCGGGCTGCATTTGGGAATCAAACGAGAGAGGTATGATGAACGCGTTCAATCCATTATCCGGATTTGCACAAACACTGTCCTGGCCGTCTTCGGCCATGGAGTATCTGACAGATCGCACGCAACGGACGACTCTTTTCTGGGATGTTTTAAGAAAACGCGGCAACAATTATTTAACGCACCTGAGAGCCGGACAACCACCGGTTCTGGTTTTTGACCATGAAATGGTGCTCGATGGCCGCACCTTCGAGCAGCCGGTGAACTATTCTCTGATTCGTATCCTGGACCGGCGATCCAAAGAAGATAAGCTTGCCAGACAGACCGACCGCCGGTCAACCCGAAAAACGGCAGTTGCGGATTCGGCCTTGCCGATACGACCCATTGTGATCATCGACCCACGTGCCGGTCACGGACCAGGAATCGGCGGGTCAAAACTGAATTCGCAGATCGGTGTGGCGCTGGACTACGGCCATCCGGTCTACTTTGTCATGTTTTATATCGATCCGGAACCAGGTCAGACCATAGCTGATGTACACGCCGCCGAGATCCGTTTTCTCGAGGAAGTTGCGTCAAGACACCCTGAAGCTCCCAAACCGGCCGTCATCGGGAACTGTCAGGCCGGCTGGGCTGCAGCGCTGATCGGTGCCGACCGTCCCGATGTGACCGGACCGATGGTCTTCAACGGCTCGCCCTTGTCATACTGGGGTGGCGTCGAAGGCGCCAATCCAATGCGGTACAAGGGCGGGCTATGTGGCGGTGTCTGGTTGACCTCTCTTTGGAGCGATCTGGGCAAGGGTCATTTCGACGGGGCAAACCTGGTGGCCGGCTTCGAGGATCTGAATCCGGCAAACACCTATTGGAAAAAACTCTACCACGTTTTTTCGAACATTGACACCGAAGAAAATAGATTTTTGGAATTTGAAAAGTGGTGGGGCGGCTTTTTCAAGATGAACACCGAAGAAATCCACTTTATCGTCGAGAGCCTGTTTATCGGCAACGAACTCGAACAGGGGGTCCTGCACTTGGATAAAGAGAAAGTTATCAATTTAAAAAATTTCAAGGACCCGATAATCGTATTTGCTTCCGGGGCAGATAACATCACGCCGCCGCCACAGGCACTGAACTGGATTAAAAAAGTCTATGGCTCGGTGGATGAAATCAAAAGCCATGGGCAGGTGATCGTTTATATGGTGCACCAAAAAGTCGGACACCTGGGAATCTTCGTTTCCGGCAAGGTGGCCCGTAAGGAACATCGCGGCATCATCGGGAGCGTAGATATGCTCGAATACCTTTCACCGGGGTTATACGAAATGATAGTGGAGGGCAATTCCAGCCAACCCTGGCTGGACGATTACGACGTCCACTTCGAGCCGAGAACGATGGAGGATATTCTGGATCTAGACGACGGTCTGCAGGATGAGGAAGCGTTTTTCCCGGCCAATGCCGTTTCGCGCATGAACGACGACATCTATCGTATCTTTATAAGCCCTTGGGTCAGAGTCGCTATTTCAGAGACGACCGCCGAAACGATCCGGCAGATGCATCCACTGCGGGTTGAGCGCTATGCACTCTCAGATCTGAACCCTTTCATGCAGCCGGTTAAGCTTATGGCTGAAACGGTAAAATCCTATCGTCAGCCGATATCGCCCGAAAACCCGTTTCTGGCCATGGAAACCGTTTTCTCAGGGGTTGTGCAAACCGGTCTGAATTACTACCGCGACATGCGGGATCTAACACAGGAATTCTGTTTTAAATCTTTATACGGCGCGCCCTGGATGAAATGGCTGTTCGGTCCGCAGGGACAAGTTGGTCAAGAGAGATCACCGGCACGAAAAATCGACAAGAAAACACGCCTCCGCAGAAAGGCCTGGGCACAGATGGCCGCCGTCGAAGGCGGATTCGTAGAGGCGATGGTTCGGATCTTTATCGCAGTGGCCGGAGCAAACCGCATTCTGGACAGACGCGAGTTTGCGGTTGCTGAGAAAATCATTCAGGCCAATAGCCGTTTAAGCAGACTGGCCGCCGATCATTACAAAGTTATGATCAAAGAACAGGCCAGGGTGCTGGAGTTGAACGAAAAATTGGCCCTTGAGGGATTGGCGCAGCTACTGCCCACCCGAAAAGACCGTATCGAAGCCTTTATGATCGCAAAGCAGATTGCCAGCGCGGACGAAGAATTGGATAAACGCGAACAGGCCATGCTCGATCGCATCAGTAGGATCCTTGAGTTGGACGGAGTTGATTTTTAAACCTTGAACCCTGAACCCGGAACCGAATTTTTACTACAGGCTGATAACGGCGGCATCACAGGACATGTTAATGAATTCGGCCGCTGTGGCCATGCGGGCCCCCTCGATCAGGTCCTCCTCCTTGATCTGCCGCGCCAAGGCGCAGGGTGTGCAGACCAATACCGGCACTTCATAGGCCTGGAGATACGCCAATAAGTCATCGGCCACATCGCCGGTGGCGGCCCGCACGTTCTTGATGATTCCCTCTTTGGCCAGGTACACCCCTTCATCCAGCAGAAAAAGCGTGGTGTTCTTGCCTTCCTTGTGGGCGATGGTGGCTAGGTGAATGGCGCGCGTGGCCCGGTTGGTGTCATTCGTACCGCAGGACAACGCAATCACGACGTTGTTGGTCATCTGTTCGTCTCCTCATGCTGTCGGGTTGAATAAAAAAAACCTAATTGCCTCTATCATATTCACCGGCACCTTTGCAATTATGGATGGGTAGGTGCAGCGAATATCAGTAAACCGTTGCGTGGGTTCTTATCTTCAATAAGAATTGCCGGATTAGATGAAAAGCGTCACCTTGCTCTTGGCGGCTTCGCCCAGGAAGTTGGCCGCCCCAGCCAGCGAAACATTGGGATAATCGATGAATTCGTCCATGCTGAAACCCATCAGATCCATCGACATTTCGCAGACAATAATCTCGACACCGAATTCAGCCGCCGTTTTCATGAGATCTTCAAGTGACATCACACCCTTCTTTTTCATCAGGGACTTGAGCATGCGGGTGCCAACCCCGGCCATATGCATCTGCGAAAGTTTCAGCTGGCCGGCGCCTTTCGGCAGCATCTGACCAAACATCCTGGCCGTCAGATCATTTTTGGTCACCGTCTTTTTCAGATCCCGCAATACCGACGTTCCCCAGAACGTAAAAAACATGACGACTTTCTCGTACATCGCCGCTGCACCGGTGGCAATGATAAAGGCCGCCAGGATCCGATCGAGATCTCCGCTGAAGACGACCATTGAAAGCTGATCGTCAGGCATGTTCTCTTTAACGGTCTGCAGTTCGCCTTCCAGATGCACTAACCGTTGTTCGATCGTTTCGACTCTTTCCTCCATAGACGCAGCGATTACATCCAACATGATAAACCTCGCAAGATGCCAGTTCCCGAATCCGGCACTGTCAATTGTATTTGATTTGTATTTCGGCCTGTTCCAGGACATCCGGAACGGCATCGCTCCAGCCCAGGGGCATAATGTGGACACCCTAGAATTTTGATTTGTACCTTTTAATGAATCGGCAAAATGACTTTCTTATACGCCAGAATATTGATTGACAAACGAACTGGTCGATTCATTCATCACACGAAGAAACGTTCTTCGTATTTGATACCGGCCCCATCAAAGTTCTTGTACATCAGCTTCAGGCGCTCATTGGCCACTTCCACCATGTGCGGCTTCTTCTGACCCTCCTCCTCGGTCGGATAACAGGCCAGGCAGCGTTCGAAACGACAAGTGCCTCCCAGGCAGGTAACGACAAAATTGACATTTAGAAATGTCTGCGAATTTTCATGGTGCACGAAATGCTCAACCGCCGGGACATATTCCAGGTCGATGGCAACCTCAACGGGATTGCCCTCCTTGGCGATTCCGACGTAATCGTCTATGGTCAGGACTGCGTCGCGTTCTTCTTTGGCCGTGTCGAATCGAACGACCATCTCATCCAGCGTAAAGAGTTTTTCTTCCACTTCGATGTCGGCTTCGCGCAACCGGCGGTGATCCCTCTGCAGGTAACGATTGGCGATCAGCACCGCCTGTGAAACATGGGGACACAAATTGTGTGGACATCCGCGGGCATAGCACTTTCTGAAAGCATATGGTCGGTTGTCCACCATACCGGAGTAGCGACACAGAAAAACAAACGCCTGGAACGGATTATGGCGATGTTCGAAGTCCACCGGCACGATTTCAAAAGCCGTTCCACAGGAAACCTCTGCGCCCTTTCGTCTCGCTTCGATCAGGTCGGTTACCCTTTTCGGCATGACATTGACCCTGGTCTCTTTCATGACGTCAACCTCTGGTCGTTATAAAACAGGATTAATAAACGAGCACCGCATTGGATTCTATCGCTTCGACGTTCAGGGCGCCGGCAGCGGTTGTTTGCGCTCCTTCGATGAGGTCGCTGGCTTCATCGATATTGCGCTCCTTGATGCAGGGCACGCACACGAGCAACTTCCCACCGAGTTCCATGAATTCAGCCACCAGTTTCTTAACGGGAGGAAAACCGCCTGGTCGCCCCATGTTGTCCGTGTATCCCCTGCGCGCCAAGTAGACGCCGTTACCCTGCAAAACGACGGTGGCCTTGATGTCCATGGCCAGGGCCGCATTGGCCATGACAAACGGCATCGCCGCCTTTTCCGGATTGTCGTCAGCATGGGTGCAAATGTATAAGATCTTTTCTTCTTGCTCTGTCATTTTTTTATTTCCTTTCCTCAGTGAAACTGAATCTTTCAGTTAAGCCGATGCCGCCAAAGCCCGCTCTTTGACTTTCATCAGATACAGCACCAGCGGCCGGTAGAGTTGATGGGTCCACTTGGCAAACGGCACCTCGATCACGAGCATCGGCACGGCGATCATCAGGTGGATGACATAAATATAATAGGTGCTCATGGGCATCACCAGCAGTCGGGTGAAGTGAATCAAAATGCCGCTGAAAGTGGTCAACCACAAAAGAACCAGAAATGCCCAGTCGGATGAATGGGTGTGCTTGTACACCGTCTTGCTCTTTCGGATTCGTCCGATGATCGCATAGGAGACGCCGTAAAGAATCGCAAAGGTGGCATAGTAACCCAGCAGTCGCACCGGATGCCACAGGGCGTAGATTTCATCGCGCTGAAACCAGCGGATTCCGACAACAACCAGGAGAAAAACAGTGGAATATCCGGTCATGATCAGAAGGTGAACGATCCATTGTTGTCGCTGCGGCTGTGTCCCACAGGAGTTGAATTTTTTCTGGGTCAAAAACTGAAGGATGAATTCCTTGGCCTCCTGCAGATAAGTCTTCAAGGGAATGCCTCGCAGGGACATTCCCGGCGCACCGCTGTCACTGGAATTGGCTGTCGCACTGTATTGATCGGGCTCTCCCATGACGGCCCTGAACATCCGATAGGCATTGGTCAATAAGAAGAAGGAGAGCACCGCCAGCATGATCAAGTCGAGGATCTCGATGGTCGTGTTCGGGGCAAACACGTTCAGGGCCACCCGGTCTGTCAGCATCGGCCCGTGAAAGAAGTAAAACCCAAGTCCAACCAAGGCGGCCACCATCAGAATCGCCATTACCTCGAAAATCTTGGAAGTGTAAAATAGGCGCGATATACCCGTCCAATCATATCGTGACGTCAAGTAGCGCCGCAGTCCCATCATGACCTCTCCCGGATTGGCCTGACGGGGGCAGGTATCACTGCAATCACCGCAGTAATAGCAGAGCCAGGGTTCGGGACTCTGCAGCAGTTTGTCATTGAGACCAAGCTGGAGATAGCGGATCACCTTGCGCGGAAAAGGCGTTGCGGCGGAGGACAGTGCACACACCGCCGTGCAGTTGCCGCAGTTGAAACATGTCGCTGCGTCTTCGACACCGAATTTTTTGAGATTGATCAACAGATCGGGATCGACCAATGCCGTCATAATGCATCTCCCATGAATTTATTGGGTTCAGTTGGAAATCTGATAGCGGAAATAGTCCCCGTCCTTCGTTCCTTCGGCAACCGCTCCATATTTGCGAAGCGTTGCAACAAACATGAGGACCTGTGATGCCGGCAGTCCGGTTGCCTGTGAAATCTCCGGAACCGTTTTCCCATCGTTTTTGATCTGCTCCGTTATGCGCTTGATGATCTGCTGTTGCGTCTTTACGGTCTCTTTGGCCCGGCTGATCTGCCAGGCCCTCTCTTCACGCAGCTTTTTGAGGGCTGCCTTGTCGATCTTATTTTCTTCGTTCATCACGCTCACTCCTGTGCGTCATCGTTTATCTTCCGTGTGCTTTTGCTGCTGACGGCATCTTGTCATCCCGACGGCCGCTGCATCATGCCGCCAGGATGGCATCCACCATCTCTTCGTACTGCTTCAGTGCCCATCCATTGACGTCGATGGCATTCTCCGCGCATTCGCCCACGCAGATGCCGCAGCCCGTGCAAAGAGCCGGATTCACCTCTGCCCGCGTGACCGGTTGAGCGTCGACCTGTCGGTCGACCATTCGAACGGCACCTTCCACCGGACAGACTTCCGTGCAGCGGCCAGTGCCGCTGCAACGATCGAGGTTGACATTCGCCACAAAGGGATCGAGTTCCACATAGCCTTTGACAAGCAGAGCGGTAGCTTTGGCTGCAGCTGCCTGTGCAGCTGCGCAGGCCTCACCGATGTCCATGGGGGCCTGGCAGGTGCCAGCCAGAAGGATGCCGGTGTTGGCGACCTCAACCGGCCGTAATTTCGGATGCACTTCCTGAAGAAAACGATCGGCACCTACCGGCAGTTTCATCATTTCCACCAAATCGGTGATGGGCATCGGCACCATTCCGACCGAAAGAACAACCAAATCGACTTCCGCCGTAACGTTTTCACCAAAGGTCAAGGAGTCCTTGACACTTAATTTTAGAGGGTAGTCGGAACCGGTCGTTTTTTCCACGAGCGGCGGCGTGTCAGCCTCAAACCGGAAGAAGAGCACATTGCCGGCAGAAGCTTGGTCGTATACTTCTTCTTGCCCCCGTCCATAAGTGCGGATGTCGCGATAGTACT